>Ga0209500_10000019_pt1 | contig 161224 bp, 198 predicted proteins | sample S_140212_EF_Meta_FD_187323 | JGI IMG/M metagenome (GOLD analysis project Ga0209500, IMG submission 187323) | Freshwater microbial communities from Lake Simoncouche, Canada to study carbon cycling - S_140212_EF_MetaG (SPAdes) (version 2) | ecosystem: Environmental > Aquatic > Freshwater > Lake...
TAGCGGTATATAACACCTCGACCTCATCATCCGTTAATTCTATGATGAATTTTCTTTTATTGCTCATATTTTCTCTCCTGATTAATATAGTACCATTATACATGAATACCGAAAAAAGTCAAGCGTTTTCTTTAATGATTCTATTAAAAAAGGTCGCCCATTCTCCAGCTTGATCTTGATTAAAAGTCCATACAGGATCCAATAGGTCCTCTTCCGCTTGTATTTCAGCGGATTCCCAATTATCATGCTGTCCTAAACTATACATGGCACCATCGCCACCTAAGCAAAAATATAACATAATTTTCTCTCCTGATTAATATAGTACCATTATACATGAATACCGAAAAAAGTCAAGCGTTATTTCAATTTTAATTGGTATAGGTCGTCCACGATATTTTGAATAGCACAATGCAATTCAAAGCATTCTTCCGTGTCTCCGAGCTGGTTTTGCAATTCATCGTCTGCGTCCATCAATAAGGTCGCTACTGTGACTAGTTTTTCGTTTAATGTTATCATATACTCTCCTAATGTTTATAAGTGATATTATACAGGAATCCATAGAAAAGGCAAGCAAATAATATAAAAGAAAATGCTTGCCATTTTACCAGAAACCTGTATAATGGACACATACTGAAAAAAAGGTAGAGGGGACCCTGCGTGACGCTTTCGTGGCGCCGAAAGTGCTTGCCATTTTGCTCTGATTGTGATAGAGTGTCGGTTGCGGAATAGTATAGAGACAGGCAGAAAGCGCTTGCCTTTTCCACTGGTTCGTGTATAATATAGGTAGAGCGCTGTGCGTGACGCCTATGGAAATGCGGATGAGAATCATTATCATCCGCCGATAACGCTTGCCATTTTCTTTGGAGTGTGATAGAATGATCGGTTATGGTAAAATTGTGTAAAACTCTGATACCCACTGATAACCGGCGAAATAAACTCGATAAAATGGTAGTGGTAACCACTGCCGGATCTCTGCCGGAACCGCCGGAGCTACTCCGGCCGGCTAAGTATCTCTCGGAAATTCGGCAGGATCACACAGAGAGACTAAACTGACCATGGTTCCTCAGAGCCCGACTACCAAATATCAGCACACTACCGACAACCTGCGACACTGGTTGCGAATGATTCTCATTTAGATTTAGAGGTAACTCTGAGGTTCGCTGAGGTACGCTTGAGGTAAAACTTCAGGTAACTTTACCGAAACAGCTGAGGTAAACTTTCAGGTAAAACTTGAGGTAGACTCCACCGTAGGTAGTATTATTCCACTCTTCCTTACAGCCTACGCTTCTTGTCTTTATTCTATTCTATACTAGGTGGTTTGTATGTAATATTATGTCATTCCTTACAGCCTACGAGCTTTGTATCGCATTTTTGTCTTATTATGCAACACAAAATGGTTTGTCTCGCATTTATACTATACTATTGGTTTTGTATCGCATTTTTGTCTTATTATGCAAGACAAAGTTCTTTTCTCATTATGATACCACTTTCACCTGTATTAAAGAATGATGGTATGATACCAATTACATGGAAGTTTTCTTTCTCATAGATTAATCTTGCGGTTGTCCAGTTCTCATTGACTAGTAGAATAATTGATTGAATATGGTAAAGTTGGACTATTCTTTCGATACAAGCATTGAATAGTTTTCGACCTAGTGATTTACTTCTATGGTCAGGATGAATGGTCATTGATGAGATATACAATTCGGTATTCTTATTGTCATGGACATTTTGAATAGAATGGTCAAGCTTGAATGAAGTTGTATCGGCAGGCCATAATTCTGATGAGATATAACCTATTGGAATGGATTGGTCGGTCATGATTAAAAATCCATCAGCGAAAGTGTTTATTCTCTCGAGCATGGTGGATTTGGTTTCGTTGATTGATGAATGAAAGCCTAGGCGTTCCAATTCCATAATAGAATCTATGTCATTGGTTGTGGCGGGACGGATTTCTATCAATCTTTCAGGTTCTTAAACAGGTCATAATTATCATTGATAGATTCTTCCAGCTTATTCATCGTGTGCTGGTGTTTTTCTTTTGGTATGGTAAATATCTCTATCGGTATATCTTTTCTTTTATAGGCATTATCTCTGCCTTGTTTATAGCCTGCCTTCCATGCTTCCCACATCTTTTCATCATCATATTGGTGTTCTTTGATAGATGGTGATTGAGCATATACTCGATCATACCAATACCAAAACTCTTGACTATATTCTGGTTTCATAGTTTAATCCCATAGTGACATATAATATTTACCAAATAATTTCAGGCCATTTTGAATACGAGCATAGTGCTTGGCATGGCCTCTCTTATCAAATTTAAGAGTATGTTTAGGTCCATGTTTCATTTGTAAGTCACCATTTTTGGATTTACTCCATTGTAGGTCGGATTTACCAGTCCAAAATTGGTCTTCCCATTTGTCATCTTTGATCTGATCGAAAGCCCATATCATTTGGTCCATGACATAATCCCATCGCTTGAAATAGTTATTGTCTGTGTCATAAAGTTTTAATACTTTTCTATTGCGTAGAGCTGGCGGGACGTCCTCATTATCAACGTGTGGCGCACCGTGTTTATTTGCTTTGAGTTGAATGAGCATAGACAGAATGATAGGCGTTAGAGTATGCCCCATGTCCCATGTATCCCATTTATCGATCTTGATATATCGAATATCACGGTTAAAGAATTGACGGATATCAAATAGAATAGAGCAGAATGGTGATAGAATAGTATTCCAAAATTCTATGATAGGCTCATCATAATCAATATCAGCTTTCTTACGCCAAAACATGGCCTTCTCGATGATTGTGTATGGACTCAGCCAATTGTTCTTGGGTTTGTTAAAGTATATTTTCATAGCATGCTCCTTACCTTTTTAAATACTTCTCGTCTATCACTAAATTTAACTTTACCATGTAAGTCAACAGGACTAAAAAATGCTGTCCATCCATGATTACCATGAAATGTTCCTGTTACTTTTTTACCGTTGATAGTATCAAAATAAATCCAAGGATAATTGGCAGCAAAGGTTACATCTATACCTAATTTATTAAGTCTTGACTTAAATGTTTTTATTCGATATTCATTCATTTTGTTTTCCTAAAATAATGGCGCCATAGTGATGATCGAATGATACTCACCACGGTATAGATAATGGTAATGCCGATAGAATCGAATATCGTGGGGTGTAGGCCAAATAGTGGAAATATGGTGATCTGTATCAATAATGATAATAGAAAACCACTACCCACATCAATGGTGCTTTCAAGCAGAGGTCTGTTCATAATAATCCTCAATCATATTTACGATGTCATCGACAGCATCACAATAGCCTTCCATATATTTTTGGCCTAGTTCATCACCGACACCATGGTCTTGAATGAGTTCTATTATACGCTCTATGGTTTCTCTATCTAACATTATTGATTGAGTATAAAATCTTCAATAGACTTTACCAATTTAATAAAGTCTAGTGGATTCATATCATGGCCATATAGATTATAAAGGTCTGATATTTGTTGGTCGTTTAGTTGTTTTTTAGCCATTCATTAAACTCCTGTGCTGATATGATACCATTGACATAATGTTCAATCTCTACCTTATATTCTTTGGTGAGCTTGAATTCTGGATTTTTCTTTTTAGTCTGCTCGATATAGTATCGTATAGCATACTCACGTGCTTTCTTGTTATCTTTATTGGTGATTTTCAATCGTGTTCGCCACCAGGCACATACTTACTATCAAAGTCATCTTTGAGGACATTGTAATAGGAACTGTCTGAATCATAATGAATATCACCAATATCGGTGTTCACATAGACATCATTTGGTTTATAAGTATCGACTTTAGTTTTATAATACTCGATCACCTTTAGCATGGCATCGGTGAGAGCATTATCATCTAATACTGGATGCACATGATCCTCGACACCGCTTGCCACGGCAAACCTATATGATATAATATCATCGTGTTCGGCCTGTAATTCATTGACAATAATGTTATTAAGATTGATTCTCATAATTACTCCTGTAATAATGTAATGGTAAAGTCGCCTCTCACAAAGTCATCAGCTAATGCCTCGGCCATGGAAAGATAACCACAATTTTCTTTTTTGATAACTCTACCATCCACTAGTAATTCTACTATGAAAGCAGTGTCGGTGGCAATAATCTTTGCGGTCTTTCCGTTATTATTACCATCACCATAATATTCTGAAATAAGTTCGTTATTCATTTTGTTTCCCATTCTCCTGTGATTTTAGGTTTACGTTTAAGTTTAGATAGTTTAGATTGTTTATATGGATAGAATGGCGGTGTGACATAACCTTTTTTAGGTCGACTGAATAACTTTATTAACATTCTTAGCATACTCATACTTTTCTCCATAGTGTAATATTAGTTTAGGACTTTCACAAGCTGATCAAGGCTCTGACCCATCGGAAGCTGACCTCGAGGACTAGTCCGCATATATGTTATTGATTGGCGAAAGCCCTAAACTAATATCATTTTCTTTTTATATAATGTCTTATTTTCTTTTTAATCACCATTGGTGGTTTATTGATGACTACTGGTTTAACCTCGACTGTCTCAATAGGTTGAACCGCTGAGATCCAATTCTTGTCCCACATATCGGCATGTGGATCATCTTTATAAAAGTCCTCTTTGGCCATCTTATCAAACTTAGCCTGTTTTTCTTTTGGTAATGCTGATGGTATTTTTGGTTCTTTAGTGACAACCTTTTCTACGATAGAATAGGCCATTGTGATTGGTGATGTATATGCACTCGCATCTGCCATAATAATAACATCTAACATCAATATCTCCTTTGGTTGGCATTATCGCCATTCATTTTACTTTTATAAGCATGACAACATTTACATAATGTCTGTAGATTGTCAGTCACATTGTGGTTACGATCAGCATTGATATGATCCAAATCTAACATACATGATGGCATCTTACGACCTCGAGCATAACATTTAAAACCAAGTCTGCCGTCTTTATTTTCACAAAATTCTTTTTTAATGGGTGTGACGCCTTCACTATATTGCCTTTTACCCATAGCAGCATGATGACACTTACCACAATATGGACGATAATGTGTGGCACCTTTGGTACCACCTGAAGCATGACACGGTAAATCACAACCTATATTACAACATGTTGGTCGTTTACTCATTATAATCTCCATATTATACACGAATAAAATTACATGGCAACCAGCATTACGCTTGCCAAATGGTAATTATTGTGTTATAGTCCAAAAACAAATCGTGATGACGTATTGCCTGATGGCCGGAGAATTGGTGACATATCAGCAATAATAAGTTCGTATGCTTGTATCAGTTCAACCTCATCAGGTCTAAATGCTTTTACTTCAGCATATTGTTTCTTTAATTCTTCTAACAACATTTTATTTCCTTTTTAACCATTTTAGTAATTTACAAGGCGACCATTTGCATCCTTTAACGTTTTCTTTTTTACAAATTACACAGCTCATTGTTGCACCTCTTTCACACATCTAACAGTTTGTTTAATATAACCCATATCATGCAATTGTATTAATCTATAGTGAGCGAATTCTTGACATGTTTCTAAACTTTTGAATTCATAACGTGTGATCTCCTCATTACCTGTAGGGGTGATTGCACTCACTATCATATACCAAATAATGACCGTATTTAATTCCATTTTTGAATCTCTAATTTAACCTTCATTAAATGGGTATATTCCTCATTGGTCAATTCCAATGAGTCCAAATATTCCATTACACTTTGAGTTTCTAAAAATCCTCTAGTGAATTTATAGTGGTCAATATAATAGATATAGTTCCAATTGGTACATAAAACTACTTCTAATGCTTCTTCAACAATAGGACGCATTAATTTTTACCAAAAGAATTTATAAATGATGATAATGTTTGGTCATAACCTAAACTCGGTGCTATCGATGTGGCAGCACCAGCTACACTCAACATAGCATATGGATTATTATTTTTCATAGCATTTTGAGAACTATAAATTAAAGCACCAGTCTGTAAAATAGCGGCCAAAGGTATTTGAGCTCTCGTTTGTTGATATGATTGAATATCTCTATTCATTGGATCACCACCGTATGGTCCTCTATAAGTTCTTAAAGGATCAGCAAGTGCTGATGTTGAGATTGCTACTAGACCTATTACTGCTAGAATCTTTTTCATTCTGTTTCTTCCTTATTATTTAAAATCCTGTTGATGTCTTTTGTCATCATCCATAATTTTGCATAGACTACAATAGACATGATAAATGCTGCTAAGTCAAATCGCTGATACAAGCATGCAGCTAAAACACTAATAATACCAGCTAACTCAAACATTTTATGTGCCTTTCTTTTTAGTTGTAGGACGGCCTTTCTTATGCTTACTATCTATCCATTCGGTAGATCCATCTTTACGATAGAGTTTACCAATAAGAAAATAATCCTCATCTCTAAAACTAGGCATCTCATCATCACGGCCAGTTGGCAGGAATGAATTGAGATATTTGACGGCATCTTTTGCCGTGTCAAATTCTTTGACGTGCATTGTGTTGTTTAAGTTTGGTTTTGCAATATACATTAGTGAAACCATCTTTCATTTTGTGATTCTTTTTTGTCAAATTCAATAGCATCGATCACTAGGCTTTCGTTACAACCTAGAATTGATGCTATCACCTTGGTGTCTTGAGTTTCAGTATAATAAAGCTCAAGCACGTTTTCTAATAATTGTTTCATGTGTAACATAATACTCCTTAAAAATTGGTGCTAGTTTTATTTTTATAGTCAAAAACTAGCAAAAACGGACTGCGGCAATTTATAGCTCTCTTTTAAAGTCATCAGCTAAAGGACGCAAATGTCCTGATGATGTTGACCGGAAATGTTTTAAGTCTCCTTCTGCCAAGTATTGAGGTTGCCTGCCACACTCGGTAGTCCAAGTGGCTCATTACGGTCGGTTTATTTCCGTTCCAGTCCTCTCTGTCCACAGGCCTATGCCTACCTGTGATTAGGCTCTTAAATATGGTACGCCAGCCCAATTCACACCTTCCCATTCCTCACGAAGGATATTACCACGTGGATGTTTTGGTGCTGGTGCCTTCCATGAGGCAGCCATTAAAATATTGCCTGTCATTTTGTCAATGAAAGAATGGACTCTGCGATGACCGTAATTGGTGACCACAATTTTAATATACTTTTGGCCTACTTGATGATCGACATCAAATTCACCTGTATGTTTTTCAACCTTGTAATAAGAATCTTTAAGCAGTTGCTTGTAATCTTCCAATGCCATGTTTAAAATGTTTTCCATTATTGTTTCTCCAAAAATTCTGATATGTCAATGTCCATATCTTGACAATGCTCGATGAGCTTTTCATCATCGATGTCTTCCAAGTATTCCATTTGAGCATTGAAATAGTATTCTTCCAATGTTTGCATATCAGCACAATTCAACCAATCGTTTGCAAGCTTTTCCATGACCTCATAACGGAAGTCCTTTTTAATCATATCAGCTCTTGACATTATGCAACCTCCTTAGCTTCTAATTTAACCTGTTCAAGTATCCAAGCAAAGTATTCTGACCATGTGCCTGAAAATATCTCTTTATCGTAACCATACACAAGGATTCTATCTTGCTGAATGTGGTACTCATATTCTTGCCAGTGATCTGCATTTAATACTGGTGCATGCAAATAGAATTGGCCTGCTTCGGTTTTAAAGTTGGCAACCAATTGAGCTGCTAAGCAACCCATGCCATTGGCGATCTTTTTGTCTTGGTCTTGAATACCTAAACCATTGACAATATACATGCCGTTTAAATAGTCAGCCAGCTCAGCACCATGACCAGTTGGATATCCATCGTATTGGCGATACAAGCAAATAATAGGTTTTTCTACTTTATTACCTTGCTCATCTTTATAATTCTCATACACATACGTTAATGATCTTGTTCCCATAATTTATTTCCTTCTCAATTGTTTAAGATAACATTATATCACATCTGGATATAAAGGCAAGCATTATTTTGCTTAATTAGTATCGATCCAAACACGACCGAAAATCAATTCACCACCATTATTTTTAACATAAAAATCATTAGGAAAATCAATCACATGACCCAAAGTAGTATCAATTTCTTCCGTAATGTCTTCCACTTTCATACAACCAATAGTACCAGAATCAACCGAATAACCTTGGCCTTCCTGATCTCTATAAAAGCCATCACCATAAGCAGTACCGAACATGGCGAATCTGCGACCATCTTTAAGAGTGTGAGCACCTTCGATGCTACGGCCTCTTTTATCAAGGGTCAATTCACATACTTCCGACCATTCCTTGTCAATAACATAGCAAAGGTCTCCAACATAATACTTGCCTGCCGGCATTTTATCAATTATCATACAGCCCCCGTGATTAAAGTTTCAATATAACGTGTGGAGCTTTTAATATTGCAAAGCTCACCAAGTATTTGCTTACTAACCTTGTCACCATCTTGTGGTGTTAGGTTATTAATGATACGAGCCATACTATCAATAGCTTCGATGGCTCTTATTCTATTTAAATCATTGTCAGTCATTTTGTGTCCTTTTTAAGTTTATGTGACCATTATACACGATCTGGTATAAAAGGCAAGCATTATTTTATAGCATTTACGATACGGTTATAGATGTCTTTTTTAGACATATAATAAGCATAATCCTTGTCATTTTCTCTAAAATTAGACCATTGGTTGCTATTTTGGCGCTCTAGGATGGCGTCCTTAAGCTTGCCAGGCGCCTCATAATGTGATATAAAGCCACCTTTATTATAATGAGCAATAAAACCATTGGCCAAGTATAAAAAGTTGTATGCTTTCTTGGTGAGCTTACTTGGATCAACCACAGCTCTTTTTACAGCGTTGATTATATGAAGCTTTTCTGCTTCGGTGTGTGGAACTAACATTTTTGTCTCCTTTTCAAGTTTATGTGACCATTATACACGATCCGGACCAAAAAGCAAGCACTATTTTTGGTAAATAATCAAAAAAACGCTTGCCAAAGGCTAAAAAGTGTGTTACTATTAGTATGTGGTTGGTGATATAAGGTATGGACCTTAGCTACCATGTGATTTAAAAAACAAATCAAATAATGCTTGACATTCACCGAAATACCTGTATAATGTTAGTTCTAATTGAGTAGGAGATTATATTATGATTCGTAAAAAACGTAAAGTAGTTGTAAAACGTCAACCAAAAGAAACGGACATCCAGATCCGTGAGAAGTTGGCAGTAAGATTTGATGCTCTACAAGTAATGTCCGATGCTACGGCAGTTGGCAAAAATCGTTCTTTGATCGTATCAGGACCAGCTGGTCTCGGTAAGTCATTCACGGTTGAGGCCGCTGTTAAGAAGCATGGTGACAAAATCAATGCGGTAAGTATTAAAGGTTATGTTAGACCTACTGGCCTATACAAAACTTTATATGAAAACCGTTTCAAGAATTCGGTCATTATATTTGATGATGCTGATTCTATTTTTAGTGATGATGTATCGCTTAATCTATTGAAAGCGGCTACAGATTCTACTAAAGGCCGTAAGCTTCAATGGTTAGCAGAGACAAAAATGTTAGATGAAGAAGGTGATCGTATGCCTAGATTCTTTGACTTTGAAGGCTCTGTGATATTCATTACCAATTATGACTTTGATGAGTTCATTGACCGTGGCCATAAGTTGTCACCACACTTTGAAGCTCTTATCTCTCGATCACACTACCTCGACCTTGCTATGAAAACAAAACAAGATTATGTGGTTCGTATCGAGCAAGTTGTTGAAGCTGGTATGCTCAAAGATAAATTAAGCAATTCAGAAATTAAAATGATTATGGAATTTATCCGTGAGAATAAGGAACATCTGCGTGAGCTTTCGCTTCGTATGGTGCTCAAGCTATCAGACTTATTCAAAATGAATCCAGCAAAATGGCAATCGCTTGCCAAAATTACTTTAATGAAGTAAAATGGTATTAAATGATATTACACACACACATTAAAAAACGTAAGGCTAAAAAGCCTAATGCAAAACAACGCCAGCAGAAGGCAAGCTGGCAAGCTTTGCTCAAAAAATATGATGTTAAACCTGGTGATAAGTTGATACCGGTCGTTAAGATCGATCTACCACCTTATCGCAGGGAGACACCATACTATCCTAGCCTCAATTCGGGATTAGGTAGCACCACTAAAAAACAGGCTAATACCTATACAGGTGATGCTATGATCGGTATCGGTCAATTACATAAATCTAATGCTGTGCCTGTATTTAAACAATCAGATGCGGAAGACTTGGCTAAAATGAGGCGTGGATAATGTTTGATAATTTAACAATTAACCAACAGTTTAAAGTTTATCTATTCAGTTCATACTTGTATTATAAGGAAGATTTGAATCCAATGCCTGATAGTCACTTTGATATGTTATGTGATAACCTTTCTAAAAATTGGGATAACATTACACACTATCATAAGAGCTTAATTACTAAATCAGACCTTGAGGCTGGCACAGGATATGCCATACAATATCCAACAATAGTGATAGGTGCCGCTCGTGCTTGGTACCGTGATATGATGGGGATTAAAAGATATGAATAATGCTTTTGCTAGAAAAATGGCCGCTGATGAGTTAAGAGAAACCATATGTTTTATGGGTTTAATTGATGAGTGGCATTGTAAGACCAAAGAGGTAGACAAGTCAGGTAAAACTTTCTACACTTTAGATATGAGCAAGTCAGGTAAAATTAAGGTGTATTCGCCTAAATTTATTTTAATAAATGACGTAAAATTGACCTCCGTGAGTGAGGCAAAACGATATATAGGTAAGGAGTTTATATGATTTTCAGTATTGGTTTTGTATTATTTGCTATTGGTAATTTGTGGTATCGTGGTTCACCAAACTATGGTGATTGGAGAGATACCGTTCAATTCGCACTACAAGTTATTGGTGCTGTATTGTTAAGTGTCTCATTATTAACTTTAGCCGTAAGATATTTACCTTAGGAGATTTAATTGCCTCTATACGAAATCGTAACAAGAGATACAGTTGAAAATGTTAGATTAGTTGAAGCAGTAGATGAGCAAGAAGCAGTAGAGTTAGCGTTAGATAGTGGTTATGTACCAAGTGAATTCGGACAAAAACATATCGGTGAAGCAATTCATATGATTCTCGAGCCTCAAATGAGTTCAATCGATGAATGGCTAGATAGAAAAGAATCCCAAGATTACCACATAAAAATTCACAAAAATGGTATTGCCAAACGAAAATAGTTGTGGTATAATGGTATCTGAAAAATTGAGAAAGGTTTATATATTATGAATTTGACAAAAACACAAAAGCAATTTGTTGTAAAAATTGAAGAGCGTTTTGGTAAGGCAGCTACAGTGAATCGTGAGCAAGTTACCAAGATCGCAGAAGAAAATAAATTTGGTTTTCCATATTGGTTAACCAAAGCACCATATCGTATTGGCCTTGGCGAATACAAAGTACCAGCACTTGCTGAAGAGGTTGAAATTGCACCAGTTGCCGAATTACAGGCAAAGGTGTTACCATTCCAACCTGTTCAACATCAATTCAAAGAAGATGTGTCCATACCTGAGGTTTACCCAGACTATGTGCCATTTGGTTTCTATAAAGACCTCAAAAACATTTTAAAATCAAAAGCATTCTATCCTGTATTCATTACTGGTTTATCCGGCAACGGCAAAACATTAATGGTTGAACAGACATGTGCTGATTTAAAACGTGAGTGTATTCGTGTGAATATTTCTGTTGAGACTGATGAGACCGACTTAATTGGTGGTCCAACATTGGTGAATGGTAACGTGGTAAATCGTGATGGACCTGTGCTTATTGCTATGAAGCGTGGCGCTGTGTTATTGATCGATGAAGTTGACCGTGGTTCAAGTAAATTGATGTGCTTACAGGGTATTTTAGAAGGCAAACCATATTACAATAAAAAATCAGGCGAAGTTATTTATCCTAAGGATGGATTTAATATCGTTGCTACGGCAAACACTAAAGGAAGAGGCTCTGATGAAGGTAAGTATTTATCCCAAATCTTAGATGACGCTTTCCTAGAACGTTTTCCGATCACGGTTGAGCAGGAATATCCAGCAGTATCCATCGAGAAGAAAATTCTAACCCCATTGATTGATGATGAGACATTCATTGACAATCTAATTAAATGGGCTGATGTTATTAGACAAACATATGAAGAAGGTGGTGTGAGTGAGATTATATCTACTCGTAGATTAGTTCACATCGCTAAAGCATACAAGATTTTTGGTGAAAAGATGAAAGCAATTGAGCTTTGTGTTGCTCGTTTTGACGAGGATACAAAGATGTCATTCTTGGATCTTTACACTAAAATAGATGCAGGTGAAACTCTGAATCCAGAGGAAGCAGCTGCAGAAGTAGAAGTACCAAGTAGACCTAATGATACAATGTCACCAGCACAAGGTCCACAAGGCGCACAAGGTGCTCCTTGGATACCAGCAGGTTCTAATTTATCAACAGGTAACACAACAATTTAATTTTTTATTATTAGGAGTATTATATTATGGCAAGACGTGGTGAAGTTCACAATAAAATCGCAGTAGTTTTAAAATCAGCAGGTGGTAACACCGTAACGCTTGATGAATTAAAAACAGTATTCGCTGGCACAAAAATTGAGCCTGTGTTATACCGTATTTCAACTTACATTTGGAACATCAAAAAAGATGGCGGTGTAGTTCAATCAGTAAAAGATAAACGTAAACTTATCGGTTATCAATTGCTCAATCATGCTGAGTTCAATGACCAAGGTTATTGGGTTGGCAAGGCAGACGTTAAGGTGGCTGCATAATGCAGTCATACCAAAAGAAACCAGAGGTGTTCTTTGATGTGTCAAACGAAGAACACCGCTTGGCTGCTCAATATTTTATCAAGAATAATGCTTGGGGTTATCCATGGATTTTTGTATTAGAAAAAGGTTACAGGGATATTTCATGTATGGTTAAAGATAAGATGTTAAATTTTTACATAGAAAAGGATATTATCCATGTTGGATAAACATTTCAGGTTGTCTAAAACAACCAAAAGATTGATGGCTCATCCTATCAATAATAAACTTAATGGTGTATATAAAGCTTTGATGTTAAGGGCTGAATCATCACGAAGTAAAGAACGTGTTATTTTATCAAAACCCACAGATAAGGAATAATTATGAGTATGTTCGTTGAAGTAGATTCAGTTGAAAAGAATTGTCCAGTTATTATTAATTTAGATCAAGTGATTGAAATTGCACCATTATCTGCAGGTGGTTGTTTAATTAATTTCACCTATGATGGTGATATGGGTGTTCGTTCAATGAAAGTTAAGAATACATATGAACAGTTCAAACAGTTTGCTATGCAGACGGTGACAGCTGAAGATATTCAGGCTCGTGTTGAACATATTAAAAAATTGGTTAAGTAATGCAGTTATACACCGTTATAGCCTTTCATTATGTTGAAAACAGGTTACAATATCTTGAACAAACATTATCTTCGTTGATTGACATCAATACCGATCACACCAAAATAGTTATACAAACTAATGATGTGACAGATAAACAATTCAAACAAATGAAGATGTTATCAAGTCATCAACCTAAAAATGTTGAGATTGAGATTGAACCTGTTCGTGACTTAAAAGATCCATTCATGCTGACATGGGCTCATAAATGTCGTATGTTAGATTTTAAAGAATCTACCTACACGCATTTCGCTTATCTTGAAGATGATATGGTCTTGACACAAGATTTGATGGATTATTGGGTTAATACCCGAGCAGTGTTTAAAAAACGCAATCTTGATTTGATACCTGGTTTCTTTAGAATTGAATATAAAGAAGGTCGTGCATATTCGGTTGACATCAAAGAACCATATCGTGTGAATAATCTAACCAAAGCCACTTTAGATCGTATCTATGTTTCATTACCACATCCATATCAAGGATGTTTCCTAATGGATCGAGAGTTGGTTGAAGAACATATTAGTTCACCATCATTTAGTCCCGAAACTTGTAGGCGTATTCCAAATACTGCCAATGATACGAGAGAACGTGCTAACTTTGGTAATACATATGAGAATATACCAGAAGGCTTTGCACATCGTATGTTGGTGCCTTTGGATATTTTTGTTGAATGCTGGATTCACCATTGTGCTAACTCATATGTAAATATGCCTGACACACTACATGGTAAGTTACCAGCTGAACGTATATTTACCTATTGACAAGGACATTATATTATGATACGATTGAGAACAATTAGAAATTGGTTTGTGGAATTGAAACGTAAAATTCAATATCACCCTTTTTGGATTAAATAATGAATATCTTTTACTTACATAATAACCCTAAAATTTGTGCTGAAATGCACAATAATAGCCATTGCGTGAAAATGATATTAGAGACCGCACAATTACTGTCTACGGCTCATCGTGTGTTAGATGGTCATGAAACAACTGTAATTACAGATAAAGGTCGAAAAGCTAAACGATGGATATTATCTGATGACAGAAATGAAGTATTGTATTCTGCCACACATATGAATCATCCATCGGCTGTATGGTGCAGGCAAAATAAAAGTAATTACTATTGGCTTTCATTATTACTTAAACAATTGTGTAAAGAATATACATATCGTTATGGTAAAGTTCATAAATGTGAGCAATCAGGTTTAGTTGAAAAATTACAATGGACACCAAACAATATTCCTATCGGTGAGTTCACTGAACCTACTCCAGCCATGCCGGATATATACAAAGTAATAAATGATTCGATTACATCATATCGTAATTATTATAATGGCGCTAAAACACACTTGGCAAAATGGAAAAATAGGAATATACCTGAATGGTTTCAAGAACAATTGTAGTCGATAGTTCCTATCATAAAACTGATTTATGTGTATTAGGTAAGTATTGTAATACAGATAAAAGTCCTTATGCTGAGAAAGGCACAGCCAATCATAGAAAAGGATATACAGCGGTATATGATATGTTATTTTCTCTATTTAAAAATAGGTCAATAAACTTTTGTGAAATTGGTATCGAACAGGGTGCCTCTTTACAGATGTGGGAAAAGTATTTTGATCAGGCCAGTTTATATGCCTTTGAATTAGATGATGAAAAGATTGAAAAATGTAAATTATTGGCACCAAAAACAAATATATTAAAAACGGATGCAAGTAATGTTGAAGCTTTAGAAGAAACGTTTAAGAAAACGGAAGTTAAGTTTGATATTATTATTGATGACGCTTCACATGATTTAGAACATCAACGTAATGTGTTAAAAGTGGCACCACAATATTTAAATAGTGGTGGAATATTAATCATTGAAGATTTAGTGAGAACACAAGGTGAAGATATTTTTGATGAATTAATTCGAAATACTTTTATATTTGATTCTTTTATTATATGTATGCATGCCAATCAACAACACGATTACAACGATAAAATTTGGTACGGAGTAAAAAAGTAATGCCAAACTATGAATTTAAAAATACTGAAACAGATGAGATATTTGAAAAGAAAATGTCTTATACTGAATTAGACCAATATCTATTGGATAATCCAACACATATTAGACATCATACAGGTACGCCTGTGTTATCTGATGGCTTACGTATGGATACACCAGGTACAGGTAAACCAGATTCAACGTTTGAGAAGTATATCATCAACCGTATGAAAGAGACCATTCCAGGTAATACCATGAGTGGACATAAAACAAAAGGTCCTAGAGAGTGGTAGTATGACAATTTTTTATCATGGCAGTCCAAAGAAGTTAGACACAATAACATCAGTCACCAACGGAGATACTGGTAAAAGAGTATATCATGTATCTGGTGATGTCTTTTTACCATCTATTACTACCGTTTTATCTATTCTATCGAGAGATGGTATCGCTAAATGGCGTCAAAATGTAGGTGAAGAAGAGGCTAATAGAATATCACGCCATGCCTCTGGCCGTGGTACCTCCGTTCATTTAATGTGTGAGAAGTATCTACAAAATGACACGCATGATGGTATGCCAGACGCAAAAAGTATGTTTAATACCATTAAACCGCTCTTAAATAGCATAAATAAAATACAATACCAAGAACAGGGACTATATTCTACCAAATTAGGTGTGGCTGGTTCGGTTGATTGTATTGCAGAATATGAAGGTGTTTTATCAGTCATTGACTTTAAAACAGCCTCTAAACCAAAAAAGGAAGAGTTTATCGAAAACTACTTCTTACAGACAACGGCATATGCCTTAATGTATGAAGAATTAATAGGTACACCGATCAATCAAATAGTTATTCTTATTGCTGTAGATGGCCAAGAGCCACAAGTATTTAAGAAAAACCCAGCAGACTACATTAACAGGCTAGTCGAAGTTATCGATCAATATAAAAAGGAAAATAATTGAAATTATTATACTCATTACTATTAACTATTTCATTCTCAGCTTATGCTGAAGTGCCACAGAAACCAAATAGTGTTATGACACCTGGTGCTATCAATGTGGAAGCAAATAAAAATGTTATTTGTAATGTTGGTTATACTGCTGGTGTGGATTCACATGGCAACAAAGTGCGTAATGTTCCTGAATCATTAAAACAACGTATCTATGATCAATATAAAATTGACCGTAAATCTGATAGATTTGAAATCGATCATCTTATCTCATTACAATTGGGTGGTTCAAATGACGCTAAAAATTTATGGCCACAGTCATATACGACCCAACCATATAACGCATATATGAAAGATGATTTAGAAAATAAAATGAAAAAAATGATATGTGAAGGTAAAATTTCACAAGAACAAGCACAAAAAGAAATATCATCAGATTGGACTAAAGCATATGAAAGTTATGTGCGTCCATACAAAAAATGAAAACTTTAATGGCATTTTTATTGATGGTAATAATTTTATTAATTGCATCAATTAAATTACCATTATTGTTTTAAACGGCTTGACATAGTATGCTTTTTATACTATAATATATTATGGAAACTTAACAAAGGAGAAATATATGTTAGGAACAATCGTTCTAGTTTTAGTGGGAGTGCTTATTGGTTGGAATACAACACAACCAGCAGTAGTAGCATCAACACTAGGTAAACTCACAACTAAAGTGAAATCATTAGTCAAAGGAAAATAAATGAAATATTCAGCATTATTCTTAGCACTATTTGCAACATTATCACAAGCAGGCGAAACAAGGGGTTTTATTACTCTTGAAGGTGAACGTGAAAACATCCACGGCACAGGTAATGATGTAGATAGTTTCAACCTAATCCCTGGTATCAAATCAGGTGACTTTACATATGACTTAAAAGTTCAAGCTCAAAGTAAAGATGACAACAAAACTTCTGCTAATATCGAACCACGTATTAAATACGATCATAAAATCGGTATGACAGACTTCACAGTTTGGGGTCGATTAGGCTTAGGTGAAAAAATCACTAGTGATGGTAACTTCGGTTACTACACAGTTGAACCTGGTATCTCATACAACGTAATCAAAGGTGGCAAGTTGTTTGTGTCTGACCGTTATAGAGATTCATTCTCTGATGGTAAAGGTTATACAACAAACACAGTATACGTTGGTGGTAGTTATGATGTTAATAGTTTCGATACTATATCAGCAAAATTCTATCGCAAATATCAAGATACAGAATCAAACGGTATTGAAGTAGCGTATACACGTTGGTTTTAATAAATAAGTAATACACTATAAATCTAGTGCGATCCGAGTATGATGTTGTATTACATCTGCTTAAAACGCATCGGTAGTCACTAGCAGATTGGAGGGTTCTGTAAAACCTCCACTTTTACACACACAACACAAAGGAGCAATACAATGAGTAATCTTACTCCGTTCGAGATTCGCCTTGAACTTTTAAAAATGGCGAAAGACATGTTATCCGAAGAATATCAAGGAAAACGTGAATCAGTATCCAATGAATGGCATTCACAAGTTGAGGTAGCAAAACTCAATGGCGGAATAGTTCCAAATCATCCAGGATTTCCACCTTATCCCACAGAACAAGATGTAGTCAAAAAAGCTCAAGAACTTAATGGCTTTGTTTCAAACATCGACACAAAAGTAAGCAAAAAGTCTTAATAAAAGATTAGGGGCATTTATTTGCCCCTTTTCCCAATAAAGGAGAACGTATGCGAAGAATTAACTTCAGCAACATTATAATGGTTTCAATAACAATATTTACAATACTAGCGTTATTTAATTTTAGTAATTTCACAGTAGAAGCACACGAAAGTAAACCAATTAAGGTTACTTACAAAAATTTATCACCGACAGCCAAGAAACAAGTTGAGTGCTTAGCACAAAACATATATTACGAGGCAGGTTGGGAACCAAAAAAAGGCCAAATAGCGGTGGCTATGGTAACATTAAACCGTGTAGAAGATGGCCGTTTTGCTAATTCAATATGTGGTGTTGTTAAACAGAAAACACAAAATACATGTCAATTTACTTGGTTTTGTGAAGGTAAGGCCTTGACAAAGATGAACCATTCAGTGTATAATGAAGTTAAAGATTTAGCTGCATATGTGTATGCTAATCAACAAAAGATTAATGATCCATCAAAAGGGGCTTTATTCTATCATGCTGATTATGTTAATCCTGGTTGGAGAAATATGGTTTACTTGACAAAGATTGGTCGCCATAAATTTTATAATCGTAAGGAGAATGTATAATGAGATTAAATAGTAATATTATAACCATTTTATGTTTATCAGGTCTTTTAGTTATGGTATTGTTCGCTTTCACAACATACAAAATGAGAGATAGAGAATTGATGTCCAAAAACATTAATGAAGCTATCACTAAAGGTATCGATCCATTAACTGTAAGGTGTTCTTATGCTTCAGAAACAGATAACATATGTGTAGCATTTGCTAGCATACAACAAAAACAACAAGAGATAACAAATGCCAACAAAAGATGAAGTGAGAGATTTTTCGTTAATGATAGAAAAGAAGGCATTAGATTTACGTTGTAGTCATATTGATGCTATACTAGAATATTGTAAGGCCACGGGTTTAGAAGTAGAAGTCGCATCATCTATGATTTCAGCCAAACTCAAATCAACGATTCGTGATGAAGCACATAGTCAGAACATGCTTAAGAAAGAAGGAGCTAGGTTACCTATTTGATGTATGAGTGAAAATTCTGGTTATGCTGCCTTTTGTTTATATCATGGTTTACATCTACACTTCACAACATCATACGATTACCAAAAATATAATGGTAAAGTGAATGTTGGTAAAGATGCTTTCCTTAATCGTAGGGACAAATATGTCCACTATGCGATGTCTAGGAAGTATTCTTTGGAAGAGTTAAAAAGCTATTATATAGCCAACCTATTCGTTAAACCTAACTCTTGGATAGGCGATCTTAATACATCTGAAGCAGAAGATGTCTATAAAAAGTGGCAAAAAACGAACCAGAGCTTGACATATCGCTTGGAACAAGATATAATGTATCTGTTCAATAAGGTTAAATCCCCGAACGATATACTTCTGGTAAAAGACGGTCAAGAACCGATTCTATTAAAAGAGGTTTATTATGGAAACGTGGCATCTGAAACTTTGATCTTATTGAACACCCTATTGAATTTTTATCCTATGTGGCAGAAACAAATTAGTGACGATGTGGTATTTCCAGAGTTTCTCAATAGATGTAAGAAGTATGAACCATTTATTGTATATGATGGTAATAAATTTAAAAGTATGGTTACTAATATAGTGAAGTCACATAAATAAAATATGAGCAGTAAATTTATAATGGCAACACCGTAGATTTTGTTATGTATAACGTGGACAAAAAAACTAAAACTAAATGTAGAAGGAGTAGAGCAGTATGAGTAATTTTGCAAATCTAAAAAGTTCGTCTAATCTAGACAAACTCACCAAAGCAATCGAGCAGTTAAATTCCAACCAAGGCAGTCAAGATTCTAGTGATGATAATTACTGGCGTCCAGAAGTAGATAAAGCAGGTAATGGTTATGCCGTTATCCGTTTCCTACCAGCACCAGCAGTAGATGGTGATGATGGTTTACCTTGGACTAAAATTTACACACATGGTTTTCAAGGACCAGGCGGTTGGTATATTGAGAATTCTTTAACAAGTGTTAATAACGGAAAAGATCCAGTGTCAGAATACAATTCTGAATTATGGAATTCTGGTATTGAGGCTAACAAAGAAATTGCTCGTAAACAAAAACGCCGTTTAACATATGTCTCTAATGTATTGATCGTTGAAGATCCAAAACATCCTGAGAACAATGGCCAAGTTAAGTTATATAAATTTGGTAAGAAAATCTTTGATAAAATCACAGATGCTATGAACCCACCACCAGAGTTTGGTGAAACACCAGTTAATCCATTTGATTTATGGAAAGGTGCTAACTTCAAACTTAAAATCCGTAAAGTTGAAGGCTTTCAAAACTATGACAAATCAGAGTTTGATGCTCCTTCAGCACTATATGATGGTGATGATGCTAAACTTGAAGCAATTTGGAAATCAGAATATTCATTAAAAGAAATTCTTGATCCTAAAAACTTCAAATCTTATGATGAATTAAAAGTTCGTTTAACAAGAGTATTAGGTGCGCCAGCGACAACTGCTAAATCAGCAACCATTGAAACTGCTACACCATCTGTAAATGAACCATCCATTGAACCATCTTTAGATGAAGATGAAGATATGGCTTTGTTTAATTCATTAGCTGAAGAAATCTAAGGAAAATAAAATGGAAATTAAATTAAACTTAACAATTGAAGAAGTAAATGCTGTAATTTCAACTATGGCAATGTTACCATTCAATCAAGTTCATGGTATTGTAAATAAAATCCGTGAACAAGCAATTCCTCAAGTTCAAGCTGCTGAAGCTGCTGCGAAAGCAGAAGCGGAAGCTGCAAATGAACCTGCTGATTCAGAAGGCGGCGATGCTGCTTAAGAAGTAATAGGCAAAAAGAAACCCGCTTCGGCGGGTTTTTTCTTTTATACCGGTCTTACTTTTCCGTATTGAACTCTCATCAGTATAGGTTCTTCATTTCTTATACTTGTGCCACCATTACTACCACCTCCACCGCCGCCTCCACCGCCCATAATATTAGTAGTTGATTTATTGATTGTAGGTGAACCTTGACTCATAGTAGCAGAAGGACCAACCAAACTTTGATTTTCAGAAACGGCTGCATTCACTCTTGCTGTCGATGGTGTTTGTGCACCACCAGATGGACTTGCAGAAGGTGAATTTGATGGACTAGAAGATGATGATCCTGTTGGTGAAACTCCTGGTGATCCTGTAGAACTTACTGATGGTGTTGCTGATGGAACAGGAGAGGCTGTATCTTTTTTAACTTCTGATGCAGAACCTTTTTTATCTTCGACAAAAAAGTCATACATTTTTCCTGCTAACCATCCACCAATTTTATCACCACCTAACAAAGCAGCGGCTGCACCACCAAGACCCCCAATAACTGTACCAACACCTGGAACTACTGAGCCGATTGCACCACCTAATACAGGTAATAAACCTGCAGCTGCGGCCGAACCAATTGATTTTGTAATTTCTTTTTTATAATCAGCATCTGATATTTCACCTGCTTCTTTTTTTTCATTTACTTCTTTAATTCTCATTACAAGGTCAGCACCAGCAGTAATCAAACTTAATCCTGGAATTGATTTTAAAAATCCTAATAGTTTACCACCACCTTTTAATAATTTAGAAGCACCACTTGCAACTTTTGTTGCCATCTTTCCACCTTTAGCTAATGCTGATCCTGTTTTTTCAGCAGCTTCAGCTACTTTACTTGCCGTTCCGGCTTTAACTGCACCAAGTCCAGATTTAACAGCTCCACCAGCACTTGATGCTACTGAACTTATAGATTTAATTGCTTTACCACCAAAACCCATAGCAGATTTAACACCGCCTTTGATAAATGATCCTGCTTTACCTGCAAGTTTTGCGCCACCTTTTACAATACTTTTACCAGCAGAGACAACACCACCAACCATTTTAGAACCAATATTACCAAGTGCCTTTAGTCCTAACATAGATGATAGTCCACCCATTAACATTCCAGGTAAACCTTTCATCATACTGAATAAACCACCAAGCATATCAAAAAGGCCAGATTTTTTCTCTTCTTTTTCTTTACCTTTTGGACCCTTGCCTTTTAAAATGGCATTGATAAGTTCTTTGTGTCTTCGTTCATCTTCAGATTTTTTTTCTTCTTCAAAACTTTTATTAATTTCACGTAATTTAGTATCTTCTTCAAATTTATCAGATATTAATTTATAAATTTGTTTTAATGTACCAGCACCGCCTTTGATTGTTTCGCCTTTACTTGAAACTTTTTTGGCTGTTTGTGTTTTCTCTGATCGATCACTTCTATTAGATACCGATTCAGTATATGGTTTTTCCATATCCGAAGGATCAGCTGTAGGACGAACACCAGTAAAATATGATATGTCGGCATTTTTACGACCAAATTTTTTACCATAAGCAGTTGCGGCCAATGGTGAAATTTTCGATAACATATTCATAGGATCAAATTTCTTTTTGAAATTTGTAGCTTTAGCGGCTATTTTATCTTTAAAGGCTTCTTTAATAGAAGATCCTAAACCTTTACCAGACATCATTTTTTCTGATGCAAGATACCCTAAACCTTTACTCGATGTTACATCAGCAATTTCATATTTTGAAGCTTCATCATCTCCACCACCACCATATGCAGATGTTGAAGTTCTATATCTTCTTCTTGTTGGTTTTCCAGATTTGGATGGTGTAAAATAATATTTGTTTTTAGATACATTTGTAGGAGGTAGTTCAGTCGATTTTGGTTTACCCAATTTAGCACCAAGAGCTTTAGTAGCAGCGAGACCTAAATTGCCATCTTTACCTAGCTCAAACCACCAGCCCTTACCATTTAAGGCATTTGGGCTCCAAGCATAGGTGATTCTACCAACGTTCTTTGTTATCATTACCTTTTTCTTTCAGCGTTCTGTTGTTTAATCTTTTCATTTTCAGCTTCAATGTATTGAATTAACATTGAAACATAAATGTCTCTTTCCCACGGAATCATATTCTCAAGTTCCGCTAGGTTATACTTATGATGTTGCATCAAAGAGAAATTAGTCCGATAATAATTTCCCAAATTATCATGACGAAAGGTTAGGAAAAAAAATCATCAAGTCCTTGGACATTGATGTTATGGTTAAATCCACATTTAGTGCAAATAAAATTAATTTTCTTTTCCAATTTAGGCATATTATCAATAAAAGATTCTAACTTATCAAATTGATCTTTTGTCAAAGTTTCTAAAAATGTCATCAATTCATCTTTTGGTGTTTCGTGTGCATAATATAAGTTATCACCATCATACACATAATCAATACAATCGATTACCAACTCAAATCCAATATCTGTAATTGTTTCAACTTCTTCTAATTTTTTAATTAGAGAAAAATCTGGATACTTCATTTTAATACCAATTGTTTCCGTTAATGGTATTAAATCATTTTTTTCTTCTGGAAAATTTACTTTACTATCTAAAATATTAAATGAAACATCATTAATATGACCACAAGTTTCTCCATTAACAACATTTTCACATTTATATTTTGTTTCTATTACTTCACCTACTGACCTTGCTCTTAAATTTAAGAAATAATATTCAATGTCAATCAATGGTAAATTTTCAATATCTAAAGAATCTAATGAACAGTTTTGTAATACTTGGCGAATATTATTTTCAATAACTTCTTTTTCACCAGATTCCATAGCCATTAAAAGAATCTTTTGTTCTTTGACCAAAAATGGTCTAAATTTTATTTTTTTGTTTGATGCCGGCAACAAGACCTCATAGGTTGGGGCATCAATTTTAGGCAAAGCCATAATTAACTCCTTTTCAAATCATTTATAATGTAAATTTATTAGAAGTAGACGTTAATCCACCTATAGTAAATTTGTTAGCATTCACAGTAGAAGCATTTTGATCCATTTTTGAATCAAGAACACCTCTACCAGACGAATTTAATAAAGATGAAACAGTTTTTGTTCCACCAATACTTGGTATTACAGAACTAGCTGCACCAGCTACACTCAATAAAGCATAAGGATTACCATTTGTTAATGCTTTACCTGAACTTACAGCAAGAGCTCCAATTTGTAAAGCAGCCGCCAAATTAAATGGACTATTGAGTGCTGTTGCTGAAACATGTTTAACTTCAGCTGTTGCTTGAGTTTCCCAATAAGTATATGCAAACACCACACTCAATTTGTGATATGGTGCATCACTTGACCAATCTAAATCTAATTGATTTACTGCAATTGGAAAAGCATCTATTAAATTAATTTTATGAACTTCATTATTAGAATTATCAAATTGAACAATTGTAATTGTAGAAACATAATTTGCTTTGTATTCAAAATTCCAACTAGTTTGTGGATTTATTTTCTCCATCCATGCATCAAAAACTGCTTTTTCAATCATATTATCATCACATATAAAAGTTAATGTAATGTCTTCATATGTTGATTGATATGGATATTTTTCTGTTGGTCCATAAATTCTTAAATCAGATGTTGCTAGTGTTCTACCTGGTATTACAGCATTTTCACATCTAAGTGCTAAGGTTCTTGTGTCGATGGTTGAACCAAGTGAAGCAGGTAAATTAATTATTACATGAAACCTTGATGGTTTAGCTAATTCACCCGTAAAACTTGAACGAAAGTCTTGGATATTCATATGCTATTCTCTTTTTTCTCCAACCACAGAAGTCTGTGAAGTATGTCCTCTAATTTCTTGTATTGAATCTTGCCAAACTTCATTAACTTTAGCTTTTTGAAATTGTTGAGCAGGTAAAAATACAGCTGTTTCCCATTCACTAGCTTCAACTTTTAACATCTTACTTGCTATGTTTTTATACAAATATCGTTTAATACAAGGTCTAAATTCTTTGTATCGTTTTGATGCTGATACTATATCATAAGTTATTCTTAATCGTTTAATTTCATCATTGTCATCATAGATAGCAAAATTCATCAACTTATCCATAAATCCAGCACGAATTCTTGGTGGTAAGTAATGTAAATTCATTCCCAAGAAACCATCATTATATCGTTCTAATGGTAATACTAATGGAAATGCGTCCCAATATGGTAATCTGTCATCATATTTGGCACTATAATAAAAGAAATACAATCCACCAATCAAAAATCGATTACTATTTCTACTTGTTTCTTTTCTTATCTGATTAGCTAAAGCAATTGGATTTTTAAGATTATTGATTTTACTCGTAAACCACTTGAGTGATTTCATTGAGTATCGTTCTAATTCTAATCCATTCTTTTCAGAGGCTAATTTTGTTAATTTTGATGTCGTTGTCATCATCTATTTATGTCAAAAATTAAGATGGTCTTCAGTTAATACCTTGAATTCCCAACCTCTATCTTTACAGTATTCAGTTGCGGCTTTCCATTTGGCTTGATTAATTGCATAAGTAACTACTTCATTAATGTATTGTTTGGTGATTCTTGATTTGATTTCTGGTTCTGTGGCCTGTTTCTTAGGTTTAATCTCTAAAAGATATGAATTTAATTTACCATCTTTACCTCGTATTTGAGCATAGAAATCAACAAAATATCTATGAAAACGACCATCAGCTGGTGATTTGTATGGAACTACAACCTCTTCTGACGACCAAGAGACTACTTGTGAGTGTTTATCTAACCACAACATCACTCTTTTTTCCCACGATGAACGGTAGATGATATTAGTTGGATCACCTTTGTATTTTTGTGGGTTAATTGGTGTAAACTTGCCTTTATGCTTCATAAATAGTATGTATGTTGATTCTTAATCAAAGGTAAAATTGTATGGCAGAAATTGGTGCAGATTTTCGTGGTGGTTACTACGGTGAACAAATAGAATCTAGTGGTGGTGGATATGATCCATTGGCAGCCAATCCAAATGGACCATTAGCAAGTCTGTTTGCAAACGGTTATGATTTTTCTAGTCGTTTTTATCCTAGAAATTTAGGTTCAGAAACTAGAGGTCATTATATTAATTTTTATATAAATGTGGCAGAAAAATCACAATATCTTTCAGAAGGAAGATATACATTAGCTGGTGGTGCAGGTCGAACCGCAACGAATCAAGCAAATCAAGCTCAAGTGTTAGGTGCTGGTGTTGCTGGTACTGGTACTGCTGGTAATATTGTAAGTGAAATACAATCAGCAGTTACCACAAGAAAAACAAAACGAATTACCCAAGCTATTGCTTTATATATGCCTGATACTTTAAACGTCCAATACAATGCTTCATGGCAAAGTGAGAGTTTAACAGATGCATTAGGTAAATATGTTGCCATGGGGCAGCAAGCTGCTTCAGCTGTAGATTCGTATCAAAAAGGCAAAGGTGCATCAGGCACAATTAAAAGTTTGGCACAAGACCCTGGTGTTGCTGAAGCTTTAGGCACAGCAACAGAAGGTAATATTTTAGGTTCAGGTGCAACAAGTTTCTTGTTATATGCGGGTGGTAATGCATTGAACCCACAATTACAAGTTTTATTTAAAGGTACTGATATGCGTCAGTTCCAATTTGATTTCTTATTTGCACCATTTAGTCCTGATGAAGCAAAGAATGTTATGGAAATTATTAAAACATTTAAATTTCATCAGGCGCCTGAAGTTAATTCATCAGGTATGGGTAGATACTTTATTCCACCATCAGAATTTGATATCGACTTTTTACTTAATGGTCAAATCAATACTAAAGTGCATCAAATTGGTACCTGTGTATTGACAAATCTAAACGTTGATTATGCACCAAATGGTTGGTCAACATTTAGTGACGGAACACCAACACATATTAAATTAACATTACAATTTATGGAAACAGAAATCGTCACAAAAGAACGAGTTGATAAGGATAATTATTAATGTCAAAATATTTCAGTAAGTTTCCTAAATTAATTTACACCAGACAGGGTGTATCTAATTTAGCAACAGATATATTAACAAGAATAAACACCATCAAAGGTGTATTAGATAACACTTCTTTATTTTACACATATAGTATTCAAGAAGGTGATACACCAGAAATGATTGCATCGAAGTATTATGGTGATTCTGAATTGCATTGGATTGTATTAATCTTTAATGAAATTATCGATCCATTTTATGATTGGCCTATGCACTATCGTCAATTCATCATTTTCCTAACAGATAAGTATGGTTCACCAGCAACGGCACAAATGACTAATCATCATTATGAAAAAATTATAACATCTATTGATGGGTATACCGGTAAAGTGACCACTGATGTTTATCAAATTGATTTAGATTCATATAATCATATACCAGCAGAACCAACCACAGAAACTAGAGTTTTAAATAATCAAACTATAACTGTCACAACAAGTAGACGATCTATATCATGTTATGATTATGAAAATGAATTAAATGAATCTAAACGAGTAATTAAATTAATTAAAAATAATCTAGTTCCAGACATAAAAAATCAATTTGAAATCTTAATGAGTGCATAATGGCTGACGGTTTAGTATTTCCACAGGATTTTACCCTAGAATCTTGCAAAATCATAACATCTCAAGGTAACCCTTTTGAGTTTAGATTTATGATGATTGAGTTAAATTACTTCGAAGATTTGTATAATAATACAATTTCTGGTAATATGTTTATCAATGATTCTAGTGGATTCCTATCATTATTGGGTTTTAATGGTAATGAATTTCTTTCAATTAAATTTGGTAAACCAGGTTCAGATGATAAAATTGATCGTGTTTTTAGAATATTTAAAGTATCTGATAGAAGAATGGTTAAAGATGGTAATGAGAATTATATTTTACATTTTACCTCAGAAGAAACAATTCTTTCAGAACAATATAAAGTAAGTAAATCATATCAGAATAAAAAAGTATCTGAAATTGTTATTGATGTTATGAATAACGATTTGCAGGTTGATCCTAAGAAATTTTTAACAACAAATGTTGAAGAAACAAGTGACACAAGAGATATAGTTTTACCTTTATTATCACCATTTGAGGCTATTAATTGGTTAGCAACACAGGCAATTTCTAAAACACCACAAACTCAAGGTTCACCATATTTGTTTTATGAAAACTATTATGGTTATAATTTTAAATCTTTACAATCATTGTTTGATTCACCAGTTTATGGCATATACAAATATGAACCCAAGAATTTAACGATGCCTGATGATGCTCGTGTTCAAGACATGAGTTTAGAACTTAAAAATATTCTTGTGTATGAAATGGTAAATAATTTTGATACACTTAATTTGATTGATTCTGGCGCTTTTGCAAATAAACTTATTGCTATTGATACTATTCGTTCAACTTATTCAACAACTGTTTTTGATTATGATACTTATTTTAAAAATGCTAAAAAATTAAACACCTATGGAATTTTATCAAATTATAAAAACAGAAGAGGTGATGCGGCTAATACTACGTATGATGGTGTATTAAAGACTGTTACAACTAATACCGGACAATCTATAAAAAGTTCATATATTCAATCACATTATCCAGGTGTTAAAGATATTAATATTGAAACTCGTATACCACATAGAACAGCACAATTTGCACAAATTAATGCCATCAAATACAGAATAACTATTCCAGGCGATCCAAAAATGACTGTCGGTAATGTTATTGAAATGCAAATACCTGATATGATGGTCAATGATAAAGGTGGCCGAGATAAGGATAAGTATTACACAGGTAAATATTTGGTAACTGCTACTCGTCATAAAATTGACCAAGAAAACAAATATGTAACTCTTATCGAATTGAGTAAAGAAAGTATACCAAATGCTTATGATGCAATTGACAATGAATCACCAGCGTGGAAAGAGATTAAAGGTAAATAATGGCACAAGAAAATAATTTCATGGGATTAAATGGGTTTGTGTGGTTCTTTGGTGTGGTGGAGAACCGTGATGATCCATTAAAACTTGGTAGAGTTCAAGCTCGAATATTTGGTTGGCATACAGATAATAAGATGAAAATACCAACTACCGATTTACCATGGGCTCAACCTGCTTTTCCACCAAATTCATCAAATCTAACATCAGCACCAAAAGAAGGTGATATGATCTTTGGATTTTTTACTGATGGTGATGCAGCACAATTTCCAATATTTTTAGGTGTTTTACCAGGCATTCCAGATTTCACCCCAGCAGAAGGAACAGGTTTTTCTGATGCAAGAGTTCAAGAAAACTTGGATGGCGCTCCTACGAAACCCTATGCTCGTTCCATATACAATAATGGCGTAAAACTCAAGTCATATTCAAAAACTAGATATCCAAGAGATTTAAATCAACCTACCACTTCTAGACTTGCCAGAAATGAAGATACTGCAAATACCGTTTATCAATTCAGAAAAGATAATTGGATAACTGCCGAATCTACCAATGGTTCTAAATGGAAAGAACCATTTCCGTCATATAATGCACAATATCCTTTTGATAATGTATTAGAATCTGAATCTGGCCACATTTTTGAATTGGATGATTCAGCGGCTAATGAACGTGTGATGATTGCACATAGAACGGGCACCACTTCTGAAATGTATCCATCAGGTACCAAATTGGATAAAGTTGTTAAGGATAATTATACAATTGTTCACGGATCAGATTTTTGTTATGTGAATGGTAAAGTTGAATTAACTGTGGAAAATGTGGCCAAAATAAGAATCAAAGGTAACACCACTATAGAAATTGATGGTAATGTTAATTGGAAAGTTGGTGGTGACATGAACTTATCAGTTGGTGGTAATTTAAATCTCAAGACGGCAGGTAACATGACTTCACAAGTGTCAGGTAACTATGCTGAGGTTGTAGGTTCTCGTAACGAGATGTCATTAGGTGACACATCAATTAGATATAATACTGATTTACATACTTGGGTTGGTGGTGATACATATACTAGAAAACAATCAGGTAGAACAGACTTTGGATGTCCATCAGATACTAGAAGTGGAGGTTCTGATTGTGGTGATGTTGCATATCCAACAACTGCAAATTTAGGTTCACCAAATCCATACAATAATCCGGATGAAGTTCAACCTACACCTGAAGTTGTTAGAACAGTTATCTATAATGGTCAAGTTGATGCCAACACGGCCGCTGCACCATTAACTGAAGCTTATGCAAGGCCTGTAGCACCAACAGTTACACCTGAAGTTGCTAATGTGGCATCAGCTAATGTAGTTTCAACAGGATGCTTTACGTTTGAAATGGTTAAAGTAACTGCAAGTGTTAAAGATGCTGAAGTGCAACAAATTACAGATGCTCTTAACAAAGCTTGTGAACCGTATAATATTAATACCAAATTACGTAAAGCTCATCTATTAGCTCAAATGTCACATGAATCTGGTGGTTTTAAATACAAGAAAGAGATTTGGGGTCCAACAGCCGTTCAGAATAGTTATGAAGGTCGGGCCGGTCTTGGTAACAATCAACCAGGAGATGGTGAGAAATTTCAAGGTCGTGGATATATTCAAGTGACTGGTCGAGCAAACTATACCAATTTTGCCAATTTTGTTAAGTTGTCACTTGATGATACAATTAAGTATTTAGAAACAATTGAAGGTGCGGTGATGAGTGCTGTTTGGTATTGGAATACTAGAGGTCTTAACAAATATGCTGATCAAGATGACATTAAACAAATCACTAAACGTGTGAATGGTGGTTACAATGGACTTGATGATCGTATTGCTAGATATAATAAAATCTTACCTTTATCAACATAAATAGTATATGGCTTCCACAATACAAAATAGATATTCAGATTTAGACCTCACTTTTACTATGCATCCTGTAAAAAAGGACATAGTGTTGAGTGTTGATGACCAAGCTATTGCTCGTTCAGTTCGCAATCTCATATTAACAAACCACTACGAAAGGCCATTTCATCCAGAAATTGGTTCTAATGTTCGTAAAATGTTATTTGATCCTATTTCACCACTTACTGCAAATTATTTGCAAAGGGAAATAGAAGATACTATTAAAAACTATGAACCAAGAGTAAAACTTCAACAAGTTATTGTTCAAGTAGAGCCTGATAGTAATAGTTATTCGGCAATTATAAGTTATTATATCAACAATAGAACACAACCATCCACATTAAATTTGGTTTTACAAAGGTTAAGATAATATGGCAACCGCAAATTCAAACATTCAGATATCAGATTTAGATTTTGATGCAATCAAGACTAATCTAAAAACGTTTTTACGATCACAAGATAAATTTAAAGACTATGATTTTGAAGGTTCGGCTTTATCTAATCTATTAGATTTATTAGCTTACAATACACATTACAATTCATACTATCTAAACATGGTAGCTAATGAAATGTTTTTAGATACAGCCGCTCTCAGAAGTTCAGCAGTTTCTCATGCCAAATTATTAAATTATACTCCTAAATCTGCAATAGCACCAACAGCCACTGTTAATCTTTCTGTTTCTGGTTTAACGACCACATCATTAACACTTCCTAAATTTACAGCGTTTTCATCAGAAGCCATTGATGGTGTGAACTATAGATTTATTACAAAAGATGCTAATACACAAAACGTTTCTGGTGGTGTTGCACAATTTATGGGCTTAGAAATTATTCAAGGCGAACCAATTTCTTTAACATTAACTTATTCCAGTTTATCAAATCCAAAAGCTTTATTTTCTTTACCTGATTCTAATATTGATACTTCAACACTTATTGTTCAGGTTCAAAAATCTTCTATTGATACAACACTCGAATCTTATAAATTAGCTACCGATGTTTTAAATGTAAATGAAAGATCAACCGTTTATTTCTTACAAGAAGGTTTAAATGGTAATTATGAAATATATTTTGGTGATGGAGTGTTGGGTAAACAATTGACAGATGGCAATATTGTTAGAGTTTCTTATGTTGTAACTAAAGGTAGTAGTTCTCTTGGTGCAAACAATTTTGTGTTGTTAGATACAATTAGTGGTAGTGGTGTACCAACAATCTATCCGCTGACAGGTGCGACAAACGGTTCAGATAAAGAATCAATCGACTCAATTAAATATACTGCACCTAAAGCTTATTCAGCACAAGGTCGTGCAGTAACAATTGAAGATTATATTTCTGTTTTACAAAATAACAAAATTGGACTTACATTTGATTCTGTGAATGTATGGGGTGGCGTTGATTATACTACTCCAGCATTTGGTCAAGTATTCATTTCATTAAAACCAAGTGGTGCTTATAATATTACTGATACACAAAAACAAAGATTAATTAATGATGTATTGAAACCTGTTTCTGTGGTTACAGTTACACCAACTATTATTGATCCAGATTATACATATCTAAAAGTAACAGCGGATGTTGTATACGAACAAAAGAATACTAGTTTAACATCAGCGCAAATTCATGAAAATGTAAAAACGGCTGTTAGAAATTTTAGTAATGCTTCATTGAATACATTTAATTCATTATTTGATATGTCTGATTTATCAGCTGCAATTAAAGATGTTGATTCTTCTATTATTGCAACACAAGTTGATATTAAAGTTCAGAAAAAGTTTTACCCTATTTTAGGCATACATAAAAATTATATACTTAATTATGGTGTGGCATTAGAAAGAGGAGTATTTACTGCTGGTATTGTATCTTATCCAACTATTAAATATTATACAGATAATGGAGAATTAACGTTAATTAATGATGTATATCTTGAAGAAGTTCCTTTCCCTTCATCTGGTGTTGAATCTATTAATATATTAAACATTGGTTTTGGTTATACTGAAAATCCAATAATTATTATTACTGGTGATGGTGAAGGTGCTACCGCTACTGCATCTGTGGTTAATGGAAGTATTTCTAAAATTAATGTCACAAATTCAGGCAATAACTATACACAAGCTATTGTTACTATCCAAAATTCTCCTACAGATACAAATGGTAACTCAGGTTCAGCGTATGCTGTTTTAAAAGGTCAATATGGTAAATTAAGAAGTTATTATTATGATTTTAATAATAAGAAAACTATTTTAAATGATAATCTTGCTACTGTTGATTATTATAATGGAATTGTAACTTTTATTAATTTTAATCCTAACGATATAAATGATCCTTTAGGACAATTAACTATAACTGCAACACCAAAAATAACTATTATTGAATCTACAAAAAATAGAATTGTTTCTATCGATGAGTTTGATCCTAATGCCGTTGTCGTAAATGTAACTGCAAAGTAAAATGATACCAAATAATTATAAAACATCATTAAGAATACCATCTCAACTTCCCGAATTTGTTCGGGACGATGTGAACTATGAAACCTTTGTTTCATTTGTTGAGGCATATTATGAATGGTTAGAATTAGCTAATACAGCAAACGCCAATACTACTATAGCATCAACTTCAGGTGAAGGTGTTACTTACGCCTCTAAAAACTTATCAAACTATTCTGATGTAGATTCTACACTTGATGGGTTTTTAAAATATTACATAAATGATTTTCTACCATACTTCCCAGAAGATGCTTTAGCAGATAAAACTAAAGTATTAAAAATAGCAAAACAATTATATCAAGCCAAAGGCACGCCGGCTTCTTTTAGACTATTATTCAGATTGTTGTATAATTCAAGTGCTGAAATACTAATGACAGGTGATTTAGTGTTTCGTGCTTCTGCTGGTGATTGGTACGTTCCTAAATATTTAAAAATTAGAGGAGACATTTCACTCTGGCTTACTGCTGGCATGGAAAGTTACAGAGTATTTGGTTTAAGATCAAAATCATTTGCTACTATTGAGAAGGTTTTATTAGATGGTACAAAATGTAATGTTTATATTTCAAATATTCAGAGATTGTTTGAATCTGGAGAAGATGTAATTGTTGTTGATTCAAATAATCAAACCGTATATGTTAAAGATGGTGAAATTTTAAATAATCCGGTTGTTGGATCAGAAACCGTTACAGGTAAAGTTGTAGGTGCTTTATCATCTATTAGCATTAATCCTAAATTTAGAGGACTAACCTATAATGTTGGTGATCCTGTTGTTGTATATGGTGGATTATCATCTAATACTTTACCTAGTGCAACCGCTGAGATTTCAGAAGTCACAAAAGGTTCTATACAAAGAATTAATGTGTTAGACGGTGGTTTTGGTTATATTCCAGGTGAAGCTACTATTAATTTTGCTACTTTTTCAAATACAACTATTAATTTTTTAAATAATGGTGGCGCTCTTGCACATGTTGGTACGTTTGATACAACTCCTGGTTCCAATTCTACAATCAGTTCTGTTATCACCGATAGAATATCAGTAAAACAAAATATCATATTATCAAATTCTAATTACTTTTTCTCAAATAGTAACACAACATCATCTGTAAATACAAATACAAGATTGGTCGATGCCTTTAGTTATTATGAAACAATAGGTTATCCTATAGATACCGTTATTGTAGATAATGGTGGTGGTGGTTTTTCACAATTACCTATAGCTATAGCTAAATCACATTTTTATGATGTTGATACTGGTGGTATTCATAATTTAGATAATTTTGGTCAATTAGCACCTATTGAAATTATACATCCAGGTTTAGGTTATAAAGTTAATGATAGAATAACTATTGACGGTGGCCGAGGATGGGGCGCTACAGCTAATGTTAAAACTGTAGATGCTAGTGGTTCAATTACATCAGTTGAATATGTTCGATACGAAGAATTTGACAAAATTTATCCAATAGGTGGAATGGGATATCAACCTGAAGATATTTTAGGTGAAGGTTTATCACCTCAATTATCTTGTAGTGTAAGTTCAAATGTTGCCGTGAGTTCTATTTCTCAAGGTGATTTTGATTTATGGGAAATTGTATTTCAATCTCCAGATTATACAATAGCTAATGCTACTTTTGGTGGTATCGTAAATGGAATTGACACAACGAAGAAAGCATTAAAAATATACAACGTTCAAGGAACTTTAGACAATACTTATCCTATTATTGGTGTCAATAATGGAAATACCGTTATGGCTACATCTAATTCAGTATCAGGTATTGCCGCTGAATTATTTGTTCCTGGCATATTAGGTTATGGTGCTGAGTTTCAATTAACAACTGATCGAATTGGTTCTGTCACTAAAATTAAAATTACTGATGCTGGTGAAGATTATATTTCAAACCCACAAATATCTTTACGAGTTCAAGATTTGTGTGTAACAGGTGTTAATGGTATTGAATATATAACTCCTGGTTCATTAATATTTCAAGGTCAAGATGCTAACAATTCTACTTATGTTTCATATGTGGATAGAATTACTCCTATAGATGATTTAGGGGCTGTGGTTAATAACACTTATAATTTGAGAGTTTACAATTACACTACCACTCCATCATTATATGATCCAACTAATTCAGCTAATACTATAATACAAGTTGGTGGTTTAGTTGATGCTAGTGCAAACATGATTTTAACAATCACAAAAGATGTAAGTTTAGGTTATTCAAATGGCGTAAAAAAATATGGTGATGGTAATGCTCGTGCCTCTTCTAAATTCTTAAATGGTCTAATATTTGGCCAAGGTATCTACTTAGATACTAAAGGTCAACCAAGTTCATTTTCAGTATTACAAAGTAGAAACTATAACGATTATACTTATGTATTATCAGTAGAACAACCCATTTCAAAATATAGACAGATACTCAAAAACTTATTACATCCGGCTGGTATGAAAGTTATTGGCCGTGATTTATTAAATAGTCAAAAAGCGTTTGGTGTTAAACATGATTCAGGAACATCATTAATCAAACCATTGCAATATTGGGCTAATTGGCCAGTGGGTAATCCATATGCTCGTGTGACTATGAATGTATCTGGTATTATTGCTAACTCCATGATTAAAATTGTTTCTGGTGGTACAGGATATTCACCAAGCACAACCGTATCAATTAATGCTATTGATGGTCGTGGTACGGGTGCAACCGCAGTTGCTAATATTGCCAACGGCGCAATTGTGTCTATTGATGTTACTGCACCAGGTAAAGATTATATTCTTAATCCGGTTATTACTATTTCTGATCCAACAACTCGTGGTGGTAATTCAAATGCTTCGGTAACTGTTTCTGTGGATTTATCATCCAATGTGATGATTATCCAAAACATGAATGGTGGTGGTCTCGAACCAGTAACTCAAAATACACATTGGATTACTGTATATCCAGAACAAACTGGTGGTAATTGTAAAGTTTATTCTACCACAAAAGAATATGATGACGCAAATTCTATTATTATTTTAGAAGATGATACCTTCTTAACGTTCCCTAATATCATTTATGGCCATGCTAATACCAATAATGTAGCTATCAATATTGCTGAATTTAGTGTGGCAAATACTCCTGTTTATGATATTATTAATAATGGCGAATATAGTAACACTAAAAATCATTTAGTAGATATAATCTATCCTGGTGATAATCTGACCGTGGCTGGTAATACTTACGTTATTCAGGCTGTTGATTATTACGCACATCTGATTTATATTTTAAATAATCAAGCTGTATTAGATACTCAAGACGGAAATCAAATATTGACGGAAGATGGTGTTCCAGGTAACTCCAATAACATAATTGTTGGCGCTTATACATTATCTTTTGGAACTCTAGAAAATCCTGTTCCAATGACGATAAATAGAAGTATATCTACGGGTAACGTATTCATTAAAGCATTAATATAAGAAATATAGGACTTTAAATGGCTAATATTAAATTAACCGAACTAACAGAATTAACAACATCGAATAACACCAATACCATATTTTATGTGGCAAATTTGGCTGTTAGTCCAAATGTATCTCATTACATTAGATTGGGAACTTTCACTTCTGATAATGCGATTGCTTATGTAGCTTTTGCTCATGCTAATTCAGCTTTTCTAAGAGCAAATACAGCACTATCAGTAGGTTGGAATGCAAATATAGCATTTAATCAAGCCAATTCAGCATATAATCAAGCTAATGCAACATTCAACCAAGCTAATAATGCAGCCTCATTTGCCAATGGTGCTTTTGTTACTGCTAATAGTTCGGCTTCATTTGCTAATGGTGCTTTTACATCTGCTAACGTTTCTCAAGCAATCAATAATACTCAAAATACAAACATTAGCTCAGCTCAATCATTTGCCAATGGTGCTTTTACTAGAGCTAACTCATCTTATGGCTTTGCTAATCTTGCTTACAACCATGCTAATTCTGCTTATGATTTTGCTAATACTATTTCAGGAAGTGGTGCTTTTGATCGAGCTAATGCCGCTTTTGCACAAGCAAATAATGCTTTCAATGTAACTAATGTTGCTTTTAATACGGCAAATTCAGCAGCTTCATTTGCTAATGGTGCTTTTACTAAAGCGAATAATTCTGTATTAAAAACAGGTGATGCTATTTCTGGTATTGTAACTGCACCAACGGCAGCAAATAATTCAAGCAACACAATGTTGGCAACAACTAGATATGTTGATAATGCTGTTAAAAATGCCATTACTCCTGGTGTAATAAAAGCTTATGCTACTGTAGCTATTTCAGGATCTATAGCCTCTTTAGAAAGAGGATTTAATATTTCTTCAGTATCACGATTAGGTACAGGACGTTATCAAATTAACTTTACAACTTTAATGGCCACCACATCATACGTTGTTACTGGTGCAGTATCTACATATAATCCAGGGGATTCAGGCGCTAATAGAAATTTTGATCACACAATTAATATTGAAGCAACAACTACATCTGCAGTTATAGTTAATACTGGTGATCCAGGAGTTAATCCTAATAATACCCCACATGATGTAGCTAAAATTTGGATAATGATAGTAGAATAGGAAAAATATGTCAGCGAATACAGGAGTAGTCACCCACGGTGGTGCAACACATGAAGTTCAACAATATTATGATTCAGTTATTGTTCAGCTTCCAGATACTAATGTTACTAAAACAACTAAGTATTGTTTTTTGTCTAGAGTTGATCCATGGGATGATCCTAATACGGAAGCTAATGAAGAAAATTTTCCACCAACACCATCATTAAGTCAAAAAAGTATCAATGATGTGTTTAAAAATATGTTTGTTATCAAACGTGTTTATCCACAAGATATGCGACCAATGATTGACCGTATCGACTGGATTACCGGATTTAATTATGACATGTATCGAGATGATATTGATATTATTGCTCGTAATTCTAATGGTTATATGATTTATAAATTTTATGTAAAAAATAGATTTGATCAAGTATTTAAATGTTTATGGAATAATAACGGTGGTACTTCTACTGATGAACCTTATTTTCAACCAGGTACTTTAAATGCTAGTGGAATTTATACAGGCGCAGATGGTTACAAATGGGTTTATATCTATACTATTGATGCAGCTTTAAAACAAAGATTTTTAGATGATGATTGGATGCCAACACCTTTAGCAATTCCAGCTGGTATTGGTGCAAATACAGTAAATTCTGGTAATGTTCCTGTTGTTAATCCTATAGTTAGGGGTTCAGGTTATGCATCCAACACAATTATTAAAATTATTGGTGCAAATACAAGACCGGCAGTCGCCACGGCTATAATTGAAAACGGCGAAATTGTTGATTATGTTGTCACTGATGCAGGTGAAGGATATACAAGTGCTAATGTGCAAATCATTTCTACAACAGGTAGTGGTGCTATTGCTAGTGCTAATGTATCACCTATAGGTGGCCATGGTTCTGATCCATTTGAAGAATTTGGTGTTCAAAATATTATGGTCACTAATACATTTACTGAAGATGAAGCTAGTTTAATACCGACAGATATTAATTATCGCCAAATCGGATTTGTTATTAATCCTGTTGCGAGGAGTGCTTTTCCTAATCAATGTCAGAAACCAATATATTCAACCACTACCGATTTGGTAGTTTCAAATGGTTTTGATTTTTATACATCCGATGAAGTTGTATATCAAGGAACTGATTTAGCTAATGCTACATTTAGTGGAACATGTTTAAGTTTTAATAATGATACCAATGTATTAAGGCTCATAAATACAACTGGAACAGCATCAAATGGTTTTACACTTATTGGTGAAACAACAGGAACTACCAGAACAGTTTTAAATGTATCTCTACCTGATTATATTCCTTATTCAGGATACATCACATACATAGAGAATAGAGCTGGAACACAAAGAAGTTCGGATGGTTCTGAGCAAGTTAGATTAGTTGTAGGATTTAATTAAAGGATAAAAAATGGCACTAAATTTTAACGTTGATCCGTATTATGATGATTTTGATCCAAATAAGAATTTTCATAGGATTCTTTTTAAACCTGGATATGCGGTTCAAGCACGTGAATTAACACAATCCCAAACAATCTTACAAGATCAAATCTCTAAGTTTGCTAGCCATATATTTCAAAAAAATACACCGGTATCTGGTGCTAAAGTTACTTACAATTTAAAAGCACAATATATTAAAATTAATACCGAAATGAATGGTTCACCAGTAGATGTTGCACTGTTTGATGGTATTTTAATTCAAAATGCAACCGGCGATGCTATCGCTCGTGTTCTTGCTGTTGCAGAAGAAGGTGGTGGTGATCCTGCAACACTAGTGGTTTCTTACTTATCTGGTTCGCAGTTCCAAGATTCTGACGTTATCTATTCGGTAGACAATGTAAATCTACAATGTCAAGCTATTAATTTAAATGCTACTGGTAGTAGTTCAGTTGCTTCGATTTCAGAAGGTGTATTCTATGTTATTAATGGTTTTGATCAATCATTAATAACCGAAACCACATATTCTATTGGCAACTTTGTTAATGTATTACCACAAACAGTCATTCTAGAAAAATACGGCGTAACTCCTTCTTTAAGAGTTGGTCTTAATATTATAGAAACAATCTATGATTATGTTGATGATGTGAGTCTATTGGATCCTGCCGATGGATCACCAAACTATCAAGGTCCTGGTGCAGATCGTTATGTGATTCAATTAGATTTAGAAACTCGTCCTTTATCACTAGGTGATGATGACGGTTTTATTGAGGTATTACGTGTAGAAAATGGTAATATACTTAAACAAATTGACGGCACAGTTTATTCTACAATCGATGATTATTTTGCTAAAAGAACATTTGAAGAATCTGGTGATTACATTGTAAACGATTTTAAATTAGCACCATCAGCCAATACAAATAACAATGATTATTATGATTTAAAAATTGGTAAAGGTGTAGCTTATGTTCACGGATATCGTTTAGAAAATCAATCAGAATTTACAATCACATCGTCAAGATCAAGAACAAAGAAAAATATTAATAATGATCCAACACTTATTCAATATGGTAATTATTTTTATGTAGACTCAGCAAATGGTATTCCAGATTCATCAACAATGCCTACTGTTGATTTTCATATTGTTCCTTCAGCAAGTATTAGCACGATTGCTACCTCAGCTAATGCGGCTACATATAATTCTACCGTGGTTGGTACTGCTAAACTTAGAGCTATTGATTTTGATCGTTTAGGTGGAACTTCAAGTCAAACATCACAATATATTTACAAAGCATATCTAACTGATATTACTAATACAACATTGTCTTCAAATGTTAGAGTTGGAAGCACATCAGCTAATGTTGCTTTGTTTGACATTACAGGTAAATTCTCAACAGTAAATGATGCTTACGTTGGTGTAACTCTTACAGTTGATTCTGGTACAAGTGCTGGTGACACACGTAAAGTTACAGCATACAATCCAACAACAAAAACTTTAACTGTTGATGCTCCATTTACAGTCACTTTAGACACCACATCTAATATAACTTTAAGATTTGCAATTAAAGATGTTGAATGTTTGATGAAAATAAATCCAGCAAATTATAAAATTGCTGCAAATGCAAATATTAGCGTTCAAAGTAAAGATAATAATTTGGCTACTGGTAATACAGTATTGATTGAAGCTTCATCCAATCCAGAATTAGTATATCAACTTGGTTATCCGTATGTAGCTAATACTTCAGGTACACTCTATGAAACAACTTATGTTTTTAGAAATCAAAGTTTTGGTGCTACGACAGCAACTTTAAATTTAGGTTCAGCTCCTTTTGCTTTTTTAAGCACAGACCCAACAGATTATATTATTGTTAATGAATCTACTGGCGCTATCGGTAATACTGCATGTATCAATAGTGTATCTTTATCACTTGATCAAAAAACAGCAACATTAAATATAAAACCAGGTTCACAACTTGCGAGTATCACTGCTACAGTATCTACTAAAGTTTCTGTTACAGATGCTGATGATGCAAATTATATTCGTAGAGTTAAAAATTTAAATACAGCAAATACAATATATGCCAATACAACAGGTACAAAAATTACTTTATCTGGTGCAACTACGGCTAATGGAAATGTATTTGTTTCTTTAGTTGATGGCCAAACATTAATTCAAGCAAATGCTATCACATCAATATCAACAGGCCAATTATTATATGTTTCTGATGTTAAACGTATTGTAAAAATTATTGATACTTTATCAAAAGATACTTTACCAACAGATTCAATGTTAGATAATAACGCACATAATGTTACACCATATTATTCTTTAGATAATGGTCAACGAGATAGTTATTATGGTCACGCATCTATTAAATTAAATCCAGGAAAACCTGCACCAAAAGGTGATTTGTTGGTTTTATTTGATTATTATGAACATTCAGCATCTCAAGGTGACGGTTATTTTTCTGTTGATTCATACTTAGCACCATTATCAGCACAACCAGAATCTTATGCACAAATTCCAACATACACTGCTAAAAATGGTAGAATATATTCATTAAAAGATTGTTTAGATTTTAGACCAAAAGTCGTAAATGCTCAAACATCATTTACGTTTGGCATTCATAATGCTTATTCATATATTCCTGTTAATGGATCAGTATTTTATGCAGATTATAGTTATTATTTGGCAAGAAAAGATAAACTTATTTTAAGTAAAGACAAGAATTTTCAAATTATTGAAGGTACTCCAGCAGTTACACCTTTATATCCAACCGAACCTGATGGTTCTTTAGTTATTGCTAATCTATCTTTAGATGCATATACGGCTTACGTTCCAGGTGAAGTGAGGAGTGGAATTTTACCTAATCTATCAATTGAAAAAGTAAAACATAAACGTTGGACAATGCAAGACATTTCCAATATGGAAAATCGTGTTAATAATATTGAATACTATACAGCACTTAATGCGTTAGAAAAAAATGCTTATTCATTACAAGTACCAGATGTCAATGGTCTTAATAGATTTAAAAATGGCATTCTTGTAGATGATTTTTCTAGTTTTGCTACTGCTGATACAAGCAATTTAGATTTCAATTCTTCTATTAGTCGTAGAGAAAAAAGATTAACAGCTGCACATGATGTGTCTAATTTCCCATTGCAATCATTACAAATTCGTAATTCATTTGGACAATTGTCACCAACAACAGCTAACACTTTAGGATTTAGTGTAAAAACTATTGGTGAAACCACTATCTTTACATTACCGTATACAACAGCAAATCTTGCTTCACAACCTTTAGCAAGTAACACTGTTAATATTAATCCATTTGCTGTTAGAGTTAATCAAGGTACGATGATGTTGAATCCTCCAATGGACAATTGGGTAGATGATACTGCTCTTCCTGATTTATTAATTGTAGATCCAACATTACAAATATTCCAAGCAAGTAACAATGTTAATGTTTTACAAGTTGGTGACTGGAAACCAGTTCCAGGAACATCAGCAACAAAAGCATCAACAAGTGTTAGTTCAGTAACAACGCCAACATCCGCTGGTGGTTCAACAATATCTACAACCACAACCACAACAACTCAGACATATGCAACTTTATCACAATCAACTGTTTTAGGTGCTTATGATAGATTAGGTACAACATATAATCAAACAAATGGTTATATCACAGATATTAGTATTTTACCTTATATTAGACCTCAACAGTTAGCATTCACGGCTAAAGGATTATTAACAAATACTCCTGTATCTGCTTGGTTTGATGGTGTAAACGTTGATCGATATATTAATGCTACAGATACTATAGAATTAAAGGATGTTTTTGGAACATTCAAATCTGGTGATTTAATTGGACAATTTTTTGAGAGTAATTTTTATCCTCTAGCTACGGTTAGTTCAGTTTACAGATACCCAAATACAAACGATGTTAGATTATCCATTATAGGTAATATTGGCACAACTCCAACTGGTGCCTCTAAGATTGAAAATTCTATATACGACACTACAGGTTCTAGAACAGGCAATACCGCTTTTGGAACACCAGTAACAACTAATACTATTATATCAATTCATAGAAGTGGTTTAGTTTCTGGTGTTGGTGGTGGCGTTACTGCAAATACATTTGTGACTGATCCGAGTGTATCAACACCAGCCACTTTCACTTTCTATAGAGTTAGACCTTTTTGGTTGCTCTTCCCATGGCATGCAAGATTTGGTATCTGGAGCCGTCCAAATGGATTTGGGCAATTTTTAACAAATGCAACAGCAAATTCTACAATATTTAATTTTACAACCACTGGCGTATCTACTCACCATGTTAAAATTGGCGCTAATTGGTCTGATTTATCTTCTTTCCAGGTCAGAGTTAATGGTAATATTTTAAGCTTTACTGATGATGGAGATAATACAAGAAGAGCAATATTCACTACACTTAACGGAAGAAATAATGTTTCATTTACTGCAGTATCATCATTAATAAATGGTAATTCTTTCCGAAATAATTGGTTTGGTTTAGCTATTGCTACAAGTCCTTGGTTGGGTTCCTTCACAACAGGTACAATTGTATTCAGCACGGATGCACTGCCATCGGCAGCACCAATTACTAATGTTTCTTCAAACACAGGATTACCTGGTGGTGGTATTTACTATACTAAGGTTAGACAAATATCTTTATCCGGTGTAGCTAATACAGCGAATGACTATTACAATAATTGTACCATTAAAATTAATTCAACAAATGTTTTATATGATACTATTACTAAAACTTATACATTACAACCACAAACATATACTGCTAAAATTACAAAATATATTGGTCCAAATACAACCTGCTTTTTAGATTCAGATGTTAATATATCTATGGGTTATAATGCCAATGTTTCTAGTGATATTACCTCATCTTACAGTATTGATGGTACAGCCAATAATATAGTGATAGCAAGAACTGTTGGAGAAAATAGTGGAAATGGAAACAATGTTCCTAAACTATCAACAGATGAAACGGGTTCTGTATCAGCTGTATTTAATATTCCCGCTAATTCATTTAAAACAGGTGAAAGATTATTTAAAATTGATAATCGTTTAATTCCTACTGATCCATATTCAGCAACAACGTTTGCCGAAGCTACATTTACTGCATCAGGTTTATCAACTAGATCACAAGGAATCGATTTTGCGGCTTCTCTTGATTCTGCTGCTGGTACATTTACTAGAACTGCAACTCAAGCAAATCAATTAATAAACACATCAGTATCTTCAAATACATCTGTGGTGACTATACCTCCACCACCACCACCACCTCGTATAGATCCAGTGGCACAAACATTTATTATCAGTAAAGAGAATTTTCCAAATGGTGCGTTTATCAATTCTATTAAGTTATTCTTTAGAACTAAACCAACCACTACAAATTCTCCGGTTACATTAAGCATTCTTGGAACAGAAAATGGATATCCAAATGGTAAAATATTGGATAATTCAATAGTAACTTTAACTCCAGATATGGTTAAGACTTCATCAACACCACATTATCTTGATTCAAATACATTTACTGAATTTGTTTTTAATAGTCCAGTTTATATTCAATCTAATATATTATATGCATTTATGTTAGAGTCATCATCATTAGATTATAATCTATTCTTGGCAGCTCAAAATGCAATAGCTATACCATCATCTGTTAAGAATTTACCTTCAGACCCAATTCCTACTATTGTTACTAAAATTGGTGTTGCTCCGTATGTTGGTGGTTTATTTGAATCACAAAATGGTATAACATGGTCTGTTGATCAAAGTAAAGCATTGATGTTTATTATTGATCGTTGTAGATTCAGAACATCGGCTACACCTAAAATACCTTTTGTTGTTCCAAGAAATTTACCTTATAGAAAATTAACATCACAAGCAGTTAAAACATTTTATGACGCCAATGGTGTTTCTAATTTATTTAATTTAATACCAGGTAGAGATGTTTTATCAGATGCGTATAATATAACAACTACAGATTTCGTACCAACAAATACTAGACTTAATTATACATTTAAATCAACAAAAGCTTCAGATTTAACATATACAGCTGAAACTTCTGTCACTCCTGGTAAATTTGCTTGTCCAACATACGATGATATTACTTTAAATGATGGCCAAGGCCAAAGAGTATTGGTTTCTAATTCTAATTCATCATTTATATTATATGCTACACTATCATCTGGTGATGATACAGTATCTCCTGTTATTTCTGAAGATGGTTTATCGTTGTATAATATTGAATATCGTATTAACAATATGGGATTATCTAATACGATTGTTACTATTCTTGATGGCGGGACAGGCTACGATCCAGTCAACACAGTTGTAACTATATCATCTCCAGATGATCTAGCTGGTGTTCAAGCTATTGCAACCGCTAATGTAGTTGCTAATGTAATTCAGGATATTGTGTTTACTGAACCTGGTTCTGGTTATACAACAACACCGACAATTTCAATTACTGATCCTAACCGTGGTGGTAATGCTAATGTTTCAATTGTTGTTAGTGGTGAAACTGGTCCTAATGGTGGTAATGGTGTTGCTAAGTATTTTACTAAGAAAGTAGTATTAACACCAGGAAATGATTCTGGTGATTTGAGAGTTTATTATACTGCTTATAGACCAAAAGGCACAAATATTTATGTTTACTATAAGATTTTAAATAGAAATGATATTCAACCATTTGATGATTCTAGCTGGCAATTAATGACCACAACAACCGGATCTACAAATTACTCAGCATCTTCTGATAATTTAATAGAATTTGAATGTGCTCCTGGTTTAGATACGTATGCTGATGATACAGTTTCTTATACAAGCACAAGTGGTGTGACGTATACACAATTCAGTCAATTTGCAATTAAGATTGTTCTCGCTACAAATGATAATACTAATGTACCATTTTTAACTGATGTCCGTGCATTAGCTTTACCACCAGGCACAGGTATCTAATATGGGTGAATTAGTTAAAGTAAATGATTCTACTTTTGTTAGAGATGTTCAGAGTAGAGCTCTTATTAATCAAGACTACACTGGTAGAGATGAATATTATGCTAAGGTTAAGATGTTAAACAACCAAAAAACTGAAATAAATAAAGTAAATGCTGAGATCAACCAAATGAAATCTGAGATGTCTGAGATCAAAGATTTATTAAAACAATTACTACTAAAGTAGGACACATATGCCAGTCATAGAAAATTTAAGTTTAGCAAACACCTTTGGAGAATGGGTCAATATCACCAATGATGCTGTTGATGCAATTAACACATTATATTTTGATAATTTTAATAAGCCGACAGGAACGTTATATTTAAGTGAACCAACAACAGGTTTAGTGGTTGCTAATAATTCTTTATTTCAAGGTTTAGTTCAAGTTGGCACTTCAGGTAGCATAGTATCTTATGGTCTGATTGAAGGTAAAGATAGTTTAGTTCTTTCAAATACTAGTTCAAACAAAGTTGTTCTTACAGCAAATGGTATTGTTGAATTAATAGGTCCTAATGCTTCACTTAAAGTTTCTAATAATGCTATAATCTATGGTCGTTTAAACGTTGACAATATAGTTGCTAACACTATTACTGTTAAAAATTTCAATAATGATTTTTTAAATGCTGCTTTCAGTCAAGCCAACTCAGCAGCCTCTTTTGCTAATGGTGCTTTTACTAAAGCAAATACAACCAATGATTTAGCTTACTTAATTTATTCTTATGCTAATACTAGTTACACTCAAGCTAATAATGCGGCTAGTTTTGCTAATGGTGCTTTCACTAGAGCTAATACGACTAATGATTTAGCTTATATCATATATTCTTATGCTAATACTAGTTACACTCAAGCTAATAATGCGGCTAGTTTTGCTAATGGTGCATTTAGTCGTGCCAATAGTGCTGCTTCATTTGCCAATGGTGCATTTACAACTGCTAACAATGCATTCAATGTAGCTAATGCAGCTTTCTTTCAAGCAAACAATGCATTCAATGTGACAAATGTAGTTTTTGGTGTTGCTAACAGTGCAGCTTCATTTGCTAACGGCGCTTTCGTATCAGCTAACAGTGCAGCTTCATTTGCTAATGGTGCTTTTAATGCTGCTAATTCAGCAGCTTCATTTGCTAATGGTGCTTTCACTAAAGCTAATACGACTAATGATTTAGCATACATCGTATATGCTTATGCTAATACAGGTTATGCTCAAGCCAATTCAGCAGCTTCATTTGCTAATGGTGTATTTACTACCGCTAATGCAGCTTTACCAAAATCAGGTGGAACATTAACAGGAGATATTACTGGTGCAAATGCTACATTTCAAAATATTTCTGCACAAGGTAATTTTACAATTAACGGCGTAACTGTTTATAACTCTGATGTATTTACATTAAATTCTGGTGCTGCAACTAATCAAAATGGTATATTCTCAAATTATAGACCTTCTGGTTCTTCTAATGCAGCTATTAGATGGAATGAATCTACCTTATCTTGGGGTATTAGAGATGTAAATAATACTGATACATCTACTGCTTATGCTAATGTTGTAACATCTAATACAACATCATCAACAACACGTTCTGGTATTGTTCAATTAACTGATTCAATATCATCAACAAGCACAACTACAGCAGCAACACCTAATTCTGTTAAAACATCATATGATCTAGCACAAGGTTCTTTTAATCTCGCTAATACTTTGGTATATACATCAGGAGCATTTGATCGTGCTAACTCGGCCTATGCTCAAGCTAACTCAGCAGCCTCATTTGCTAACGGTGCATTTACAACCGCTAACTCAGCAGCCTCATTTGCTAACGGTGCTTTTGTTACTGCTAACAGTGCAGCTTCATTTGCTAACGGTGCGTTTACTTTTGCTAATACAAGATATAGTGCATCAGGTGGTACTATCTCGGGTGATGTATCCGTAACAGGTAACTTAACAGTTAATGGTACAGCAACATACATTTATTCTAAAGTAGTGGATATTAATGATTCATTAATTCATTTAGCTAATAATAATACTTCAAGTGATACTGTTGATATTGGTTTCTATGGAACATATAATACTGGTGGTTTTAACAGATATACTGGTTTGTTTAGAAAAGCAGCTGACAAATATTATTTGGTTCAAGCACTCACTACCGACCCATCACAAAATACTGTAACGTTTAATAATTTAAATCGATCAACCTTAGATGCAAACTTTACAGGTGGTACTGTTTCAGGCCTTTCATCTGCTATTCCTGTTGCTGACGGTGGTACAGGAACTACAACATCTACCGGTACAGGTTCGGTTGTATTACATACGGGTCCAGAACTTATTTCACCATCTATGTCTGGAATGCCTACTGCACCAACTGCTGCAGCTGGTAATAATAGCACAATGGTGGCAACAACTGCATTTGTTCAAACTGCCGGCACCAATGTAATTGTTGCACCTTTCTTACAAGCTAACAATTCATTTAATGTCGCTAACGCTTCATTTAATCAAGCAAATAATTCATTCAACGTAGCTAATGCTGCCTTTATTCAAGCTAACAATTCATTCAATGTAACTAATGTTGCTTTCACTGCTGCTAATAGTGCAACTTCATTGATTAGAGGTTTTGGATTCTATACACAGAATGGTATAACTGCAAATACAGGTCCTGACGGAGTAAGATCAAGTAATAATGCTTTCATTGGATTAGCATCATCAGGTGTTTCTGTTGGCACATATGCTAATGCTAACACCATTTCTGTTGTTACCTATGATACGTATGGTCGTGCCACATATGCAGCTAACGTTCGTGTAGTTATCACATCATCACAAATTAGTGATTTATCAGCTACTATAACTCCACCTTTTGCACAAGCTAATAATTCTTTTGCCCAAGCAAATAATTCATTCAACGTTGCTAATCTTGCATATACAGCAGCTAATGTAGCTTTTGGTCGAGTTTCAGTTACGGCAAATACAGGCGACTTAATAGCTAATGGTATTAATACGGCAGTTGTTGGTAATGTAGTAATAGGTTTAGCAACAACTACTGTAGCTGCTGGCACATATGGTGGTACATCACAAATTCCAGTAATTACAATTGATACTAAAGGTCGTGCTACATATGCAGCTAATGTCACCTTCTCTGGTGGTGCAACGATCACTGATGATATCACAACAGATGCTACACGATATCCATTATTTGCTTCATCAACTTCTGGTACTTTATCGACTGCTTACACTTCATCTTCAGATTTAACTTATAATCCATCTACTGGTACTTTAAGTGCTGTAATCTTTACATCATTATCAGATAGAAGTGTTAAAGATAATATTCAAATTGTCACTGGTGCTTTAGATACTATTAAACAACTTGAGGGTGTATCATTTAATTGGAAAGAAAATGGTAACAAATCTTATGGTGTAATTGCTCAAGACATCGAACAAGTATTACCAGATATGGTACAAACTAATGATGCTGGTCTCAAGACTGTAGATTATCAAGCACTATCTGCTTTCTTAATTGAATCAATCAAAGAATTGAAAACAGAGATTGACACACTCAAAGAAAAGTTGTATAATAAGTAGATAAATAAATTATATTATTTGAGAGGTAATTAATCCATGTCTAAAGTGAAATTTCATACGGTTGATCAACCCGATTCAGACACAACCACCTTTGTATTATCATGTAATCGTCTTGATGTTCTAGACAAAACACTCCAATCGTTTTATGATACCAGAGACTATGTAACTAAAATGGTTATATTAGATGACTCAGCCGAGCCTGGTGTATTTGAAACTCTTGTTGAACGTTATGGTAAAGACTGTGATGTTATTTGTTTCCCACGTAATCGTTCACAATGGTTTGCCATGGATTTTATGGTATCCTATTGTGATTCTGAATACATTTTCTATCTTGAAGATGATTGGGAACTCCGCCAGCCAGGTTATCTAAACAAATCAAAAGCTATTCTACAAAAATACCGAGAAGTCGGTGTCGTTGATATCTCATGGAGAACGTTTGAGTTCCAAGGTATTGATTCATATGAAAAGAAACTTATCGATGGTGAATTCTTTTGGAAGAAACCATGGAAGATTACCGACAATCATGTAGCATGGCATCTATGGTGTGGCAGTCCTAATCTCAGACGTAGAGATGATCTTATTATGTTAGGTCGTGTAGAGAAGTGGCATAATGAATGGAACATTGATCGTAAGTTTACAGCATTAGGTTTCAAAGGTGTGTATCTTAATGGTGAATACGCAAGACATCTTGGAGATCATTGTTCTAAGATGGCTGGTCAAAGACCAGATGATTCTAAAACTCCATATGATTTTCTACCAGAAGAACTTAAAAGAAATCGTAGAGCACCTTATATTAACTATAGGGAGATGGACTGGATCTATGAGTATCCTGCTGATGTAACATTAGTTACTATGGCTGTTGATATCTCTAGAGGTGATCGTGACTTTGAAGAACATTACATTAGAGGTCTTGATCAACTTCTTTCTGTTCGTAATCCTTTAGTTGTCTATGCTGATCCAAAATATCATGACTACATTAGAAATAAACGTAAAGAATTGAGTATTGCTACATCTAATAATCGTGTAGAGTGTAGATCATTGACATTAAGAGATTTAGAAACTAGAATACCTTTTAATGATATACAAAAAGTTATAACAGACACCAATTGGATTGATCAATCAGATTGGATTAAGAATTCACCTCTTATTAATCCTTATTATATACCACTCACTCTAATCAAGAATACAATACTTGAAGATGTTGCTGTTCAAAATCCATTGGGTTCAAAACGATTCTATTGGATTGATTCTGGTTTCTATAATAGCTTTGGTGTCACTGATCCAATCACCACCTTCGACTTTCTAAAAATTACTAAAGATAATTTCTTACTTACATCTTATCCATATTCAACGAATTCAGAAATTCATGGACTTGATATTAAGTTTATGCAAGATACTATTGGTAAGAAACCGGAATATGTGTGTCGTGCTACAATCTTTGGTGGGACTAAAGATCAGATTCAAAAATTCAATGATAAATATTTTCAGTTAATGAGAAAGTCATTAGATGCTGGTCACATTGGAACAGAGGAAGCTTTGTTTACTATGGTTGAAATGATGTATCCAGATTTAGTCAAACGATATGTAATGCCTAATGGTGATATCAAAAATTATTTAATTAGTCTTAAAAAAGGTTTGTGATGTCCTCTTTGAGTTTTGTTCTATTTGGCTCTAATCAATTACAATCAGCTGATTTTGTTTTAGAGAATATTCGCAAACATTATCCTGATAATTATATTGCTTTACTTTCTGATTGTGGTGCCGATTATAGCAATCTATCTAAGAAATACAATACAGAATACTTTTATTCTAAAAAGAAACTTAGTTATCCTGTTCAACCATTTGGTTGGAGAAAAGATAAAGTAATCGATTTTTTAGAACGACTATATATAGCATGTCTGAGATGTAACACTACTCATATCATGTATGTTGAAGAAGATGTGATTGTATTTAAACAATTAGTAATACCAGATGATGCTGAAGTTATTGGATTTAAAACATGTTATCCTGATGGCTCTAAATTCCCTAATGGATTTCCCGATGAGTTCATAAGAATCACCGAACAGTTTTCTGGTGTTAAACCAAATGTTATTGGCTATGGCGCACAAGGTGGTGCAGTCTTAAAAGTTGATACATTCATAAACAACTTCTACAGAATTAAACAATTCTTATTAGATAATATGGATCATATTCAAGACAATGTTTATCCAACAGCAGGCTGGATAGATTGTTTTCTAACTTGGTATTATCTATTATGTGGTAAAAAATATGTATTCAATCCGAATTACATTGAAGTAAATGACCGTTTCGATTATAACAACCCACCAGCTCACGCTGAATTAGCAACACACTATCAAGGAAAATATGTAAAATGACCGACTTTATTGAAAAGATTAGAAATAGGAATATTGAATTAAAAATTAGACCAGAGTTCTTAGATCATTTACGTATATCGGAACACAAAGGTTGGTGGGTAAACACTAAAGGTGACCACTATGCACTCTTATGTTGGATCTCAGAACAATTTAATAACACTACAATCTATGATGTTGGTACTTTCAGAGGTATGTCAGCACTAGCATTAGCAGCTAACCCTACAAATAAAGTTGTAACCTATGATATACATCCATGGCCTGATGATCGTATTCTTAATCCACCATCTAATATTGAATTCATTGTTGGTAATTTCTTTGAAGATAAAGACATTTTAAAATCACCACTCATTATGTTTGATGTTGATCCACATAATGGTATTATTGAAAGAGAATTTCTAAACTGGCTAGACGCAAATGATTACAAAGGCATTGTATTCTTTGATGATATTCATTTAAATCCATCAATGCAATCTATTTGGGATTCTATTAATAAAGAAAAGTATGACTTAACAGATTTAGGCCACTATTCTGGTTCAGGTATTGCAATTTATAATTAATTCGGGAGTATATAATGAGTGAAAAAATGACGTTTCATATCCTAGGTTTGCCACACACAGTAACATCTAAAGAGTATGTAGCTTGTGCCTACACACAGAAAGTGTGGAAGTTTGGCAAGATGATGACTGAACGTGGTCATAAAGTAATACACTATGGTCATGAAGAATCTGATGTGCCATGTACCGAACATGTAACAGTCACTACTAATAAAGACCTAGAGATTGCTTATGGTAACTATGATTGGCGTAAGAACTTCTTTAAATTTTCTACAGGCGACCATGCTTATCAAGAGTTTTATAAGAACGCAATTCGTGAAGTTGGTCTTCGTAAACAACCAAAAGATTTCATTCTTCCATTTTGGGGATCAGGTACTAGACCAGTATGTGATGCTCATCCAGATTTAATCACTGTAGAACCTGGTATCGGTTATGCTGGTGGTCATTGGGCTAGATTTAAAATTTTTGAATCATATGCTATCATGCACGCTTACTATGGTTTAACAGCGGTAGGAACTTGTAAGAATAACTTCTATGATGTTGTTATCCCCAATTACTTTGATCCTGATGACTTTACCTTTGCACCTGAAACTAAGGAAGATTACTTCCTATTCTTAGGTCGAGTTTATGCCGGCAAAGGTGTTGATATTGCTGTTCAAGTCACAGAGAAGATTGGTGCTAAACTCAAGATTGCTGGACAAAATCCAGATAACACAAAGTTTCCACCTCATGTTGAATTTGTAGGTTATGCTGATGTAGAGAAACGTAGAGAACTTATGAGTAAAGCTAAAGCATCATTTGTGTGTTCAATGTATGTTGAACCATTTGGTGGTGTTCAAGTTGAAAATCTATTTTCCGGTACACCAACAATTACTACAGATTGGGGTTCATTCACTGAGAATAATATTCATGGTGTAACTGGTTATCGTTGCAGAACTTTTGAAGAATTCTGTTGGGCTGCCAAGAATATCGATAAGATTAAACCACAAAATTGTCGTGATTGGGCTATGAATTTTTCACTCGACAAAGTGGCAAAGATGTATGAAGAATACTTTCAAGCTGTTTTAAATATCCATGGTAAAAAAGGATGGTATGAAGAGAATCCAGATAGAACGGATTTGAACTATGCTAGAAAATTATATCCTGGAACTGAACTATAACACATATAATTCATATAAATAAGACCATATAAAAATCATTTATTTGAGTATAATATATGGCCACAGGTTATCAAGAACTATATCTAGAAAAAGGTGCTACATTTAATGTTACTATTACATTAGATGCTGTTAATAATACCCCGTATAATTTGACAGGTTATACTGCAAATTCTCAGATGCGAACTTCATATTATTCAGCTAATGCTGTAGCTACATTCTCCACTAGGATTGGAAATGATCCAACTAAAGGTCAAGTAATTCTTAATCTAACACATCAACAAACAGCTAATATATCTCCTGGAAGATATGTGTATGATATCTATATCTCCAATGGTTCAGATACGTGGCGTTCAAGAGTTTTAGAGGGAATTGTAAATGTCACTCCGTCTGTAACAGTATTTTAAGAATAGGTAAAATTAATGCCAACCGTAGCCAGTGATTTATATACCGTAAACACTATACAATATGGAAGTGGTGAACCTGGTGCTACAGGTATCCAAGGTGCTAGTGGTGCTACAGGTACTCAAGGTGCTTCTGGTTCAGGTGCTGCTGGTGCAACAGGTATTCAAGGCGCTTCAGGTGCTACAGGTACTCAAGGTGCTACCGGTGTCCAAGGTGCCTCCGGCATAGGTGAAACGGGTGCCTCTGGTGCTGATTCAACGGTTCCAGGTGCTACCGGTGTTCAAGGTGCTTCTGGCATAGGTGAAATAGGTGCTTCAGGTGCCGACTCAACAGTTCCTGGTGCTACTGGAGAACAAGGTGCTACAGGTGTAGGTTTAACAGGTGCAACTGGTGTTGGTGGTTCTGGTGCCACTGGTTTATCAGGTGCTACAGGCGTAGGTTTAACAGGTGCAACTGGTGTAAGTGTTACTGGTGCTTCGGGCATAGCAGGTGCTACAGGCGTAGGTTTAACAGGTGCAACCGGTGTGAGTGTTACTGGTGCTACTGGTTTTGCTGGTGCTACTGGTATTGGTGTGGCTGCAATAACAACATTTAGAACATCATCAACAGATCAAGTTGTCGTAGAAACAATCAATGCATCAACACAAAGAAGTGTTAAGTTTGAAATGCAATCAAATACATCTTCACAATTTCAAGCATCAGAATTAAGATTATTAGTAGATTTACCTAACATATATCTCACTGAATATGGATCAATAGGTGAATCACTAGGCACATTTAAGACATATTATTCCCCAGCATCTAATGATTATTCTTCACCTTATATAAATAATGGTGGACTTTCTGTGTGGAATGGAACAACATTGACTATCTACACAATTCATAATGAAGTCATTCAAGGTTTATTTTCAATGTATGCCGGTGATACATTTACTTTTAATGGTGGGGCTGCAACCGCCACATTAAGTTCAGTATTTACAGAAGTTTCTACTGGAATTTATGAAGCAACTACAGCTGAAAATAGATCACCTCCATTATTATTATCAAGAATACAATGGACAGGAACTGGTAATATTGAATTAAGATATACACCAGTTAATGCAGTAACAACATTAAGATATATTAAGGCAGAAATATCTGTCTAACAACTTATTTTTTTATAAATACAAGATAACAAAAGCACTAAAAATACCATCAAGGAGATAACACTGTGGCAACAAATAATTCAAAATTCGTAGTAAAAAACGGTCTGTCCGTAGGCAATGGTGCCACCGGTCCAATAGATGTCATTGACGAAAATGGTAATTGGATAGGAGCTCAACTTCCTTCTGGTGCAACCGGTGCTACAGGTGCTCCTGGTGCCACAGGTTCTCTAGGTAATGATGGTGCGACTGGTTATACCGGCGCTACAGGTATTCAAGGTGCTTCGGGTGCCACAGGTATTGATGGTGCTTCAGGTCTAACAGGCGCAACCGGCATTGATGGTGCTTCAGGTGCAACTGGTCTTCAAGGTGCTTCAGGTTTAACTGGAGCTACGGGTATTGATGGTGCTACGGGTATTGATGGCGCAACAGGTATAGATGGTGCTTCAGGTTTAACTGGTGCTACAGGCATTGATGGTGCCTCAGGTGCGACTGGTCTCGATGGCGCAACTGGTTACACTGGTGCTACTGGTTCTGCTGGTCTTGATGGTGACAAATATAACACCACATCATCTACATCATTATCAATTCCAGTTCTAGGTGCAACTGGTATCACGGTCGATGCTAATTTAGATTATTCACCTGCTCAAACTATCGTAATCGCAAAAGATGCTAACAACTATCAATTAGGTACAGTCTCATCATATTCAGGAACGACATTAGCTTTTGTTCCAACAACTTATGTAGGTACTGCCTTAAATCATACTTCATGGACCGTTAATCTAGACGGTGCTCAAGGTGTTCAAGGTGCTACTGGTTACACTGGTGCTACTGGTATCCAAGGTGCTTCGGGTGCTACAGGCGCTGATGGTGCTTCAGGTGCCACTGGTTATACTGGTGCTACAGGTATTCAAGGTGCATCTGGCGCTACAGGCGCAGATGGTGCCACTGGTTACACAGGTGCTACAGGTATTCAAGGTGCATCAGGTGCCACTGGTGCTGATGGTGCTACAGGAGAAACAGGAGCTACAGGTTACACAGGTGCTACTGGTATTCGTGGTGCATCAGGTGCTACAGGTTTTGATGGTGCTACAGGAGAAACAGGATCTACAGGTCCAACTGGCCAAGTAGGTGCTTCAGGTGCTACAGGTTCTCAAGGTTTAGATGGTGCTACAGGTATTCAAGGTGCTTCAGGTGCTACGGGTATTGTAGGTGCTACAGGTTTACAAGGTGCTAGTGGATCAACGGGTATCGATGGTGCAACCGGTTTAACGGGTGCTACTGGTATCGATGGTGCAACTGGTATTGATGGTGCTACCGGTTATACTGGTGCAACTGGTATCGATGGTGCTTCTGGTATTGAAGGTGCTACAGGTATTGGTGGTGCTTCTGGTGCTACTGGTCTTGATGGCGCCACAGGTATTGGCGGAGCTACTGGTTATACAGGTGCTACAGGTATTGGTGGTGCTTCAGGTGCTGATGGAGATACATATCATGCTCTATCAACTTCAGTGTTTACGATTGGTGGATCTGGTCAAATCACAATAACATTAAATGCTACAACATACGATTACACTCCAGGCCAATCAATCATAGTTGCTTATAATGCAAGTAACTATCAATTAGGTACAGTTGTAAGTTTAACTACAAATCAACTTATATTTAATAAGACTACATCAGTTGGTTCAGGTGAACACGATTCATGGACAATAAACTTAGATGGTGCTCAAGGTGTTCAAGGCGCTACTGGTTATACTGGTGCCACGGGTTCTTCAGGTAATGATGGTGCTACCGGTGTTCAAGGCGCTACTGGTTATACTGGAGCTACAGGCGTTCAAGGTGCTACCGGTGAAACAGGTGCTACAGGTATTAATGGTGCAACTGGTGAAACAGGCGCTACAGGATATACAGGTGCTACCGGCGTTCAAGGTGCTACAGGCGAAACAGGCGCTACTGGTGCCACTGGTTCTGATGGTCTTGTAGGTGCTACTGGTTATACAGGTGCTACTGGTGCTGGTTTACAAATTGGTGCATCAGGTTTAACTACAACCGTTCCAAATCAAACAATCGACACATATGATGCTACTGTATATAGAACTGCTAAGTATATCATTCAAGCTACTCATAGTTCTGACGTTCATTCAACAGAAGTTATTGTAACACATAATGGAACAGATGCTTCAGTGACAGAATATGCTACACTCTACTCAACATCTAGTTTGATGACGGTTAGTGCACTTTATAGTTCTGGTTATGTTTATGTTAAAGTCTCACCAGTAAATACAAACACAACTATTGACTTCTTACGTGAAGCAGTATTAGCTTAATACAATAAAAATAAAACAAAAATAATCTAGGGAGATTACTTGTGTCACTACCAACGAATGATATAAAATTTAATGTAACGAATGGCCTGGCGGTAGGTGCTTCTGGCATACAAGTAATTAATACATCAGCTGAATGGGTTGGTAATTCAGGTCCTGGTGAAAGTCCTTATGGCGCTACAGGTCCAGACGGTGTTCAAGGTGCTGATGGTGCTTCAGGTGTTAATGGTGCTTCGGGTGTAACAGGTCAAGACGGTGCAACAGGTATTGTTGGTACTCGAGCAGAAGATGGCGCTTCAGGTGCTGATGGTCTACAAGGAGCTACAGGTCCTCTTGGTGCTATAAAACTTCAACATGGATATGAGTGGACTAATGATCAATTACAATGGAGAGGTAATGCATACGCTGGCGGTGCATCTCCAGCAGTATCAAGACTAGAATTTCTTCAATCAGATCCTATTTACTCATATTTAAATGCAATATCTCCAGGTACTTCGTTAGTTATAGATTGGACTGGTTTAACTGTTGCTACAGTTACCACTATAGGCACTGTTCAATCTCCAACAGCATATACTAATGGAAGACATTATCTACAAATAAGTGCAAATCCTGATGGATATTCTTCTGGTGGATATGGATCAACCAATGCATCTGATGTATTAATGATTGGCACAGGTCCACGAAATCAAGGTATTCGTGGAATTGCGGGTGTCGATGGTTCTACAGGTTTAACAGGCGTTATAGGTACCGATGGTGCTTCTGGTGTAACAGGCGCTTCAGGTGCTCAAGGTTTAGACGGCGCTACTGGTGCTACAGGCGTAATTGGTATAGATGGCGCAACAGGTGTGACGGGTGACGATGGTGCAACGGGTGTTTCAGGTGCAAGATACCATACAACAAGTTCAACTAATCTAGACTTTGGTACACTGTTCACTACTTCTATTTTAGTAGATGACGATCACTTAAACTATTCAGCTGGTCAAACTATAATTATTAATGACCTTGCACACGCAGGTCAACATTTTCATGCTACAGTTAATTACTATGACCAAGAAACACATGATTTAAACTTCACAGTTATTGACTATGTTGGTACTATATCATCAACTTCATGGGAAATTAACCTTGATGGTGCAGTAGGTCAAGTGGGGGCTTCAGGTGTAACTGGTACTAATGGTGATCAAGGTCAAATAGGTTCAGATGGCACACAAGGTTCTAACTTTGATTCACAAGGTGAGACAGGATCAAATGGTGACCAAGGTATTGATGGTTCATTAGGCACACAAGGTTCAAGAGGATCAAATGGGGTTCAAGGTGACCAAGGTATTGCTGGTTCTGACGGCACACAAGGTTCAAATGGAACACTAGGTGTAAGAGGTGTGACCGGTGAAAATGGCGATCAAGGTGTAGATGGTGATCAAGGAACTTCAGGCAATAATGGTGCAGTAGGTCAAGATGGTGCTACTGGTGCTCAAGGTGGTGATGGTTCCACCACAACTGGTCCCGTATCATTACTTTTTGGTGTAGCTTATTCAAATGTCTCTTGGGTAGATGTATCACAAGGTGCTATAGGAATAAATCGTATTGAATATGAATCAACAGAGCCAATAGCATCAACTCTAAATTATTTAAACGTAGGTGATACTCTTACTCTAAATTGGGGATACACAAATGGCGGTGGATGGACACAAGCCATAGTAACGGTCACTGAAACATGGACAACAAATGGTGGTGCAACTGGAACATTTAATGATTGGTATATTGGTGTAGATATTAGTCCTATCACGGAAAGTGGACTTGGATCACCTTCTGTCATATTCTCTACTGCTCCAGGTGATACAATTGTTTATGAATCATTTACAGGTCCAACAAATACAGGTTATACAGGTTCAACTGGTGCCACAGGTCCTCAAGGAGATGTGGGTAATCAAGGTTATAATGCTGATCAACTCACTACTGGTAATCCACGTGGTGCATGGGATCCTTACACATTATACTATGTAAATGATATCGTAGTTACTGCTGCTCCTGCTGATTCACACAGATGTATAGTGCAAAATACAGGCAACGATCCAGATACTACTTCAGGATATTGGGTAACTACAGCTTGGGCTGGTGCTAGTGGTGCTTCAGGCACAGATGGTGCTTCAGGTGTTACTGGTGAAATTGGTACAGATGGCGCTTCAGGTATAACAGGAGCTAGCGGTGTTACAGGCGATAATGGTCAACAAGGTATATCTGGATATGATCAATTATATGGTGGTGCAACAGGTTCATTTGGTGCAACAGGTATCGATGGCGCTACAGGCGTTGATGGTGCTTCAGGTGTAACTGGCACTACTGGTGTAGACGGTGCAACAGGTTCAAACGGATTAAGATTCCATGCACTTGCTGATGGTACATATTCAATTCAAGGTGTAGGTACTAGCACAGGAGTTACATTATTACCTGACTCACAATCAGAAGATTATTCTTATTCATTTGCAGTTGGTATGTATATTGTTGTTGCTCGTGATGTCAATAACTACATGATTGGTATAGTTACTGCATACAATAATACAAATGGTGCATTATCCTTTGACGTAACTACTTCAGTAGGTAGCGGTTCAGGTAGTGGCTGGATAGTCAATCTTGATGGTGCAGTAGGTATCGCAGGTGCAACTGGTGTAACTGGTCAAGATGGTGCTACAGGTGCTACAGGTACTATAGGTTCTCAAGGTGACCAAGGTGATACTGGTTTATCCGGCACTTATGGTGTTCAAGGTACTACAGGTAGAACTGGCGCTACAGGCGTTAAAGGTGACACTGGTCAAAACGGATTAGTAGGTGAAACCGGTTCTGATGGTGTCATTGGTGTAACTGGTTTAGATGGTGAACAAGGTGAAACTGGTGCTACAGGCGCTACTGGTGTTACTGGTCTAAAAGGTTTTAGTTTAGCACAAGGTTCAACTGGTTTAACTGGCACATCACAACAAACTATTAATATATTTGCTGCTAACGAAATTGGAACGGCTAAGTATCTTGTTCAAGGTGTATATAGTTCTAACGTTCAAGCTACTGAAGTTATTCTAACACAAAACGGTAGTGGTGTATACATCACAGAATATGCAACACTCAAAACTGGATCTAAAGTGATGGATGTAACCGCATCTAGTGACGGTTCGGTGATATCACTCAGAGTAACTCCAACAGTTTCTCCTACAACCTACAATTGGGTTCGTGAATCAATTAAAGGAAGAATTGGTGGAACAACTATAGAAGATATAACTGGAACTAGTTTCTTCTTTTCATATTCACATACAGATAATCCAGCAATTGCAGTAGGTAAAGCTAATCTATATTTTGGAACATATTGGACAAACTTAATTAATTTCACATCATTAATTGGTTCAAGTGTAACATTTGATGAAGCTGGTGTTGGACCACAAAGTCCGGCAGTAGGTGTTGTTGATAGTTGGGACGGCACAACATTAGTTGTAACTATCTCAAGTGGATCATTTACAAATAGAACCACATTGGATAAAATCACCTATGGCTACTAATAAATAACATATAACAATCGTATAACACCGGGGAAAATGAACCGTGTCAACAACAAATAAATCTTTTCTAGTAAAGAACGGCCTTGCCGTTGGCGGTGCGTCTGGCATCGTTGAAGTCATTGACACTTCTGGTGCTTGGATTGGTGCAACAGGAACATTACATGGTGCTACAGGATATACTGGTGCTACAGGATTAACTGGTGCAACTGGTGTTCAAGGTGCTAGTGGTTCTACAGGATTAACTGGTGCTACAGGTGTTCAAGGTTTACAAGGTGCTTCTGGTGCCACAGGAACTCAAGGCGACCAAGGTGCTAGTGGATCAACAGGATTAACTGGCGCTACAGGTATCCAAGGTTTACAAGGTGCTTCGGGTGCTACAGGCACTGATGGTATTCAAGGTGCTTCTGGTGCCACTGGCACACAAGGTGCTTCAGGTTCTACAGGTTTAACTGGTGCTACCGGTGTTCAAGGTAACCAAGGCGCTTCTGGTGCTACAGGTATTGGTCAACAAGGTGCTAGTGGTTCTACAGGTCTTCAAGGTCCATCCGGACAATCATCGAGTTATTATAACTATAATGCAAAAACTAATCAGCAATCAGGTGATCCAGGTAGCGGTCATGTAAACTGGAATAACGTTACTCTATTATCATCTACATACCTTCAAATCAGTCATTTAACTGGTGATTCAGTTGATGTGGATTTATTCCTAAGTATCATTAATCTAAATGATATCATCATTATCCAAGAACAAAATGATTCTTCAAGATTTCAAAAATGGCAAGTCAATGGCACTCCAATAGCTCATACGAATTCATACTATGAATTTCCAGTAACACTACTTGATAGTGGAGGTACTGGTATTGGTAATAATAATAGTATCATCGTAGCTATCGTATCGACACCAGTTGATGGTGCGACAGGATCTCAAGGTGCTACTGGTTTAACAGGTGCTACAGGTGTTCAAGGTATAACAGGTGCTTCAGGTGCTACAGGATCACAAGGTAACCAAGGGGCTACCGGCACTCAAGGTATACAAGGTGCTAGTGGTTCAACCGGCCTCACAGGCGCTACCGGTATTCAAGGTTTACAAGGCGCTTCAGGTGCTACCGGCACTGATGGTGTTCAAGGTGCTTCAGGTTCAACAGGACTTACCGGTGCTACCGGCGTTCAAGGTGCTTCAGGTGCCACAGGTGCTACAGGTTTCCAAGGTGCTAGTGGTTCTACAGGTCTTACTGGCGCTACTGGCGTTCAAGGAATTCAAGGTGCTTCAGGTGCTACTGGTTTAACTGGTGCTACTGGTGAAGCTCCGGCAGTTACAATTTATACAGCAAATTCTATTTCTTTAACAGATGGTGTTTATGTTTCAGGTAACGTTCAAAGCATCCAAGCATTTAATGATGGTGATCAATACATATTAACAGACGGAAGTCATGCAGGTCCAGCGTGGATATTCAATGTAGATTACATCAATGTAGATAAATTTAATATTGTTGATCTTAATATTCAATATACTCAGGCTTCAGGCCATACGGTCTATATACAATTATATAATAATAATACATCAACATGGGATTCAATTGGTTCATATAATGGTTTAGCTGGTTATTATATGTTTGAACTAGGCGTAATCTCATCATTACCATATGTATCAGCTGGTGTTGTATTATTAAGACTATACCACTCAAATACAGGTAACGTTTCACATCAATCAAATATAGATTATATTGCTCTTGTAGATTCTATACAAGGCGGTCAAGGTCCTACAGGTAGACCAGGCGCTACAGGTATTTCTGGTGCTACAGGCGTTCAAGGTATACAAGGCGCATCAGGTGCTACGGGAGCTGCGGGTTCAAATGGTACTAATGGCGCCACAGGTGTTCAAGGTATTCAAGGTGCTAGTGGCGCAACTGGTATTCAAGGTATTCAAGGTGCATCAGGAGCGACTGGTTCATTCAGTGCATTCACTGCACAGTTTGGTCCACAGACAGCTGCGACTGGTGCGACAGGTTATGTATTTGTATTAGGTACATTAACAGTAGGTACAGGAGCAACTGGCGCCACTGGTATCACAGGTGCAACTGGTTCTATCAATGCTTCAGGTGATATTACAGTTAGAGCTGGTTCGACTACTGGTTCTGCAACAATTACTACACCATCTACTGAATTAGTATTAACACAAACTGGTGATCAATATGGTCCTTCAACTTTAAGGCTACAAAGTCGTACTGGCTTAAATGGCGCTTTATTTGATTGTTCCGCTAATCCTTATGCTTTAGTTGATTTTGGATTTAAAACATCTGCCGCACAAAGAGTTTTAAGATTTGAAACAAGACCTGTTTTTGGTATTATTACTCAAGTTACACCTCGTGAATTCCAAATTGGCGATGCAGGTACTCCAACTTTAGTTACTGACGATACTGTAGTATTAGTAAACAAAACTACAGCATCAACCTCTACCACCTCTGGTGCTTTACAGGTCAAGGGTGGAGCAGGTGTTGCTGGAAATCTATATGTAGGTGGTAATACAGTTATCACAGGCGACTTATCTGTAAATGGTAACTTATCTGTATTAGGTACGGTGACATCAGTTAATACTGTTAATCTATTAGTTCGTGATAATATTGTTACATTAGATTCGACCATACCTACAAACGTTCCAGCACCATCAATTGATTCTGGTATTGAAGTTAATCGTGGTCTCTATCAAAATACTCAGTTGGTTTGGTCTGAAGTTGCAACTGCATGGAGAATGTCTGATGGTAATACGTTTGCTTCTATTTCTTCAGCAAACTTAACTCAAGCGGCCTTCGGTCAATCTAACAATGCCTTTAACGTTGCTAATGCAGCCTTTACTCAGGCTAATAATTCATTTAATGTGGCCAATGCAATCTTTACATTAGCTAATAATACCACAGGTGTTGATACAACCCAAAACACTAATATATCATCAGCACAATCTTATGCTAATGGTGCCTTTGTTACTGCTAACTCAGCGGCCTCTTTTGCTAATGCAGCCTTTACACTTGCTAATAGTACCACAGGTGTTGATACAACACAGAATACAAACATTAGTTCTGCTCAGTCTTATGCTAATGGTGCCTTTGTTACTGCTAACTCAGCGGCCTCTTTTGCTAACGGTGCATTTACAGCTGCTAACGTTTCTCAAGCAATCAACAATACGCAAAATACTAATATTAGTTCTGCTCAGTCTTATGCCAACTCAGCCTTCAATATTGCTAACTTGGCCTATTCACAAGCAAACATAGCCACACCAGCATTCGCTCAAGCTAACAATGCCTTTAACGTGGCTAATTTAGCTTACACCCAAGCAAATAATGCGGCTTCATTTGCTAACTCAGCCTTTACGTTAGCAAACAACACCACTGGTGTAGATACTACTCAAAATACAAACATTAGTTCAGCACAATCTTATGCTAACGGTGCTTTTGTAACTGCTAACTCAGCGGCTTCATTTGCTAATGCAGCCTTTACATTAGCTAATAATACGACAGGCGTTGATACAACACAAAATACAAACATTAGTTCTGCTCAATCATTTGCTAACGGTGCCTTCACGGCAGCTAACGTTGCATACGGTAGAATTCAAATTACTGCTAACACAGGTGATTTACTTGCAAATGGTGTAAATACTCCAATTACAGGTAACATATTATTAGGTTTAGCAACGACTGCTGTAACGGCAGCTTCATATGCTAATGCTAATACAATTTCAGTTTATACTGTTGACACAAAAGGTCGTTTAACATATTCAGCTAACGTTCCTGTATCAATCTCAGCCGCTCAAGTTACATCAGGTAGTTTAGCGATAGCTCAAGGTGGTACTAATCAATCTGCATTTACGACTGGTCAAAGATTATTCTATAACGGCGCTGCTTTTGTTTCATTAGCTAACTCAGCATTAACTCAAGGTCAATACGCTAACGCTAACACAATGGCTGTGTTTACGACAAATGCTTATGGTGATATTACTGCTGTAACTAATACGGCATTAGTAATTACATCATCACAAATTAGTGATCTATCAGCAACTATAACTCCACCTTTTGCACAAGCTAATAATGCTTTCAACGTAGCTAACGCTGCCTTTACTCAAGCAAATAATTCATTCAATGTAGCTAACGTAGCCTTTACAGCCGCTAACGTTGCTTATGGTAGAATACAATTAACTGCAAATACTGGTGACTTATTAGCTAACGGTATTAATACTCCTGTTACAGGTAATATATTACTTGGTTTAGCAACGACTGCTGTGACTGCGGCTACATATGGTGGTACAACAGCCATACCTGTATTCACAGTTGATACAAAAGGTCGTTTAACATATGCAGCCAACGTAGCATCACCAGCAGTAACAATCACTGATGACACAACGACTGACGCTACCCGATATCCATTGTTTGCAGCTGCAACATCAGGTACATTATCTACTGTATATACTGGTTCTTCGGACTTACAATATAACCCATCTACTGGTACTTTGAGTGCGGTTATATTCACTTCACTATCCGATGAAAATCAAAAAACTAATATTAAACCAATTCAAAATGCCCTAAATATAGTGAAGAATATTAAAGGTGTTACATTTGACTGGAAAGAAAGTAATCTTCCTTCTGCCGGTCTATTAGCACAAGATGTTGAAAAATATCTACCAGAATTAATAGAAACATCTGATGATAAAAAGACACTTAATTACAATGGCGTCATCGGTATTTTAGTGGAAGCAATCAAAGAACTTAACGAAAAAGTTAAACAATTAGAGAATAAAGAATAATGCCAGCACCAGTCAAAACCGTATTTTTAACCACAATTGGACAGTATTCATATACTATACCTAGTGACTTTAAATCATTAGTATCTGTTGAGGCTATAGGTGGTGGTGGTGCTGGTGCGGTAAATGCTCAAGCTGGTGGTGGTGGAGGCGGTGGTGCTTATGCCAAATCAACCACGATGTCATTAACTGCAAATCAAACCTGTTTTGTTAGAGTGGGTGTTGCATTGTCTTCATGGTTTAACCCAACAGCAAATGCGTCTCCAACATTAAACTTATCAAGTGGCACTTCGGGAGTATTAGCTGCAGCAGGAGGGACCGGCACCACAGGTAACTCAGGTGCTGGTGGAGCTGGCGGTACAGTTGCAAATTCTACCGGTGACCTTAGATATGCGGGCGGAAACGGTGGAACCGGTGGACCCGGCCCCTCTTCATACGGTGGTGCAGGTGGTGGAGCTGCTGGACCTGGTGGCATTGGAGGCAATGGTGGTAACGCAGTTCTTACATCTCCAAGTAGCCGAAATGGTGGTGGAGGATCAGGTGCAACATTAACTGTCGCAGGAACAAATGGTGTTAGTGGAACAAGTGGTGTAACTGGTGCTGGTGGTGCTTCGGCAGGTCAAACATCTGGTACAGCAGGCGATCCAGGTGGCCCCGGATCAAATGGTGGTGGCGGTGGTGGTGGATTGCTTAATGGTGGTGGTAGAGGTGGTGATGGTACATATTGGACATCTTTAACGGGTGCAACAGCCGGATCTGGCGGAGGTGCGGGTGGTAGCACTGCACTTGGTGGACTTTACGGAGGCGGTGATTCCGCTACAAATACCGCAAGTTCTGGTACCCAAGGCATCATCGTATTCACATATTATGCTAGAGTTGGTTCAGGCTTCGAAAAACCCGATGATGTATTCGGCACAATAGACTTAGACGATCAATACGTCACAGACCAGTGGTTGGTTGACAAGTATGTCGGTGGCACATTGTTTGCGTGGGGAGTTGGTACAGGGGGTGCATTAGGACTTGGCAATATTGCATATTACTCTTCACCTATTCAAGTGGGTTCTTTAGCTTCATGGAGTTACGTAAGTGCATCGTCATTTCAAAGTGGTGGTTTTACAAATTATTCAACGGCGATAAAAAACGATGGCACATTATGGTCTTGGGGTGTAAACGGATCTGGTCAATTAGGTGTTGGTAACACAACAAGCTATTCATCACCTGTTCAAGTGGGTGCATTAACTAACTGGAAACAAACATCTACTGGTATTTTATATTGTTTAGCTATTAAAACTGATGGCACATTATGGGCATGGGGATCAAATTCTGCCGGTCAATTAGGTAATAACAATATAACCAGTTATTCATCACCAATTCAAATAGGTGCATTAAACAATTGGAAACAAGTGTCAGCGAATAAAGGTTCTCCGGCTGTTGAACAATCAAGTGCTGCAGTAAAATTAGATGGCACTTTATGGGTTTGGGGTAGTAATAAAAATGGAGCATTAGGAACTGCTGGTGTTAATAATTACTATTCTTCACCAATTCAAGTTGGTGCATTAAACAATTGGAAACAAGTATCTTCAGCATTTTTTCCAGGAACAACTTCTTCTGGATGGATGGCATCCGTTAAAACAGATGGCACTTTATGGACATGGGGATATAATGCTTTTGGACAATTAGGTAATGGTAATAGAACATATTATTCATCACCAATTCAAATAGGTGCATTAAACAATTGGAAACAAGTATACGCTGGTGGTCAACATTGTTTAGCCATTAAAACTGATGGCACATTATGGGCATGGGGATCAAATTCTACCGGTCAATTAGGCAATGGCACTGTAACAAGTTATTCATCACCAATTCAAATAGGTACATTAACTAATTGGAAACAAGTATCTACCAACTATGATGGAGTTACAGCTTCAACTTTAGCCATTAAAACTGATGGCACTTTATGGGCATGGGGCGGTAATGCTCTTGGCCAATTAGGTCAAAATTATTCTGCAACAACATCTTATTATTCTTCACCAATTCAAGTTGGTTCTTTGACTAATTGGAAGTATGTTTCATTTGGTGGAAACCATGTATTAGGAATCACCTTTACGGATTTAAACTAGATATATAATAAAAAAACTTAGGAAATAAAATATGAAATACTTACTCGTTCAAAACAAAACAACTGTTCTTTTAGGACCTATTGAATGGCGTCCTAGATTTATTCAGTCAGAACTTAATGATCTGTTTGATGCTGGTGAAAAAGCAACGGCTTACACTATCTCACCCACAGAAACAGGTTACATAGACTGTAATGATGGATTTGAAATATTTCCTATCGCATCATCAGAAGGTTCTGCTCATGATCCAATCTATGAACAACTTGCTGGTCCATTCTACACATACGATAACAATGTAGCTTCAGAAGTTTACAATGTTCTCGATAGAGACATCTCTCATGTTAAAGAATCACTCAAACAAGTGGCAAAGTTAGAAAGACAACGTAAACAACTATTAGGAACTACCCTAAATATTGGTGGAACTGATGTGACATTAGCGACTGATGCTGATGAGTTGGCAAACTTTGTTTCTTTACTTGCTTCGATTGGTGTAGATTCAGTTAATTGGAAATTCAAAGAAGGATTTATCACGTTGACTAAAGCAAATGTTCAAAGTATCGTTGATGCAATTCGTTCACACATTCAAACTCAATTTGATTGGGAAAAAACAATTGGTGAAACAATTGAAACTGCAACAGAATTATCTTCATTAAAATCTCTTACTATTACTGAGTAATCAATGGCACAAAAAGTCGTCTTTATAACCACAATTGGTGCCGGTACATTCACGGTACCTGTTGATTTCGCATCACTAGTATCCGTCGAGGCTATTGGTGGTGGCGGAGGTGGTGGAAGTTCTACATCAAATGGTGGTGGTGGTGGAGGTGCATATGCAAAATCTACATCAGTTACAAGTTTAGTTGCGGGTGGTACAGCATATTATTCAGTAGGAATATTCGGCGTTGGTGGTAGTACCGGTACCGCAGGAGGCGATTCATGGTTCAATGCAGCCTCTAACGCTGCACCAACATTAAATACACAAGGTTGTTTAGCCAAAGGTGGCGGTGGTGGTGGCAATTCTGGAGGTTCTGGTGGTGCGTCAGCATCATGTATACCTATTACAGGAGCATTCTCTGGAGGAACTGGAGGCAATCCTGGAGGTACTTCAGCCGGTGGTGGCGGTGGTGCTGCAGGTCCAGGTGGTATCGGCGGTAATGGTAGCGCAGCTTTTGGAACCGGTCAAGGTAAAGGTGGCGGTGGCGGTGGTGCTTCATTATTAGCTGCAGGAAATAATGCTGGAACTGCTACATCGACAAACGGAGGTTCAGGTGGTAATGGTGGCAGTGGCACCGGTGGCGGTACTGCTGGTACTAATGCAATTAATGCTACTAGTGGCACTGCGGGAACTGGCGGTGGTGGTGGTGGTGGAGGCACATTTGGTGGTGATGGCGGCGCAGGTGGCACAGGAAGTTATTGGACACAATCTTCTAATTCAGCAACAGCAGGTTCTGGTGGAGGTGGTGGTGGAGGCAATGGTGTTGGTGGATTGTATGGTGGTGGCGGTTCAGGCAGTGGCACTAATGGCGCTCAAGGCATCATCGTATTCACATATAATGTTTCAGCAACTGGTCAAGGCAATATACCATACCAACCAGGAACAGGATTTAGAACGACAGACCCTAATACAAATAATACACAAGATTTAGGTTCACGATATATCACAAAGGATTATTTACTCGATGTTTATCCTAACATAGCATCAAGCACAGGTAACAGAACGGCACCAGGATTGTGGGGTTGGGGAGTTAATGATACAGGTCAATTAGGTAATGGTAACACTACATATTATTCATCACCTGTTCAAGTTGGTTCATTAACTAATTGGAAGCAAGTAAGCAGTAATCAAAATACAGGCCAAGTTGCAGCAATCAAGACAGATGGTACACTATGGACATGGGGGGTTGGGTTTGCTGGTGCATTAGGACTTAGTAATACTGTCTCTTATTCATCTCCTGTTCAAGTAGGGGCATTGACAAACTGGAAACAAGTAGAAATGGGGGTTTATACTTGCATAGCTATTAAGACTGATGGTACGTTATGGGGATGGGGACGTAATTCTGCGTTTGGGCAAGTAGGTAATAATTCTTTAATAGATATATCATCACCTGTTCAAATTGGAGCATTGACAAATTGGAAACAAGTATCCACTACTAATAGTTATGCTGTTGCAGCAATCAAGACAGATGGTACACTATGGACCTGGGGATATAATCTCAATGGACAATTAGGTGTTGGTAATATCACAAACTATTCAAGTCCGGTACAAGTAGGAACATTAACAACATGGAAACAAGTAGTTTGTAAATCTGCAACATACGCTATAAAAACAGATGGTACATTATGGGCGTGGGGAGATAATTCAAGTGGACAGTTAGGTATTGGAAATAGAACATCATATTCATCACCGGTTCAAGTTGGTTCATTGACAAATTGGAAACAACTTTATCCTGGAAGTTCATCTAATAGTATACATGCTATAAAAACAGATGGTACATTATGGGCATGGGGAGATAATAGTCTCGGTATACTCGGTATAAATAATACTAGAAACTATTCATCACCTGTTCAAGTAGGGGCATTAACTAACTGGAAAGCAGTTGCTACAGGATCAGGTTATGCAACATTAGCACTAAAGACTGATGGAACTTTATGGGGTTGGGGAAATAATTCATATGGTCAAATAGGTTTAAATAACACAGCATATTTCTCATCACCAGTTCAAGTAGGGACATTAACTACGTGGAAAGCAGTATCAGGATCAATCGCAATTCAAGACGGATACATATAAACTATGGCATATTTGAGACGCTGTTGCAATAAAAACACTAGCATAAGGAAAATAAATGGCAACAATTAATAGAACCGTTGCATTTACATCAGGTACTAGCAGCTGGCAAGTTCCTACGGATTTTGTAAGTTTAGTTTCTATAGAGGCTATTGGTGCTGGTGGTGGATCTTCTACCGTAAATACTGGTAATGGTGGTGCTGGTGGTGGTGCTTATGCTAAAACAATTTCAGTCACAGGCTTTACAGTTGGTGCAACTCTTAATTATCAAGTAGGTGTTGGTGGTAGTGGAGCAATTGCCGCTACTGATACATGGGCTAACATAGCTTCAGCGGCCGCTCCTACATTAACAACTCAAGGTGTTTTAGCTAAAGCTGGTGGAAATTCAACCGGAGCATCTATTACTCCTGGCGCCGGTGGATTAGCATCTGCCTCTGTAGGTACAACCAAATTTGATGGTGGTACAGGAGGAGCTGGATTTTCAACTGCAAATAACTCTGCTGCTGGTGGCGGCGGTGGTGCAGCAGGACCTAGTGGAGCTGGTGCAACTGGTGGTGCAGGTTCAGCAGCTGGCAACAGTGCAACTGGCGGCGGTGGTGGTGGTGCAAATGGAGGTACCGCTGGTACTGCCGGTGGTAGTGGTGGCGCTGGTGGATCTCCTGGTGGTGGAGCTGGTAATGCTGGAAATAGTAGTGCTGGTACTACATCAACCATTTATACTATAGATGGAGTTGCATATGGTCCTGGTGGTGGCGGTGGTGGTGCCGGAACTAATGTTATAGGTATAAAAGGCACTGGAGGTGCTGGTGGTTCATATGGCGGTGGCGCTGGTGGAGGATCAGCTAACGTTTCAGGTGGCGGTGGTCTTATTTTAATTACTTATGTTTCAACTGTTGATCGTTACTGGGTAGGTGGTGCTGGAACTTGGTCTAGCACTAGTAGAACTAACTGGTCAGTTTCATCTGGAGGAGCATCCGGTGCTTTAGCTCCAACTAGTGATGATGTTGTTTATTTTAATGGAAGTTCTGGATCGGGAACAGTTACATTAACAGGTGCCTTATATTGTAAAGGTTTAGTTACTACTGGATCATCGTTTACATTTAGCAGCACAGGTACTATAGGTATTTATGGAAACCTAACTCTTTCAGCAACTACTGTATGGAGTGCTACAGGAGCCGTAACAATTGCTGGCACAGGTACAATTTCTACAAACAGTATTTCTATGGCATCTCCTTTAACTATTGATGGTGTTGGAATTACAGCAACATTAGGTAGTAATTTTGTCACTACAGGAGCACTTACTTTAACTAATGGTACTTTAAATGGAAGCACATTTAATGTATCCGCAAGCACATTCGCTTCTAGTAACAGCAATACTAGAACACTTACTATGGGTTCTGGCACATGGACATTATCTGGTACAGGCACTGTATGGAATACTGGTACTACAACAGGGCTTACATTTAGTTCTGGAACCACAAATATTATTTTGTCTGATACTTCTACTACTGCAAGAACCTTTACACCTGGCTCCGGACAAACGTTTAATGAATTAACTATAGGTGGAACTACAGGAATATCCACTACAACTATTAGCGCTGGATGCACAATTACAACATTATCAAGCACTAAAACTGTAGCACACACTATTGTTATTACTGCTGGAACTACACTTACTTGCCCAAATTTTAATATTGATGGTACTTCTGGAAACATCTTTACTTTAAAATCGTCAAGCGCTTCAATAGCAACTTTATCTTCTGCAAACTCATTTACAACAAATTACACATATGTAACAAACATAACACTATCTTCAGCAAACGGAACAGTTTCTTATGGACAACTTATTAGTTCAACTGGATGGCTTAATAATAATACTAGTTCAGTTCTAATTGTATTGTCTTCAGGCACTAGTTATTCTATTCCATCGAATTGGAATAATTCCAACAACACTATTCATCTTTTTGGTGGTGGTGGTGGCGGTGGTGGTGGTGCTACTTCTGGCACTGGCGCTGGCGGTGGCGGTGGTGGTGGAGGGTATACAAAAATTACTAATTTTGTATCGTCACCTTCAACGAGCATCACTTATGCAATAGGAGCGGCAGGTTCCGCAGGTTCTGGTACCGGTTCTGGCACTGCGGGTGGTACTGGTGGAACAACATCATGGAACTCTGGGGCATCTACAGCAGGTGGTGGTGGCGGAGGAGCTAGGGGTGGTACTGGCACTGGAGGCACTGCAGGTGTAGGCACTACATTTAACGGTGGAGCTGGCGGTTCAGGCCGATCAGGTGGAGGATCTAACTACGGAGGTGGCGGCGGTGGTGCTGGCGGACCTCTAGGCGCTGGTGGTTCTGGTGGTAATGGCGTTGCAAGTCCAGGTTCTGGTGGTGGTAACGGAGGCGGTACTGCTGGTGGTACAGGAGCTACTGGTGGTAATAATGCACAAGGTTCTGGCGGTGGTGCTCTTTCTAGTGGTTCTGGATCTAATGGTGGCGGTGGTGGTCCAGCTAATGCCGGCTCAGGTGGAGGTGGTACCGGTGGAGATGGTATTGATATCTTAGATTATATTGGTGGCGGTGGCGGCGGTGGAGGTGGAGGCGGAGCCGCAGGTGGTGATGGTGGATCATACGGCGGTGGAGGCGGTGGAGGACCTAATTCTATTTTAGGTGGTGCTGCTGGAGGTGCTGGTAAAAGCGGTATTATTATTATTAATTATTTTGCATTTGGCGCTGCCGATGCGTTTTCGGTTTCACCTTCTTCAGGTGCCATTGGAACTGTGGTTACAATATCTGGATCTTCATTTAATTCAACATCAAGTGTAACTTTTGGTGGAGTATCAGCATCTTTTATAATTGTAGATGATTTTACAATTATCGCTACTGCACCTACACACAGTCTTGGTTCAAAAACAGTAGCAGTTACAAACTCGGCAGGTTCAGGAACAACATCTTCATTTACTTATCGAACACCAGGTAATTCAGGTTACAAATTCCCTATATTAAACTATGATGGTTCTGTATCAGGCACACTAGTAGACTTTGATGACATGTTTGTTCGAAAAGAATTATTCTTAGATGCTGGACTGTATGCGTGGGGATATAATGCTAATGGTATGTTAGGTAATCAAAACACTACATATTACTCATCACCAGTTCAAGTAGGTACATTGACCAATTGGAAACAAGTAGGTGTTAGCCAAAGGCATACTGCAGCAGTTAAGACTGATGGATCATTATGGACATGGGGTGAAAATACACGTGGTGCATTAGGTGATGGTACTACCGTAGCTAAATCATCACCAGTTCAAGTAGGATCATCATACGATTGGTTACAAGTAACAGGTGGAGTTGATCAGGATGGTGGATTTGTTGGTTACACTTTAGCCACTAAGACAGATGGTACTTTATGGAGTTGGGGTCATAATGCATATGGAGAGTTGGGTCTAAACAACAGAACATATTATTCATCACCAGTTCAAGTCGGTTCTTTAACTAATTGGAAGCAAGTTGTTGCGCCAAGTAATGGAGAACACGTTGCTGGAATTAAAACAGACGGTACATTATGGATGTGGGGCAGGAATGGCAGTGGCCAACTAGGTAACGGTAATACGACAAATTATTCGTCACCAATTCAAATTGGAGCTTTAACTAATTGGAAACAAGTTGCTTGTGGTCAAGCTTTTTCTGCTGCTATCAAAACCGACGGAACATTATGGATGTGGGGTCAAAATGATCAAGGTCAACTAGGCAATGGTAATAGAACAAACTATCCATCACCAGTTCAAGTAGGTTCTTTAACTAATTGGAAGCAAGTTGCTTGTGGGCTTCTATCAACAGCTGCTATTAAAACAGATGGTACATTATGGACATGGGGAAGTAATTCACGTGGTGCATTAGGTAACGGTACTACCACATCTTATTCATCACCTATTCAAATTGGAGCTTTAACTAATTGGAAACAAGTTTCTGGCGGAGTTTATTTTTTTTCTATGGTTAAAACAGATGGAACTTTATGGGCTGTAGGTAGCAACACAGGAGATGGTGGTGTTAATACTGGAGTATTAGGTCAAAATAATCTCACAAACTATTCGTCACCCATTCAAGTTGGAGCATTAACTAATTGGAAACAAACAGAAACTGGAAGTTTTTCTTGTTTTGCTATATCTTCACCAGACTTGCCATAGATCAGTTTTTCTGTTATACTATATAATGGTCTAAATTAATTAGGAGTATTGAATTGAGTCGCATTTTAGAATATGAATTTGGCAAAAATGAACCTATTGCTCAGGTTGTTGAATTCTTAGAAAAAACAAATAACGAAAAACTGGCATCACAACTTCTTGATGTGTATGTTAAGTATTCAAATCAGCTAGAACAATTCAATCTTCTCACCAAACTTTATCATGACATTCGTGATAATGCCAAAGCAGAAAAACTTGGCTTAAAAGTTTTAGAGATGGCACCTAGCGAAGAAGCAAAATACAATGTTCGTGCTAATCTTGCCAAGATGTTTAATCTAATGAACTCACCAGAGAAAGCATTAGAACATATCTCAATCAATCGTCAATTAACACCAAACGATCCTGATACATTATTAGAAACTGTATTCTCACTTTATCTTCTTAATCGTAAAGCTGAAGCAGAAGTCATTCTTCGTGACCTCAAAAAGAATCAACATCTATTACCTACACAAAAACTTAAAGACTTGGTAGACTTCAATCTTGGTACCTATAATATGGAACAAGGTAAGTTTCTAGAAGGTCTTGCTGGGTTTCTATTGAACACCAAGAAGTTAGAGTTATGGTTCTCGACTAGAGAGTTACCATACAAATATTGGAACGGTGAAATTATTCCAGGTAAAACGATCATCATGTTTATGGAAGGTGGTGGTATCGGTGATGAGATGATTGCTGTTCGATTTATGGATCACATCAAAGCCAAAGGCATGAGACCAGTATTCTATACAGGCCGAAAAGATATGTATAACATATTCAACCGTTGTGGTTATGAAACAGTATTAAATACTGATGCTATGCCACAAGATTCTATGTGGATATATGCGATGCACGTGCCATTAGCATTACAACTCAATGAACAAGATGTTAAACGAACTGATCCATATCTTTTCCCATCACAACAAGCCATCGATAAGTTTGCTGATATGAAACAATCTAAGAAGTTTAAGATTGGTGTTCGTTGGCAAGGTAATGCAAAGAACGAAAGAGATTTACATAGACAAGTTAAACTTGATGATGTGATGACTATGTTGAAAGATGTTTATGGTGATACAGTAGAATATTATTCATTACAGATAGAAGACACTGATGGAATGGAACGTTATCCAGAACTCATAGATATATCAGATAGAATCAAATCTTATGATGATACATTTGGATTATTACAGAATTTAGATTTGGTGGTAACATCATGCACCTCTGTGTTACATGCAGCTGCTCTAACAGGAACAGAAACACTTGGACTTATTCCAATCTCTGCTTACTTCACTTGGTTGACTCCATGTCCAAATAGAACAACAACTTGGTATGGTGATAATCTAAAACTATTCAGACAAGTGACGCCTAAAAAATGGGACGAACCAATTTCAAAGATGAAAGAATACTTATTAAAATGAAACTTGATGTAATTCTTAGAACATGTAAAAAATCTACTCTTGAAAATAATTTAAAAGATAAATCTCCACAATATCATAGAATTTGTGGTGATGATAGAGAAAAGATGATATTTAGATGTATCAAATCTTTAATTAAATCAATTTCTAAGTCAGAACATGATATTAAATTAACCGTTTTAGATGATAATTCTGATGTTAATTTTCTAATAAAATTAGATAAACTATTGTCATCATGTAGTAAAAGTGTAGATTTAATTCAATTAGATGAATCTGGATTTAATAATTCAGCGTATCAGCAATTTAAATTGGCATCTGAATGTAAAGATTTGGTTTATACCGTTGAAGATGATTATCTACATGAAGAAGATGCTATTGATAACATGATTGTAGCTTATAATTATTTTTTTAGTGTATTTAAATTAGGTACAGTTATATTTCCTTTTGATTGTCCTTTTAGATATGAATCCGGTAAAGAAGAACATACATTATTATTACATGATGGTACAAGATATTGGAGACAAGTTAAACATACTTCATATACAATATTAACACATAGTTCTATTTTTAAAAAACATTTAGATGTATTTTCTAAACTAGCTTTAGAGTATCCTAAAGTGAATGAAGAACACACAATAAATAAATTGTATAAATCTGTAATATCAAATGAAGGTGAGTTATGTGTTTTTAATCCTATTCCATCTGTAGCATATCATCTTTCTTATCAAGAACCTGTATCAATAAAAACAACACATTTAAATTGGAAAAATCTTTGGGATAATTATGAATAAAATTAAAAGAAAACTTAGAGAGTTGGTAGAATTGCCATCAGATATTAATCAACACTTATATAATCTTATGGGTTATGCAGAAGGTTGTGACCATATTACAGAGATGGGTGTTCGTGGTGTTGTTTCTACTTGGGCTTTTCTGGCTGCTAATCCTAAAAAGTTTGTAGGTATTGATATTCTAGATTGTCCTGTTGATGAATCTAAACAGTTTGCTGAAGAGGCTGGTATTGAATATCAGTTTATCAAAGCAGACACAATTGATCCTAATTTTGAAATAGAAGAAACAGACTTTCTATTCATCGACACTTTACATTCATACACTCAACTCAAACAAGAATTGGCAAAACATGCCAGTAAAGTAAAACAATATATTGGCTTTCATGACACAACAACATTTGGTTTTCAAAATGAACCTGGTGTAACGACTACACCATATTCCGGTTTACGACCAGCAATCATGGAGTTTTTAGAAACACATCCGGAATGGGTATTTCAAAATACTTGGGACCACAATAACGGTGTTACAATACTGAAACGTAAATGAATCTATTCTTAGTCACGTCTGCCATATCAACAAACTATAGTCTTACATCTAAAGAAGATAGATTAAAAGAAACTATCGATACTGCTTTAAGTATTAAACAGTATGCACCTGATTCTAAAATCATTCTTGTAGAAGGTGGTAAACCTTTACCTCAAGAGATGAAAGACCAATTAAGTATCTTTGATGAAATATTTGATTTCTCTGACCACGCAGTTCCAAAGATGACACAGAGTGATGCTCAGCTAGCCGTAGATAACGTTGGTCATTCTATTAAGAGTGCTGGTGAAGCCTATTTACTTAAAGAAGCACTCGCTTTACTTGAAGATAAGTATGATCGTATATTCAAATTAAGTGGTCGTTATAGACTAACAGAACGATTTAATATTAATGACCATATGCACAAAGATAAGTTTGTGTTTCTACCAAAAGCACCTACACAAAAAACAAAAATGGTAGATGCCAATGGTCAAGAAGTCGTAACAAAAACATCGAGTGACTTTTCTCCATGGAGATATGAAACAACATTTTATTCTTTTGACAATGTACCAAAAGCGAAGATGACATTTGATTACATATTCAATTCATTGGTAGAAGTGTATTCGGAAAGTAATTACATAGACATAGAAACGGCAACGTATTTGACAATCAATAAAGAAGACGTGATTGAGGTGCCGGTGATTGGCTTAACAGGAACTTTAGGTATGGATAATAGGAGTATTGATAAATGAGTAATATCTTTTTAGTGACATCAGCCATTCATGGACCTGGTGGTATGAGTGGACAATTGTCTAGTGATCAACGTATTATGCAAACAGTGAATACGGCTATCAGTATTCGTAAACATATACCAGACGCTAAAATCTATTTACTTGAAGGTGGTATTATGCCACTTAACATACAGATTAGGCAGATGTTTCTGATGCACTATGATGATATATTAGATTACTCTATGTCTGAATTTATTCAATTTGCTCATCGCCAAAGAGATGTTAATAGACAAGAGATTACTGTCATTAAAGGTCCTTGTGAGTCTTATATGTTAAGAGAAACTTGTAAGATTTTAACCACAACATTACAAGATAGAATCTTTAAGATTTCTGGTCGATATGAATTGTCTGATGAGTTCAATCTACAAGCACATAATGTTCCGGGTAAGTATGTCTTTAAAACCAAAGATGAATGTCTACCATGGTATAAAGATGAAACTAAACCAAACTATTCACCATATCAATATAAGACAAGGTTATATTCATTTTGTGGTTCATTAAAAGATATGGCTATCGTTAATTATGATAAGACAATGAATGGTATTTTAGACCTATATGCTAAGAATGATTATATTGATATTGAACATATGACTTATCTGACTATAAATCCATCACTTATTCAAGAGATTTCACCTGTTGGATTGACTGGTTCTTTTGCAGAAGTGCCAGATTCTATAATCAAAGAATAAAAACTAGCATAAATAGATCATAATAACCGACTTAAATGGATAATTATGGCTACCGTAAACAACAGACAAACATTTAAAGATTACTGCCTACGTAGATTAGGTTTCCCTGTAATCGAAATCAATGTGGACAATGATCAAGTTGAAGATCGTATAGACGATGCTCTTCAATATTGGACTGATTATCACTATGATAGTCTTCAAAAATTCTATTACGCTAAACGATTAGATGCTACTGATATGACTAATCGTTATATCAATTTAGATCCTAGTGTTGTGGTCGATAAAAGTAACAATTCACTTCAAGTTGTTGGTGTCACCAGAGTTTTTCCAATTCAAGATTCTCAATCAACAGTTAATATGTTTGACTTGAGATACCAATTACGTCTTAATGAATTATATGATTTTACTTCAGCATCATATATCAACTATACAATGACACAACAACATTTACGTTCACTAGAATTATTATTTACTGGTGAAATTCCTATTAGATATCAACGTCACATGAATAGACTTTATATTGATTGGAATTGGGGAACTGCAGGAGTTAGTGAAGGTTCAGTTATGGTTATGGAATGTTATGCAGCTCTTAATCCGGATGTTTATTCGGCTATGTGGAATGACCGTTGGTTAAAAGAATACGCTACAGCACTTATTAAACGTGCTTGGGGAAATAATCTGAAAAAGTTTAGTGGTATGCAATTACCAGGTGGCGTATTAATGAATGGTGATAAAATCTATGAAGAAGCAGAAACAGAAATTAAAACATTAGAAAAAGAAATGTTAGATAATTTTGGCGGCGTGCTAGAATTCTACCTCAACTAAAGGGTAAGTTAAGTGCCAACCAGCGTATATTTTAATAACTACAACTCAAAGGCTGAACAACGCCTTTATGAAGATGTGCTTGTCGAATCTATTAAAATTATGGGATTTGATGCTTACTATCTACCTAATGATAATGATCAAGCTCGTGATCTTCTTTTTGGTGAAGATCCTGTTAAGAAATTTGAATCATCATTTCCTTGTGAAATGTATCTATCTTCCGCACTTGAATATGCAGGTGATAAAGAATTCTTTTCAAAATTTGGTCTTGAAATTCGTAACAATGTTTCAGTTATTGTCTCTAAACGTTCATTCAATTTAAGAGTTCCACAAAATAGATTTACTAGACCACGTGAAGGTGATCTTATTTGGATACCATTTTTATATGGAACCGGTGAACTTTATGAAATTAAATTTGTAGATTCTACTAAAGATTTCTTTGCATTAGGTCGTGCTAATCCATATTTCTATGAAATGCAACTTGAGAAATTTAAATATTCAAATGAAATTATTGATACTGGTATTTACAATATTGATCAAGTTTCTATAGAAGATTCATACACAATTAATCTATTAGTAGATGATGTAGAGGCTAATGCAATTAATTGGTTACTAAGAGAACTTGTATATCAAGGAACTAGTTATGAAACTGCTACTGTTGTTGGAACTGTTTCTAATTGGGATGCAGCTAATAATATATTACACGTAACAAATATTGCTGGTGAATTTAGAGCTAATGCTAATGTTATTGGTCAAACATCAAATACAAGTATTAAACTATTATCATTTGATCCATTAGATGTCACATTAGCACGTGAAACTTACGATAATAAACTTATTAGAACCGAAGCAGATCAAATTATTGACTTCTCAGAACAAAATCCATTTGGACCAATATAATGTCAACACCAACATATAATAGAGTTATAAGAAAAATGGTTGTAGCTTTTGGTAATGTTTTCAATAACATTACTTTAGTAAGATACAATCCAGATACTTCTGAAGCTGAGCGAATGAAAGTGCCTATTGCTTATGCAGGCAAAGAACGTTATGTGATGCGTTTACAAGATGATCCATATTTGGATAAAAAAGTTCAAACAACTTTACCTCGAATGTCGTTTGAAATGACTGGTATTCAATATGATTCATCAAGAAAACAATTAACTAATATTAAAAACTTTGCCAAAGCATCTAATGCTGATACAGTATTATCTCAATACAATCCTGTTCCATATGACTTTGATTTTTCATTATTCATATATGTAAGAAACGTTGAAGATGGTACTCAAATTATTGAACACATTTTACCATTTTTTACACCAGATTATACACTTAAAGTTAATTTAATTCCAGAAATGGGAGTTATAAAAAACATTCCTGTTTTATTAAAAAACACAGAATATGAAGTTAAATATGAAGGTGATCGTGAACAAGAAACTCGAACAGTTATTTGGACTTTAAATTTTACTGTTAAAGGTTTCATTTATGGTGCTATATCTGAACCTAAAATTATTAAAGCATCTTTCACAAATATTTTTGATGATTCATTATTAGGTCAATCTCAAATTGAACTTAACATGGCAACAGGTGGTCTTGGTTCATATCAAGAAGGAGAGTTTGTTTATCAAGGATATTCTTTTGATACTGCAACTGCATCTGCAAGAGTTGTTACATGGAATAATGATACATTTAAATTAGTAATTGATAACTTAAATGGCAATTTTGTATCTTCAAAACCTTTATATGCAGCAAAAACAGGTGCAACTTATACAATACAATCAGCAATGTTACGTCCTGAACAATTAGTTAAAATTGTAGTAACTCCAAATCCACCCACTGCTAATGCTAGTGATAATTATACATATACGACAGTTATAACTGAATTCCCGGATATTTAAAAATCATGTCTAAATTTGATGAAAATATGAGTGAAATATTTGATACTGATCCTATCAATAAACAGATAGAACAATTACCAATAGTTCAAGAAGAACCTCAACTACTTGATGCTAAAGGTGTTGATAAGATTCTACAAGATGATCTAATGAAAGATTATGAAGCTTCTCGTAGAGCACTTCGAGATATTGTAAGCAAAGGTAATAATGCTATTGATGATATACTAGAGATTGCTAGAGAATCAGAACATCCAAGAGCTTTTGAAGTAGCAGCTACCATGATTAAAAACGTGGCAGAAGTCAATGAGAAATTAATCAATCTACAAAAACAAATGAAAGACATTACTGGTGCTAAAAATCAAGCACAATTGAATGTGGGTAAGGCTGCAATATTTGTAGGTTCAACTGCTGAACTTTCTAAAATGATTAAGAATGAAATTAAAACTATAGATAATGAGTGATAAAGAAACCTATCGGGACAACCCTCTACTCAAACGAGTAGGTATTAAGTATAACTTTTCACAAGAAGAAATTGCTGAGTATATTAAATGTTCACAAGATGCCGTTTACTTTGTTGAAAAATATATAAAGATTGTAAACGTTGATGAAGGTCTTATCCCATTTAAAATGTGGGACTTTCAAAGAAAGATGATAGCAACGTTTAGAGATAATCGTTTTGTTATCATGAAGATGCCTCGTCAGGTTGGTAAAACTACCACAACAGTAGGTTATCTTCTTTGGCATACACTATTTCAAGATTCACAGAACGTTGCTATTCTAGCCAATAAAGGTTCTTTAGCACGTGACATTCTTGCCAAGTATCAACTAGCTTATGAAAACTTACCTATCTGGTTGCAACAAGGTATCGTAACATGGAATAAAGGTAATGTAGAATTAGAAAATGGTTCTAAGATTATATCTGCTTCGACATCATCAAGTGCGATTCGAGGAGGTTCTTTCAATCTAGTATTCTTAGATGAGTTTGCTTTCGTACCAACTAATATGGCGACCGAGTTTTTTAACTCAGTTTATCCTGTAATTTCTTCTGGTAAATCTACCAAGATTTTTATCGTTTCTACACCAAACGGTATGAATTTGTTCTACAAGATGTGGAAAGATGCTGAAGAAAAGAAGAGTAGTTATGTACCACTTAATATTCATTGGTCGGATGTTCCAGGTCGTGATCAAAAATGGCGTGAAGAAACTATTCGTAATACCAGTGAAGACCAATTCAGACAAGAGTTTGAAACAGAGTTTTTAGGGTCTTCTAATACACTTATCTCTGGTCCTAAATTACAGTCTATGAGATATACAAATGCTTTAGGTAAGCACCAGGATATGGATATCTATGAACATCCGGTTAAAGAAAATGAAGATGGTTCCGTAAAAGACCATTTATATGCTATCTGTGTAGATGTGGCTGAGGGTAAACAACTAGATTCTTCAGCATTTACCGTGATAGATGTATCGACCACACCATATAAATTTGTGGCCAAGTATAAGAGTGCGGCTATTTCACCTATACTTTTTCCTACCATTATTCATAATGCGGCTAGATATTATAATAATGCTTACATTTTGGTTGAGATAAATAATAATCCACAGGTAGCAGAGATTCTACATTCTGACCTAGAGTATGAAAACTTAGTGAAGATTATGACGGGTAATAAGAAAGCTCAGCAGATTTCAGCTGGCTTTGGTAGAGGAGTGCAATTAGGTGTTCGTATGACACCTCTTGTTAAACGTGCCGGATGTTCTAATTTAAAAACATTAATAGAGTCCGACAAGTTATTAATTGAAGATTTTGATACTATATCTGAACTTTCAACTTTTGTAGCTGGTAGAAGTTCATATGAAGCAGAAGAAGGTGCTAATGACGATCTTGTTATGACCCTTGTTCTATTCGCTTGGATGACCACCCAAAAGTATTTTAAAGATATTGTATCTCATGACATACGAAAACAATTACAATTACAGCATTTTTCACAAGTAGATGAAGAAATATTACCAGTTGGTGAACTAAATGATGGTTTGGATGTGCCTTTTGTAGTAGAAGATGGTGATGTTTGGGTATCCGGTTCAGGTGAACCTTATGCTGAATATTTCAAAGATATAACAAAGGGTCTATAAAAGTTGCGATTCATAAATACATGTATAGCAAAGTCTATATTCCCACATATTATAAAATTATAAGGAGAAAAAAATGGGGTTTCAATTATCTCCAGGCGTAAATGTTTCTGAAATTGACTTAACCACGGTCATACCTTCAGTTTCAACTACAGCCGGTGCCATTGTTGGTGAATTCGTTTGGGGTCCAGTAAACAAAAGAATTCTTGTTGATAGCGAAATAACACTCGTAAATCGTTTTGGTAAGCCTAATAGTAATACATACGTATCATTCCTAACCGCTGCTAACTTTTTAGCATATGGTAATAATCTTCGAGTTGTTCGTGTTGTTGATGAAGTTTTAGGTTCTTCAGCAAATAACGCAACATCACAAGGTGTTGGTAATTTAATTCAAAATGAAGATGATTACGAAAATAACTGGACAGCAAATACGTCTGCTTCTTTTGGTTCATTCTATGCAAGATATCCTGGTGATTTAGGTAATAATCTTGATGTTGTTGCTTGTGCTAACAGCGCAGCAACAGGTTTTTCTAGTTGGACATACACAAATGTTAATGGTGTTGTTGTTGATCTTTCTACATATTTTGACAGTGCTCCAGGTACTTCAATCTATGCTTCATCGGTTGGCGGTTCAAATGACGAATTACATATTGCAGTTATCGATAGGACAGGTAAAATTTCAGGTGAAGTTGGTACAGTTTTAGAAACTTTTGCTCACGTATCAAAAGCATCAGATGCTAAAAATGATGATGGTTCACCAAACTATTATGTAACTAAAATCTTTAATAATTCACAATACATCTACATAGCTGCACATTGGGCAACAGGTTGGGGTGTATCTGCTGTAGGTACAAACTTTGGTACTACTACACCTAATATAGAAAATTCACTAAGTGGTGGCCTTGATGGTAGCACAGGAACAGCTATTTCAGATGAATATACATCAGGTTGGGATTTATTTGGTAGTGCTGAAGAAGTAGACGTATCACTTCTTCTTGGAGGTAATGCTTCTGAAGTGTCAGCCGCTTTACAAAATTACATTGCTGATTTAGCTACAACACGTAAAGATTGTGTTGCTTTCTTATCACCAACTAGAGCTACTGTAGTTGACAATCCTGTTAATACTGCTGACGAACTTGTTACATATAGAAATAACACATTAACAATCAACAGTTCATATGCATTTATGGATTCTGGTTGGAAATACCAATTTGACAAATACAATAACGTTTATCGTTATGTACCACTCAATGGTGATACTGCTGGTCTATGTGTATATACAGATAACGTAAGAGATCCATGGTGGTCACCTGCTGGTTTCAATCGTGGTATTATTAAAAACGTTGTTAAACTAGCATGGAATCCAAATAAAACAGACAGAGATACAATCTATCCAGCTGGTATTAATCCTGTAGTTGCTTTCCCTGGTCAAGGTGTAGTCTTATTTGGTGACAAAACACTTCAAGCTAAACCATCTGCATTTGATCGTATCAATGTTCGTAGATTGTTTATTGTGCTTGAAAAAGCAATTGCTGTGGCTGCTAAATTTTCTCTCTTTGAATTCAATGATGAGTTTACACGTGCATCTTTCATTGCATTAGTAGAACCATTCTTGAGAGATGTTAAAGGTCGCCGTGGTATCTATGACTATAGAGTTGTTTGTGATACAACAAATAATACTCCACAAGTTATTGATTCTAATCAGTTTGTTGGTGACATCTATATCAAACCAGCACGTTCAATCAACTTTATCCAGTTGAACTTCATTGCTGTAAGAACAGGTGTTGAGTTTAGTGAAATCGTTGGGAAATTCTAATAAATAGAATAATAGGAGAAAAAACATGGCATTTAATGTAACAGAATTTAGAGCAAATCTTTTAGGAGATGGTGCTCGTCCAAATCTGTTCCAGGTTTCGTTAACCTTCCCAGCAGTTGCTAATTCACCCGTAGCAGGTCAAAGACTTTCTTTCCTTGCTAAGACAGCACAGTTGCCAGGTTCAACAGTTGGAACAGCACCATTGTATTACTTTGGTCGTGAACTTAAATTTGCAGGCAATAGATCCTTCCCGGATTGGTCTATTACAATTATTAACGATGAAGATTTCAATGTGCGTAATGCATTTGAATCATGGATGGATGCTTTAAACAGCCATTCTCTCAACGTTAGAAATCCAGCTGCATTTAATCAGTTGTTATATACAGCTGATGCTAAGGTTACACAGTTTAGTAAAACTGGTGCACCATTAAAAACTTATAACTTTGTAGGTTTATTCCCAACAGATGTATCACCAATCGAACTTGATTGGGGAACAAATGATAGTATTGAAGAGTTTAGTGTTACACTAGCTTATCAATTCTGGGAATCTGATACTACTAGTTAATATTATGTTATATTACGTATTAGGGGAAGACTTAGGTCTTTCCCCTTTATACATTTTGACACTTGAAGGAGTATAATTTTGGCATTTTCACTTTTTGGTTTTCAAATTTCACGTCAAGAAGACGATGAAAATAAAGCTTCTCAACAGTCTTTTGTACCGCCACCTAATGATGACGGTGCTCTTACCATTTCTCAAGCCGCATACTACGGCACATATGTTGATTTAGACGGTACCGCTAAGAATGAGGTTGAACTCATCGGTCGTTATCGTGAAATGGCCATGCAACCAGAAGTTGAATCAGCTATTGAAGACATTGTAAATGAAGCCATTGTTCAAGATGATGATGGAACTTCTACTAAAATTGTTTTAGATAAATTAGAACAATCAGATAAGATTAAAAAAGCAATTGAGAATGAGTTTAATACTATTTTAAAACTTCTCAATTATAACAATATGTCACAAGACATATTCAAACGATACTATATTGATGGTCGTCTATTTTATCAAATTATGGTAGATAAAGATAATCCAATAACTGGTATTAAAGAATTAAGATATATTGACCCACGAAAGATTCGTAAGATTCGTGAAGTTAAAAAAGATAAAGACCCACGTAGTGGTGTTGAATTGATGAATGTAGTTAATGAATACTACATCTTTAATGACAAATCAATTAATGGTTCACAAAGTAATTATGGACCAGTAGGAGCTAGAATTGCAAAAGATGCTATTATTAATGTCAATTCTGGTCTTATGGATTCTCGTAGAGCATCAGTTTTATCCTACTTACATAAAGCTATTAAACCTCTCAATCAATTAAGAATGATTGAAGATGCGGTTGTTATTTACCGTATCTCTAGAGCCCCAGAAAGACGTATATTCTACATCGATGTAGGTAATCTACCTAAGATGAAGGCGGAACAATACCTCCGTGACATTATGGTCAAGTATAAAAACAAACTTGTCTATGATGCTAACACAGGTGAAGTTCGTGACGACCGTAAGTTCCTTTCAATGATGGAAGACTTTTGGTTACCACGTAGAGAAGGTGGTAAAGGTACAGAAATTCAAACATTACCAGGTGGTCAAAACCTTGGTGAGTTGGAAGATGTAAAATACTTTGAGAAGAAACTTTATAAGTGTCTCAATGTGCCTATCTCAAGACTAGAACAAAGCACTGCTTTTTCTATTGGTCGTGCCACTGAAATTACTAGAGATGAATTAAAGTTTTCTAAATTTGTATCTAAATTAAGAAACAAGTTTACCGAATTATTTGATCATGCTTTAAGAGTTCAATGTGTTCTTAAAGGTATTTGTACCGATGAAGAATGGACTGAATTTAAAGAACAAATCTATTATGATTTTATTAAAGATAATAACTTTGCTGAACTTAAAGATGCAGAATTATTAAGAGAAAGATTAACTTTATTATCATCAATTGATGCTTATACTGGCCGTTACTATTCTATGGATTGGATCCGCCGTAACGTATTAAGATTCAATGATGATGATATTCAAAAGATTGATGCTGAAATTAAAAAAGAACGTAAAGATGGTATTCCTATGCCGGCTGATATGCCATATATTGGTGTAGAAATCGAAGGAAATGGTAAAGCTGCACAGTCACCAACCATGACACAAGCTATGCCTGAAGCACCACCTGGACAACCACAGGACACTGGCGGTGGAGATTTAAATCTTAAAGAAGAAAATAAAATCTCTAGACTTACCAAAGTAATATAAATAACTTAATAATCAATCGGAGATTAATAAAATGACAGACCCAAGACAAATTATCGATTACGCAGCTGACGGAGACGCAGTAGGAGTTCGTGAGACAATGTATTCAGCACTCTATGACCGTGTAACAGCAGCTATTGAAGCTAAAAAACAAGAAGTTGGCGCTACATTAGTTGGTGGTATGCCACTTGCTACAGAAGAAACACAACTTGATGATGATGTTTCGGACATTCTTGATGAAGCTGAAAAATGCGATAGTGAAGAAGATCATGAAGACGCAGCACAAGATAAAAAAATGATGACTGGTGTTGCTACAAAAGTGGCTAAAAAAGAAGTAAAAGGCCATGAAACACGTATGCATAAAGAAGACGAAGACCTAGAAGAAGGTATTGTTAAAAAAGTAGGAGACACTTTAGAAAAAGGTGCTGATGCTCTTGGTGATGCAGGTAACGCAATTGGTTCATTAGCTGGTAAAGCTTTAGGTGGCATTTCTAAAACTGTTGGTGTAATTAGACAAACTCCAGCAGCTGTAGGCATGGCATATAATAAAGGCCGTGTAGGCGCACAAAAATCTATTGCCGGAAAATAATGAAATTACTAAGTGACTTTGTTGTATCAGACACAATTGCAGAAGAGATCGAAGAGTTAGAAGAAGTAAAATCTAAATCTAGACCACAAGATCCTCCTGCAATTTTGGTCATGCGTAGGAAGTCTGTTAGACAATTTCCTAATGGACAAAGGGTTGCTTTGTATTTTGTAGATAAGTTAAAAAAGTTTGTAACTATACCTTATGATGATGAAAGTGTGAGTATTTCACCTAATATGTCAATGGTTAAAGAAGATGTAATGAATCATTTAAATGATATTGTTACTTCTGGTACAGGTAAAAGAATTAGTTTTAAAGATGGTTCATCTGTTAAAGTAGACCGACAAACTGCTCATGCAGTGTTAAAAGTTCACGGTGCTTTAAATGATGAAAATAAAGAGAAAGTTAAAGACATGGCACATAAGAGTAAACAACATTTTATGAAAGTTGTTGACTTTGCCTGGAAGCATACAAAATAGAGGATAAAAAATGGCAAATCAATTTACATATCAAGTAATAAAAGATACGAATACTCATTCTGTAATTAAACTTACAGGATTTTTTGATGGTTCATCTGGTGATGAATCAAATACAAAACGAATTGTAGCTAATTCACTTTTTGGAGCTTTAGATAGTTCAAAGGCAAATCTTTTATCTTCAACATCAAATACCGGCGCTAATAATTACTACGGTTTATCTGTAAGTAAAGTTTGGTATAATTGTGCCGCTTCTGGTACTGGACATGTCCGTTTATATTGGACTGCTGATACTAAACAAACTATTTTAGGTTTTGGTAACGGTTCAGGTGTATATAACGATAATGGTAATATGATTACAATTCCAAATTCATCACGTGGCACATCAAATGCAAATGGTAATATTGGTATTGAAACGTATGGTATTGGTTCTGTAGCTAACTCAATATACAATGTTATTATTGAATTACGTAAAGATAACTATGAGTATAGCCGTGGTCAGGACAGAGATCCTGGCGCATTTAACTATGGTCCTGACTATACTATTAGACCATAAGAGAGACAACTATGAAACTAATTAAAGAAGTATTCGACAAGGTTGACTTTATTACCGAAGAAAAAGACGGTAAGAAACAACTTTATATTCAAGGTCCTTTTCTCCAATGTGAGAAAAAGAATAGAAACGGCCGTGTATATCTTAAAGAAACCATGCGTAAAGAGGTTGAAAGATATACTGAAGAATATATTAACAAAAATCGTGCCTTTGGAGAATTAGGTCATCCTGATACTCCTTCAATCAATCTAGACCGTGTATCTCACATGATTGTGGGTTTACATGAAGAAGGTAATGATTGGATTGGCAAAGCAAAAATTCTTGATACACCTTTTGGTACTATCGTCAAGAATCTTATCGATGGTGGTGCTCAATTAGGAGTTTCATCAAGAGGTATGGGTTCATTGAAGACGCAAAATGGTGTCAATGTAGTTCAAGATGATTTCTATCTAGCCACAGCGGCGGATATTGTCGCAGATCCATCTGCGCCGGATGCGTTTGTTCAAGGCATCATGGAAAATAAAGAATGGATGTTAGTAGATGGTGTGTGGACCGAGATGCATCAAGAGCAAGCAAAAACGTTGATTAAACGTGCTACTCAAAGAGATATCGAAGAAGTATCAATGCACATATTTAAGAACTTCATTAAAAAGTTATAATAACATAAATAAACAATATACAAAAAGTCCAAGGAGATTTTCAAATGACTAAAAAACTTAAACTTTCGGAAGCCGCTGCTGACATCTTAGGTGGTAATGTTGCCGCTAAAAGATCAGGCCAGGATTCGTTCGGATTAGGTAAATCACTTAACCCAGCTGGTGTTCAAGCAGGTCAAATAGATTTAGGTGCAGCTCATACTAAAACTACTGATGCTAACCCAGAATATACAAAAGGCGTTCCATCTGCTACTGCTCCAGGTAAATCTGGTTTAGGTAAACAAACAGACGGTGTTGGTGCTACTAAATTATCAGGTCCTGCAGATTCAGAAGGTCAAGCAGTTGTAGATGGTGAGCAAGATGCTGATTCTTTAGAAACAATCGCTAATCGTAAACCAGGTAAAAAACCAACTCAAACAATGCAAGCAAATCCAGGTGCTCTTACTACTGCTGAAGAATATGAATCAGATGAAGATACACTTGTTGAATTTGACATCACAGAAGACGTTGATGCACTTTTAGCAGGCGAAAATCTTTCAGAAGAATTCAAAACAAAAGCTGCAGTAATTTTTGAAGCTGCTGTTAATGCTCGTGTTCAATCAATCTCAGAACAAGTTCAAGAAAAACTAGTTCAACAATTTGATGAAGAGTTTGATACATACAAACAAGAACTTGCAGAACGTGTTGACGATTATCTTAACTACGTTGTAGAGCAATTCATGGAAGAAAACAAATTAGCAGTTGAACAAGGCTTACGTGCTGAAATCACAGAAAGCTTTATCAACGGTATGAAGAATTTATTCGAAGATCATTACATTGATATTCCTGAAGAAAAAGTTGACTTAGTTACAGAACTAGCAGACAAAGTAACTTCATTAGAAGATCAATTAAATGAACAGATCAATAAGTCTGTTGATTTGAATAAAGAGCTCAATGAGCATAAAAAAATGGAAGCTATTCACGCAGTATGTGAAGGCTTGACTCAAACCCAAGTAGAAAAAGTCGTGTCACTTGCAGAAGGTGTTGATTTTACTACTCAAGAAGAGTTTGTCGAGAAGTTGGAAATGATTAAAGAATCATATTTCCCTTCTAACGTAAAAGTGGCAGACAAATCTGAATTTTTAGATGAACAAGCATACACATCAGCACCGGAAGAAACTACAAAGTATGTAGATCCTGAAGTTGCTATGATTGCTAAATCAATTACAAAATTCACAAAATAACAATAACAACTTTAACAAAAAAGGAAACAAAATGTATCTTTCAGAAGACATTCAAAAAAAATGGGAGCCAGTTCTAGAACATCCAGAATTGGAGTCAATTAAAGACCCATACAAGAAAGCTGTTACTGCGATGATTCTTGAGAATCAATCACGTGCAATGCAAAACGACCGTGAACAACTCAATGAAACATTGACAGACAACGGTCCAACAAACCTTACTGGTGGTGTTAAGAACTACGACCCAATTTTAATTTCATTGGTTCGCCGTGCTTTACCTAACTTAATCGCTTATGATGTTGCTGGTGTTCAACCAATGACAGGTCCTACAGGTCTTATTTTCGCAATGAGAGCTAAATATAACGATCAAGCTGGTACAGAAGCATTCTTTAACGAAGCTAATACCATTTTCTCTGGTAACAATTCTATCAACAACCAATTTGGTTTTGGTGGTACTAACTCAACTGACGCTAATACAAACCCAGCTGCTTATGGTAACATTAACCAAACAACTAACGGTTCTAACAACTTCACATCTGGTATCGGTATTTCAACAGCTCAAGCTGAAGTTTTAGGTTCTGAAGTTGGTGGTGTATTCAATCAAATGGCATTCTCAATTGAGAAAGTTTCTGTAACTGCTCAATCACGTGCTCTTAAAGCTGAATACTCATTAGAATTAGCACAAGACTTAAAAGCAATTCATGGTCTTGACGCTGAAACAGAGTTAAGTAACATTCTTTCAACAGAAATTCTTGCTGAAATCAACCGTGAAGTAATCAGAACGATCTACACAGTTGCTAAAGCAGGTGCTCAATACGGTACTCAAACTGCTGGTATTTTCAATCTTGACACAGACTCAAACGGTCGTTGGTCAGTTGAACGTTTCAAAGGTTTGATTTTCCAAATCGAAAGAGATGCTAACGTTATTGCTAAGACAACTCGTAGAGGTAAAGGTAATGTTCTTATCGTTTCTTCTGATGTTGCTTCAGCTTTAGCAATGGCTGGTGTATTACAATATACTCCTGCTCTTTCTGCTGATCTTCAAGTTGACGATACTGGTAACACTTTTGCTGGTCTATTACATGGCCGCATCAAAGTGTATATCGATCCATACTTCGGTGGTTATCAATCAAACAACGAGTTAGTAACAGTTGGCTATAAAGGTTCTTCACCTTATGATGCTGGTTTGTTCTATTGCCCATACGTTCCATTACAAATGGTTCGTGCAGTTGATCAATTCACATTCCAACCAAAAATCGGCTTCAAGACACGATATGGTATGGTAGCTAACCCATTTGCTGAAGGTACAGATGTAGGCAATGGTCGTTTAGTAACACGTTCTAACAACTACTATAGAATTTTCCAAGTTGCAAACTTAATGTAATATTGGAAGTTTTAGTAATAGTCCTAAGAAAGGGAGAAGAAATTCTCCCTTTTTTTACGCCTAAATAATAGATACAAGGAGAAACAAATGGCTGGACATAACGGCGCTTTAACAAGACAACCTGAAAATACAAATTTATTACAAGTCACTAAGTATATAATGACATTACCACGTGTAAATAATGTTCAATATTTTTGTCAAGAAGCCAATTTACCTGGTGTTTCTATTTCTCAGATTGCAAGACAAACACCCATAGTTGATCTATGGTCACCTGGTAGTAAATTATCATATAATGAATTTGATGTAACATTTGTTATTGATGAAGATTTACGTGCTTGGACAGATATCCATGATTGGATGAGAGGTCTTTCTGGTGGTGTTGATGATAATGAATGGTCTAATATGATGAGAAAATCAGCAGTATCACAAGATGCATCTGTTGAACAAAATAAAAATCCTAATGCCAGACCTTTTCCACAATACTCTGATGGTGTTTTAACACTATTGACTGGATTAAATAATCCAAAAATTCGTATTAAGTTTGCTCAAATGTTTCCAACTGATTTATCTGATATACAATTTGACTCAAAACTTTCTTCTGATACAATCCTTACGGCTACTGCCAAATTTAGATTTGACTATTTTAATATAGAACGCTTGACAGGTTAACATTTTTTTGTTATAATATAAGCATTTAGCTTAATTGAGAGTTTATTATGAGTGAAATATTACCACAATCAGAAATTGATTATGTTTTAGACCTTTGGAAAAAAGATTCTGAAATTGACCTTACCGAACCTAGTAGAGAAATCCTAAAGATTCCTAATCTACATAGTCGTTATCTTACCATACTTACCAAAAACAAAGTAGCCTCTAAAAAGAAACTATTTGAATATAGTAAACTCAAGAAAATTAAATGGGAATACTACACAGGTAAAATGTCACAAGAAGATTTAGACAAGTATAATTGGGAACCATTCCGTTTTACTCTTAAATCTGATATCACTACTTACTTAGAATCAGATTCCCATTTAATTAAACTCATGCAAGATAAAATGATTCACGATGAAATATGTGAAGCTTGCACTGCCATACTTAAAGAACTTAATAATAGAACTTGGCAACTTCGTGAGTATATGACACAAGAAAGATTTATAGCTGGTGCCAGATAAAAAATCTAATCAAGCTAAAGGTAGAACTAGTTATGACGCTAACGTTGATAACAGTTTAGTCACGTTTTTTAATCGTAATGTATCTCCATATCCTACAGAAGTTGGTAGTCCTAAGTTTGATTTAATACCAATTGAAAAACAAAAAGATGTAATGGTTAATGTTGCTCGTTTACATGCTAAACAAGAATACAACAGAATTATGGACGTGGTTAAAGTATTACAAAGTCAAGCCTCTGAAATTAAAAAAAGATTAGACTTGACAGACATGGTTCATGGTGCTGTTTATGATTTTCAAATCTCTCATGGCCAAACTTATTGGTTATTATATGACAGTAGAATATTAAAAACTAGATTGTGTTTACAAGGTCCTGATGATTGGACAACCGGCAAACCAGAGAGTTATGAATATATCTGTCAGGTAAAATGGTTAGGTGATTACACTTGGATTGAAATAGATGACTGATAAATTAATCATTTCTAAAAAAGATGAAGTCTATGCTAAGGTAACTTGTGAGAAACATCACGCACAAGAGTTATCAGAGTTCTTTACATTCTTTGTTCCTGGACACCAGTTCACACCAGCATTTAGAAATCGACTGTGGGACGGAAAAATAAGATTGTTCGATTTAAGATCGAATAGTTTGTATCTTGGTTTAATCCCTTATCTACGTAATTTTTGTGAAGAAAGACAATACGATCTTGAATTTGACGAAACTGGTGCCGATCTTACTGATGATTATCCTGTTTATCATGGTGAAAAATTTGTTGCTGATTTAAAACTACAATCAGCTGGTAAAAATATTCAAGTTAGAGATTACCAACTTGATGCTTTCATTCAAGGTATGCGTCATAGACGCCAATTACTTTTATCACCCACGGCATCTGGTAAATCATTAATCATTTATCTATTTGTTCGTCAATTCATTCAATATCAAAATCTTCGTGGTTTAATTATTGTTCCTACCACATCACTTGTTGAACAACTCTATTCAGATTTTGATGACTATTCAAATGCTAATGGTTGGAATGTAGAAGATAATGTTCATCGAGTATATCAAGGTCGAGATAAACAATCAGATAAAAATGTAGTCATATCTACTTGGCAATCTCTTTACACGTTACCAAAAGAATACTTTGAACAATATGATTATATAATTGGTGATGAAGCACACCAATTTAAAGCATTATCACTCACCAAAATAATGACATCGTTATCCAAAACCAAATATCGTATTGGTTTAACTGGTACATTAGATGGTACCAAAACACACAAACTTGTATTAGAAGGTTTATTTGGACCTGTCCGTAAGGTCACATCAACAAAAGAATTGATTGATAAAGGTCAATTATCTGAATTTGAGATTAAATGTCTTATATTAAAACATGATGATGACATCTGTAAATTAATGAAAGACAAGAAATATCCTGAAGAACTTGAGTATCTAATTTTCAATACGGCAAGAAACAAGTTCATTCGGAATCTCGCACTATCATTGAAAGGCAACTCGTTGATACTCTATCAATTTGTTGACAAACATGGTTTAATCCTTTATAATATGATATCTGAAGCTGAGAAATTAGGCAATAGAAAAGTGTTCTTTATTCATGGTGGAGTTGAAACTGATGAACGAGAACAAATTAGAAAAATAACGGAGAATGAAAATGACGCTATTATTGTGGCTTCTTATGGGACTTTTAGCACTGGTATTAATATCAGGAATTTGCATAATATTATATTTGCGTCACCGAGCAAGAGTCGCATTAGAAACTTACAATCGATTGGTCGAGGGTTGCGGGTTAGCGAAACCAAACAGCGAGCAGTTCTCTACGATATCTCTGACGACCTCAGAACAGGCAAACACGTCAACTTCACTCTAAGGCACTTTATGGACCGAATAAAGATATATAATGAGGAGAGGTTCTCTTATAAAATTTACAAGATTGCATTGAAACGATAATGGAAACTATAAAAATATTAAGAATGAAATCTGGTTATGATCTTATTGGTTTTGTGTCTGAAGATTTAACTCATCAGGTACATATAAAGAAACCTATGAAAATTAGTATTACGGTTGATCCAAGAGATCAACAACAATTCTTTGTTATACAGAATTGGTTACCTCACCAGTATTTTGCTAAAGATGAAGTGGATATTTGGTTAGATGATATATTGTTTATTGTGGAAGCCACAGAATCTTTTAAAGATTATTATGTTGAAATGATTCATAAACTAGATAAGTTAATAACAGCAGTTAAGATAATGGATAACTACGAAGATCATGAAGAAATGCTTAATGCTATGGATGAAGCTTATGACCAACCAATTCATTAGAAACATTAACATGATAGGGGACATAGTGAATAATACTCTTTGTCAAGCGATTTGTCAAGCATAATTATGGGAAATTTATAATAAAATGATTTTAATCACTGGTGGTGCAGGTTTCATAGGTGGTAATTATTTACACTATTTGTATAAAGAGAACGTTCACAGAAAAGTGGTATGTGTGGATAAACTCACTTATGCTTCCAATTTGGAATACATTCAACCACTCATTGATAAAAAGTTTGTCATATTTCATGAAGAAGATATTGGTAACAAACAAGGTATTACAGAATTATTTAAATTTTATAAACCACATTTCATTGTAAACTTTGCAGCCGAATCACATGTAGATAATTCTATTGACAACTTTAAACCTTTTGTTGATACAAATATATCAGGCACTATTAATTTATTAGAGTGTTCTAGATCACTAAAGAGCCTTAAAAAGTTTATACATGTTTCGACAGATGAAGTGTATGGTAGTTTAAATTTAGATTCAAAGAATAAATTTACAGAAGAAACACATTATGAACCTAATAGTCCATATTCAGCAAGTAAAGCTGCAAGTGATCATTTTGTAAATGCATGGAGAGCAACTTATGGTGTTCCAACAATTATTACCAACTGTTCTAATAATTATGGACCATCTCAACATATTGAGAAGTTTATACCAAAAGTAATTGCACATGCGTTAGAAAATGTTGCCATACCCGTATATGGTACCGGTGACAATGTAAGAGATTGGTTATATGTAGAAGATCATTGTCATGCTATTAATCTTGTATTAAAGAATGGCAAAGTTGGACACAAATACAATATTGGTGGTGGGGTTGAACTATCTAATTTAGAATTAGTCAAAAAGATTCTAAAGATGATGGGTAAACCTGAAACGTTAATTAAGTTTGTTGATGATCGTCTTGGTCATGATAAACGGTATGCTATTGATTATGCTAAAATTGAGAAAGAATTAAACTATAAACCTTTATTTTCGATTGAAGAAGGTTTACTTAAAACAATAGAATGGATAAAAAATGGCAACAACAAACAAACCTAAAAAGAATTACATCAATAATTCTGACTTCTTAAAAGCTTTGGTTGATTTTAAAGAAAGAAAAATAAACAATCCAAATGAACCAATACCAAATTATATTGGTGAATGTTTCATGAAGATTGCTGAAGGTCTTTCTCACAAACCAAACTTTATCAACTATACCTACCGAGATGAAATGATTGGTGATGGTATTGAGAACTGTCTTATGTATTTTGACAACTTCAATCCAGAAAAATCAAAGAACCCTTTTGCGTATTTCACACAAATCATCTACTTTGCATTTCTTCGTAGAATTCAAAAAGAGAAAAAACAAACATATATCAAATATAAAGCCACAGAACAATTTGGTATTTTAGATGAAATGGAAATGTTAGAGAATGAAGATGGCACTAATCGTCAATTTGAACTATATGAGAACCTATCAGAGTTTATAGAACAATTTGAACTCACTCAAAAAGCCAAGAAAAAGAAAACGGCAAATAGTAAAAAGGGGCTTGAACTCTTCATCGAAGAGTGATATAATTCAGTTAATTGTAAATGGAGATTTTATGAAAGTAGGATTCAATTGTTCTACCTTTGATTTGTTTCATGCAGGCCACGTCACAATGCTTAAAGAAGAAAAACGGCATTGTGATTATCTCATTGTGGCTATTCAATATGATCCAACACTCGACAGGCCAGATACCAAAAACAAACCAATTCAGTCAATCTATGAACGATATTGCCAAGTATCGGCATGTAAATATATTGATGAAATATTAGTTTATGCTTCAGAAGAAGACTTATTAAACATTCTCAAGACACAACATATCGACATTCGTTTTTTAGGTGATGAATACAAAACTAAAGACTTTACCGGTAAACAATGGTGTCTAGACCATGGTATTGAATTATTTTACCATGATAGACAACATCCATATAGCAGCTCTAATTTAAGAAAAAGAGTTGCTGATGCTGAAAAAAACAATAAAGCGAACAAATAATGAAAGTAGCAATTATAACGGACCAGCACTTTGGTGCTAGAAATGATTCACCCAATTTCTTAGATTTCTACCAGAAGTTTTATGATAATGTATTCTTTCCTAAGCTAGAAGAAATTGGCATCAAAGAATTACTAATCTTAGGTGATACATTTGACAGACGTAAGTATGTTAATTTCTATTCTTTACAACGAACAAAACAAATGTTTTTTGATAAACTTAAAGAAAAGAATATTAAGATTTACATGTTGGCTGGTAATCATGACACATATTTTAAGAATACAAACGATGTAAATTCACCAGATTTGTTATTAAAAGAATATGATAACATCCAAATTATAGATGAACCTACATTAATTACAGTTGGTGAAACACCTATTTGTATGATGCCTTGGATTTGTCCTGAAAATTATAATCAAAGTATGGAGTTTATAAAAGATGTTAAGTCTGAAATCTGCATGGGTCATTTTGAAATTGAAGGCTTTGCAATGTATCGTGGCATGCAATCTCATGAAGGTCTTCCTGCTAATATTTTTAATAAGTTCGATCTTGTATTTTCCGGCCATTATCACCATAAATCTAGTAATGGCAACATACATTATTTGGGGAACCCATACGAATTAACATGGTCGGACTATAATGACCAACGTGGCTTTCACATATTTGATCTTGACAATAGAGAATTAGATTTTGTCAAAAACCCATATTCAATCTTTCATAAGATTACGTATGATGACAAAATTGAAGATAGTATTAAAGAAATATCAGGTAAAGATTTAACACCATATAAAGACACATATGTTAAAGTTGTTGTGATGAATAAGACAAATCCTTATTTGTTTGATATGTTTATGAACAACTTATATAAAGCTTCACCGCTTGACGTTTCTATTATTGATGATAATCTAGAACATATGAACAGTGAATTGACGGAAGACATCATATCTGAAGCTGAAGATACATTAACTATTCTAAACAAATATGTTGATGGTTTAACAACTTCTGATATTGATTCTGGTAAACTAAAGAATATTCTTAAAGAACTTTACATCGAAGCACTAAATTTAGAGAACTCATGATACTATTTAAAACCATTCGCTGGAAAAATATATTAAGTACCGGTAATTTCTTTACAGAGATTCACCTAAACAAATCACCAAATACATTGGTTATTGGCACCAATGGTGCTGGCAAGTCAACTATACTTGATGCTTTATGCTTTGGTTTATTTGGTAGACCTTTTAGAAAGATTAAGAAAGACCTATTACTCAATTCAATCAATAATAAAGATGCTGTTGTTGAACTTGAGTTTGAAATTGGTGACCGTGACTATAAGATCATTCGTGGTATCAAACCAAATGTATTTGAAATCTATTGTAATGGCAATTTGGTTGACCAAGATGCTAAGTGTAAAGATTATCAAGAACATTTAGAAAACCTCATTCTACGATTGAATTATAAGACATTCACTCAAGTGGTTGTTTTAGGTTCAGCTTCATTCACTCCATTTATGCAGTTGTCACCTACTGATCGTAGAACCATTATTGAAGATTTACTTGATATTGAAATTTTCTCTACCATGAATACATTGGTTAAATTGAAGTTATCTGAACTTAAAGAATTAACACAACAAAATAAATTTGATACAGATTTGGTGATTGAAAAGATCAATCTACAGAAACAAAATATTGAAGAGCACAAAAAACATAACGAAGAAGAAGTAAAGAATAAACAAGATGAGATTAATACAAACAATGAACAGATTACAAAGTTACAGTCCGACATTGGTTTAGTTCAGAAACATATTGAACAACTACAATCTAAAGTATCTGATAAAGAAACAGTATCAGCTAAATCTAAAAAGTTAGTTCAAGTTGAAGCCAAATTAGAAGGCAATAAAAATAAGATTAAAAAAGACATTCAGTTCTATGAGGTAAACGATCATTGTCCTACATGTAAACAAAATTTAGATACAGACTTTAAGACAGAACAAGTTAAAGAACGTAATACTAAACTTGCAGAGATTGAAGATGGTATTATAAAACTAGAAGAAGCACTTGCTGAAGTGAATACCCGCATCACAGAAATTAATAATACCGCAATTAAAATATCAGAACATCATTCTGAAATTATTAAGATGAATTCGTCTATACAATCTATCAATAAGTATATTGTTAAACTTAATACAGAAATCAATCTTCTTGTTACCAAAAAAGACAACATGGAAGTTGACAATGAAAAGTTAAAAGAACTTCGTGATAACTTAACACTATTAACTGAATCACAAAAAGAAGTATCAACAGAAAAACATTATTATGATTTTGCTAGTTCATTATTAAAAGATACAGGTATCAAAACAAAGATTATCAAACAATATCTACCTGTAATGAATAAGTTGATTAATAAGTATTTGGCTTCAATGAATTTCTTTGTTGATTTTAATATTAATGAATCATTTGAAGAAACGATTAAGTCGAGATATAGAGATGAGTTTAGTTATTATAACTTTTCAGAAGGTGAGAAGTTTAGAATTGACTTAGCTTTATTATTTACATGGCGACAGATAGCAAGACTAAAGAATTCAGCTAATACAAATTTACTAATACTAGATGAAGTATTTGATTCTAGTCTAGATACAGGTGGTACCGATGAGTTCATGAAATTAATACATGAATTAGGACACGATAGTAATGTATTTGTTATTAGTCATAAGGGTGATCAATTGTTTGACAAATTTAGATCAGTAATTAAATTTCAGAAACGTAATAACTTTAGTGAGGTCGTAAGATGAGTGACGATATTATAAGCATAGACACGGGTGAATTGGCCAAGGTTAAACCAACGGCAACCAAAGTTGAAGTTCCATTATTTAAATTGGTATCAGAAGATAATCCTATTTTACGACAACCAATTGAAAAATTTGATTTTGAAAATCCACCAGTTAATCCAAATGCGTTTGCTAGTTCGTTAGTTGAAACATGTAAAGCAAATAAAGGTTTAGGTTTATCTGCTAATCAATGTGGTTTTAAATATAGAGTATTCGTAGTTGGTTATGCTGAAAATTATGTTGCATATTTTAATCCAAAGATTACATGGGTATCTGATGTGTTATCACATGCTGATGAAGGATGTTTATCATTCCCAAATTTATTCATAAAGATTACCAGACCAGAGTCAGTTGAAGTTGAGTATCAAGACTTTACAGGTGAAACTAAAACAGCAAGATTTGGCGGTCTAACTGCCAGATGTATACTTCATGAGTTTGATCATATGAATGGTGTGGTATTTACCACTCAAGCTAAACCATTAGCATTAAAAACTGGTCTTGACAAACGTATGAAACTTGTGAGAAAATATGAAAAGTATTCAAAACTATTACAAAAACAAGTGAAGAAATTAGGTAAATAATGGCAACACCAATAGAATATGTAGATAAACAGTGGGAAGATTGGCAGAAGAATAATGATCCTGCCACGTTCAACCACATCGATGAAGAAGAACTTAAAGTCATTTTAACAAAAGATTTGACTTATGCTTCTCAAATGGATGTGCGTGAATACACACTCTATCAAAAGTGGTGTGAAATTCAAGAGAGATATCCCACTCAAGAAGTATCTACATTGTTTGGTACAGAACGTCAAATGGTTTATCCAGACCAAGAAAAACTAATTAAAAAAGTTAAATCAAACTTTTGGAATCCAGAGAATCCAGATGATTTCGATAAGTTAGATATTGAATTGGTATTGTCAAATGGTGAAGGTGCTGAAGAATGGAATGCTATTCGAACATTCACTTCTACCATGAAGAACAATTCAAACATTGGTAGAAATCTATTTTACATTATTAAAGATAAAGCTACTGGTAAGTATCTTGGTGTAATCTGTATTTCATCAGACTTCCTTGATTTGACACCTAGAGATAATGCCATCGGTTGGCCAAGAGATATTAAGACACAAGGTAACATGATTAACCATACAGCAATCGGTTCTACTATTGTGCCTCTCCAGCCGCTTGGATACAATTATATGGGCGGTAAACTGTTAGCTTTGTTATGTCTATCTGATACTGTTCAACAAGATTGGCAAAACAAATATGGTGATGTTCTAGTTGGTGTCACCACAACATCACTTTATGGTAAAACTAAAGCGGGTGGACTATCACAATATGATGGTCTTGAACATTGGAATGCCATGGGTTTTACTTCTGGTTCAGTTGCTTTTGATCCATCTAAGAAGACTATGAAAATGGTATTTGAATGGATTAAAGAAAATCATACTAAGAAATACTTTGAATGGTGGGAAGCAAAGAACACACAAGGCTTACCATTAAAACGAGACCATAAGAATAGATCATTACATTTTGCTTATGCCAAACTTAAAATACCAAAAAATCTAATTCGATGTGAACATGCACGTGGTATCTATTTTTCACCATTATATAATAATTCTTTTGAATTTTTAAGAAAAGAAATTGGTAAAGATGTTCTTGTTAAGAGTTTTGATACTAGTGTAAAAGGATTGACTGATATATGGAAAACAAAATATGCTAAAGGTCGTATATCAATGTTGAAGAAGAAGAATACCGTTTCTAAAGAATCACTTTTCTATGATGATTTAATTTATCTCACATGGGAAGAAACAAAAGCCAAATATTTACCACAAGTTGGTAGATAATACGCTTGACATATCAACTAGATAGTGATATGATTATAAAACTAATCAATACGATTAGGAATTTTGTTATTTTATAGGAGTTTTACAAATGGTTAAATTGAGTGCGAAACAACGTATGTTGAATTATCTCATGAAAAAATCTGGTTACAATACTTTCACAACAGCACAAGCTAGACGCTTATTTGGTGTGCAAAATATTGCAGCTCGTATTTCTGAACTTCGTCAAGAAGGTTATGCAGTATATCTCAATACTTACAAGCGTGGCGACGGCAGTCGTGTAAATGGTTATCGTTTAGGTACACCATCTAAAGCGTTTCGTAAGTATTTCAAAGAGATTGGCGTCAGAGCTAAGTCCGTAGCTTAATCGTCAATGCTGTGGTGAGGGGTCGCAAAGGCCCCTCATTTTTATTATTATTAGGAATATATTATGGAAATCAAAATCTCGAAAGAAGATTTACAAACAAAAAGTCTATTCATTGCAACACCAATGTATGGCGGTATGAATCATGGTCTTTACATGAAAGCATGTCTTGATTTACAAGCTACGATGATGCAATATGGTGTATCTACAAAGTTTTCATTTCTATTCAATGAATCATTAATTACACGAGCAAGAAATTATCTTGTCGATGAATTCTTAAATCGTTCAGATGCAACACATCTACTCTTCTTAGATTCTGATATCCATTTCAATCCACAAGATGTGGTTGCTATGTTGGCATTAGATAAAGATGTTATCGGCGCTCCTTATCCAAAGAAAGCCATTAAATGGCGTAATATTTTAACTGCTATTAAAAAGAATCCAGATATCGAACTTGGAACTTTAGAAAAATTAGCAGGCGATTTCGTATTCAATCCAGTAAAAGGCACGTCACAATTTTCTGTGACAGAACCTTTAGAAGTATTAGAGATTGGTACAGGTTTTATGATGGTTAAACGTGAAGTATTCCCTAAATTTGAAATGGCATATCCTGATTTGAAATACAAACCAGATCATGTTGGTCAAGCTCACTTCGATGGTTCACGATACATCCATGCTTATTATGATACAGTAATCGATCCAAAATCAGAACGATACTTATCAGAAGATTATATGTTCTGTCAATATTGGCGTAACATTGGTGGTAAAATCTGGTTATGTCCATGGATGAGAACATCACACATTGGTACATATCATTTCCAAGGTGACATGCCAGCAATTGCTAACTATGTTGGTGAAATGTAATGAATAAAGACATCGTTAAAGCATCTCAAACGGCTAAAAGCGGTGGTCGTAAGTTTGATGGTGGTAAACTACAATATGGTTTACTGCCACCACTTGCATTAAAAGAGGTTGTAGAAATACTAACTTTTGGTGCAGAGAAGTATGAACCCGATAACTGGATTCATGTTCCAGATTCTAAACGTAGATATTTCGATGCAGCGCAAAGACATATTTGGGCTTGGAAACAAGGTGAACAGAATGATCCAGAAACAGGTAAGAATCATATAGCTCACGCTTTATGTTGTTTAATGTTCTTATACGAACATGATGTTAAGTATTCAAAAGATTAAATTTTATATTATGAAGGAGTTTTAAATGAAGTTATCAAATCAAACGTTAAATGTTTTGAAGAATTATGCAAGTATCAATCAAGGCATCGTCTTTAAAAAAGGCAATACTATTTCAACCATGTCTGCTCAAAAAAACATCTTGAGTGAGGCAACAATTCCAGATGAGATTCCACAAAGTTTTGGTATCTATGATCTGAACAATTTTCTATCAGTTGTATCTTTAAACAAAGATCCTGAAATTGAATTTGATGAGAAAAATGCAATCATTAAATCTTTAAATGGTCGTTCTAAAATCAAATATCGTTTCACTGAAGCGTCAATGATTGTTACACCACCAGAAAAGAAGATTACACTTCCATCAGTAGATGCAACGTTCACTCTTACAGAAGAAGACTTTGCATGGATTCAAAAGACATCAGCAGTATTAGGTTCACCTCATATTGCGGCTGTAAGTGATGGCTCAGAAGTTAATCTAGTGGCATTTGATGCTACAAATGATTCTGCTCACACAACTTCAATTAAAATTGAAGCACAAACAACTGGTTCATATAAGATGATTTTCAAAACAGAAAATCTTAAAATGATTCCTGGTTCATATATTGTTGAAATTTCTTCTAAAGGTATCGCAAGTTTCAAAAATACAAAAGAAGATATTCAATATTGGATCGCAACAGAAGCAACAGGAGCTTAATATGGCATCAGTATCAACAATTTTTGGTAATTTCAACGAAGAACAATTGAAGGCATTAAAAGATGCTCTTAATGAAATGGGTCAATGTATGCAGAAAATGGATACTGAAAAACTCATCATTAATGACATTATTGGTGCTACACATGACAACTTAAAGATTCCTAAAAAGATTCTTAAACGTATGGCTGTTGTTCATTATAAAAATACATTCAGTCAACAAGTGGTCGAAGATAAAGAATTTGAAGCACTATACGTTGGCGTTTCGGAGGTTAAGTAAAATGGCTTTAAAAATCTTTGTAAATAATTTTGATGGTAATGCTAGTGATTCTATTGCTATTAATAGTGATCAAGTGATTTCAGTATATGAAACTGAAGTTGAAGAAGGTACTGGTAAGAAAAAGACAACTAGAAAGATAACAAATATCTATTGTCAAGGTAATGCTACATTCCAAGTTAAAGAAAAGTATCTAGATGTTGTTGCACGGTTTAATGAAGTTTAATTTATTATATTATATTATGAGGTGTGTGAATGAGCGAACAATTACTGTGGACGGAAAAGTATCGTCCTAAAACTGTAGAAGATTGTATTCTTCCAGATGCAATCAAAACTACTTTTCAAGAGTATGTCAAATCTGGAAATATTCCAAATTTATTATTATCTGGTTCGGCCGGCGTAGGGAAAACTACAATTGCCAAAGCCTTGTGTAATGAAGTTGGTTGTGATTTCATCATAATCAATGGTTCAGATGAGAGTGGTATTGATGTCTTACGAAATAAGATTAAGAACTATGCTTCTTCTGTATCATTATCAGGTGGTCGTAAAGTCATCATCATTGACGAAGCGGATTATCTAAATCCAAATTCAACACAACCAGCTCTTCGTGGCGCAATTGAAGAGTTTGCAGGTAACTGTTCATTTATCTTCACATGTAATCAAAAAAATCGAATCATTGAACCAATTCATTCACGGTGTGCCGTTATTGAATTCAAAATTCAAAATGGTCAAAAGGCCAAGATGGCTTCAGCATTTTTCAAACGTGTTGAATGGATTCTAGGTGAAGAAAAGATTACATATGATAGAGAAGTTATTGCAGCTTTAATCACTAAACATTTTCCAGATAATCGTAGAATTCTGAATGAGTTACAAAGATATTCTGTATCGGGAACAATTGACAATGGTATTCTTTCTAATATTGTAGACATCAATCTTACAGAATTAATTAAGACAATTAAAGATAAAGATTTTGGTTCAATGCGTAAATGGGTCACTCAAAATTTAGATAACGATCCAGTTAGAATTTATCGTAAGATTTATGATTCACTATATGATAATCTTAAACCGAATTCAATTCCAAATGCAGTTATGATTTTGGCCAAATATCAATACCAAGCAGCTTTTGTGGCTGACCAAGAAATTAATCTTGTAGCTTGTTTAACTGAATTTATGGTAGAATTGGAGTTAAAATGAAATTAGATCATACTGCTAAAATGGATATATTAGGTCGTATGGGTGAAAAGGTTGTATCTAATTATTTTGCCAAACGTGGTGTTATGGTAGAACAAGCTGTGAATCATTTTGATCATACTAAAGATTTAACTGCTGATGGTAAAACTATTGAAGTTAAAACACAAGTTCCTTTTATTCTAGAAAAAGCTTTTACATTTAAAGAAAATCAATTAACAAAATGTAGAAATGTTGACGAATTATATTTCGTGGCTATACCAGCACCTAGACATCACTTTGAACATGAAGGATGGTTATTTCGTGTTGACCCTAAGAAATTTAAAACTAGAACAAGAATGACAAAAGACGGTAGAAAAATGGTACTTATTGACATCTATCAAGAAGCAGTTAAACCTGTTGAAAAAATGGCTGATGAAGTCATCAAAGATATGATGAAATATACTGTATCGGATTATTAAAATGGCAGATTTATTTAAAGAGATTATTCCATCAATTTTACAGACCAAAAAAGATTATTTGGTTGATGAACATGATGAGAAAGCATATGCCAGAGATGCGTTCCTAGTAAACAGGGCACTATCTTATCATATGGATTGTGTGTTGTATGCAAACCAGATGAACATGAATCCACACTTGGATGCCAAATTACAATATCAGTATTACATAAATACTATTAGATCAATGAAACGGAAATTTCAACCGTGGCAAAAGGTCAATAAAAATAGTGATTTGAATGCTGTTAAAGAATATTTTGGTTTCAATAATGAAAAAGCCAAACAAGCCCTTCGCATTTTAAATAATGATCAAATCACTTCAATAAAAGAAAAAACAAACAAAGGTGGAGTGACCAAATGATTCGTATCGAAGACCTGGTTGAGGTTCTATTAGAAGAAAAAGATGACTTTCTGAAAGTCAGAGAAACCTTAACTCGTATAGGACTTGCATCCAAGAAAGATAATACACTATATCAATCTTGCCATATTTTACACAAACAAGGTAAATATTACATAGTCCATTTCAAAGAACTCTTTGCTTTGGATGGTAAAGAAACTGACCTCACCGAAAACGATATTGCACGTAGAAATACCATTGTCAATTTATTGGCTGAATGGGAATTGGTAAAGATTGTTAATAAAGACCAGACAAAGGATCCAATCGTTTCTATGTCACAAGTTAAGATTATTCCATACAAAGAAAAAGATGAATGGAATTTGGTAACAAAATATAGTATTGGTAAGAAACTTAATACAAGTAATTACGCAGACTAATCTAATGATTATCTGTAGGGTGGTTGGTTGACTTACTGAATAAGTAAGTATATAATAGTAGTTATAGTAGTAAATCAAATTACTATTATGTAATATAGGCCTCAAGTTAGACCTTTGACGAAAGTCATCTCTAACGATCTGAGTTTATAAATTTTTATAAACAAAGGAGAAATACTATGTGGACAAAACCAGCAGCTACTGAAATGCGCTTTGGCTTCGAAGTTACGATGTATGTAATGAACAAGTAATTCAAAACGTATCAGAAACACACCCGCCTATATGGCGGGTTTTTTATTTTGGAGATATTATGATCACGTTAATTGGCCACGGTTATGTGGGTAAGTATATCAAAAAAGAACTTGAAAAACAAGTTATCAAACATGAGTGGATTGACCATGAAACTCAACCATCAGCATCAACAAAAGTAATCATCAATGCAGGTGGATTTACTGGTGTTCCAAACGTGGATGCCTGTGAATCTCAAAAAGACAAAACTATTGATGGTAATGTTCTTTTCCCATTAAGACTATCAAGATGGGCTGAATTACGTAATATATCTATTGTTCATATCTCTAGCGGATGTGTCTATACAGGATACAAGGAAGGCGGCTGGACAGAAGAGGATGCGCCTAATTTTACGTTTGATAATGCATCATTCTATAGTGCCACAAAAGCATTAAATCAAGAGATACTTGAACCATATCTAAAACAGTCATATCTATTGAGAATTCGTATGCCTTTTGGACCAGATAATGACGATAAGAATCTGTTGACAAAACTATCAAAATATAATAAGTTGGTAAACTTTGAGAATAGTGTATCTAACGTGGAAGAGGTGGCTGAATGTGCAGTCTGGTTTGCTGAAAACTTACCACAACCTGGTATCTACAATGCTGTCAATCCTGGTGGCGTAAAAACGCACCAAATAGCACAAATGATGGGTTTAGTGAAGTCTTACTTTACAGATGAAGAATTCAAGGCAGCCGTTATTGCACCTAGAAGTAATTGTGTTTTAAATACTGATAAAATGCAAAAGGTATTTCAATTCAAAAATGCCACAGAATCTTTAATAGATTCTATTAATAAAATAAAACCATTATAAATAAACGTGATACGCCTTCGGGGTATCAATTTTATTAACTCGCTTAATTTAAGGAGAACTTAAACATGGTATCACCATATCGCTCATTATTACCTTCAACCGTTGGATTTGATAGACTCTTTTCAACACTTGACGAATTCGATACATTATTTTTAGAAGGTAAAAAAACTCAAACTTATCCACCTTACAATATCGTCAAACTTGATGACACCGATTATGCAATAGAAATCGCTGTTGCTGGTTTTGGTATGTCAGATTTAGATATAACAACAGAAGGTAATAAACTAACTATTACTGGATCAACTAAAGAAACAGATGGTAAAGAATATTTACATCGAGGTATTGGTACAAGAGATTTTACCCATACATTCACTTTAGCGGACACTGTTATTGTTAAATCCGCTAATATTGTAAATGGACTTCTAGTAATTATTTTAGAAAATGTTATTCCAGAAGAAAAGAAACCACGAAAGATTCAAATTGGTGAAAGTATAACACCATTGACTGGTATTGATCTTGTCAGACAATTGTATTCTGAACGTAGTGACTAATGGTAATTAATTAGTAAACGCTTGACATTTCTTGGTTGTTTGTGTATAATAGTATCATAAATAAATCTTTTGACGCAACAACCAAGGAATTTAACATAGCTAAGCCAGATAAATTTGTAAAGAAACCTAGTAGGAACGATATATCAGGATCACTGACACCCGTGCCTGATGGTCCATATGGTTTTGATAACGCATTTAGAAAGTTTAGAAAAAAGATTGATGAATCTGGTTTATTACGTGAAATTCAAGAACGTATGCATTATGAAAAGCCAACCACTGTTCGTAAACAAAAGAAAAGTGCAGCTAAGAAACGTTGGCAAAGAGAATTAGCTAAAACAAAAATACCTAAAAAGATGTATTAAACGCTTGACAAACAGAATGATTTATTGTATAATGTTTTATATGAATGAGAGATTAAACATGGGTAACCGAGACAAGAAAAAAGAATCTAAAGGTAGACCAAAGAAAGATAAACTACCTAAGTAACCAGTTATGCGGTGGGTTGTAGAACAGTATAGGTGTCCAACTTATACCTTTGGTGCGAATCCAAATCACCGCTCCAATTTTTGAAAGTAAACAATGAATATCAAACCATTGCGTGATAACATTATCATCGTTAAAGAAGAAAAAAATCTAACGACCGCTTCCGGTATTATTCTCAAATCAACAGACGATGCGGACAAAGCAAGAGTTGTTGCTATAGGTCCAGAAGTCGAAGACGTTCAAATTGACAATGTAGTTATAGTTAATTGGAACAAAGCTCAAATGATTGGTGATGATCAATATAGAGTTAATATTTCAGACGTAATTGGTGTATTAGAAGACTAACTTCTTATAAATGATTATGTGTATCATATTAGTTTCTATGATATTGTAGTATAACCCCAATAAACAGTTTGAGATGAACCGCTAGTGTTGTTAATTCCAAAATCAAATCTATTGGTAGTCGAACTTGCAGACACACTGCTACGAACTATGGTGTTTGCAGTGCCTATAAACTGATTAGGTATACTAGTAAAGTCAATGGGAGTTCCACCACCATTGTAGACCCAAGCATAATGTTGACCCACAACAGGTACATTGCTATTGGTAACTGTGGCAATGGCATTGTATGCTATAATTCCATTAGGTATATTACCACTAACCCATAGTTCATAGGTACCACTTCCTGGAACTGTAAAGCTATAAGTACCTGATCCTATAGTAACAGTCCATGTGCCTGTAGTTTTTGTAACTGCTGATGCAGACGTTGGGCCTGTGGCACCTGTTAATCCAGTAGAACCTGAAGCGCCTTGAGTTCCTGTAGCTCCATTAGTACCTGCAACTCCAGTAGATCCACTTGCACCTTGGAAACCTGAAGCTCCTCGAATACCTGTAGAACCATTTACTCCGCTAGCCCCATTAACACCAGTTGCTCCATTGGTTCCAGTTGTACCTGTAGCTCCGTTGTTTCCAGCAACACCACTAGCTCCTTGTATTCCACTTGCTCCGTTAATACCGGTAGCTCCATTACTTCCAGAAGTACCAATTGCGCCTGATGCACCTTGAATACCAGTTGCACCGTTTACACCCGTAGCACCATTTGTTCCGTTATTTCCTGGCGATCCAGTTGCACCATTGACACCTATTATTCCACTAGCACCAGCAACACCGGACGCACCTTGTTGACCTTGAGTTCCACTAGCACCTATAACTCCAGTGGCACCAGCATCTCCTCCACCTGGACCGGTTGCTCCAGCAGGACCAGTAGCACCATTACCTCCACCACCTTGTGCATTTTTTGGTGTCCATTTACCTAGTGTTGAATCAAATGTTAATACTTGATCGTTTGATGGACTTTTAACACTACTATAATCTGTATCACCTAAATCATATAGCCAATAGGAACCACTACCTGGTCCTGCAATTGATACTTTACCCAACCACTGTTCAAGATATTTTAATTTGTCTTGAATTGCTTTAATATTAGGTTCAGTCTTTTTAGCAATTGGATCGGTGAAAGTATTTGTATAACTTTCTTGTTTGGTAATTTTTTCAGAAGTTACTTCGACAATATCTTTAGGTTTAGAAGGTTCAACAACAACTTCTTCTTTGACAACAGGAACTTCAATAAATTCTTCTTGTTTTTGTTCGATGATTTCAATTTTATCATCAAGTTGTTTTTTAGCTTGTGAAAGTTCTTTGAAGAAATCGCCTAATGTAACAGGTGGTTCTGATTCTTCTTTGATTTCTGGAATATAACCTTCAACAGGTATTTCTTCTATTTCTTTTTTGAGGTTAGCTAATTCAGATAAAAAGCTTGTTGTGCTTTTAGCATTTTCTTGAAGATCAACTCCAATATTCTCTAAAAACTCTTTGTTCTTTTTATCTTCTTCTTCTAATTTGACCTTTTTGCCTTCTTTTACTACATTGGCAAATTCAGCCATCAAAGATGCTAAATCATTTTGAGGTTGCACGATATGTTCCATCCCAATTATCTGGTTTTCCTTCTTCAAGTCTTTCAATCATTTTTTCATAATATTCATGGATGGTAACTTCTGGATCATTCAATAATGTTTGTGCAACAAATATTGCTTTCTTCCAATCACCATTATAATATAAATTTAAAAATTCTTTATGACCAATTATTCTTGTTTTGCCTATAGTATATATCTTGACGCCAATTGTCTTACCTTTAACCGCTATATTGTCTAATTCAATAACATTATAGTTATCTTTAACTAATTCGGCAGTTTTTTCACCTAATACTATTTTAACACCGTATGGTTTAGATTGACCTTCTAACCTACTTGCCAAATTGACAGAATCACCGAGGCAAGTATAGTCGAAACGTTGTCTAGAACCCATGTTACCAACAACAACACTGCCAGTATTAATACCAAGTCCCATACCAAACGGAGGGATACCTTCTTTAGAAATTTCTTTATTAAATCCATCTAAATCTCCTAACATTTCTAGACCAGTTTTTACTGCATTGAGAGCGTGATCTTTATCATCTAATGGTGCATTCCAAAAAGCCATCTGTGCGTCACCAATATATTTATCGAGTGTTCCATTATTATCTAAAATCTTGGAAGTCATGGCAGTCATATATCGATTCATGATTTGTGTTAAACCTTGAACATCTTTACCATAGTGTTCTGATATGGTTGTAAAACCACGAACATCTGTAAACATAATACTCAATTCTTTTGTTTCACCACCAAGTCTCAATAACTCTGGATTCTTTTGTAACTTTTCAACAAGTGCTGGTGAAAGATATGTTCCAAATTGTTTTTTGATTTGTAATTTTTGGTTTAGTTCACTTATAAACTTAACAGTATATGCATGAGCATACACAACAGCCAAACTGAAAATAGGAAACACACAATCCACAAGATAGCTGAAATGAGTAAAGGTATAATAAGAACAATAATATAAACCACTAATAAGAAAAACAATAGGGACAATAGCATATTTCCACCTCGATAAGAAGATAATTAAAATTGATAATAATACTACTACAAGAATTTCTGCACCATCTAACCAATCAGGTCGAGATATACTTGTACCACTCGTTAAAGTATCTAGGACTACAGCTTGTAAATAGTGTGGATACTGTTCACCTCTAGCTGTTGCAATTGGGTTATTGAGACCACGAGCCGTAAGTCCAACGATAACGATACCACCATCAAATGATTTAGGCATCTCCACAAGTGAATGTTCAATTGGTTTACTTGACCAGTCGACCCAAATTCTACCAATTGTATCTGTTGATATTTTGGCAAATTTAGGTATTCTAACTGCTTCGATTCCTACATCAGTAGATTTAACTTGAAAACTTGGGTCTCCAACTGCAACACGTAAAGTTTCAAGAGATATACTTGGGTAGAGTAGGTCGTTACTTGATACAACCATAGGTATACGGCGAACAACACCATCAATTTCAGGTAAGACATTTACGACTCCAACACCAGCTGCCTTATCATTTAGTAGTTGGATGTTAGGTTGAATACCTGGATAATCAATGGTAAAATTATGTGCAGGTGTTCCAATTTCCGAAACTCCTGGTCTAAATGCTAAAGTTTTTTGTTTCTCTGGTGCGGCTATCTGAGGTAAGATGACAGGGTGTCTAGCAAGACTATCAGCCAAGTTGGCATCACGTCCAAAGCGATCATTGTCAGGCATAAAGATGTTAAAAACAACAAGACCAGCATTACGTTGGTAAAGGTCCTCGATAATGTTTGCATATTGGCTCCTAGGAAATGGAAATTGACCAAGTCTTTCGATTGATTTATCATCAATGTTTACCACATGAACCTGCTTGGAAATAGTTTGTGGTTTACTTGTTATGAGTGTATCAAAATATCGTAGTCTAACAGATTGAACAAATGATGGATCGAATGTTCTAACACCAATTAATAATGCTAATGTAAGTAATGCAAACCATGGACTAAGTAACCTCTTCATTGTATAATTTGGGTCTTCTTGTGTTGTAGGCTTTTCTTTAGTGCCTTAAACCAAAGTTTCTTTTGTTTCTTTGCTTGGTGTCTAACGCAAGCTAGGTACATCTTACGAATTAATTTTTTAACTTTCATTTTATCTTCTTCCAATAAATTATCTTCCATTCACCTTCATGCGTCTCAACTAAAGCTGAACATGATTCAACCCAATCTCCATCATTCATGTATATGATGTCTTTAATTACTTTTATTTCTGGAGTATGTATATGACCACATATAACCCCATCGTATCCTTTTTTTGCACAATAGTCTGTTATTGTCTCTTCAAACTTAAACACAAATCCTACAGCTTTCTTGACTTTATGTTTTAAAAATTGGCTGAGACTCCAATAACCAAACCCCAACTTATGTCGTATATAATTAAACTTTGTGTTTATCCATAATACTGTATCATATGCATGATCACCCAATACAGATATCCATTTTGCCATACGAGTGATACCATCAAACATATCGCCATGAGTTATAAGAAACCTACGGCCATTGATATCAGTATATTCTGACTGATTACATAACAATATGTTTTTACCAAGACTAAAGTAGTTTACAAATGGTCTAAGAAACTCATCATGATTACCCGTGACATAAACAACTTTTGTTCCACGTTTACTGAAACCTAATATTCTACGAATAACATTTGTGTGACTTTGTTTCCACTTCCATTTGTTTAAATGTATCTTCCAACCATCTATAATATCACCTATTAAAAATAAGTTATCACAATCATTATGCTTGAGAAAATTATTAAGTAAATCAGCCTTAGCTTCACCAGCTCCTAAATGTGTATCAGATATACAAATAGTTTTATACTTTTTCATTAATTACCTTTTTGATTAATTGTAATTACATTTGTGGTACTATCTTGTGTTTGTATTGATGTAGAAGAACCACTTTGGTTTATATTTATCTGATATCCTAAATCTTTATTAATTAGAATTGTGGTGTTTTGATTATTCTTTGGACGTTGAATTATCCAATAAGACTGTTTATCAAACACATAGGTTCCAGTCAATGAGTTATATCCTACTTGAAATGCGGTCAACAATTGATTATCAAAAGCATTTGTAAGATACTGTGCATCTAATAAATTAACATCCAACTCTACAAAATCTTTATACGGATCTTTATAGACCTTCGTATCTAAAGCGTTTTGATCCAATCCATTAAAATCTAATGCTGATCCAGATTTATCTTTAATATCAGATTGTATTCTTTCTAATATCTCCTTAGGAGGTTTTACAATAAGCATGTTATCAATAGCTGATTCGGACAAAAGCAAAAGCACGGGTTTCATAGGCTTTATTTCAGTTGAAGATGTAACTGTTGCTTGAAATGCTTGATTGAGTATAACTGTACCAACTTCTGTTGTTACTTCAATTGATCCAACTGTACCATCTGCGTTTGGCAACAATATAATAAGACTTTTTCCTATTTCATCGACTGTCATAGTAAATGCTGTACCACGAACGGCTACTGAAGCAGTTGGTGTATTAATAGATACGTTTTTATTATTTTCGTGTGCGATATTACCAGAAGCATAACGAACAGTTCCCATGGTAACTTTGAGTGCTAATTTACCTGCACCTTTTTTATTCGGATCATAGACAAAATCATCTATGACTAGTTTTGAATTTTCTGTGACACGAACTTGAGTGTTATCTTCAAACGTGATGCCAACTACACCGGCACCAGTTTGAACTAAGTCATTTGAATCTATCGGAGATTTGGGTTTAGCATCCATCGCCTGCTTATTATGCGTGATGGATGCTGACCCTTTTTGTTCAGTTACAGAACCAATTGCTGACCAACTAGTGTTGGGTGACAGAGATAGCAGAGTTAGAACCAGTGAGGTTAATAACTGCGCTATTCGAAATTGTGTTGCCATCTTGAATCACTGATATTGTATTACTGTCACCGATAACATTAGCTGAAATATTATGACCACCACCTGATAATGTACCAAAACCAGTTTGTGTAGTTGTCAATGTATTGCTATCACCTGCAAGAGTAAAATTGTTAATAGTGTAAGCACTGTTGATTGTGCTTGTGATGCTATTACTATCACCAGTCACATCTAAATTATAAAGATAATTACTAGAATTACGTAATGTACCAATGTTTAAGATAGAGTTGTTGTTAGAACCATTAAGTGAAATACCTAATGTGCCTGAACTTGTGCCAAAGTTACCATAGTTCAATAATGTAGAGTTGCTGTTACCAAGTTGACTAATTGTTGCGTCAGAGTTTCCACCAATAAAGTTACCTAAGATACTATTGTTCATACCATCTTGTGTAATAGTCAAGAACATACTGTTACCATCAATCGTAAATGGATTACCAGTCGTTGTATTTGTATCACCAACGTTGTTGTTAGATCCAGTTTGTGTAATAGTTACAGCTGATTGATCAGCGTTTGTCTGATCGATATAGACTGAGTTACCTCCGTCTGCCCAAACACTAACTGCTAATAACAAACCCATCACAAAAGTGATAAGTTTACTTTTCATTACTTTTCTCCTTAAATTGCCACATTCCTTTTTTTTCACCTTGAATAATCAATTGTTCAACGGCCAAGTCTGTGGCTAACTTGATACAGTGAATACTTGCTTCAGTTTGTGATAACCCAATTTCTGATTCAAAGTTTTTAGTGCCGTTATCATAAAATTTAAATATTGCCACAGCAGCAGTATAACTAAGTAACGTTTTTTGAGTATTCACAGTTAATAATACTTCACCAGTTTGCACACTAATTGCTCTTATACTAACTGTTACGACATCTTCTTGATATTGTGTATCTGGTCCTATTCCTAACCATCGAACACCAATACCACCAGTTCTTATATTACTGTCATAAGAAACTATGCCACCTTCAATTAACATACCTGCATAGAGTATAGGACTTATATTCTTCTTATCATTCACTTCTTCTCTTGCAGATCGAATGAGTTGTCTTTCTTTAAGTAAGTTATCAAGACCAACTCGTTCTACAATTCTAAACCATTTACCATCACCGGCTTCTTGTAATGATTTAATTAATACTGTTTCACCACCTTGAGTAACAGCAGTTGAGAACTTAGCTATATTACCAGAATCTTTTCTTTGGCCAGTTTTATCACCAAAATTATAAACAGCAACTACGACCTTACCTTGTTTAGGTTCAGGTAATTGAACCTTCTTTGGTTTTACGGTTGATTGTGTTTCTAATACTTCAGGATCTTTTTTAACAACATTCATAGGTCCACCACACGCAGACAAAAGAACACATATTAATATTATGAATATATTCTTCATTAGAATTTTAATGTTCCAATTGGTATTTCAACTTGAGTGATTGTACCATCAGCAGCTGTAACTGTTAATGATATTGAATCGGCTGTCTTTGTATATTGAATAGTATTACCTTCAATAGTAACAGTTCCACTATTCTGTGGATTCTCACCGAACAAGTTGTTGATTAATTGTGTAGATAGTTGAGCATAAACTCTGCTCTCAAAGTTGTTTAAGAACTTTTGTAAGTTCGTATTTTTAGCAGCTGCCGCTGCATCTTTTGCTGCTTGGAGTTTAGCCTCTTCAATTGCTTTCTTACGACTACTCTCTGTATTCTCTATCGTTTGAACGTGAGAACTATATCCTATACCAGAAAAAGAAGGAGATTTAAATTGGAATACTTGCTCAGCATAGACGTTACTTGTTAGTATCGTCAGTATTAGAATTCTTATTATTTTTATCATCTTTGATTTCTCGCATCATTAATACAACGTTAAGTTTTTGATTTAATCTAATCAAATCATTATCTAACATTCTAATACGATCTATCAAAGCAATTAATACTGAATTTACTTCACTTAAAACTGGTTTAACTTCTTTTGTAGCCCACACCCAAACATAATATACAAAATAGCCACCACCACAAGCAGCTACAATTGGGAAACCATATTTGTTTATTAAACTTACTAAATCCATTTAAATATTATTTTCGTTTTTATTGTTTAAAAAATAATTAGCGGGAAATATACTATGATCACCTTTTTCCCATTGGATATAAATTGAATCTCCTTCACCATTGAAGCAAGCTTCCATTATTTCACCATCTTTACGAACAGCTTTAGCTGACCATGGGAATTTGTCTTTATATTTTTTTAATTCACATGGTTGATTTGAAATCCAAATTGTAACATTATCGTTGAAATTAAAATGTAACATCTTTACCGGTTCTTCAGCATAAGATATTAATGTTATGAATATTAAAAATAAACTAATCTTTGCGAGCATCATTTTTCCCATCTGCACGAGCAATACGGTCAATGTCTGGTTTAACACCTAATGCGCTACTCATAAGTGTATCGATACGAATAATATCATGATTCATGGTCTTGACACGATTATCCAAAGCTGATATAATTGCACTTAATGATTTAATTGAGCTCATAACACCAGCTAAAATAAATTTAAGAGTAAGAAAAACAAAATAACCGCCAGCACAGGCGGATGCAATGGGAAAACCCACTTCAGCAATTAGTTTGAAGATGTCCATATTGATGTCCGTAGCTTAATGAATTACTAAAGTATTTATGCTTGACATGCATCAAAGGATGATATATAATAGTCAATTAGTGAGAAATCAATCTAAATTCGTTATAAGGACAAAAAATGAATATTATCGCATTAAAATTAATTACCGGTGAAGATGTTCTTGGTGAACTTGAAACAGAATCCGAAACCCAAATTGTCATTGAAACTCCAGTTGGTATTACAGTTGTTCGTGGCAAAGATGGCAACCCTAGTATTGGTTTTTCACCATTCCCACTGCATGCTGAACCGAAGACTGGTAATAAATTCACATTCAGCAAAAAACATGTAGTTTACAGTTATACTCCAGCTGAAGACTTTATAAACAATTATAAACAAATCTTTGGTGCTGGTATTATTACTCCCACTAAACAATTAATTACAGGGTAATTTTGAAGACTTTCTATACTAATGTTCAATCGATGGGTAATTATATACTTTATCGTGGTGTCAAAGATGGTAAAAGGTTTAAAACAAGAATCGAATACCAACCAACGATGTATGTTCCATCTCGTAAAGTTGCCAATTTCACATCTTTAAATGGTGACTATCTTGAACCATTTAAGGCAGGTGGTATTCGTGATACTAGAGATTTCATTAAAAAATATGAAGATGTTGAAGGTTTCAAAATCTATGGTCAAAATAGATTCGAATATGCTTTTATTGCTGAACAACATCCAGATATGGTTGAATGGGATCAAGATAAAGTATCCATAGCAATTATCGATATTGAGGTTGGTTCTGAAAATGGTTTTCCTGATCCATATAAAGCAGACGAACCTATTACAGCAATTGCAATTAAATATATTAATGGTGATATGATTGTCTTTGGCTGTGGTGATTATGAAGTTAAAGGTGAAGAGAAATATATTAAATGCCAAAACGAACATTCATTGTGTCACAAGTTTATGGAATTATGGACTAAAAGATGTCCAGATATTATCACAGGATGGAATACTAAATTCTTTGATATTCCATATATCATTAATCGCTTTCGTAAAATACTCGGTGAAGATGAAACTAAAAAGTTATCTCCATGGACTTATATTGGTGAGCGTAAAACTGTCATCAATGGTCGAGAGTTTATTGCCTATGATATGTCTGGTGTTTGTTCTTTAGATTACATCGAATTATACAAATGGTACGCACCTGGCGGTAAATCACAAGAGTCCTATCGATTAGACTATATTGCTGAAGTTGAATTAGGTAAAAACAAATTATCTTATGATGAATACGATAATCTACATGAACTTTTCAGACTAAACTATCAAAAGTTTATTGAGTATAATATTGTTGACGTTGAACTCATTCAAGAACTTGAAGATAAGTTAAAGTTAATTGAATTGGCTATGACTTTGGCTTATGATACGAAATCAAATTATGATGATGTATTTGCTCAAACTCGTATGTGGGATTCTTTAACATATAGTTATCTACTCAAACAAAATATTATTGTTCCACCAAGAGAAGTGAAATCTAAAGATTCAGCTTTTGAAGGTGCTTATGTTAAAGATCCACAAGTTGGCAAACATGATTGGGTGGCATCATTTGACTTGAATTCATTGTATCCACATCTTATCATGCAGTATAATATTTCACCAGAAACATTGATTGAACCAAAAGATTATACAGATGTTATGAAAGATATCATTTCAAAAGGTGTCAATGTTGATAAGTTATTGAATAAAGAAATTGATACATCAAAATTAGAAGGTGCAACTATTACACCTAATGGACAATTCTTTAGAACTGATATGCATGGTTTCTTACCAAAGATGATGCTTGAGATGTATGAAGATCGTAAGAAGTTTAAAAAATTAATGTTAAAGGCAAAACAAGACTATGAAAACGAACAAGACGAAAGTAAGAAATACGAAATCTCAAAGAGAATCGCAAGATACGATAATCTACAACTCGCTAAAAAGGTCTCTCTTAATTCTGCTTATGGTGCTCTTGGCTCTCAATATTTTAGGTTCTACGACTTACGGCAGGCACTTGCCGTTACGCTGGCTGGTCAATTAAGTATTCGTTGGATCGAAGGCAAACTTAATGGATACATGAATAAATTATTAAAAACAGAGGATGATTATGTTATTGCGTCTGACACGGATTCTATCTACCTCAAACTTGCGCCGTTGGTGGATGCAATCTATAAAGAAGAGAAGTCAACTACTAAAGTTATCTCCTTCATGGACAAGGTTTGTGAAACTAAAATTCAACCGTTTATCGATGATAGTTATAAGGAACTTGCGGATTATGTCCATGCTTTTGAACAAAAGATGGAAATGAAACGAGAAGGTTTATCTGACAAAGGCATTTGGACTGCCAAGAAACGATATATTCTAAATGTTCATAATAACGAAGGTATTCAATATAAAGAACCTAAACTAAAGGTCATGGGTCTTGAGATGATTAAATCATCAACACCATCTGCTGTTCGTGTTAAGATGAAAGAATCCATTAAAGTGATGTTGAATGGAACTGAAACAGATGTCCAAAAGTTTATTGCTGACTTTAAAGAAGAATTTCAACACCTTCCAGTAGAAGACATATCTTTTCCAAGAGGAGTCAATGGAATTAAAGAATATGCGGATTCAGCAAGTATATATAAGAAGAGCACACCAATACATGCAAAAGGTGCATTGATATATAATCACTTCTTAAAAAGCTTTAAATTAGATAAGAAGTATCCATTGATTCAAGACGGTGAAAAGATTAAATTTGTTTATCTTAAAACACCTAATACGTTTAATCAATCTGTAATTTCATTTCCCAATAGAATTCCTAAGGAATTTGATATTGAGAAGTTTGTAGATTATGATTTACAGTTTGAGAAAACATTCTTGGATCCTATTAAGATTATTCTTGATTGCCTGCATTGGAGTACCGAAAAACAAAGTTCATTAGAGGATTTCTGGACATGATATACTTAACGTTTCTATCAGCATTTCTATTATCAGGTATTGCTGGATACTATTCAATTGTTGGATTAGCACTTATATTTCCTGGTGCTTTTTGGCCTGTCGTTGTTATGGGAAGTGCATTAGAGTTTTCTAAACTTGTAACCGCTTCTTGGTTATACAGACATTGGAAAGTAGCACCATTTTTACTTAAAACATATTTAACAACTGCTGTCTGTATTCTTATGTTAATTACCTCTATGGGTATTTTTGGTTTCTTATCAAAAGCACATATTGAACATTCTGTTGAAATGGGACCTATTGCCGATAAAGTTGCTATCTATGAAGATAGAGTGTCATCACTCAAACAAAGAATTGAAGAAAACAAAAGAACAATAAAAACAATGGACAATTCTGTTGATCAAGTTTTGTCAAGATCAACATCAGAAGAATCAGCTACTAAATCTGTAAACATTAGAAAATCACAACAAAAAGAAAGAACAAGATTATCTAATGAAAATTCACAATTACAAAAAGAAATAGCGCAAATACAAGAAGAAAAAGCACCAATTATGGCTTCATTAAGAAAGACTGAAGCTGATGTTGGTCCTATTAAATATGTTGCTGAATTGATTTATGGTAGTTCTGATTCTGGTATTATTGATAAGGCAGTAAGACTGGTAATAATGATAATTATGGTTGTGTTCGACCCGCTAGCTGTGTTATTATTAATATCTGCGAATTTAACTTTAGGTCTTGGTAAAAAAGAAGAAATAAAACCAGAGCAAAAATTTAATTTGCCAGAAGATGATAAGCCTACTGATATCATAAGCCGAAACGGTAATGATGGCGAACATTATGGTGAAGAACCAAAAAATACAGTAGAAGTTGAAAAAGAAAACATAACTAATGTAGAAGACATTAATGAGTATGAAAGTCCCGCTAGAAAAAAAGTAGAAACACACCACGAAGATGGAATATATTCAGAGGAACACGTACCTTTTGACCATGTTAAGTATGATGAATAATTTATGAAAAGGAAATGATATGAGCATTTTAGATAAGATTAAAAAGAACACCAGTATTAAAGACGCAGCTATTCTATCACATTCTAAATTCTTTACCGAAAAGGATATGATACAAACACAGATACCAATTATTAATGTTGCGTTATCTGGCAAATTAGATGGTGGTTTAACACCAGGTTTAACAATGTGGGCTGGCCCATCTAAACACTTTAAGACTGCCTTTTCATTATTGATGGCTAAATCTTATCTTGACAAATATCCTGATTCTGCTTTATTATTCTATGACAGTGAGTTCGGCACTCCACAATCATACTTTGATTCTTTTGGTATTGATACTAAACGTGTATTACATACTCCAATTACTGACATCGAACAATTAAAGTTTGACATCATGCAACAACTTCAAGGACTTGAACGTGATGATAGAGTTATTATCGTTGTAGATTCTATTGGTAATTTGGCATCAAAGAAAGAAGTTGAAGATGCTCTTGATCAGAAATCAGTTGCTGATATGTCAAGAGCTAAACAAGTTAAATCATTATTCAGAATGGTAACACCACATCTTAATCTTAAAAACATTCCAATGATTGTAGTTAATCACACTTACATGGAAATTGGTATGTTCCCTAAAGCAATCGTAGGTGGTGGCACAGGTTCATATTATTCTGCTGATAACATCTTTATTATTGGTCGTCAACAAGAAAAAGAAGGTCAAGATATCATTGGTTATAACTTTATTATTAATGTGGAGAAATCAAGATATGTTAAAGAGAAAGCTAAAATCCCTGTTACTGTTTCCTTTGAAGGCGGTATTTCTCGTTTTTCAGGTTTACTTGATGTTGCTATTGAAGGCAACTTCGTTGTTAAACCATCTAATGGCTGGTATTCAAAAGTTGATACTGAAACAGGTGAAGTTCAAGAGAAGAAATATCGTATCAAAGAAACTGACACCGAAGATTTCTGGAAAGATATCTTAGCAAGTAAGAAGTTCCAAGAATATATTAAAAACAAATATACAGTAGCATCTGCTGACATCATGAATTATTCACAACCTGAAATTGAAATTGAGGTTGAGGAGGAAGAAGATGCGTGAAGCAGTTGATTATGAATATGTAATAGATGAGAAAGATAAAAATTCGGTACATATTAAATTACTTACCGGTGAATATAAAGATACCCTATTCAAATATGGTAAAGTCGGTGTCAAAGAAGAAGATGATAAAGCCTATTTACAATTTAACTTTGATGTGATACAATCACCGATTAAGAATTTAGAAAAAAAATTAGAATTCAGAAATTATATTGGTGATCTATTATCGATTATTATTACAAAACAAGTAGACGTGGAAGAAACATATTATGATGAGAACCGAACTGACGATATTAAAGAATCTGGTATTCAATGATGAATATTCAAAGAAAGTCTTACCTTTCATAAAAAGTGAATATTTTTCAGATAGAACAGACAAACTAATTCATGAACAAATTAATGATTATATACTCAAGTATAATTCATTACCATCTTATGAAGCTTTAGTATTATCCCTTAAAGAGAAAAATGGACTTACTGCCGAAGAGGTGAATAAGTCCACCGAACTCTTACAAGAAATAAATCAAACAAAAAATGAAGAATCCAAACTAGATTGGCTTCTTGACGTTACCGAAAAGTTCTGTCAAGAGAAGGCTATCTATAATGCGGTATTGGATTCTATTCATATTCTCGATAACAAGTCTAAGAACGATAAAGGGGCCATTCCTGGCATACTTTCCGATGCTCTGGCAGTGTCTTTTGATAGCCATATAGGTCATGATTACTTGGGTAACTCGGATGAACGATATGACTTCTACCATAGAAAAGAAGAAAGAATACCATTTGATCTAGAGTATTTCAATAAGATCACCAAAGGTGGTTTACCACAAAAGACTTTGAATATTGCTTTGGCTGGTACCGGTGTCGGTAAGTCATTGTTTATGTGTCATGTGGCCGCAGGTGCAATGGTTCAAGGACGCAATGTTCTTTATATTACGATGGAAATGGCAGAAGAAAGAATTGCCGAACGTATTGATGCAAACCTACTGAATGTTAGACTGGACGACCTTACAGACTTACCAAAAGACGTTTATGACAAGAAAATTGGTAAAGTTCGTGAAATGACTACAGGAAAGCTAATTATTAAAGAGTATCCGACTGCGGCGGCCAGTGCTGTCCATTTTCGAACACTTCTTAACGAATTGAATTTAAAGAAGAATTTCGTACCTGATATTATATTCATAGATTACCTAAATATTTGTTGTTCCTCTAGAGTTAAACCAGGGGCTTCGGTCAATTCTTATACTTACATTAAAGCGATTGCCGAAGAGTTGAGAGGTTTGGCTGTAGAGTTTTCAGTACCAATCGTGAGTGCCACACAGACTACAAGAAGTGGTTTCACCAATTCTGACCCAGGTCTTGAAGACACATCAGAATCTTTTGGTCTACCAGCAACAGCTGACTTCATGTTTGCCTTAATTTCATCAGAAGAGATGGAAGAATTAGGTCAAATCATGGTGAAACAGTTAAAGAACAGATATAATGATCCTACACATTATAAGAGATTTGTATTGGGTGTAGATCGAGCTAAGATGAAGTTGTATGATGTAGAACAAGTTGCACAGGTTGACTTGGTAGATTCAGGTCAAAATCAAAAAACTTTTAAAAAGAATTTCGACGGATTTAAGATATGAACATAGTCAGAAAACTTAACAGGACAGTAGATACATTAAAACTACAAGGCCTGAAAGTTTCTGATATAGTTCAAAAGTTACAAAACAAATTCAGACAATACTTTATTACTATTGAACATCATAAAACAAAAACAACAGGGTTTTCAATCACAGCATATCACCATTGTGAAAAACAAAAAAGTAGTTTGTTTATTTGTTGTAAGTCAGATTGGCGATTAAAGAAAAAAGAATACGAAGAATTCAAATTTGAAATTGTATCAACCATATTACATGAACAGGTACACAATAGACAATTTGAAAAAAGATTAGCAATACTTCATGAATATGAATGTGGTTTTCATAGAAATGATGTGAACAAAACGGAAGACCAGAATTATTATGGCAATCCAGACGAGATAGAAGCATATGCAAATGATATAATTCTAGAATTGTCAAAAGCTGGAAAAGTTGAAGAAGGATTGAGAAAGCCAAAGAAAGTTGGAATAAATCATTCTAATTATCTTTATACATATTATAGAGCATTTAAATCATTTCGTCATCCTGATATGAAGCGTTTACTTAAAGAATGTTATAAAATTAAAGACAAGGTGAAATGGGAAACTTAAATACAGAACAAGCATTATACATCTCGAAGACATTTAAAGATTACTTTGATCAATATAGTAATATAGAATCATATATGAGGGAAGAAAAACTCAAATCTATTGAGTATCTTTCTAATCCTTTATTCCCTATTGAAGATGATTTATTCTCAGACTTTACTATGCATCCAAAAGATATGGACATAGAATTGTGTGAGATCAATCGAACTCAATGGGAAGATTTAATGAATATTACTTCATCTCACATCAATAAAGCTCCCGTTGGTCGTAACATTGAATTGGCCGCCAGAGAAAAGAATACAGGCAAAATTCTAGGATTCATTCGTCTCGGTTCACCAATGATCTATATGAAACCACGTAATGTCTTGTTAGGTCAAGTCTTCTCACAACAACCAGAATGGTCTAAACGTTTCAATAAAGCAACCATTATGGGTTTTGTGATTGTGCCATCACAACCTTTCGGTTTTAATTATCTTGGTGGTAAATTATTGGCTTTAATGTGTGCTTCACATGAAGTTAGAGAAATATGCAATAAGAAATATGGTATGGACTTATGTTTTTTTGAGACCACTAGTTTATATGGTTCAACTAAAGGTATGTCACAATATGATGGTTTAAGTCCATATATAAAATATCGTGGTACAACTGATTCTGATATGATTCCTATGTTACATGGTAAAGATTGGGAAAACATGAGAGATTATGTTGAAAATATTGTAGGTGATATACTAGAAGGTGATGTATCAACAACTTCACGTAAACTAAGATCATTTATTAAAATTATTGCGATGGCTAAAGCTGCATTGAAAAACACATCTGAAGGTGAGAAGTTTAATAGTATTATTAATGGAGCTAAAACATTAACCGAGAAGAAAAGATATTATACAAGTAATTATGGTTTCTCAAACTATATTGATTATGTAAATTGTAAAACTGATAAGTTAATTCCTGGTGAAAACTATGAGAAACATAATTTAGCAAATATGATTGAATGGTGGAGAAACAAAGCTAGTAATAGATATGATACACTCAAGGCGGAAGGTCGATTAAAGATGGATCTTGAAGTGTGGAATACAAATAAGAACATACAAATCATAAGATAAATAGAAAACTATGGCTGATAAAGATAAACCTAAAATAAACACCAGACAACAAGAACTTGGATCAAAGTGGATTTTTGAACGAGTGTTGATTGATAATATAAAATATAATTCTGTTCAAGACATTACTAATGATAAAAAATATTTAGAATTACAATTAATTTTTGATCCAACTTTTAATCCTAAAAAAAGTAAAGAAGATCCCGTGCCGATGGATTGGTTAATTTCTTATTTTTCACAACAAAAAGCTCTTTTAACTAAGTTTCAACCAAATAAATTTAAAAAAGCCAAATTTGATCGTGACGGTGGATTTATGCAATTTATTTCAGACTTAGTAAAAAAATTAGGTATAATTAAAAAAGATGCATGGGATCCTGCGGATATTTGGATCGTCAATACGAACAAAATACAAAACCTAGAAAAACAATTAAATGATCTTATTTTAATTAATGGTAAAATACCAGTTACACAATCGGATAGAGCTGCAAAAATACAAGAACTCAATAAAGTATTAAGAGATTTATATAGACAAGAAGCAATTATTGGTGTGTCTCTTAAAAAAGCAGGAAAAACAGCAATATATGTTGATGTTAATGTTGGAAAAAATGAAGCAATAACTGAATCAGAATTTAAAGCAATAGAAAAAACTGTTTTTAAAATTGAATCAATAAAATGTATTTTAAAGAAACAAAATCTTAAAAATTTACCAGAAAGATATAAAAGAATGAAAACAGATGGATATGCAAAAGGAACAAATCCACAAACATTCTTAACACAAGAAGTATACATGAAAATTCAAAATGGAACTAAGCCACCAGATTCTTATGATTTCTATATTAAAGGTGATCAAACAAACCATTTTTCAAATTTAAAATTTGAACCAAAAGAACGTGGCGCTGGTGCAGCTCGTTTGGGTAAATCACCAATTGACATGGTGTTAAATTTATTAAAATCTTATGACAAATCATTTAAAAATGATCACACAACTTATGCTAAGACATTTGCCGACATAAAAAAATCAGAATTATCTTCAGCATTTGATATATTAAATAAAACTGAGGGTTGTGATTTAGGTGGAGTTTCAAAGAAAGACTTTTTTATTAATTTATCTGACGTATATTCTGGTGATCCAATACAAGCACATTCAAAAATTATGCAAATATATTTTCTTGCAGAAGTGTTATCATTAAAAGAAAATGAAAGAAACAAATTTATGACCGATCTCATCTTCTTAGCTCAGAAAAAAGGAAGAACGTTCGGTCCGTTTGGTAAAATTTATTAGGAAATAATATGCCATTAGATTACAATATACAAAACATATTAAAAGAATATGAAGACTTAACTGATGATTTTGGCTTTTCAGCCGTATCTGAAGCTGAGTATAATTCTGTTATAAGTAAATCAGCAGAAACAGCTGACGATTATAAACTAAGATTAGAAGAAGTGGAGAAGTTAATCATACCTTTCCTACAGAAACTATATAAGACTGCCGATAAAGAATATATCTATTGGCCACATAGAAAACCAATTATTGAAGGTCAGATTAACAAGATTTTAAAATTAACTAGAGGATAGATTATGATTAAAGATTTTTCAAAGGTGTATGTGTCTGGTGCAGGTATTCCAGAATATATCAATCGTTTAGGTGAAGGTACCATTGGTCTTGAATTGGGTGTTTGGACTGGTGAAAACTTTGGTTACATTTTACAACAATGTCCTGGCATTAAAACATTACATGGTATAGATCAATACAAACCATATGAAGATTGGAACAGGCCAATTACACAAGAAATGATTGATGATGTTAAACTTCAAGCATTTGCAAACATCAAAGCTTCCGGTCATGAAGATAAAGTCATATTTCATGAAGTATCGGCTAAAGAAGGTCTTGATCTTATTCCTGATGGATCATTAGATTGGATTTTTGTTGATGGTGATCACTCATATGAACATGCTAAACACGACATCTCAGCCTATTATTCTAAAGTTCGTTCTGGTGGTTTATTCTCTGGCCATGACTTCAGTTTACCTGGTGTCACTAAGGCTGTAAAAGAATTCAGAGAAGAAAACAATATCAAAGAACAAATTATGTTCACTAATAATGATGTGTGGTTATGGTATAAGAACTAATGAGTAATATCTTTATTATTAGTTCCTGTTTGAAACCTAAAGTTGGTGTGATAGATCATGAAATCAGATACACTCAAACATTAAACACAATCAAATCTATACGAGATAGAGTTTTGGATTCTATTATTGTATTTGTTGATTCATCACCTACACCAATCGATGATGTTAAAATAGAAACAATAAAACATCAAGTTGATTATTTTGTGACTCTCTTTAATCATTCTAGAGCATTAGAAATGGGAGAACAAGGATTAAAAACACCAGGTGAAGCTTATAACATGATTGTTGCTTTTGATATTATCAGAAGTATTGGTCTACAAAACGTTCAACGAGTATTTAAAATAACAGGTCGTGCCGAACTCACTGATGATTTCCATATTGAAGACTATAATGATTTAGGCGACAAATATATATTCAAAAAGAGAAACGCATCTTGGATGTCTCCAGCACTACAACTGGTAGATACCAGATTGTGGTCTTTTAGTTTTAATATGATAGAAGAGGTTGCCAACTTGATGGTAAACGTGTATAATGAATACTTCAATACGGGTTGGGATATGGAACATCTGGTATTCAAACATATAGATAAAGAAAAATTTGTTGAAAAAGAAGTTCTTGGTTTAAAATGCCAAGTATCAAGTGACGGAAGAATCCAATATGACTAAACCATTAGTAACAATTATTACAGCAACAACAGGAACAGAATATCTAGAAGACAATATTAGAAGTGTTCTTAATCAAACATATGATAATATCCAACATCTAATAGTTATTGACGGCAAGCATCCACACGCTAATGTAATCATTTCAAACTATGGTGAACATAAAGGCAATAAAATAGATGTAATTCAACTACCTTATGCTACAGGAATAGACCAATATAATGGACATAGAATTTATGGTGCTTGTACCTATTTGGCCAAAGGTGAATACATTATGTTTTTAGATGAAGATAATTGGTTAGAACCTAATCACGTAGAATCGTTAGTTGAAGTTTCTAAAACAAATAAATGGGCATTTTCATTACGAAAAATTGCTGATATGGATGGCAACTATATATGTAATGATGATTGTGAATCATTAGGTAAATGGCAATCAGTCATTAATGATTATTTTGTAGATGTCAACTGTTTCTTTTTACCAAAAGATTTAGCATTACAATTTTCACCAGGTTGGTATAGACGTGCAAGACATCCACAAGAACAACCAGAAGTAGATAGATTATTAAGTATGTGGTTAAAAGGCAATAATTTCACATGTAACACAAACGGTGATTATACAGTTAATTATCGAGCAGGCAATAGAGCAGATTCGGTTCAAGCTAAATTCTTTATAGAAGGTAATGAATTGATGAAACAAAAATATAATGGAGAATTCCCATGGCGCAAAAAGACCTCGTAATAGGTGTATTTTCAAACTACACATATGACTTTGTAAAACCTTGGATCAAATCAATAAAAGGAACAGGTTTTAAAGGTGATGTTATATTATATGCAATTGAAATTGACCAAGAAACAGTAGATAAGATTGTTGCTGACGGTGTTAAAGTCATCAAAGCCAAAAAAGAAGGCAACTTGATGATTCACATGCAACGTTTTTTTTACATCTATGATTTTCTAAAAGAGTTCGGTGACAATTACAGATATGTCGTGTCAACCGATGTTCGTGATGTGATCTTCCAACAAAATCCAATAGAATTTTTAGAGACATTTGAAGCTAGAACAGCCATCATCACATCTGGTGAATCTATTCGTATTAAAGATGAGGCATGGAATCGTAATAACATTATTAAAAATTTTGGTGATTACTTCTATGATGAAGTTAAAGATAAAGAAGTCCAAAATGTTGGCATCTTAGCTGGAACAGTAACATATATGAAAGACTTATGTTTTGCACTATATCAGATGTCATTAAATCGACCTGATTGGGTTGCTGATCAAGCCGCTTACAATATGTTAGTTCATCATGAACCATGGAATTCACTCGCAACAAAATGTGACTTACAGGACTCTTGGGCTATCAATGCTCACGTTACAAACTATGATCGAGAGAAAGAAAAGTTTGCACCATTCTTAATGGATGTTCCACCTATTTTAGAGAATGGCCAGGTTGTTCATGGAACAACAAAAAGACCATTTTATATCATACATCAATATGATCGAGTTAAAGAATGGAAAAAGTTTTACGAAGAAAAGTATGATGTGAAGATAGAATCACAATATACTCCAGATGAAGATATGATTATTATAAGGACTGCTTAATATGAGATGCATAGTTACAGGTGGAGCCGGATTCATTGGTTCACATATTGTTGATAGATTAGTTTTGATGGGTGCAGATGTTACCGTAATTGATGATGAATCGGCAACATGTCATGATAATTTTAATTACAATGATATGGCTGAATATTATAAGTTTGATATTTCAGACTATAATCAAATTAGATCATTATTTGATGGCATAGATTATGTATTTCATCTAGCCGCTGAATCTCGTATTCAACCAACAATTGATAATCCAATTTTAGGGTTTAGAACAAATACATTAGGCACAGTTACAGTATTACAATGTGCTAGGGAAGCGGGTGTCAAACGAGTAATGTATTCATCAACATCATCTGCTTATGGATTAAAAAATATACCACCACTCAAAGAAGATATGCTTGTAGATTGTTTAAATCCATATTCAGTAGCTAAAGTCGCTGGTGAAAGTGCCTGTAAGATGTATACAGATCTATTTGGATTAGAAACAATTACATTTAGATACTTTAATGTATACGGTTTAAGAGAACCACTTAAAGGTCCTTATGCTCCAGTTGTTGGTCTATTCTTACGAAAACATAAAGCTGGTGAAACATTAACGATTGTTGGTGATGGTGAACAACGAAGAGACTTCACTCATGTCAGTGATGTAGTTGAAGCTAACATATTGGCTATGACAAATGGTATTCCTGGAAGTTTATATAATATTGGTACAGGAAGAAATCATTCCGTCTTAGAACTTGCAGCTATGATATCAAATAATTTAGAATTCATTGCGCCAAGATTAGGTGAAGCAAGAGAAACTATGGCATGTAATAATAAATCATTTACCGAATTGAAATGGACACCAGTCTATAAGATTGAAGATTATGTTGCGGAAAGATTAACGAATGGGTATAACGAATGGGTAATATAACAATAGTAACGGCGTTTTTTGATATTGGTAGAGGTGATTGGACACCAGAAAAAGGTCTTCCACATTACTTACAACGATCAAACGAAACCTATCTAGAAAGATTCGGCCATCTTGCCACTTTAAATAATGAAATGGTAATCTTCACATCAGCTGATTTGGTTGATAAGATTACACCATATCGTAAAGGTAAAGAAGACATTACCAAGATTATTGCTATCGATTATAAAGATATGTTCAAAGAAGAACGTCTAAACATAGCGTTAATCCAAACAGATGAAGATTATAGAAGTAAGATCAACCCATCACAGATTAAGAATCCAGAATATTGGTCAGCTGACTATGTTTTGGTAAACTTCTTAAAATCACATTTTGTCAATCATGCAATCGAGAGTGGTTCTGTCACTAATGATACAGCAGCTTGGATAGACTTTGGTTACTGTCGAGATATGTCTATGTTAGGTGGTCATACTGAGTGGAACTATGATTTCACTAAAGATAAGATTCACTTTTTCCAACATAAAGAATTTGATAATACCAAAACTATTTTAGATGTTATTGCCAACAATGATGTTCACATTCTAGGTGCCAAGATCGTGGCAAGTGTTGAGATGTGGCCTACATTAGAGAAGATAATGGATCACTCTATTAGAGAAATGATGAAACACAAGTTAATAGATGATGACCAAACGGTTATGTTAATTTCAAGTCTTTTGAAACCTGAGCTATTTGAAATACATAAAATTGTGCCGGATCATACATGGATTGAACATAATTCGATTTTCAAAGAATATAACGTATAAATAGTTATATCATTACGACCATAGTGTGTTGTTAACCAATGAAAACTTTTTATACCCATTTAACCGAGCAGGCCGAAGGTGAGAAACTCACCCATATCGAGCATTTAGAAGACCATCCAATCAATAATGGATCTGAAGGATTTAAAAAATCCATAGATGTTCTACATGGTGTTAAACAACACATTCTTGCTGGCCGCAATAATTCAGATTTAACTATGAAACATGATGGATCACCGTCTATTGTTTATGGTCATCATCCAGAAACTGGTAAGTTTTTTGTTGCCACCAAATCAGCTTTCAATAAAACACCAAAGATTAACTATACAGATAAAGACATTGAAAAGAACCACGGTCATGCTCCTGGTCTAGTAGATAAACTTAAATCTGCATTACATAATATTCCAAAAATAGCACCTAAAAAAGGTGTTTTCCAAGGTGACGTTTTACATTCCGGCACTGATGTAGAAAAGAAAAATGGTAAAGTAAATTTTACGCCTAATACAATTACATATTCAGCTAAAAAAGATTCACCAGAAGGACAAAAGATAGCCAAGTCTAAATTTGGATTATACACTCATACTGAATATAGAGGTGACGATGCTTCTTCGATGAAAGCACATTTTAATCCTAATCTATCGGGTTTTAAACAAAATGCAGATGTCTATCATAGAGAACCTGGCCATGATACATCTAAAACACCATTGAAACCAGAAGATTCAAAAGAATTTGATAAACACGTTCAAGCTGCTGAAAAATTAAATAAAGAATCTGGTAATAAAATGTATGCTTCTGTTGAACCACACAAAGAACATATTAAAACATATATTAATCATACAGTAAAAACTGGTGAAACTCCAAGTGCTGAAGGACTTGCTAATCACATTACAGGTAAACTTGGTAAAGTAATTGACAAGTTAAAAACACCAAAAGCTAAAGAAGCCAAGACTCAAGAATTAAAAAATCATTTATCTCACATTGAAAAGAATAAAAATCATCTTGATAATGTATTTCAAATGCACCATCACCTACAACAAGCAAAAAATGTATTAGTAAAAACACTATCACGAAATACTGGTGGACTTGAACATACAATTAATGGTCAAAAAGTTAAACCTGAAGGCTTTGTTTATAATCATAACGGTGAAGCAACTAAATTAAATGATAGGGCTGAGTTTAATAGACTTAATGCTTTAAAAAGACAATGAAATCATTTAAGTCATTTTTAGAAGCAAGAGCTCCTTTAGTTAAAACTGATGTTGATGATTTACATAAAGAATTAGCATCTCATGATTTTGCTCAAAGAAATTCTTCTTCTGAAAAAGCTAAAGAATATCACAGAACTCAGGCATTAAAAGTTCTTGAAAAAATGAAAAAAAGAATTGGAATGAAATGAAAACATTCAAATCATTTTTAACAGAAAGTGGTCTTCATATGTTTGATATAGATGATACTCTATTTCACACTAGTGACAAGATTCATGTTAAAGATAAGTTTGGCAATACAGTTCAAACATTAAGTAACCAAGAGTTCAATACTCACAAATTACCTAAAGATCACAGTTATGATTTCTCTGAGTTTAGAAATGCTGACAAGTTTCATAAAGAAGGTGAACCTATTCACCCTATGATTAACAAACTCAAAGCAATACAGAAGAACGTGGAGAAGAAGACTGGTAGTAAGGTCATTATAAATACAGCAAGGTCTGATTTTGATAAACAAGGTAAGTTTGCTAAGAAGTTTAAGAAACATGGAATTGATATTAATAAAGTCCATGTAGAACGAGCAGGTAATATTCCTGGTGATGAACCACCATCAGAGAAGAAAGTAAAAGTGGTTAAAAAGTATTTAGATAATCATCCATATAATCATGTAACACTATATGATGACAGTAAACAAAATTTATCTAGATTATTAAAAATGAAAAAGGAATATCCAAACGTCAAGTTTCATGCTTATCATGTTCAACCTGACGGAACAACGAAGAAATTAAACGATGACTCAAATTAAATCTTTTATAGAATTAACGGAAGAAAAGAATAAGGCCGTAGTCTTACACTATGGTCGTATGAATCCTCCTACAAAAGGCCATGAAGAAAATATTAATGGTGTAAAAGATTTGGCTGCAAAACATAATGCAGACCATTTGGTTGTTGCTTCACATACTCAAGATAAGAAAAAGAATCCATTAACACCAGAACAAAAACAAAAGCATTTAAATAGAGCTTTTCCAGATACTAACATTGAAGTTGCTTCTAAAGAAAAACCTACAATCATGCACCATGCAAAAGCTTTGGCTGCAAAAGGTTACAATCACCTTATTGTAGCCGCTGGTGCCGATAGAGCAAAAGAATATCATGATCTATTACACAAATACAATGGTAAAGAATATAACTTTAAAAAGATTACAGTAACATCTACAGGTCAGAGAAAAGAGGGTGTATCTGGTACTGATATGCGTAATCATGCTAAGAATAATGATTATGGTTCATTTAAAAAGAATTTACCATCCAATATTCAAAAGAACGACAAACATTCAAGAGAATTATTCCATGACACAAAAAGTGGTATGGGATTACATGAAAACGCAAATCGTAGTATGTTCAAAGCATTATTCCTGGTTGGTGGACCTGGTTCAGGAAAAGATGTTATTATTCGAGAAGCAATTGCAGAAAAGAACGCAGTTGAGATTAATGCCAACAAAGCCTACGATTTCATAATCGACAAATTAAAGTTATCGGAAGAAACTAAAGACTATCAACTCAATGCTATTCGAAATAGAAACGCATTGGTGATTAATGGTGCTTCAGATGACATTACAAAGATTTCTACTATCAAAGAAGAACTTGAAGAATTGGGTTACACAACAATGATGGTATTTGTTAATACGACAAATGAGATATCAGAAAGACGTAACCAACAACATTCTAGAATCATTTCTGAACAAATTAGAATTGATAAGTGGAATAAATCACAAGAAAATCTTGATAAGTTTTATGATATATTTGAAGCTTTTTTAGAATTCGATAATTCGATCAATTTACAGGAATCAGATGCCCTTGTAAAAGAGAATAAAGAAAACGAACTGAGTGACATGTCTAATGAGATTTCATTCTTCTTTAGAACTAAAGTATTGACAGAAACGGCTAAAGATTGGTTGAGATCAAAGAATCGTTTAGATGTAAATGAAGACATCAAGTCACTATTCGAGAAAAGAAAAGTATTAAAAGATAATAGTGCTCCTATCACACAAATGACTAGAAAAGATGGTAAAATTGATAGAGTTGATGATGGTGATGTTAAAGATAACTCTAGTTATATCTTCAGAACTTATGTTGAATCACAACCAACATTGAAGATTAATCCTACACCAAAAGTACCAAATTTTGATCAAGATAAAGAATCTAAAAAGAACAAAAGAACAGCAGTAAACAACGTATTACCTGGCAAAGTCATGAATGGCACAGGCGTAGGTGATACATGGGATAATAGAACTTCTGGTACCGTATATCCAATGAGTGGTCTTGGTAACACAACATACAGAGAAAGTTTCAATAAGTTTAGAAATAAAGTTAAAGAGGCCATTGACGATCCAGGTGCTTCAGACATGGGAACGTTTGGTGGTATGGGTAATGGTGTCGATAAAGAACCATTAGAAACACCATTGAACAAATTTTCATCATCAGGTGATAATACAAAGAAAAAAAAGATAAATAAGCAATCAAATGCTGGTTCTAGCGTAGAGCAGAAGCAAACCAGTGGAAAATAAACAGGAGATAATAATGTCATCAAAATTTGCCCCAGATGTTCCAAAATCACTAATCGATGCGGTCAGTTCTATTATGAACGAAGCTAAAGCGGATGAACTCCCACCAATCGATAAAACAGAAGCACAAAAACGTAAAGAACGTCAAGCTAAACTAGACGCTATTGAAGACAAACGTGCTGAACGTGATGCCGGCAAAGAAAAACCTAAAAGTGCTGTTACTAAAGTATCTGGTACACAATATGGTGGTTCTAAACAAAAAGACCCTGTTGAAGTTGAAGAAGAATTATCTCCAAAACAAAAGAAAATTGCTGCTATGGCAGGCGATAAAGGTAAAATTGATGCTGATGATTTGGCTGCATTGAGATCAGGTAAAAAACCAGGATGTGATACTTGTGATGAAGAAACTGTAGAAGAAAAACATATGACTGATGCTGAGATGGCAAAACGTGAAAAGATTGTTAAATCGATGAAAAAAGGTTTAGCAGGCTTCAAAGCGAGATATGGCTCTAAAGCTAAAAATGTAATGTATGCTACAGCTACTAAACAATCCATGAAAAGTGAAGAAACAATTACAGAAGGCATTGTAAACCATGCTGACATCGCCAAAGACTTAGTAAAAAAACACGGTAAAAATGTAACAATGGATCACATTGATGATTACATCGATGGTGCTGATGATGCACATAAAGTTGATAAACGAGAAGTATTACATCACATCAAACTTCTACAAGATATGAATTGTGAAAGTGTTCAAATTACTGAAGGCAAACTTCGTGGCATGGGAGCTGTCTATACTGATATGATGGATCATGCTACTAAGAAGGGTTATACAAATAAAAAACAATTTACTAAAGCTGACTATGAAACTATTGGTAAACAAAATGGTGTTAGTGGTGCAGACATAGCTATCGTTGCTGGTCATCACACTGCTGATAGCTATAGTAAACTTAAAGAAGCTAGTGAACCAAAGAAAATTGAGCCACCATTCACACCAGATAAAAAACCTAAAAAAATAGCAGTTCCTGGTAAACATGGTTATGGTCCATCAGCAGCTTCACATTTAGCACATCTAGGTATGAAATCTCTTCAAAAGAATTCATTTGATCCGGACTTATCAGAAGGCACAGGTGGTCCAATCTATACTAAACCATTAGTTAAACTTGGTGATCTTCTTGCTCGTGCTAAAGATATGAAAAATATCAAACAAGCAACTATTGTTAATCCTAAAGATGAAAATCAAGTTGCAATGAAAAAAGAAGATGTCGAATCAACTGAAGATAGACATAAAAGAGAAGATGAAGAAGAAAGAGAACGTAAACGTAAAGAACAGATAGCAAAAAATAATAAAGCATTTGTAAGAGCTGTTAAGCGTCAAAAAACTCCTGGTGCTAGTCTTGGCATTGCTAAAGACATCCAACAAAGATATTATAAAACAGGTAAATGGGAAGAAGTTTCAATAGTTGAAAGTATTGAAGTCAAAAAAGAATATGATGATAAAGATGAAACTGAACATGGTGTTTATCATAATGGTAAAAAAATTGGATATGTAGTTCATCATAAACCAAGTAACACACATACTGCTTATCACAGTCCATCAAGTTATGATAAAAAAGGACATGCGGATGACTATGAAGAAATTGATGATTTTCATAATCATAAAGATGCGGTTAATCAAATTAAAAGTTCAGCTTTAGATGAAACTTACATGGGTAAAGCTGGTTGCACATCAGAAGACGATAAAAAAAAAGATAAGAAACCGGTAGATTACGATAAACCAACATTCTTACGTAAAAAGGATGATTGGAGAAAAAGTAATCTAGCACATCTACCTAAACCAACAAAAGAAGATGTTGAGTTAGATGAACGTGTAATTACACCAGGTACAGGAACTTCACCTGACCCACTTCTAGCTAGAACTGGTTTAAATAAAGTTTTAAGAAAACCAAGAGTTGGACAGACTAATTTAAAAAATATACCCGGTGGAAATTTACCAGGAAGCCAATATAAATTTTCTGATGATGAAAAAACCAAACAACGAGCATCATTAAAAACTGCAATCAAGTCAACACTTGCTAATAAAGAGCATGGTGTAAAACGTAAATTGCCAGAAGAAATCGAACAACTTGATGAATTAGATCCTAAAACGTATGCATCATATGCTAATAAAGCAGTTGGTGATACAACTAAAGATAGATCAAAAATGATTAAGGTTGCTGATAAGAAACTTTATGGCAATCCAGATTTAAGATACAAATCTGAAGGTTTTAACACATTTAAAGGTGTGGCCGCTGAAATAAAAGCTGGAACATTTAGTAGAAGTAAACCTGATTTAGAATTGGCCAAACAAAAGAAAAAAGATTTAGAATCTTCTTTTGAAAATAAAACAAAAAAGAGAACCGAAGAAGTTTCAATAGATGAAACAGCAACACTAGACAAATATATCAGATCAATGGGTTATGACCCACAACATCTTGATAAAAATAAAAAAGTGATGTTCGCTAAAACGAATGCATATAAAACATTTGCATCATCACAAAAAACAGAAGGTTTATATGATGGTGGCCAAAAAGGTACCCAAGACATTGATGACCATATGTCACCAGGTGCGACTGCTAGAGGATAAAATGAATCAATTAGACGAATTTGCTAAAGACGTTGTAGATAGATATATCAAGTCTATGGGTTATAATCCACAGACTATTGATAGAAATAGACGTATGGCTTTAACTAAAACGATCAGATTTCAACAGTTTGCACAACGTATGCGAGAAGAAGTTGAATCTTTACAGGAAGGTGAATATTATCCTGAAAAAGTTGCAAAAGCTTTACCTAAAGGTTTAAAAAGTGAAAAAGATATTTTAAATCATTCTCATGAACATGTTACTAAAGAATTAGGTAAAAAACAGGCTGATCATTTACACTACTACGACCAAGATTTTCCTAGTGATGTTGTGTCTAACTATGCACATCTTCATAATAAAAGTGAAAAATTGAGTCTCGAAGCTTTAGAGTTTCCAGGTGATGATGGTATGAATGCTAAAGGTTCTAGTTCTAAAGTTGTCGGAGAAAGAGCAAAAGGAATGTCTAAAAACGCAAACCTAATTAAAGCAATATACAAATATCATAAAGTTAAAAAAGAAGTAAAAGAAGAGCTATATGACCACGAAAAAGATGACAAAGGTGGTGAAGAAACATATGGCAAGAAACCCAAATTTGCTAAAGTAAAAGAAGGTGAGAAAGAAGATCAGTCAGATAGTAAAACAAAAGCAGCGGCTGTATTAACTGGTGGAACAACATTAACAGGTCAAAAACGAGATGATGTCGAGTTTGATCCAATGTTGAATAAACCTAATACAAATTCTGATACTTCTGGAATGCAAATTAAAGCAGATAAAAAAAAGATAAATAGATAGTAACATCTAACAAGATTAAAGGAGAATAAAGATGTCCTCATGGGGAAATAACGATAACGCAGCGAACTCACCACTTTGGGGTGCGGGAACTGTCAATTTAACACCATCATCGGCTAATAGAACATTACTTTACGGTAACACTAGAATTAGTGAAATTGTATCTGGTATAGAAGTTGGTGTATTTGGTGTTGATTCGACCGAAGCAAATTTAAAAAAGGCTGGCGCACACTCAGGTTGGGTTAGACGAGTTAAAGGCACAGGACCAGTTGTTAGTATTACAGCTAATACTGGTGCTCACGGTGCTAACGGATACTTAACATTTACTGGTGGTGGCACAGGAAGTTCTGCTGCTAATGCTTACATGTATGTAAAAACAACAGGTGAAGTTAAAAATGTAGTAGTATTAACTGCCGGTACATATTCAGCTACACCAACAGCAGTTAGACCAACAGGCGGCGCTGCAAATTCAACATTCACAGTAATTATGGGTGGTCGTGCTAATAGAGAACAACAAGAAGTATTAGCTGCTATGGATACTATTATCAGTGATGGTTCTGATGATACTATCTACCCTGATTCCTAATATTTGATAAGGTGTTGGAGAGAAATCTCCAACATTTAATTTGTTAAATGCTAAATGATTTAAATGATGAGAATTTCACGATATATGCAATGAAATCTTATAATTCTCCAAATTGCATAATGTCTGAATTTGAGGGTGACTTAAAAAGAACGAAGTATCTTAAAAAGTTATTTCGTAAATATAAGAAAAGCAATATATTAAAAGAGAGATTGATACTTAATCATATCATTCTCGTTTACAATGTCTTTGGTGTAGAAGCAGCCACAAGGATTCTATTCTATAAGATAGATGATCGTGACTACGATATACTAAAGACATTTTTATTGTATCTCAATTATATGCCTGATAAAGTTATTGGCATTAGAGGTAATAACATAGATTCATCTACTATTATGGTAGATATGAACATCGCAGAGATATTGAGGAAACTATGAAAACATTCAAAGCTTTTTTAGAAGAAGTTAAAAAACCTACAGGTGATTTAAAAGATGCTTGTTGGAAAGGTTATACTGCTGTCGGAACAAAAAAGAAAAATGGCCAAGAAGTTCCTAATTGTGTTCCTACTAAAGAAGAAGTGGAACTAGAAGAATCAACTCCTGCATGGCAACGTTCAGCTGGCAAAGATCCTGAAGGTGGTTTAAACCGTAAAGGTATAGCTTCATATCGTAGAGAACATCCTGGTTCAAAACTATCTATGGCTGTTACTACCAAACCAAGTAAATTAAAACCCGATTCAAAAGCTGCTAATAGAAGAAAATCATTCTGTTCAAGAATGAAAGGCATGAAGGCCAAACTAACTTCAGCAAAAACTGCTAAAGATCCGGATTCAAGAATTAACAAATCATTAAGAAAGTGGAATTGCTAATGAAATCATTTGGTAAACTCAGAAAAGAAGCTTGTTGGACAGGATATAAAGCTAAAGGCATGAAAAAGAAAGGTGATCGAATGGTCCCTAATTGTGTGCCTGAAGATGTTCAATTACAAGAAGAAGATGGTTATTCACATGAAGTTCATGTTCGTAACTATGATGAACCGGATGATGAACATTCTACATTTCCAAAAGATCATATCAACTATGGTGTAAACCAACATCATGGTACATTTAAAGGTGCTACTGATAAAGGTTATGTGTTTGGCTTCAGAGAGAAAGAACATGCTGACAAATTTGTTAAACATGTTAATACACATAAACATACTCATGCTGAACATTTATCGGAAGAAGTTATTCAAGAAGCAGATGAAAAAGATACAATAACTTTTGATATACCATTACTCATTCGTGTATTCGAACTTGTTCGTGAAGATGTGAAAACAGATGTAGCGTTACATAAAGTTGTTGAACGACTTATTGATATGCGCCATAAAGGTATATTAACTATGGATGACTATATGACTATTGCTCATCTTAAAGAAGAAGTAGAACAAATTCAAGAAATTGGTGATACGCCGGCTGGCAAAGAAACTTTAAAATCATATAAACAAAAAGCTAATTTAGATAGAACATATACTATGATGAGACCTAGTGCTCCTGATGCTTTAAATGATAGAAAATGGAAAAACAGAAATGTCGGTGCAGCTCAAGCTAGAAAAAGATTAGGTGAAGATGGCATCGCAGTTCCAGGTCCAACAAATACAGCAGGTTCAGGTGCAGTAGCAGGATTAGGTCAACCACCTGGTAGTAAATCTGGTGAACCACCAGTTGGAAAAAGACGTAAGCCAATTGTCATAAAAATGACTCGTAGAAGTCCTCCTAAAATGTAGAAAGGTGTAAAATGAGTTTTGAATTTGATTTTACAGAAGATAAATTAAAAGAGTGTGTACCAACTAATAAAAATATTAGTGGACTATTCAATGCTTTATCTGAAATTTTACCAAAGTATGATATCAACACACCACGTAGAGTTGCTGGTTTTCTAGCACAATGTGGCCATGAATGTGCTGATTTCAATACACTAAAAGAAAACTTAAACTATTCAGCTGATGGTTTACATAAAGTATTTCCAAAAAGATTTCCTACAGTGGAATCAGCACAACCATATAACAGACAACCCGAAAAGATTGCTAATAAAATTTATTCTGATCGTATGGGTAATGGTGATGAAGCATCAGGTGAAGGATACAAATTCCGTGGTCGTGGTGCAATCCAATTAACGGGTAAAGATAATTACAGTAGATTTGCTGAATCTATTGGTAAAGATTTAGATGAAGCAGTTGCTTATTGTGATACACTAGAAGGTGCTATCGAATCAGCATGCTGGTTTTGGACAACACATAACTTAAATGCTAAAGCTGATGAGAATGATGTCACTGGTTCAACAAAAGTAATCAATGGTGGAACCCACGGCCTAGATGATCGTAAAGCTCGTTGGTTAAAAGCTTTAAAGGCATTTAATTAAGATGTGGTTCATATTACACTTTATACCTGACGCATGGTATAAATTATTTGTCCATGGTGTAGTTGTTTTAGGATTAGGTTTAACTATTCTATCAACTATATTAAGATGGAGATTATATCAAATCATTGGTATTCTAGTTTTAATAGCTGGAGTATTTTTTGAAGGTAGTTATACTACTGAAATGATGTGGCGTGCTAAAGTTGAAGAAGTGCAGAAGAAATTAGATATAGCAAATAAAAAATCTAAACAAGTAACTATAAAACTTCAAAAGAAACTTAATGCACAGACACAATTAATTAAAAAAAAGGCTAAAGATAATGCTAATCTTATTAAACAAAATGCGAATAAAATTGATGCTGATTGTAAGCTCACTGATACTGTTGTCGAGTTGCACAACCGTGCCAGTGACAATGAAGTTTCCAGAACCACCAAAAGAAATGTTGGAAAGTTGCCCAAATCTTCAACCAGCGCAGAAGACTTCAAAATTAAGTGATTTATTAGAAACTGTATCAAACAACTATTCAAGTTATTATGAATGTAAAACTAAACACGATAGTTGGATTGAATGGTATAATGATAACAAAAAAATATACGAAAGTGTAAAATGAAAAAACTCATTATACTATTATTGATTCCATTTATATCATCTTGTGCATTAACAACAATAGGAACACATGCTATTGATGCATTCACGATGGCACATTTTGATAACAATGAATATAAAATTATTACTGAGATGAGAACTGTTTCTCAACTAGTAGATTGTAATAATAAAGATAATGTAAAAGATGCGACAAACAAATTATGGTATTATACTAATGAACTACAAAACTATTCTCAATATATTCCTAAAAATGAAAAGTCATACAAAATGGCTCAAAGTTTAGTTGAGGTAGTAAAAGGACTACATGATAAGAATGGTGAAATGGGTAAGTTGTATTGTGAAGAGAAATTTAAAGTAATACAAGATACAACAGAAAACATCCAGAAAGCAACGGGGAATAAACCAAGATGACATCATTATTAGATTTACAAAATAAGATTTTAGACTTAGAAGCAAATTATCAAAAAAGTCTATTGACAAAAGAAGAATATTTAGAATTACTAAAAGATTTAGATACTTCTCAAGTTATTGCTGAATCAGCAAGAGATTTGGAAGACTTAGCTAAATTGAACGGTATCATTTCTAATACGATTGCAGTATTATCAGCTGTTGCATAAAGGACAAACAAATGACGGAATATGTAGCAAAATCTCTTAAGCAAGATAAAGAAGATTGGATGACCAAGAAATGGCGTCCTATGATGGCCATTGTTTATATGTTAATTAATCTATTTGACTTTATTATTGGTCCTATACTATATAACTTACTACAATACTGGAATCCAGGCCAAGCAATTGGTATGTGGCAACCATTAACATTACAAGGTGGTGGTTTAATTCATATCGCCTTTGGTGCTATTCTTGGTATCTCTGCATGGACACGTGGTCAAGAAAAAGTAGCTTCAATTAACAATGGTTTAGATCCTAATGGTTATGGTGCTTCACCAGCACCACAATCACAAATGGTACAAGGTTATCAAGAACAACCTGCACCTAGACCACTCAACAACCGTAATGATTTTGACTTAAAATAATGGCAGACGATAATTTACATGACGTTAAAGTTGATGTTGAGGTGCTTAAACATGATGTTGGTACTTTAACTCGACTTTGCGAAAAAATGGACAAAGTGATTGAAAAACTTGTTGACCACCAGGATGTAATCATTTTACAGATATACAAAGACATGGATAAAAGAAAATCAGATACTAATCAAGATGTTAAAGAATTACATTCGAGGATTACAAACGTGAGTAAAGAATTGAGTGAAAAGGTTGAAGAAACCGAAGATAAGATCATGAATGAAATTAAAGAGATGCGTAAAGAAATCTCTGAACATAATCAAAGAGAACAAGACGCAATGGATAAACTTCTACAATGGAAGTGGACTATTGTTGGTGGTATAGTTGTTATAACATGGTTGACACAACACATAGGACTTGATACAATACTAAAACTAATTAATTAAAGTATTGTTTCATTATGAGCGTTTACATTGACAGAAAGTTCCTGTTACAGGTTTCCCCCAAACTATTAAGATTTACCCAAAAGAAGACGGATCTCTATAACTTCCGTTGTCCGTTTTGTGGTGATTCTCAAAAGAACAAATTAAAGGCAAGAGGATTCATTTACCGTAAGAAAAATGACTACTTCTATTCTTGCCATAATTGCCATGTTGGCCACACTTTCTATAACTTTCTAAAGTTCATAGATGCCAATCTTGTTCGTGAATATTCTTTAGAACGATATAAAGATGGTGAAACAGGTAATCACAATTACACTAAACCTACATTTGATATACCAAAACCTATATTCAAACAAAAAATTGATTTAGAGAATATCGATTCTTTACCAGACAATCATTTCGCTAAACAATATGTGGCAAATAGGCAAATACCAAAAGATAGATGGTCTGAATTATATTTTGCATCTGATTTTAAATTATTTGTTGAGAGTTTTGACATTGATAAAGATTTAAAAGAGAATGATCCTAGATTAATTATACCATTCTATAATGCAAAAAAAGATTTGATAGGATTTCAAGGAAGAGCGTTATCCGAATCCAAGATTAGATATATAACCATAAAGCTAGACGAAAATGCACCAAAGATTTTTGGTCTAGATAGATTGAAATCTGGTACAACTTATGTTGTGGAAGGTCCAATCGATTCTATGTTTATAGATAATGCTTTGGCAACAGCTGATGCTAATCTATCTTCAATAGAAATTGATAACAAAGATTTAGTTTTAATCTATGATAATGAACCAAGAAACAAAGACATTGTAAAACAAATAGCTAAGGCAATCAAGGAACAATTTCAAGTTGTTATCTGGCCTGCGACAATTGAATCTAAAGATATTAACGAAATGGTTTTAAGTGGATTGACAAAACAACAATTAATAAGTATAATTAAAGAGAATACATATTCAGGACTTCGTGCTGAAATGGAACTCAACAACTGGCATAAAATTTAATATAAGGTAATAACATGGAACATCAAGGAATTAAAATTGATTTGGAACAAGATAAACTATTTGATGAATTAGGTTTAAAACGTCTTAAAGAATCTTACATGAGAGATGATGAAACTTCACCACAACAAAGATTTGCTCATGTATCAAAAGCTTTCTCAAGTAATCAAGAACACGCACAAAGATTATATGAATATAGTTCAAAACATTGGTTATCATATTCAACACCAATTTTATCTTTTGGTAGATCGTCAAAAGGTATGCCAATTTCATGTTTTCTAAATTTCATTGATGATACATCACAAGGTCTAGTAGATAATCTATCCGAGACAAATTGGTTATCGATGCTTGGAGGTGGTGTTGGTATCGGTTTTGGTATTCGTGCGGCTGGCGAAAAATCAACTGGTGTTATGCCACATTTAAAGATATATGATGCTTCTTCTCTTGCATATCGTCAAGGAAAGACACGCCGTGGGTCCTACGCAGCTTATCTAGACATTTCACATCCTGATATCATTTCATTTATTGAGATGAGGAAACCCACAGGAGACCCAAACCTACGTTGCCAAAATATGCACCATGGTGTTAATATTACAGATGATTTCATGAACATCATTGAAAAATGTATGACTGATCCAGAGTTTGATGATTCATGGGAATTAAAAGATCCACATTCAAATGAAGTTCGTGAAGTGGTATCTGCCAAAGTATTATGGCAACAATTAATGGAACTTCGTATGCAAACAGGTGAACCATATTTACATTTCATTGATACAAGTAATAATGCTTTACCACAATGGCTAAAGGATAGAGGTTTAAAGGTACATCAATCTAACCTTTGTTCTGAAATTATTTTACCAACTGACAAAGATAGAACAGCTGTATGTTGTTTATCAAGTCTTAACTTAGAGAAATATGATGATTGGAAAGACAATGGACTTTTTATTAGAGATGTTGCAGAAATGCTGGATAACGTTCTTCAATATTTTATCGACAACGCTCCTGATGTTATTGCTAGGGCTAGGTATTCTGCTCAGCGTGAGCGTTCAATTGGTGTTGGCGCTCTTGGCTTCCATGCTCTTCTTCAGCAAAAAGGTATTGCGTTTGAAGGTGTAATGGCTAAGTCATTGAATAATCAAATATTCAAAAATATAAGGAGTAAGTTAGATGTTGCAAATAAAGAATTGGGTAAAGAACGTGGTGAAGCTCCTGATGCTGCCGGTACTGGTAATCGTTTTAGTCATCTTATGGCCATTGCTCCTAATGCTAGCTCGTCCATTATCATGGGTAATACTTCTCCTAGTATTGAACCTTATCGGGCTAACGCTTATAGGCAGGACACTTTATCAGGTGCTCATTTAAATAAAAATAAATACCTTGATAAATTATTAAGAACCAAAATAGATAATGAAGATGAGTTAGCTGAAGTATGGTCATCTATTATTGCTAATGATGGTTCTATTCAACACTTATCAATATTAAATGATGATGAGAAGTTTGTATTTAAAACATCAATGGAAATCGATCAGCGTTGGGTTATTGAACATGCAGCTGATAGGCAACAATATATTGACCAAGCACAATCAGTTAATGTATTCTTTAGACCTGATGCTAACATTATGTATGTTCATGCTATACACTTTACTGCTTGGAAGAAAGGTGTTAAAACACTATACTACTGCCGTTCTGAAAAGATTGGTAAAGCAGATAAAGTATCTAAACGTATTGAAAGAGAAGTTATTAAAGAACTTGACATGACACAAATTGCTCAAGGGAATGATTGTATAGCTTGTGAAGGTTAATATGCCAATATATGATTATGAATGTAAGGCGTGTGAAGTTGTCTTTGATAAGTTAGTTAAGTTTGATGATCCTACACCAAATTGTCCTGAATGTGGTAGTGATAATGTTCAAAAAAAAGAAATACAGGCCATTAATTTTGAATTAAAAGGTGTAGGTGTATATAAGAATGGAACGAATTAAACAAATTGATATAAAGTGGTTATCTTCGATATTATTCATAATTGCTGGAACAATGGTAGCATTAAGATTACCAATGATGAAGATAGCTTTTCCTATGTTTGTTGTAGCACATGGAATTTTAGTCTATGATTTTCACAAAACACACAAAAACAAGCCGTTAATTATACAGAACATATATTTCTTTATAGTTAATATTATCGCAACCTATATTTGGATGGTCAAGTAGATATGACAAAGAAAACGGACTATAAACTAACCGACACAAGAGAATACTTTAAGCCTTTTAATTATCCGTGGGCTTATAATGCTTGGTTGAAACATGAGCAATCACATTGGTTACATACAGAAGTTCCAATGTTAGAAGATGTTAAAGATTGGAAAAAGAAACTCACAAAAGAAGAAAAACTATTCTTAACACAAATTTTTAGATTTTTCACACAAGGTGATATTGACGTTGCTGGTGGTTATGTTAAGAATTACTTACCATACTTTCCACAACCTGAAGTTAGAATGATGTTGATGGGTTTTGCTGCTCGTGAAGCATTACATGTTGCAGCTTATTCACATCTTATTGAAACACTAGGTTTACCTGAATCCACTTATAATGAATTTTTAGATTATGTTGAAATGAAAGAGAAACATGATTATGTTACTGACATTAGTTCGAAAAATGGTGACGCTGCTTCTACTGCTACTCATATTGCTGTCTTTTCTGCTTTCACTGAAGGCATGCAGTTATTTAGTTCATTCATTATGCTCCTTAATTTCCCACGCCATGGTAAAATGAAAGGTATGGGTCAGATCATTACATGGTCAATTGTGGATGAAACACAACACTGTGAATCGATGATAAAATTGTTCCGAACATATATAGAAGAGAATAATGAAATTTGGAATGATGATTTGAAGTCTAGAATATATACCATAGCTGAAAAGATGGTTGAACTAGAAGATAAATTTATTGATCTCGCATTTGGTATTTCTTTAATGGAAGGTTTGACATCGGAAGATGTTAAGAAGTATATTCGATATATTGCTGATAGACGTTTGATTTCCTTAGGTCTTAAAGGTATATTCAAAGTGAAAAGAAATCCTTTACCGTGGGTAGAGGAAATGATTAACGCACCAACTCATACCAATTTCTTTGAAAATAGAGCAACCGATTATGCAAAAGGTGCTTTATCTGGAAATTGGGGAGACATTTGGGCTTAAGAACAATATGCATCAGATAACAATAGAAGAATCAGCATCAGACAAAATTAAACTATTATTAGCAGAAGAAAATACACCTGAACTAAAGTTGAGGATATTTGTTTCTGGTGGTGGATGTTCGGGTTTTCAATATGGTTTTACTTTTGATGAAACTCAAAGTGAAGATGACTTTGTTATAGAACAAAATGGAGTTAATTTATTAGTTGATGTGATGAGTATGCAATATTTATCAGGATCAGTCATTGGATATAAAACATCATTAATGGGAGAACAATTTGAGATAAAGAATCCAAACGCCACAAGTAAATGTGGTTGTGGTTCATCATTCTCAGCTTAATATGGCATATTCAGATAAAGTATTAGATCATTATGAGAATCCTAGGAATGTAGGATCTTTAGATAAAGAATCATTGAACGTAGGTACTGGTATGGTAGGGGCCCCAGCATGTGGAGATGTAATGAAGTTACAAATTCAAGTAGAAGGAAACATCATAACAGATGCAAAATTTAAGACATATGGTTGTGGTTCTGCTATTGCTAGTTCTAGTCTTGTCACCGAGTGGCTCAAGGGTAAAACGTTGGATGAGGCACAAACAATCAAGAACTCCGATATCGCAGAAGAGTTAGCATTACCACCAGTTAAAATACACTGTTCCGTATTGGCAGAAGATGCCATAAAATCAGCTATTGCTGATTATAAAAATAAACTATTAAGGAATTAAAATGTCAGAAAAATACATAGTTGCCGATTGCATTCAATGTGAATCAAATTATGAAATTCAATATGCGACTGAAGTTACTTCAGCTGAATTACCAGAATTTTGCCCATTTTGTGGTGAAGTGATTGAAAAAGAAAACATTCAAGATGAATCTCAAGATGATGAGTTGGATGAGGAAGATGATGAATGGGAAGAATCTTAAATTGGACTTACCAGAATATAATATTCACTGAAAATGATATTGCCAACAACTATGGTTTCGTGTATAGTATTGAGAATACACTAACTAATAGAAAGTATATTGGTAAGAAGTTATTTTGGTCAGCAAAGACCAAACAGGTCAATAAGAAGAAGAAACGATATAAAGCACCTTCTGATTGGCAAGACTATTACGGTTCTAATGAAGTTTTAAAGAAAGATATTGCAGAATTTGGTAAAGAGAACTTCACTAGAACTATTCTTCATTTATGCAAATCGAAAGGTGAATGTTCTTACCTAGAAGCAAAAGAACAATTTATTAATGGTGTTATTGAGAGTTCTGATTATTATAATACATGGATTATGGTTCGTGTAAGAGATACACACATCAAAGACTATATTGAAAGAACGAAAAATGAAAGAAATATTCGCAAAAATGAAGGAAGCTGAATGTCACGCTATAGCTTTTTTACCATCAGAAGATCCTAAAGAACAAGCAATTATCCAAGGTTTACATTATAAAGATGAGGGTGAAATTGTTAAGACGGAATCGGATGTAGGTGAATTATATGAAATTATTATATTTCAAGGTGATATTGATGATGGTTTTAGTCAGTTAGAACAATTTGAAGCTGTGTTATCATGTCCATTTACCTATAGTGATAGAATGTACCATGGAAATTATTTTGGAGTTGTAGCAAAAAAAACAAGCACTTCAGGTGAAGTAGTTGAGAGTCTTTTAGAAAAAATTGGTGATTTAATTTATGGAGGAAGTGATGAAAGAAATTTGGAGCAAAACAGTTTTAAAGCAAACACTTGAGAATGGTGTTAATACAGTAGTATTTACAAAATTAAATGGAGAAGTGAGGGAATTGTATTGTACCTTAGATCCCGAAGAATTACCTGTATCAGATAAACAACTATTAACAGAGAATATAACTAAAAAAGAAAACGATGAAGTTCTATCTGTGTGGGACTTAGATAAAAAAGCTTGGAGATCGTTTCGTTTAGATTCAATTATTGAAGTTAGAAACCACTAATGTCCGATCAAGAAGAAAAAGTAATCAATATACAAGAACGAACTGAAAATAAGACCCGTGAGATGATGGGTGAAATTGAAGGTTTGTTTGACAAGTATGTTACTGAATGGAAAGAACTAAAGAATTATTCTTTCTTGTATAATCTTGGCATAAAGCCTGCTCATGCTCGAAAAATTAAAGTATGGGCTCAAGATCGCATTATGACATGGAAAGAAGCCGTATCAAGTGAAGATGAGCAAATTAAAGAAGCATACAGTTGTTATACCAAATCACAATTAAATAAATGTGTAAGTTGGTGGTCTAGTATTATCGATGACTGTGATAGACTTGTCTCTGATGGTAAAGTATTAAATAAACAGAACCGATTAAGGAAACAATTAAGAACTCCAACGAAATCTAAAAAGATTAAACCTATACTATGATACTTATTGACCTAAACCAAGTCCTTTTATCAGGACTAATGGCCCAAATCGCTGGCCAGAAAAATCAAACATTAAATGAAGATTTAGTTAGACATCTTGTTCTAAACATTCTTCGTGGACATATAAAGAACTTTAAAAGAGAATATGGCAACAACATTATTCTATGTTGTGACAATAGAACATATTGGCGTAAAGAGATATTCCCTTTCTACAAAGCTGGTCGTAAGAAAACTAGAGAGAAATCTGATCTAGATTGGAAACTCATATTTGATATTCTTGGTAATCTAAAGAATGAACTCAAAGAGAACTTTCCATATAAAGTAATTGATGTTGAGAACGCTGAGGCTGATGATATTATTGGCACATTGGTTCCTAGAATGGCACCACATGAGAAGATACTGATTCTATCAAGTGATAATGACTTTCTACAATTACAGAAGTATGGTGATAATGTTAAACAATATAACCCAGCTCAAAAGAAATATATCAAGTCACCTAATCCAGTATTAGACTTAAAAGAGAAGATTATCCGTGGTGATAAGGGTGATGGCATTCCTAATGTCTTATCGGCTCAAGATTGTTTTGTAACAGAAACAAGACAGAAACCTATCAATAAAAGTATATTAGATAAATTACTAAATGAAGATGTTGATAATTGGTCAGATGCTAATGCTAAGCATGGATATTCAAGAAATCAATTATTGATAGATTTGTCCTACATACCTAACGAAGTCAAAGAAAATATTATAAAGACTTACGATGAAATTAAACCAGCACCACGCAATAAATTATTAACATACTTCATTGAGAAGAAACTTCGTAATTTAATGGGTGATATAGAGGATTTTTAAAATGACAAGAATTTATGAGATACTAGATGAATGTAGATTATGTGAAACGCTTGATGAAGTAGTAAATGTGATGAGAAAGTATGATTCACCCACAGTAAGAGAAGTTTTTAAGTGTGCTTATCATCCATACACTCAATGGTACTTATCTGATATACCTGATGACTACAAAAAACCAGATACTTTCCCTGGAATCTCAAGGACACAGCTCTATACTGAATTTAGACGTATCTATTTGTTTCAAAAAGGTCATCCTGTAGCCGATACACTCTCGGAAGACAAGAGAAAGAACTTACTAACACAAATTCTTGAAGGATTAGAGCCGGATGATGCTCAAATCTTCATTGATGTGCTTCGAAAAGACTTAAAAATACAAGATTTGACGCCGGAAGTGATAAATTTAGCGTATCCTGGACTTTTACCAATTCCTGAAGTCAAAAAAGACGAAAAAAACACAAAAAAAGCATAATTTCGCTTGACAAATGATCAATTCTATGTCATAATTACCACATAATTGAAAATTTTAACGGACTACATATATTATGCTTATTGAATCTAAATCAAATCTCGCCAAATTGATGGCCACAGAGAATATCCTTGTGGAACAGAAGAATGTTCCAACAGCATATTTCAATTTAAAGGACCGAGTTCTAGTTGTTCCTACTCTCAAAGAAGAAATTGGTCCTTCTTTATATGATTTGTTCATGGGTCACGAAGTTGGCCATGCACTTTTCACTCCAGAACAAGGTTGGCACGATTCAGTCGTTGAAGTTGGTGTCAACCGTTCTATTCTAAACGTATGTGAAGATGCTCGTATCGAGAAACTCATATGCCGTAAGTATCCAGGTCTTAAACAATCATTTATCAGAGCTTATCGTGATTTATTAAATAGAGATTTCTTTGGTATCAAAGACTTAGATGTCGATCTACTTAAACTCATTGATAGAATCAACCTACACACAAAATGTGGTCTAGGTGCTAATGCTTCATTCAATGATGAAGAAATGTATTTTGTTGGTGAAGTAATGAAATCTGAAACTTTTGAAGATGCTGTAGAGATCGCTAAGAAGATCCAAGCATATATGAAAGAAAGAGTTGAAGAAACAAAAATCAAGTTAGGCATGGAAAAAGATGATGCTGGTGAAGGTGATGACCTAGAAGAAGATGCTGATGATGAAGGTCAAGATATGTCTATGGAAGGTAATGCTGATTATCAAGACTATGAATCAGAAGATGCTGGCAAGAGCCGTGCTATTCAAGATGAACAGTCTGATGATGGTGATGAAGAATTAGACTCTATTACCGATAATAAGTTCCGTGAGAATGAAAAAGAGCTTTATGACTATCAATCAGCTGATCGTATCTATGCTAACATTCCAGATATCGACCATAATAAAGTTATCATTAGTTATAAACAAATGTATCAAGAAATCAAAGATGAAGATAGTAAAGACTATGGTTCAAACTTTATACAAAAACATAAAATTGATACTAAGAAGTTTATTGAATTCAGAAACAACACTAACAAGGTTGTATCATATCTAGCTAAAGAGTTTGAATTACGTAAGAACGCTGACCAACTTAAAAGAGCTAAGACAGCTAAGACTGGTGAGATCGATATGAACCGTATCTATTCATACCAATTTAATGAAGACATCTTTAAGAAGATCACTAATGTGCCTAATGGTAAATCTCATGGCCTAGTGTTATACCTTGACTGGTCGGCTTCAATGTCAAATGTGATGGATAATACAGTTAAACAATTATTGACCTTGGCTATGTTCTGTAAGAAAGTCATGATACCATTTGAAGTATATGCTTTCTCTGATCGATATGGTTATTATGGTAATAAAGAACAACCTATACATTCATTCAAAGAAGGTGACTTGACGATCAAAGGTGATTTTCGCTTATTGAACATACTATCAAGTAAAATGTCATCATCAGAGTTTAGCTACGCATCTTCTGCTTTATTACATGGTATCTATAATCACCATGACTTTCCAGATTACTGCCTTGGTTCAACACCATTAAATGAAGCTATCATCTCAGCGATGACCATTATACCAGAGTTTCAAAAGAAATACAAACTACAAGTGGTCAACGCTGTATTCTTAACCGATGGTGAAGGTCATCACCTATCTAAAATTAAAGATAGTACCATGGATTATGGTATTCGTAATGAGTATAACCTAATCTACCGTGACCCAAAGACTTTGGCTCAGATGAAAGATGATAACAACAATCGAGTATCGAACTCCAAACCGTTCCTATACCTCCTTAAACAAAGGACGGGTTGTAACGTGATTGGATTCCGTATTCTATCTCTAAGAGATGTCCGTAACTTTCTATGGCATACCTATAAGTCTGGAGTGGATACAACACCGATCTATAACAAGTTTAAGAAAGATAAATCGATGGTCGTCACCTCCGCTGGTTTTGACGAATACTATTTACTTAAATCAGATAAACTTGACGTAGAAGACGAAGCCGAACTAGAAGTTAAAAGCCAAACAACACGTGGCTTAGTATCTGCTTTCAAGAAGTATTCTAAAGGCCATATACAGAACCGAGTAGTCTTAAATAGATTTGTTGAGATGATTGCTTAACTTTTTAAAAGATTTTTCCGATGGATCAAAACGAAGCCCAATACTTTATACAACTATTAACCAGAATCAAGGTTAATCTTCCAGAATACCCTAACAAGGCGCTAAAGGAAGAATTAGAGATCGTAATTAGAAAACTGAGAGGATAGTAATGAATAAAACAACACTAATCGGTGGTATCATCACACTAAACATACTTGCACTGGTGGTCGCTGTGTCATACAGAGATATATTTAATGTCATCTGTTATGGACTCAGTATAATGGGTGTAATGGTTTACTATATGGAGACCAAATGAGTAACCTTGATCGTATTGTAATGTTTATTATGGTGATTATCTCTGCCATCTCCACCTACGTGGCTGTGTCCTGTTATTATAGAATATCAGAGTATGATGCTAAATTGGTATCGCTGAATCTTTTACTTAACCAGCAGTCAGATATATCCAATTCACTTAAAGAAGAAGACCTTATCATATTGAAACACTTTGATAGTGTAGATAAGAGATTTAAAGAACTCGAAGAAAAACAAAGAGTAAACGATGTAAGAATCACCGAATTAGGCTCTAAATTAACTAGGAGAAAATAATGGCAGGTCCAAGTGTAAAGGTTCATCCAGGCAAACGTAAAGGTAATCCGATGCTCACCAGAAATGGTAGACCAAGATTAGGTCCATTAAATGTAAAACAATTAGTTGCTTTGTTAGATAAGACATCGGCTGTTAAGATAAAGGCGAAGATCGTGAGAGAGATAGCGAAGAAGAATCTTCGTTTGATTAAGAAGAACCATCCAGAAATTTTGTAATCCTGTGACTGGGGCTCCAGAAAAAAAATTCGAATTCAAGAGAACCGGTACCAGATTTTAAGTAACGCCATGACCCGTTCGGGCCATGGACCACAATTTTACACTGGCCTAGGCTGCTTGCCAACCTAAGCCACTTGTGTTACCATTCCACCTATTTAAACTGTGAGAATGAGTCCGTGCTTTTATACTCCGAAAAGTCGTCCGCTGATGCGCCTATAATTGCATATTTTACCAATAATGCCAATACCACACCAACCAATATACCTTTGATTATATCCATGCCATTCTCCTTTATATTAATGATAGCCAATGGCATACGCCTGCCAATAGGCCAAATATGGCCTGTGCCACTCCATAATGGAATAGGACCCAGGCCAAGGCCAACCATAGGATGGTCCTCATCCAGTGAACACCATTTGGCTGTAACCAATTGGCTTGGATGAGGTGGTGTATGTATGGCTGGTCCGTGCCTTCTGACGGAAGGTACGGCTGCCCTTGGTGGCACGGACCTTGTGGTCCACTGTGACCTTGATACCCATGGCTCTATACTCTGCTAATGTAATCATATGTTCTCCTAATGTGAGGTGGTGGTGAGGTAGCTTAAGGTAAGCTTGAGGTAAACTCCTGGTTAGTCCAGGAGTGTCATGTATTCTGATGGGTAGTATTGGCGGAACAAGTCTAGTCCTTTGCGGACTGTGCCATACTCGCCTATCATCTCTGCGCCTTTGATGAGGTCATAGAGTGAGACAGCATAGCGGTCTAGTGTAGCGCTGTCACCGCTAAATGGGTTTTCTACTGTAGCGCCTTCTTGGTAAAGAGTGATACCAGGGAAGGTCTTGAGGATCTTTGCTTCGATTGTAACTTGAGTCATTTTTTTCTCTCCGTGTTTTGTTATTGAATAAACCATTATACAGGTTTCTGGTAAAAAGGCAAGCGGTTAAGCCGCTTCCCTTTGGTTTTCTCGGACTCTAAACATGATGAACTTAGCACGGTTGATATACTGTCTAGCAGTCTCGTGGTCTGGTTCGCCAAATTCAGCGCTTAGCACCTCTTGAGCGTCTGATAGAATTCCAGCTGCGAACATGATTTCCTCGCCTGGAAAGCATTGCGTTTTAACGATATGCTCTAGCTGCGCCTTGCTGCAACCATAACATTGTAATTCCCATGCTAACTGTTCTTTTTGACTTCTTTCCATTTTTCTCTCCGTTTTGTTATTGTTCATGTTACCATTATAACGGAATAGGGGGAAAAGGCAAGCGTTTACCGGAGAGAGTGGTAAATAAAGTGCTTGCCTTTTCGGAGGGGGTGTGATATACTAGCTGGTGGTATTGGCTAGGAGTAGCTTGTGGATTTTGTCTTCAATCACCGGTGCTCGGAAATCTGGATCGGCTGCTCTCAAGGAGTGCCAGATATACTCCAGCTGGTCGAGCGTTATCTCTTGGGTGCCTAGGCAATTATTGCCGGACTCGTCCCATCTTTTTAAGGTTATGCTCATGTTAATCATCCTCATGTAGGTTAATATAGTCTGGTGTATCTTGGCGCTGCAGTGCTACAATCCGCTCATCGGTTGCCTTCTGCAAGAATTCCACCGTGGACTTTAATAGTGCCTCGAAGTCACCAATGGACACCAATTCGTCCATGTTATTCAGAGTGGATAGGATATGGAAGTCTCCATCGTCCCGCTCTATGCCTATGCTATAGCAGATGCTCATGTTACCACCTCGGATGCTGTCATCTCGTGGTGCCAGTATTCCCTGGTTTGGTAGTCATCATCTTCATAACGGTCTACTGGAATATAGGTCTCTTGGTCTTTAACTATTCGCATGGCCTCTTCGGCGGACTCTGCCTCAACCGTATAGACCTCGGTCTCAATGAATTCAACCACCTTTGGTAATCGTACCGTGAATTTACTCATACGCAGCCTCCACACAATTTGCTACCGTGTTTATCGCTACTTGCACTGCCGTCCATACTGCCATCGGATTGTCCGATGCCTTTGCTACCATGTCCACATAATCATATGCGGCTTGTAGGTCGGTGCCCTTGTCAGCGAACATCGGGTTTTTTAACGACATCACCAAGTCGGACTTGCTCATATCAAAATTGCTCATACTATTCCCCCTTGAGTTCATAATTAAAAGTCTGAATGATGTCATCCAGAATTTCCAAGCGGTCGATAGAACCGTAGCGCTCGGTCATATTTGCTTCACGGCGAACCAAGTCAAGTATTTCATTGACATGGATTTGGTTGAGAACCGCCGTGTTTGCTTTCTTGTCCTTCTCAACCTTGGTGATACAATATATTACATTTTGCATTTTTCTCTCCTTCGTTTACTGTATAAACCATTATACAGGTTTACCAGAAAAAGGCAAGCACTATTTTCGCTTGCCTTTTTCGGGAGAGCCTGTTATAATGTATAGGCTGAAAATCTCAAGGCGTCCTTCTTCAGGCATGTAGATTGACCTAAGCGGCCTGGTCGTCTAGGACCCCTATACTTAACTCTGAATTTCAGACCTTGTGATTTTGACCATCTTCTAAAAAGGTCAAGTTGTTTTATATCAATGTTAGAATATATGGCTGCTACTGTTTTCATAGTTTTCTCTCCTTTTTAACTATACAATCATTATACAGGTTTACCATAAAAAGGCAAGCACTTTCGGCGCTTGCCTTTTCTGCCGTTTTATGTTATGATAATAAGTTTTGAATTCGTGACACTGTTAGAGAATTGAAACCCCCAATGTGAAATTCTAGAATCTCATCATCATCATAAGCACGATATTCTTTATAGTCATAGATTGTAGCGACTAGACCATCATCGAATTCAATCAAATACTCATTGCGTGTTTTTGAATCAATGTCAGCATAAGTCACTGAAGGCGCTTCAAATATATTTTTGAGATTTGATAATGAAGTCATAACAGACCCCTGATAACTAGTCCCTGATGTTTTATTGAATTCGTCTAATTTTAGTTTTCTCATAATTTTCTCTCTCTTAATTGTTATAATCATTATAACACAAATGGTAAAAAAGGCAAGTGTTATTTCTTGTCTTTATTCTATTCTATACTAGGTGGTTTGTATGTAATATTATGTCATTCCTTACAGCTTAATCAAAAAGTGCTTGCCATTTTTACCAGTTACTGTATAATGGTACCATACTGAAAAAAAGGTAGAGCGGAACCTGCGTCACGCTTATGTATCGCAGCAATAAAAAAACAGGCACCTATAGTGCCTGTCCCAAAATAGCAATTGCCGATTATATCTGCTGGCGCTTGCCTTTTTGTCCGTTTTATGTTATAACACCGAAGCGATGTCCACTATATTATAAACATGCTTGACAAAACCAGTGCTATCTTTTTTTGCTTTGCCTTTAGCATATAGTCCCACAATAACATTGCGTGGATCTAAAAAGCGGAGGTCGCTCTCATCGCCATTAAATACCGTGGTATTCTCGTAGCGCTCTGGCAATTTCTTGTCAGCAAATACCACTGCTACATTGTAATTTTGCTCAATTGCTTTTACCACGTCCGCATCGTTGCCGTCTGCTGCAGAAAAGGTTAAGTGATAATTGGATGGCACGGTACGACCGACAACCTTGGTATAATCATAAAACTGGACTGTAGGAAACATATCGAAAATGTTCCTATAATCTGCTATTCTGATTTTTTCCCAGGCGATATCGCTCGTGCCGTTTAAACGGAAGACAGGCACAAGTCCACGCTTTTCAGCATAGATAATTGCATTTTGAATTTCATGAGCAAGTGCTGACATAAAAGCGGATCTATTCTCAAAAAAGGCACGTGTCTTGCGTATACGTGCTTGCTGAATAACGTTGGTGCTTTCGCCTTTTTTGAATATACCACCACGACCGGCAGTATTTAAACATGCTGCTTTGCAACCAGCGGTTGCTTTAGGACAAGTCTGATATCCTGATAGATCAGCAGGCGCCAAGTGTAATATACTGGTTAAATAACCTTGCTTTTCGCCTTTTAATATCTTAGGGTTACCACGTGTTAATAATGACATTTTTCTCTCCTGTTTAATCATTAAGTACCATTATACATGAACCACCGAAAATGGCAAGCACTATTTTAATTCCTGCATATTATCTACAGCGTCCCTAGCACCATAATAGGTGCTCTCATTAAACTGATCGGAAATTGGTGAATAGTCCTCATCTGGTACAGCATGATCGACCGCTTCGCACATAGCGGTATATAACACCTCGACCTCATCATCCGTTAATTCTATGATGAATTTTCTTTTATTGCTCATATTTTCTCTCCTGATTAATATAGTACCATTATACATGAATACCGAAAAAAGTCAAGCGTT
>Ga0209500_10000020_pt1 | contig 158387 bp, 58 predicted proteins | sample S_140212_EF_Meta_FD_187323 | JGI IMG/M metagenome (GOLD analysis project Ga0209500, IMG submission 187323) | Freshwater microbial communities from Lake Simoncouche, Canada to study carbon cycling - S_140212_EF_MetaG (SPAdes) (version 2) | ecosystem: Environmental > Aquatic > Freshwater > Lake ...
TCGGCTTCGATCCGACCGTGACCGCGGGTGTCACGGGCTTCCTGACTTTCTACGCGATCTTCCTGCATGCCGACGTCGATTGGGATTTCGGTCCGCTGCGTTCCGTCATCGCCACTCCGGTCTTCCACCGCTGGCACCACTCGAAGGACCCTGCGGCCATCGACAAGAACTTCGCCGGGCTCCTGCCGTTTTGGGATATCCTCTTCGGCACCTACTATATGCCGAAGGATCGACTCCCGCAGAACTTCGGCGCGACCGAACCGGTGCCCACGGGCTATTTCGGCCAGCTCTGGCATCCGTTCTCCGGCTGGTTCAAGCGCAAGGGCCCGCCGCCGTTGCCTTGAGGCTGGTTTGCTTCCCCGTTTGCATTGGGCGTCACGACCGTTAGGGTAGGCTTTTAGCCGATGTACCCTCAGGACCTACGCGAAAACTGGCATGCCGGCCAAGGCCGGTGGAAAGACGTGCCCGCCGCGGAGTGGAACGACTGGCATTGGCAGCTGCGTAACCGCATCACGACATTGGCCCAGCTGGAAGAGATGCTGGAGCTGACCAAGGAGGAGCGGGAAGGGTGCCTCTTCGCCCCCCACAAGCTGTCGCTCTCGATTACGCCCCATTTCTTCAACCTCATTGACCCCAAGGATCCGAACTGCCCGGTGCGTCGGCAGGTCATCCCGCGCATCGAGGAATCCTACGTCGCCCCAGGTGAATCCGAGGATCCCGTCGGCGAAGAAGGTACGATGCCTGTCCCGGGCATCGTCCACCGCTACCCGGATCGCGTGCTCTTCCTGGTCACGGACCGCTGCGCTTCCTATTGCCGATATTGCACGCGCAGCCGCCTGGTCTCCAACGCCCAAGCCTATGACTTCCATCCCGAACTCGAAGCCGGCCTAAAGTACATCGAAGAGCACACCGAGATTCGCGATGTCCTGCTCTCCGGCGGCGATCCACTATTACTCTCCGACGCTAAGTTGGACGCGCTCCTCGGCCGCCTGCGCACGATCAAGCATGTCGAGTTCATCCGCATTGGTTCACGTATTCCGGTCTTCCTGCCGCAGCGCATCACGCCGGAGCTCGCCGAGGTCTTCCGCAAGCACGGTCCAATCTGGCTAAGTATTCACACCAACCATCCGAAGGAGATCACCCGTGAGCTCGCCGCGGCCTGCGAGCGCCTGTCTTTTGCCGGCGTGCCGCTCGGTAATCAGTCCGTGCTCCTCGCCGGCGTCAATGACGACGTCGAGGTCATGAAGTCGCTCGTCCATCGTCTCCTCATGATGCGCGTGCGTCCGTATTACCTTTACGCCTGCGACCTCATCGAAGGCTCGACCCATTTCCGTGCGCCCATCCAAAAGGGCATCGAAATCATTCGCGCGCTCCGCGGCCACACGACCGGTTACGCGGTCCCTCAGCTGATCATCGACACCCCGGGCGGCGGCGGGAAGGTCCCGATCAACCCAGAATACGTCCAGGCCATCCACGATGGGATCGTCGAACTACGTAATTTCGAGGACCGGGCGTATGTGTATCCGTCGGGTACGAAGATGCCGGACGTGTACAAGGTATAGGCGGTAAGCGGGAAGCGGTTGGCGGTTGGGAGTACAATTCACTCAAGGGGAGACCGGAGACCGGATGACTGGCTGGGGCCGCCGCAGGGCGGCCGAGGGTAGGGGCACGATTCATCGTGCACTCCTCAACGGAGGGCGCGGCGTAGCCACGCCCCTACCTCTGGCCACCATGCGGCGGCTAGGTAGGGCTGACCGCCTCGGTCAGCCGCGGGTTGGGACGTGGCTTTCCTATCCGCCATCCGCTAACCGCTAACCGCTATTGGGCGGGATGGCTTTAGCCATCCCGCCCAATACAACTAACCGGGGGTTTAATCCGGTTAGCGCTCAAAGTGGTGGGCTCGTAGGGATTCGAACCCCAAACGTCTGATCCGTAGTCAGAAATGATATCCATTTCACCACGAGCCCGTAGTGAGAGATTTGAGCAAACGACCCACGGCCCCTAAGGCAAGGAATTTTTCAGGCCTGCGCCTGATGCAGGGCCACGGTGCCGAAAAGCATCCTTTTGTGGCTTACCTTGGCGAATCCAGCGGCCTTGAGCTCCGCATCGAGGCCCGCGGCATCTGGGAAGCCCGCGATGCTGGTGCCGAGATATTTATAAGCGCCGAAGTCGCCGGTCAGGATACCGGCGAGCACTGGGAGTACGCAACGCACGTGGATGAAGTGGAACGGCGCGAACCAGGCGCTGGGTTGGGAGAACTCGAGGATGAGTAACGTGCCGTCCGCGCGCAGGATGCGACGCAGTTCGCCGAGGCCTTTGGCGCGGTCTTCGAAGTTGCGTACGCCGTAGGCGATCGTGACTACGTCCTGCGAGGCGTCGGTGATCGGGAGCGCCATGCAGTCGCCGGTCTTGAATAAGAGGGACACGTTTTCTTTCTGCGCCCGGACGCGGCCGAGTTCGAGCATCGGCTCGCAGAAATCATAACCGACAATCACGCAATCGGCGGGCAGGTCGCGGCGGAGCGCGAAGGCGACGTCGCCACTGCCGGTGGCGAGGTCGGCGATGGTCTTGGGCTGGGCGGCCTTAGCCGCGGCCACGAGCTGTTCGCGCCAACCCACGCACAGGCCGAGGCTGAGGATGCGGTTCGCGAAGTCGTAACGAGAGGCGATCCCGGAGAACATGCGTTGGACTGCGGAGCCTTCGGGCATGGGGTTACCCTCCGTACATTACCGAGAAGGTCAAGTGAGCGGCACGGAGGGGTAGGGGTCGGGGTAGGGGTAGTAGAATCAGAAAGCCAACGAGTAAGACTCAGGACTCGTGAACCTTCGTCGCGCATCCTGTATCTGCCTGCCCCAACCCCGACCCCTGCCCCTACCCCTTATATGAAAACTCCTCCGCCCATGAGGACGCGGTCGTGGTAGACGGCGAGGACTTGGCCGGGCGCGAGGCCACGCTGGGTCTCGGCAAAGCGGAGGCGGACGGTGCCGTCCGGCTGCGGGATGAAGCGGGCTGGCGTGGCTTTATCGCGATAACGCACGCGGGCGAGGATGTCCTGTTCGCCGATGACCGGTTGGTTAATCCAGGTAAAGTCGCGCGCGACGGCCTCGCTGGTATACAGCCACGGGGCATCGGGCTTATCGAAAGCGACGTGCAGGGTGTTCGTCGCAAAGTCTTTCTTCACGACAACGAAGTATTCGTTTTCGGTGTTGGAGGGCAGGCCGATGCCCTTGCGCTGGCCGATGGTGTAGCGATGGAGTCCGCGGTGCTGGCCGATTTCCTTGCCGGTGGCGTTCACGATCGGGCCGGGCGAATCCGGGATGTGGCGTTCGAGGAAATCTTGGACGGGGATCTGGCCGAGGAAGCAGATGCCTTGGCTGTCTTTGCGTTCCGCGTTCGGCAGCTTTGCGTCCGCGGCGAGTTTGCGTACTTCAGGCTTCAGCAGTTCGCCGATCGGAAAAATCGCCTTCGCAAGCTGTTCTTGGCGCAGTAGCGCGAGGAAGTAGGACTGGTCCTTATTCGGGTCGAGGCCTTCGAGCAGGTCGAACGTCCCGTCGGTGTTCTCGCGGCGCCGCGCGTAGTGGCCCGTCGCGATGACGTCGAAGCCGTCCTTGATCGCTTTGCGCAGGAAGACGCCGAATTTCATCTCGCGGTTGCAGATGATGTCGGGGTTCGGGGTCAGGCCTTGGCGGTAGCCGTCGACGAGGTATTGGACGACTGTGTCGCGGTAGTCCTGGACGAGGTCGATGATCCGGAAGGGCAGGCCGAGGTGCTCGGCGACGGCCTGGGCGTTGCGGACGTCGTCCTCCCAGGGGCATTCGCCGGGGAAGGGAAGGCCTTCCTCGTTCATCCAGGTCCGGAAGTAGGCGGCATGCACCTCATGCCCTTGCTGCTTGAGCAGAAGGGCCGCCACGGCGCTATCAACGCCGCCGGAGAGGGCTACCAGGACCTTGGACATCGGAGGGCAAGGTAGGGCGGGGAAGGGCGGGGATACAGATTATTTAAAAGTGCTAGGGCTAGGGCCAGGGACAGGGCTAGGGGCAGGGGTGGGGGCAGGTAATATTAGCCTAGCCCCAGCCCTACCCCTATCCCTTTGTGGTCTCATATCGCTTTGCTCTCCCGCCTTGGGCATGCTTTCCTCCTTCCATGCGTATCGGCATCCTTTTTCTTTTGCTTGGCCTTCTCCCCCTCTCGGCGCAAAACGCGCAGCTCGCTGGCATGCAGCAGGACCTAGCGGAACTCCGCACCGAGGTCGAAAAACTGAAGCTGGAGAATGCGGACCTGCGCGCGGCGCTGAATCGCCAGAAGGCCGGCCAAGGTCAGGCTGCTTCGACGGCCGACACGCTGGCCAAGACGCGGGCCGAAACCCTTAACGAAGTCGATCGTCGCCTGAAGCTCCACACCGATGAAGTGAATGCCGCCCTCGCTGAACTCACCCGCCAGGTGAACGCCGCCCTCGGCAAGCCCAGCACCACGCCGACGGCGAAGTCCATTAAGCCGGCCGCGCAGACCGAAGCTCCAGCCTCAACCGAAGAGGGCGCACCTTCCGGCATTCCCCAGACCGGTATCAAGTATCGCGTCAAATCCGGCGATACGGTCACGAAAATCGCCCTGCGCAACGGCTCCAAGGTCGATTGGATTCTGAAAGCGAATAACCTTTCCTCGCCTGCCGCCCTGAAGGCGGATGTCGAAATCTTCATCCCGCAGGCCGAAACCCCGGCTCGCTAATCTCTTTAAACAAGCCTCATGGCCACTCCTCCTAAGAAATCCCTCGGTCGCGGTCTCGGTTCCCTTATCGGGGCTGGCGTAACCAAGCCTGCCCAGCCAGTCGCCGCGCCCGTAACGACCGCCGCCCCTGTCGCGCCGGGTCTCCAGTTGCAGGAACTGCTGCTCACTTCAATCGTCCCGAATCCCCGTCAGCCGCGCCGTGATTTCGACGACGCTCAGGTGAAGGAACTCGCCGACTCCATCCGTTCCGAAGGCCTCATGCAGCCGATTGTCGTCCGCAAGGTGAAGGATGGATTCGAGCTTATCGCTGGCGAACGCCGTTTCCGCGCCTTCAAGCTGATTGGCCAGAAGACCATCACCGCCCGCATCCTCGAGGCCAGTGACGCTTCCAGCGCCGTACTCGCGCTCATTGAGAACCTGCAGCGTGCCGATCTGAACGCCATCGACGAAGCCCTCGGCTTCGCTTCGCTCATGCGTGACTTCAGCCTCACGCAGGAAGCCGTCGCCGACCGTCTCGGCAAGCCGCGCGCCAGCATCGCCAACAGCGTCCGTCTCCTCGCTCTCGACAACGAGCTTCAGGCCTACGTCCGCAAGGGCCAGCTCTCCGCCGGACACGCCAAAGCCTTGCTTGGTATCGAGAACGTCGCCCACCGCGTGCAGGTTGCCCGTCTCGTGATCGAGAAGGGACTTTCTGTTCGCGCCACCGAAGCCGAGGTGAAGAAGCTCGCTTCAACCAAGAAGGCCGATCGCAAGCAGACCGTCCAGACGGTTGTCGCCGACGTCCAGAAGCGCCTCGCTTCCCACTTCGCCTCTCCGGTCTCGGTCGTCCGTAAGGGCACCAAGGGAAGCATTTCGATTCCCTTCAGTAGCGACGACGAACTTGCCCGCCTGCTGGAGAAGATTGGGATCAAACTCTGACGCGAATAAGGTGAGAGCGGTTGGTGGTTAGCGGTTGGCGGATAGGTAAATGCAAAGAAACAAAAAGCCCGGGTCAGGTGACTCCGGGCTTTGTTTTGGGCATTGTTTGTCTTCCCCAACCGCTACTACCTCGGCGGCCTCCGGCCGCTCAGTGCTTAAAGTGCCGCATGCCGGTGAAGACCATCGCCATGCCACGCGCATCGGCGGCGGCGATGACGTCGGCGTCCTTCACGGAGCCTCCTGGCTGGATGGCGCAGGTCGCGCCCGCATCGGCCGCGGCGAGCAGGCCGTCAGGGAAGGGGAAGAAGGCGTCGGAAGCGATGGCGGAGCCCGCCAGCGAGAGCTTGGCTTCGCCGGCCTTCCAGACTGCGATGCGCGAGGAGTCGATCCGGGACATCTGGCCAGCGCCGACGCTGAGCGTGCGTTCCTTGCCGGCGTAAACAATGGCGTTAGACTTCACGTGGCGGACGACGCGCCAGCCGAAGAGCAGGGCGGTCATCTCGTCGGCCGTCGGGGCACGCTTGGTGACGATCTTGAAGTCGCGCGGGTTGGCTGGCTTCTGGTCGCGGTCCTGGACGAGCACGCCGCCGATGACGGCGCGGACTTCGCGGAGGGTGTCGGCGCGGAGGCCGACCTTGGCGCGCATAAGGCGGAGGTTCTTCTTCTTGCCGAAGATCGCGAGGGCGTCGGCGTCGAACTCCGGCGCGATGATGACTTCGGAGAAGATTTCCGCGATGGCCTCGGCGAGGCCCTTGTCGATGGTGCGGTTGGCGACGATGATGCCGCCGAACGGGGCCTGCTTATCGGTCTCGAAAGCCTTGTGCCAGGCTTCGAGGAGCGTGTCGGCTGAAGCCACGCCACAGGGGTTGGTGTGTTTCAGGATGCAGATCGTCGGGCGCTCGAACTCGCCGATGAGGTAGGTCGCAGCGGTGATATCGAGAATGTTGTTATAGCTGAGTTCCTTACCCTGCAGCTGTTCGAAGGCTTCGTGGAACGAACCGTAGAGCGCGGCCTGCTGGTGAGGGTTTTCGCCGTAGCGGAGACGCTGGGCGATGGGCAGGGTCGACGAGAAGCGTGAGGGCAGACCGAGGACGTTGCCGGCGCCGGGCTGGGCCTGGGACTCGAGGTAGTTGGCGATCGCGGCGTCGTAGGCGGAGGTGCGCTGGAAGACCTTGAGCGCGAGTTCGCGGCGGAGTTCGCCGAGGGTCTCGGGGGCCTTCATCGCAGCGAGCACGCGCTCGTAGTCGGCGGGGTCGGTGACGACCGAGACGGAAGCATGATTCTTGGCCGCGCTGCGCAGCATGGACGGACCGCCGATATCGATATTTTCGATGGCGTCCTCGAACGAGCAGTTCGGTTTCGCGACGGTAGCTTCAAACGGGTAGAGGTTCACGACGACGAGGTCGATGAGGTCGATGCCGTGCTTCTTGGCTTCGTCGAGGTGCTCCTGCGAATCGCGACGGCAGAGGAGGCCGCCGTGGACCTTCGGGTGCAGGGTCTTCACGCGGCCTTCCATGATTTCGGGGAAGCCCGTGTGTTCGCTGACGTCGGTCACCGGCAGTCCAGCGTCGCGGAGCATCTTCGAGGTGCCGCCGGTCGAGAGGAGCTTATAGCCGTGTTCCTTGACGAGGGCCTGGGCGAAGGACAGGAGGCCGGTCTTGTCGCTGACGGAGAGAAGGGCGATGGGCATGGTGAAAGAAGGCCTAGGGGTAGGGGGAGGGGGAGGGGGGGTCAAGGAAGCAGGAGGTGTTGATGGCGGTTAGCGGTTAGCGGTTGGCGGTTAGGGTGGGTGACTGGGCTGATGGGGCGGACCCGGTTCATGGTCCCTCCTCCCTTTTCGGGGATTTTTCCAGCCGCTAACCGCTAACCGCCAACCGCTTGGGCGTCCCGCCTCTCCACCATTGACCCTCCCGCCCTTTTTCCCTCCCTCCTACCAATGTCCACTGCTCTCCTGTTCTCCGGTCAAGGCGCCCAAGTCGTCGGTATGGGTAAGTCGCTGTACGAAGGTTCGGCCTCCGCCAAGGCCCTCTACGACCGCGCCGCCCAGGTGCTGCCGTTCGACCTCCGTCAGGCCTGCTTCGAAGGCCCGGCCGAGCTCCTGACCGAGACCCGCGTCTGCCAGCCGGCCCTCTACGTCCAGGGTTACGCCATCGCCCAGATTCTCAAGGAGCGCGGTAAGCTCAACGACCTCAAGGCCTGCCTGGGTCTATCCCTCGGCGAACTGACCGCCTACGCCTTCGCCGGAGTCTGGGATTTCGAAACCGGCCTTAAGGTCGTAGCCGAACGTGGCCGACTGATGCAGCTCGCCTGCGACCAGACCAAGGGCGGCATGGCCGCGGTCATCGGTGGCACCCGCGACGATATCTTCAAACTCTGCGCCGCGTTCGACATCGACGCCGCGAACTTCAACTGCCCCGGACAAGTCGTGGTCTCTGGCGACGCCGACAAGGTGGCTCAGGCTGTCGCCCGCGCCAAGGAGTTCGGCGCCTTCAAGCTCGTGAAGCCCCTCGTCGTCGCCGGCGCCTACCACAGCCGTCTGATGGAGCCGGCCCGTCAGGCCTTCGAATCCTTCCTGCAGGGCGTCGAGTTCAAGCGCCCCCAGGTCACGGTCTACGCGAACACCACCGGTGGCACGCTCGCCGAGCCCGCCGATCTCCGTGCCGCGCTGGTCAAACAGGTCGTCTCCTCGGTGCTCTGGGAAGACGATTGTAAGGCCGCCGCCGACACCGGTATCGCCCAGTTTTACGAATGCGGCCCCGGCGGCGTCTTGGCCGGCATGATGAAGCGCTCCGCGCCCGCGGCCCCAGTAGCTTCGTTGCACGAGTTCGCCGATATTCCCGCCTAAACCCCTTCCATTCGGGGCTAACGCTGGACAAGCGCCCCGTCCGTAGTCCTATTAAGCCCTTTCCCTCTTTACCGTGTCCTTAGACCACATCCGCAACTTCTGCATCATCGCGCACGTCGACCACGGCAAGACGACCCTTTCCGATCGTCTGCTCGAGCACACGAAGACCATCGAGAAGCGCCAGATGAAGGAGCAGCTCCTCGACGCGATGGACCTCGAGCGCGAGAAGGGCATCACGATCAAGTGCCACCCGGTGACGATGAATTTCACCGCCCCGGATGGTAAGCAGTATATTCTCAATCTCATCGACACCCCGGGGCACGTCGACTTCGCCTACGAAGTCTCGCGCTCCCTCGCCGCCTGTGAAGGCGCGGTGCTCCTGATCGATGCGTCCCAGGGCGTGGAAGCCCAGACGGTCGCTAACGCCACGCTCGCGATGAATCAGGGCCTCGAGATCGTCCCGGTCATCAATAAGGTCGACCTCCCGAGCGCTCGCCCGGAAGAGGCCCGCCGCCAGGTCGAGGACATCCTCACCATCCCTGCGCAGGATGCGGTCCTCGCCTCGGGCAAGTCCGGCATCGGCATCGACGAGATCTTCGCCGCGATCATCAAGCGCGTCCCGCCACCCCGCTGGTCCGAATACCCGCACCACCGCGCGTTGGTCTTCGACTCCCTCTTCGACTCCTACAAGGGCGTCATTAGCTACGTCCGCGTCTTCTCGGGCACCTTCAAGGCCGGCCAGACGATCGAGCTGATGTACAACGGCGTTCGCTCCGTCATTAAGGAAGTCGGTATCTTCTCACCGAAGATGAAGCCTCAGGACGAACTCGGCCCGGGCTGCGTCGGTTATATTGTCATCAATATCCGCGAAGTGGCCGACGTGAAGGTCGGCGACACCATCACGCTCGCCAACGATCCAGCCAAGGAGCCTGTCCCGGGTTTCAAGGAAGTCAGCCCGATGGTCTTTAGCGGCATCTACCCGCTCGACACGGCTGATTACGAGAAGCTCAAGACTTCGCTCGCCAAATTAGCAATCAATGACTCTTCGTTGACCTATACCGCCGAGAGTTCGACCGCGCTGGGCTTTGGTTTCCGCTGCGGCTTCCTCGGCTTATTGCACATGGAAATCGTCCAGGAACGCCTCCGTCGCGAGTACGACCTCGACATCCTTTCGACCTACCCGTCCGTCGTTTACAAGGTCTATACCACCGATGGCGTAGAGCATATTCTCGATAACCCCGTAGCCATGCCGGATCCGTCCGCCATCGAGCACATCGAGGAACCGACAATCCGTGCTCACATTCATATCCCGGGTACCTCAATTGGCGACATGCTCACGCTTGTGCAGGAGAAGCGCGGTATCTGCGAACGCACCGAGACCATCGATGGCGACCGCGTCGTCCTCGTCTGCCTCCTGCCGCTCAACGAAATCCTCGTCGACTTCAATGACCGCATGAAGTCCATCACCCGCGGCTATGGCTCGATGGACTACGAGCTGGGCGAATACGTCACCTCGGACCTCGTCAAGATGGACATCCGCGTCAACGAAGAGCCCGTCGACGCCTTCTCCTCGATCGTGCACGCCTCCAAGGCCGAAGGCCGCGGTCGCAACCTTTGCGAGAGGCTCAAGGAGCTCCTTCCGCGTCAGCTCTTCAAGATTGCCATCCAGGCCGCTGTCGGCTCCAAGGTCATCGCCCGCGAGACCATCGGTTCCGTCGGCAAGGACGTGACCGCGAAGTGCTACGGCGGCGACATCTCCCGTAAGCGCAAGCTCCTCGACAAGCAGAAGGAGGGAAAGAAGCGGATGAAGCAGATCGGCAAGGTCGACATCCCGCAGGAAGCCTTCATTAAGATCCTCAAGAACGAGGGTTGAGCCCCAGTTCGGGCTTTCCCTCGGTGCGGCGGGCGTTAGTTTGACTCGGTCTTCCCCATGTCCTTCTATTATCGACGTAAGCTCCGCAAGATTGGTAAAGCCTTGCTCGATTCGTCGGAGAAAATTGAGCTCTACCGTGGCGACGTCCTGACCAAGGAAGCGCTGAACGAGCAGCTCGAACTGGTCGAGCAGGTCCGGGCCGCCTCCAAGGATCGTACGACGGAAATCACTCAGGTCGAAGCCCTGCTCAATCGCCTTCACGAGGTCCTTGTCCGTAACGGTGGCAAGATCTACCCCGTGTCCACCGGCTGCGACTACACCGAGATGGTCGTCATGGCCGCCATCGTGGCCGGCTCGATCCGCAGCTTCTTCCTACAGCCGTTTAAGATTCCGACAAACTCCATGTGGCCCACCTACAACGGCATGACCGCCGAGGTGCGGGCCGCTGACGAGCCCGTTCCGAGTCTACCGATTCGCCTGCTGGAGAAGATCCAGTGGACTTGGACCTACGTGATTCCCGCCGAAGTGAACGGTGAGATTGGCATTCCCATTGTGATGCAGCGCTACGGCGACAACCAAGTCGAGTACAGCCTACGCTCTCGCCAGCGCATCGTCGATGATGGCATTTTCGGTACGGGCATCTGGAAAGGCCCGGCGGACAAGCACGAGATTCAGGTCGGCACGACGATGCAGGCTGTGACGATGCCGGCGGATTTCGGCTTCGAGACGGTGCTACTTCGCACGTTCTTTCCCGAAGAGGCTAAGTTAAAGCTGCCCCGTCAGGACCATGATCGCTGGCGCGTGGTCTTCGCCAAGGCTGCCCGCGAAGGTCGTATCAAGAGCGGGCCGTTCGGTCCGGTGCTGATGACGGGTAAGCAGGCGACGGCCGGTCAGACCATGCTCAACTTTGACATCCTCACGGGCGACATGCTTTTCGTGGACCGGATGTCCTATCACTTCGTCGAGCCGTCTCGCGGCGACACCTTCGTCTTCCGGACGAACAATATCCCTGGCCTGAACGACTCCAGTGGACAGCCTTCGCAGAACTACTACGTCAAGCGCCTCGCTGGCGTTCCTGGCCAGAAACTTCGCGTGGGCGAAAAAGGCGAGCTCTTCGTCGACGGCAAGGTCGTCACCTCGCCTGAGCCGATGGTGCTCAACAGCCGTCGCGCGATGGACAAGGGTTACTACGGCTACCTCCCGGAAGCGGGTGGTGATCGCTACGCGATTCCCCTGCAGCAGGAATACACCGTGACGCGGGAGCATTACTACGCCATGGGCGACAACTCCTCTAATAGCTTCGACTCGCGCGGCTGGGGCGAGGTGCCCGCCAAGGATGTCGTCGGCAAGCCGCTCTTCATCCTGCACCCGTTCACGTCCCACTGGGGTCCGGCGAAATGATCGGCTAGGCGGATGACTCTTTCGCTCCGTTGCGCCAAGCCGTCCGACCGTGAGGCAATCAAAGCATTGGTCTTCGGGGTGCTCGCGGATTACGGCCTGCAAGGGGACCCTGAGGGTACGGACCGCGATCTGGCTGACTTGGACGGCGCGTATCTTAAGTCGGGCGGAGTCTTTGACGTCTTGATCGATGAGGCCGGTGTCATCGTCGGCTCCGTCGGTCTTTCCCGGATTTCCGACCTGACCTGCGAGCTGCGCAAGATGTACGTGGCCCGTTCGGCTCGTGGCCAAGGCGAAGGCCGTCGGCTGCTCTTGCATGCGTTGGAGCGGGCGAAGCAACTGGGGTTCTGCCGCATCGAACTAGAGACCGCCTCGGTCCTGCGCGAGGCCATTGCGCTCTATGTCGCGCATGGCTTCAAGTCTTTCACCCCCGCGCACCTTTCGCCGCGTTGCGATTGCGCCTACTATCTGGAACTATCCTGACCGACACCATGTCCTGGACCCTCTATCGCCACTACAAAGGCAACCACTACCTCCGGCTTGGCGCTGCCGCGCATTCCGAGGATCTTTCGCCTCAGGTAGTCTACCGTTGCCTGTATGATAATCCCGCGGCGCGCACGTGGGTCCGGCCGCAGCCGATGTTCGAGGGCTCGATTGAGGACGGCCGCCAGCGCTTCACGCCCGTCGGCCGGCTGCGTCTCGTGCAGCCTGAGGACATGCGCACCGTTCTAGCATTCGGCTACGATGCGTGGAAGCACGATAAGACTTTCGATCAATACTGCGCCGACAAGGACAGCGACCGGAATCATCTCCGAGGCACGCGTTACCTGCTCGAAGATCTGTCGGGCCAGCCGGTGTCCGCCCTCAATGTCCTCCGCTTCCGCGAAAGCCTCATCGGCCTCGCCTCCGTGGCGACCTCGCCCGACCAGCGCGGCAAAGGCTACGCCTCGCTGCTCCTGCGTGCCGTCATGGAACTCCAACGCTTCGCCCAGATTGATACGCGCTTCCTGCTCTTCTCCGAGGTCAAGCCGTCAATCTACGAACGCCACGGTTTCAGCGTTCTGCCCTCGGAACACCAGCGCTTCCCGAAGTCACAGGCGATGGCCACCGGCGACACGCCGTTGTCCGAGACTGAAGCCGCATTTCTGAAGGCCTACTTCTAGGCCAGTGGCTTACTTCTTCGTCGGAGTGGCCAGGGCGACCTTCTCGAGCCACTCGGCGACCTTGGGCTTCTCCGACTCGCCGAAGGAGTGGCCGACGCCGGCCATCTCGCTGCCGACGACCGTCGCACCCTTAGCCTTGAGGGCCTTGGGTAGCTGACTGGTGTTAGGCTTATTGGAGCCTTTTTCGCCACCCCAACAGGCGTAGGCGAACTTGTCCTTGAGGTTGGGTAGGTTGCCTTTTGAGGAATAGACGGTGCCGCCGCCATCCGCGAAGATGAAGGTGCCGAAGTAGTCCGTCAGCTTGGGTTTGCCGTTCAGTCGGAGCATGCCGTCGATGGCGTGTCCGCCGTTGCTGAAGCCAGCAATGATGGAGTGCGACTTGTCGATGTTGGGAATGAGCTGGGCGATTTCATCGAGCATGAAGCGATGGTAAGTCCACACCTTCGCGTAGTCGCCGACCATGTTCGCCTGGCTAGGGTTGTTTGCGCCCTTGGGGTAGGGGAGCCCTACGATGATGAAATCGCCTTCAGGGAGGAAGGACTTGTTCGGCGTATTGCCGCCTTCGCCGCCACCGAGCCAGACGACCAGTGGGTATTTCCTCTTCGCGTCGTAGTCCGCCGGGAGTGTCAGGTGGCAGGCTGCCATGGCACCATAGCGGTCCACGGTGAGCTCGGGAAAATCAAACTTCAGCGAAGCGCCTGGCGCGATCAGCACCTTGAGCTCCGTGCGCGGTACGGGCTTTTCGACGGGCGCGGCGGCTTTGGCCTCGCCCTTCGTTCGATCAGCTTTCGTTGCGGGATTATCCGCCGCGACTAATCCGCCGGTGATGGCGAGTAGAAGAAACAGGCGTGCGAGGCTCATAAATATTGGCGGGGGTTGCCTGAAGAGTGTTCGGGGACATTCAAGGGCTGGCAACCGAGATGCATGCAGGTGGATTCAGCCCCAATTTTGCTTAAATAAAGTATGGGGTCAGACCGCTTCTGAGCGATATCCGTCAGAAGCGGTCTGACCCCATACTGTTTCGCGCCCGGTTTTAGCGGAAGGACTTCTGGCGCCAGGCGGCGTCGGCTTCGCGGTCGGTCCGGAATTCGATGACGCGCACGCCCTTGCCGCGGACTTCGAGCAGGCGACGCAGGCCGTTCCAGTCGTCGGCGAGGTCGTGTCGTACCTTGTGCGCGGCGCAGAGCTTGCCGAGGTCGGTCGCCTGCGGCGTTCCCCAGAGCTGTTCGAAGTGGGCGCTCTTCGCCACGGCGAGGTGATTGAAGATGCCGCCGCCCTGATTGTTGATGACGACGACCGTGAGGTCGCCGCGATGGCCGTAGGCGGAGAGCAGCGCGTTGCTATCGTGCAGGAAAGTCAGGTCGCCGCAGAGGAGCACGGTGCGCTTGCCGTCGAGCGAGGCGCCGAGCGCAGTCGAGACGGTGCCGTCGATGCCGTTGGCGCCGCGGTTGGTCAGGATCTCAGGGCCGGGGCCGGGCGGATGGTAGAACCACTCCACGTCGCGGATCGGCATGCTGCTGCCGACGAAGAGGCGGTCGTCGGGGCCGAGGGCCTCGTCGAGCAGCGAGACGACGCGGCCTTCGAAGGGCCAGTCGACGTTCACAATGCGCGTGAGCTTCTTGGCGGCGGCCTTCTGGGCTGTCTGCCAGGCCTTAGCGTAAGCGCTGGTGCGATTCGAAGCTTTGTCACCTGAAGGTACGAGCTGGCCGTCAAGGCGGCTCCAGCGCGAATGGGTCGGGTCGGTGTTCTCGCCGGCGCGACCGAGCTGGATCGCGGTGATGTCGCCGTCTTTAATCCAGGCACGGAGGACCTTGCTCGTCGGCAACGGGCCGACGAACACCGCGGCTTGCGGGCGTAGGGCGCGGGCCGACTTGGCGTCGCGGAGGATGAGGTCGTAGCCCGAGACGAGTGCAGTATCGCCGGCGAGGTCGCCACGCAGCGTGCCCGCGCCATCGGCGAGGATTGGCCAGCCGGTCAGCTGGGAAAGTTCGCGGAGAGCCGTGGCGCTTTCGTCGCGATCCTCAAACGCGTGCGTGCCGACCACGATGACACCGCGGTCGGTCTTCGGGAGCAGGCTGGCGACCGTGGCGGGCGTGAGGGTCGGGCGGACGATGCCACAGGGCGGGATGGCCGTGAAGGTCTCGAGATTCAGGCCCGCGGGCACCTTGAAGCCCTTTTCGGCGTCGGAAGGGGCGAGAGGGTCGCGGAAGGGCAGATTGAGGTGCACCGGGCCAGCGAGAGGGCCTTGGGAGCGCTGCCAGGCGTCGACGAGCAACTGTCGCCAGTGACGGAGGAGGGTTAGGTCGGTCGCCGGCACGGCGGCCTCGGTGGCCCAGACGGGATACGCGCCGAAGATGCCGTTCTGGGTGATTGTCTGGCCGGAGTGACATTCGCGCAGTTCGGGCGGACGGTCGGCGGTCAGGACGAGCAGGGGCGTGGCTGCGAGGCGGGCTTCGACGATGGCGGGCAGGTAGTTGGCGGCCGCGGTGCCGGAGGTGCAGAGCAGGGCGGCGGGGCGGCCGGTGGCCTTGGCGAGGCCGAGGGCGATGAAGCCGGCCGAACGTTCGTCGAGCGCGACCGTCACATGGAGGCCGGCGCTTTCGGCGAAGGCGTGGGCCAGGGGCGTCGAACGCGAACCGGGCGAGATCACCACGTGGGTCAGGCCAAGCCGACGGAGCGTGCGCACACCGACGTCAGCCCAGAGGGCGTTCGTGTTTAGGTGCTTGGTCGCGCGAGCCATAGGCACAGGCAATCCGTCAAGGGTGGGGCTGTCCAGCGTGGGCTTGGTTTTGGGTTTAAGCCCGGCCGATTAGCCCTATGTTTTCCCTTCAAATGGAGGTCTTGCTGCATCTGCTCCCCTTGCTTGGGGCCTTTGTGTTCACGGGCATCCTTATCCACGCGATCTTCTGGGGTATGACGTTCACCATCGACGAAGCCTTTGTGCGTGTGCGCTTCTACGGCTGGACCGCGCGTAAGGTCTCGCTGCGCGATATCGAATGGGCGGCACAGGATTGGTGCTTCTGGAATGAGCATTACACCAATACGGTGAACCCCAAGAAGATGATTTTACTCCATCGTCAGACCGGTCTGTTCAAGAACTTCCTCCTCAGCCCGCCTTCGCCGCAAGCGTTCCTCAAAGAACTCGCGGCCCGTGGCGTGACGGTTCGATAAACTTTATGCGCACGCTTTTCACCTTCGGATTAATGACCATCGCCACCCTGGCGGCGGAGACGCCGCCATTCTTTGCGATGGATACCGCCGCGCGTCTTGAGCCGGCGGAATGCGCGCAGGTGCTGGCCGATCTTGGTTATGCCGGCTTGGGCGGGCGCCCGGCCACGGCTAAGGCTCACGCTGCGGCGTTGAAGGCCAAGGGCCTCGTCTTCTTTAACGGCTACCACGTCACGAATTTCTCTCATGCGCAGACGGCCATGTCGGCTGACCTGAAGAAGGCCGTCGATGACTTGGCGTCAGCGGGCGGCTCCGTGCTTTGGCTGGGCATCAATAAGGTCGATTTCCCGATGGGTATCAAATTGCCCCCGGAATACGGAGATACCATCGTCGTGCCGCAGCTCCGCCAATTGCTGGCCTACGCTAAGCCGAAGGGCGTGAAGATTTCGCTCTATCCCCATGGGGGTTTCTGGGCCGAGAAGTTTGAAGTCTGCGTGCGTGTCGCGGAGAAGGTCGACGACAAGGCGTTGGGCGTAACCTTCAATCTCTGCCACTGGCTGAAAGTCGAAGGCTCCGAACGCGATCCGCTACCGCTGATCAAGGAGGCCCTGCCGCGGCTGAACTTCATCACGATCAATGGCGCCGATACCGGCGACACGCAGAAGCTCGGTTGGGATAAGCTGATTCAGCCGCTGGGACGAGGGTCGTATGACGTGGCGTCGCTGGTCGCCAAGGTCCGACGGGCCGGCTATCGCGGTCCGTTTGGTTTCCAAGGGTACGGCATCAAGATGGACCCTAAGGAACTATTGAAAGAGACGATGGAGGGGTGGGGTAAGATTACCAAGTAAGGGGTAGGGATAGGGGTTGGGGTAGGGGTAGTAGCCATGCACGGTAGAACCAAAGCCAGTTGGGATTGAGATAGGGAGCTTCAGATAGTCCTAGTCTGGAAGCCTACCCCTACCCCTACCCCTACCCCTATCCCTTGAAATAAAAAACCCCGGTCGTCCGGGGTTTTGTCTGCAGCCTTGTTGCAGGCTTACTTGTGACCCTTGGCGTGCTCGGCGAGCGGGTCGTAACCGAAGTCCTTCTTCAGGTCGCGCCAGGAGGCGTGGACGTGGTTGGCACCGTTCTGGAAGTTGGCGAACTCGAGGAGGAAGGTCGGGCCCTGGATGCTGAAGTAGTGGGCCTCGCCGGCTTCGGTGCCGCCGTTGTAGCCGAAGAAGAGCTGGTCTTCCGCAGTCTTGGAGATGGCGACCATTTCCTGCAGGGCGAAGTCGGCGCGGGCACGGCCAACGTATTCGGCGATGATCGTGCCGGCTAACTTCTTCTGCTCGGCGGTGAGGGCGGAGAAGGCGATGCCCTTGTGCTTGATGATGCCGTCGGCTTTCTGCTTGTTACCCGTGATGACGTCCTGCGGGGTTTTGCCGGGGATGAAACCGGTCTTGCGCTGTTCCTCGGTGAGGGACTTGGCGAGATTGCGGCCGGCGGCGTCTTCGGCGTCGAGGAGTTCGAAACCAACAAGGCCGGGGAAGGCGTCGGCGACGTTCTTCGTGTCGGACTTCACCTGGCCTGGGTTGGTGCCGAGGAAGGAAGGCGTCGAGCTGACGAGCACGCCGTCGACGATGGTGAAGTTCTGCGAGCAGTGGTGGCCTTCCCAGCGGAAGCCCCAGGTGCCGTGCGCGTCAGGCTTGCCGAAGATCGACACGAAATAGTTCTCAGCATCGCGCTTGTTGGCGCCCTTGCCTTCTTCGATGAGGAAGAGGAGGTATTCGAGGGCCATGACGGACTCGACTTTCATGTGGCCGCGCTGGCTGAGGGAGACGGAGAGGAGGGCCTGGGCGAAGTGGCGCTGGCCGGGGTTCATCTCCTTGATCGGCAGGCCGAGGCGGACGGCCGGGACGAAGATCCAGTGCGTGCGCTCGGCGTCATCGAACTTGAAGGTCGCCTTGGCGCGCTGAGCGTCGTTGAGCGAGCCGAGGAAGGCGTTGGCGGACTTAGCCATTTCTTCGCCAGCGGTGTGGCCGAAGGCGGCGGGGATGGCGGCAGCCAGGAGGGCAAGCACGCTCAGGAGACGGGGGAGGGAACGCATGGGGGTATCAGGTAAGGACAGGGGTGTAAGGGAAGGGTTCCCTCAGAGCCAGAAAGGAATGACGACGAACCAGGTCCCTGCGGTAGGCGGTTAGCGGTAGGCGGATAGGAAAGTTACAAAACGAGGCCAAACAGAGGGGTTCGCTCCTGCCTCATCATTGAGGCTGTTTTCTCCCTAACCGCTAACCGCCAACCGCTGACCGCTATTACCAGCGTTTACGTTCCCTCTGCCTCGCTCAGCTTCTGCGCGGCCTGTTCCCAGGCGGCGGTGGCGGTCTGCAGGGCGTTGATTGTGTCGCGAAGCCGGGCGTTCAATTGGGGGAGGTTCACGCCGCCAGTATAGGTGGCTGGGTCGGCGAGTTCAGCGGTGATCTGGGCCTGCTTGGCTTCCAGTTCCGAGACCTGCTGTTCACACTTGGTGACATCGGCCTTCAGCTTACGGATGTCCGCGGCGGACGGCTTCACAGGTACCTTCGGCTTTTCGGCCTTCGGCGCTTCATCCTGCTTCGGACGGGCGTCGGTGAAGCCGGCGGTCAGCGCGGCGCGCTCGTTGCCGGACTTGGATTTCTCGAGATAGTAGGCGTAGTCGCCGGCGTACTGCGTCAGGCGGCCGGAGTGCACGTGCAGGACGGTCTTCGCGATCTCGCGGATGAAGTGGACGTCGTGACTCACGAAGTAGAGCGTGCCTTCGTAAGTCTTCAGGGCGGCGATGAGCGCATCGATCGACATGATATCGAGGTGCGTCGTCGGTTCGTCCATGAGGAGGAAGTTCGGCGGATTGATCATCAGCTTCACCAAGGCGAGGCGGGATTTCTCGCCGCCTGAAAGAACCGAGACGCGCTTGTTCACGTCGTCCTTGCGGAAGAGGAACGTGCCGAGCATGCCGCGGGCCTGCTGTTCGGTGAGGCCGTTCTCCGTCGTGCGGAGTTCCATCACGTTCTCGAGGACGGTTAGCTTCGGGTTGAGGTTGTCGACGCGGTTCTGGGCGAAGTAGCCCGTGATGACGTTGCCACCTTCCTCGCGCACGCCGCCGTTGATCGGGATGACGCCGGCGAGGATCTTAAGGAGGGTCGATTTACCCGCGCCGTTGGGGCCGACGAGCACGGTGCGCTGGCCGCGTTCGCACTCGAAATTGAGGTCCTTATAGACGACATGGTCGCCGTAAGACTGCTGCACGTGCTCGAGCTTCATCACCTTGAGGCCGGAGCGCGGGGGCTGCGGGAAGCGGAACTGGATCTTCTTCAGATCGTCCTCGGGCTCGTCGATGGCGACCTCCTCGAGGCGGGCGATCTGCTTCTCCTTGGACTTCGCGCGGGAGGCCATGGAGGCCTTGGCGCCGAAGCGGTCGACGAACGTCTGCAGGTGCGCAATCTCGCGCTGCTGGTTCTTGAACATCGCCTGTTGGCGATCCTTACGGGCCACACGTTCGAGAATGAAGTCGTCGTAGTTACCGGAGTACTCGTGCAGACGCTGCCCTCGGAGTTCAATCGTGCCGGTGCAGAGTGCGTTCAGGAAGGCACGGTCGTGCGAGATGACCACGAGGCCGCCAGGATAGCGCGTCAGGTAGTCCTGGAACCAGAGCAGGGCTTCGAGGTCGAGGTGATTGGTCGGTTCGTCGAGCAGTAGGAGCGTGGGCTCGCTGACGAGCAGGCGAGCGAGGTGTGCGCGCATGACCCAGCCGCCGGAGAAGGTCTTGGCTACCTTTTCGTGGTCAGTCTCGCGGAAGCCGAGGCCAGCGAGGATCTTCTTCGCGCGGGGCTCGAGGGTGTAGTCGATATCCCAGTCGTCGTCGTTCTCGGGCTCGAGTTTGCCGCCGCTCGTCGCGATCTGGAGAATCGTCTCATCGCCCGCCGGCGCGCTTTCCTGGGGGAGGAAGCCGAAATTTGCGCCGCGTTCCCACTCGATGAGGCCTTCATCCGGGTTGTCCTTGCCGAGGATGATATTGAAAAGAGTCGATTTGCCCGCGCCGTTGGCGCCGACCAGGCCGAGGCGGTCCGTGCGGGCAATATTCAGCGAGACCTCCGCGAATAAGGTGCGGGGTCCGTAGGACTTGGAAATATTGGCAATCGTCAGCATCGAATGGGCGTTAAAGAGGCGGGAAGGCGGAAGGGCAAGAGAAAGGGGGCAGATAGGGCTGGGGATAGGGCTAGGGATGGCTCTCCGTGCCGTCCGTTCGCCGTGGAAGATGCGGATGTCGTTTGGGTCAACGGCGGGCTCGGAGAGCCCGCCCTACCCAAGCCAATCAAGCCTACCCCGACCCCTGGCCCTACCTCTGTGGAGTTAAGGCAGGCTTCGCCCGCCTTAACTCCACTTCAGCTTACTGCGCAGGACGTCGAAATGGGTGAGCGATTTCGGACGTAGGAGGGCGAGCTGGACCTTGGCGGTACGGACGCTGAGGGGGAGTCGGCTCTGGGCCTCGAGGGTCTCGCGACCGTCGACCGAGAGGCCGAGCAGGGCGCTGTCTTCGCTGCGGATTTCGAGTTCGGTCTCGCCGTCGAAGATCACCGAGCGGTTCGAGAGGGTGTGCGCACAGATGGGGGTCAGGACGATGACCGAAGCGGCGGGGTCGACGAGCGGGCCGCCGGCGGCGAGGTTGTAGGCGGAGGTGCCGGTCGGAGAGGCGAGGATGAGGCCATCGGCGCGGTATTCGTTCACGCGGGCGCCATCGGCGAGCACCGAGAAACGGCCCATGCGGAAGACGTCGCGCGTCTTGATGACGAGGTCGTTCAGCGCCAGGGCGAAGCTGCCGTCGGCGAAGCGGATCTCGAGGAGCGCGCGCTTCTCGACGCGGAAGTCGCCGGAGAGAATGGACTGGAGCGAAGCACCGACGTCTTCGCTCGGGTAAGCCGCGAGGAAGCCGAGCTTACCGCGATTGATGCCGAAGAGGGGCACGCCTTCGAGCGCGGCGGCTTCGGCCACGCCGAGGAAGGTACCGTCGCCGCCGACCACGCCGCACGCGTCGGCACCCTTAAGGGTGGCCCGACTGATCGGCCAACCGTCCGCGACTGTGAGGGTCACGCTGGCTTTCTGGGCGGCCTCCTGGACCGCGCGCACGATGTCATCCACACCGGGCTTGGTGCGGTTGACGACGAGCGTGAGGCGGCGGATAGCCATGAATGACGACTAGACGTCTCGCAGGGAAGGGCAAGGACAAGCCGGGGAGGCCGGCGTCGAAAAGCCTTATTTCGTGGCCTTTTCTTGGGTCAACGTGAGGAAAGCCATCCGAAAGGACATGGGTCGGACGGGGGATAGATGAGCGCTATCGAGGTTCGCCAGAGTGAAGCTAAGGCCGACTCGCCGTCAGGGGTAGCGAAGTGGGCCTCATCACCCGGTCTCCTCGCCCTTTCAACAGCTTATAGGGTATATCGAGCAACAGCTTGATGAGAACCAGTATTCCGGTGATGAGGGCAGGGCTATGGACGACTTGCTCATCCATCTCCTTGGGGTTGAAATCCTCGTCAATGTATTGGAGCGTCGAGACGGGCGCGAGTTGGATCTTTAGCCAGCGACGGAAGGAGCCGACCTTCCTCAGGGTGGGCAGGCTACCCATGAGGAGCGCGAGCTGGTCGCAGTATGGAATCATCTCCACGGGGTGGATGGTCTCGGTGTTGAGCTTGGGGAACATGCGTAGCAATTTCGCCCGGCCTACTGCATGGATGGCGGCGAGATCTGCTGGCCGTTGGAAGCGGCCAGCGAGGATGCCGGTGGCCAGCTTCGCCTGCATTTCGCTCATGGTCGGGATGTTGCCGATAATCGGTCGCGCAAAGCCAACGAGGAACACGTCGTCGTGGCGCGCGTGGAGGCTGCCGAGGTGGAAATCACTGATGAGAATTTCGCCGCCCGACAATTCGGACAGGCCGGAGCTAAAGCCGATCATCGGGCAGATGAGGTCAGGCGTGACTTCGAGCGTCGTCGTCTGGTCGAAGTCGTGGAAGCGTTGGTGGCTCTCGTCGCAAGGCGGTCCGATGATCTCGATCCGACCCGCCGCGACATCGTCGAGGAAGCCGTCGCTCTTGGTATGGAACACGTTGAAAAGCTCGTCCTTGGCGCGGGCAGTGAGTTTGGCGTCCCAATGACTGCGCTTGGCGAGAAAGGCGGCGTCGGGCGTGGGGCCTGTCGAAGGTGTGCCAAAGAATTTTTCAAATTTCCGCTGATGACGAATCCGGGCCTCGACGAATTTTTGGCCGAAGAAGTTCCGGAGATCGGGGTGGATGGAGAGCAGCAGTCGGTTGCGCAGAAAGTCGGAGGGGACGCCGCGGATAGGGTGATAGCGCGGGCTGACGCGGATACCCGTCTTGAGCGAGAGAAGGACGCGGTTGCCGAGGTGCGGAGCGGCGAGTCGGTGGGCAAAGTCGGCTGCCGATTCACCCCCGCCGTAGACGACGACGGTCTTTTTCTCGGGCAAGGGACTAAAGGGCGTGAGATGGGGGATGCCGGTTTCGAGGGCTTTCACTTTATCGTGGAGGCCTGTGCAGATTACCAGCCGGTCGAAGACCTCCTCGCGCACGGCGCCGTCGTCAATCCATAGCCGCCAGCCCTGCGGGTCCTTCGCGATGCGCCGGATGGCAGTGTGGAGGCGGATGTGCGGGGCCAAGCGATGGGTTGCGACAAAGTCTAACAGGTAGCGACCAAACTCATCGTTGAGGAAAAAGTCGCCTTTGGCCTGACGTTGCGCGGGATCAGAACTCGAATCCCATTTTCGATGGCAGGCAAATTGCGTGGTGTACTTCGTCGAGGTCGAGACGAAGTTCGGATAGGGGTTGCCCCAGCGGCCCACCGTGGTGCCCCCTTTTTCAAAGCAGACGATCTCCCAGCCAGGGAGGCGTTCACGGGCCAGCTTCAAGGTCACCAAGCCGCTGCAGCCGGCCCCGATGATGGCGAGGCGCTTGGCGGTCATGGGTGAACGGCGGTGAGACTGACCAAGACGAAATTGAATTGGCCAGACTCCGGAATGAACAGCATCACCTTGTCGCCGTGGGCCGGCGCGTGTTTGCGGGTGAACTCATCCAGTATAATAAAAATGCTAGCGGACCCAGCGTTGCCGGCGCTTTCCAGGTTGGTCCAGTAAGGGATGGAGGGACCGCCCCCCATTTCATTCAAGATATCGAGCAAGTAGGCTTTGAAAAAGTACGATGACAAGTGGGGCAGGACACATTGATACTCAGCAAGGGATTCGCCGTGACGCGCGAGTGCTCCGCGGACGAGCTGATCCACACTGGGCTTCATGTGCTTGGCGAGGATGGCCACGTCTTGGCTGAGGAGTAGGCTGCGGCTTTCCAAGCTCATGCAAAGCGGGGCTTCATGGGCAAAGGAACGCGAGTAGCTCCAGTTCAGACGGTAGGAGATTCGATCGGCCGCGGGCTGGTCGCGGAGGATGACGGCCCCCGCACCGTCCGAAAGCATCGATCGGAGGAAGACGGACATGAACCATTTCGAGGAGGTTTCATGGTCTGGGAAGAGGGCCCGATCGTCCGGCGGCCGGATGACCGATGATTTCAAAATATCCGAGGGTTGCTCGACGCCTATACAGAGCGCCTCTCGATGGTCGCCCGAGGCGATGGCGCGATGGGCGTTGACGAGGGCTTGGGCGGAGGAAGTGCAGATACCCGAGTTCGAGTTAATCTCAACGGGACTGGCGATGATGCCGTGCTGGGCGAGACGGGCGTGGAGGATGCTGGAAAGTCCTGGACCGATCATCGGGGTATTGGTGGATCCGGCCGAAAGATAGGTGAACGTGCCCGGCTGGTTATCGAGGCAACGCGCCGCGGCGAGGGCCGCCATTTCGTAGACGTCGTGGGTCGGATTCTGGGCGCGGTCGAGGGCGTAGTGGCGGGACTTGATCCCGTTCATACGCAGGATTTTCCGTCGGACCAAAGCTTCGCCGTCGAGTTCGCCCATGAAGTCCGGGATGGCTTCGTTAGGGACTGCTTCGCCGGGAAGAAAAGACCCAGTGCTCGTGATATAGCAGTTCATGATGTCACCGTTTAGCCAGAAACGATAGGCGGCCGTTCCCGCAGGGTCCGGTAGGCGTATTCGTCGAAGGCGATATGGTTATGGAGATAGAGGCCTGGGCTGGAGAGAAAAACGCTGCTGCTGAAGTGCCCACGGTTGCTTTCGGCCTGAAGATAGAAATCGAGGTCGGTCAAGACCGCGCGATCATGGGCATAGAGATGCTTCATGGCCCACAGGAGCACCGAGTCGGAATCGAAAGAGTTAAGCGCCTTTATGGTGGTCCGAAGGTCGGCGAAGATCGTGATGACCATGACAATCAAGATGACCACATTGGTCACGCCAATCCACTGGAGGGAGTGTTTATGGGTGGCTTCCATGGCGCGCTTGCTGAAAAGCATGTGGTCCTCCGGCAGGCGGCGGCGAATACGGTCGAGGTTCGCGAGAAAGGCTTCCTTGTCGAAGCGGTCAACCAGTTCGTAAGAGAGCTCGTCGTGGCCGATGGTCAGATTATTCCGGACCATTTCACTCAGGGTATCCATGTTGTAGTCACCATCGATGCCATTAAATTTCCGTCGCTCGCCCTCGACGTGGGATTTCTCTCCCAGCAAATGGCGATAGAGGAGCGGTTCGATTTGCACGTGGCGGACCATCATTTCAACCGCATCCACGGTGGCGAAGTACTTCATCCCGAAGGCGAGTAGGCCGTCGATGCAGCGCGCTTCGAAGCCGTAGGCGCGACGGTGGAAAAGGAACTTGAGGGGGAACAGGACAGCCTTCAGGAAGAAATAGGACACCTGGAGGATCGGGCGCAGAAAAATGTAGTCCAGGCGTCCCTTCTCCTTTTCGAAGGTCTGGTTGACGTAGTCGGTCAGGAAAGGAAAAGCCTTCATCAGAGAGTCTGGCGCCTAGGTGAAACGAGCGTTAGGCGGCAGATGCTCATAAATAAACACTGGGCGCCCTTCAGGGGAGGGCAAGGACAAGCCCAGCAGGGTGCGCGGGGAAGCATTATTTCGTGGCCTTTTGAGGCGGCGGCGTGAGGAAAGCCATTCGGTAGGCGAGGCTGACCTCAAAGCGCTTGCCGCCGAGGGCGACGACGTCGACGGACTGGGCGAGGTTGGTGAGTTCGAGTGTCCACTGGCCTTCGGGCAGATGCTTCTTGGCCTCTTCGAAGTCGTTCTTGATCTGGTCGAGCAGCTCGTTGCGGTAATCCTGCGGATTCGTCAGCACGTACTCGGGATTACCGACGACTTGCTTCTCGTCGTCATCTTTCGCCTTCACGAGGTCGGCGGCCTTGGAGCGAAGGACTTCCAGGCCCTTGATGCCTTTGTCGGCCTCGGTGTGGAGTTCCCAGCGCGCATTGGCGATGAAGGTCGTATCGCTCTTGTCGGGTTCGTCGTCGCCGAAGAGCTTGCTGCCGCTGGCGGGACGCGAGATGTACGACTTCCCTTCGGCGCGGGCGAACTCCGCGGAGATTTCGCGGAGTTCCCAGCCCGGCTGGTCGGCAAAACGTTTTTCAAGTTCCTTACGGATCACGTCAAGGCGGGCGTCGACCGCGGCACGGTCCTTGCCCTTGATCGAGATCGAGACCGGGAGGGAAAGGTGATCGGCATCGACCTGCATGCGGACGTGGAGCTTAGACCCAGATCCCTGATTCTTACCGACGCGCGGGGCGCTGTCGCTCTGGGCGAAAGTCGTCAGCGGCGCGAGGGCGAGAAGGGTGAGGAGGGCGAGGAGGCGCATGGGGGAGGGCGGGGATGTGATGAAGGATGGAGGAGGAAGGATGAATGATAAATGACGGAGAGACGGGGAGGCCATTGATAAAATGATAGGGGTAACTGGTAGGGCGGCCATTGCTATGGCCGTCCGTTCGCCGGGTGAGGTACGGATCTCGATTGGATCAACGGCGGGCTCGGAGAGCCCGCCCTACCCAAGGCAGTTAGGGTGTCCGCTTAAGCAACACAACCCAAAGCCTCGGAGACCTTGGACACATCGGTGCCGCCGCCCATCGCGGCGTCAGGCTTACCGCCACCCTTGCCGCCCAGCTTACCGCAGGCGTCGGTGACAATCTTGCCGGCGGCCTTGCCCGCCTTGACAGCGTCCGGACCGCAGTTGGCCACGAGGGAGACCTTGTCGCCAAAGATGGCGGCAAGGACGACGACGGCCGCAGGACCAACCTTGCCAGCCACCTTGGCACCGAGGTCGCGGAGATCGTTGGGCGTCTCGGCGCTGACCTGGGCGATGACGTACTTCAGGCCGGCGCGGTCGCTGGCCTTGGCGGCGAGGGCGTCGGCGAGCTGCGAGGATTCCTTGTCACGGTAGACCTTGAGCTTCTTCTCGAGCGCAGAGCTCTGTTCCATGATTTGCTCGAGGCGCTTGGCCAGATCGGCGATGGGTGTGTTGGTCGACGAAGCGAGCGCCTTCAGGAGCTCGGCTTCGGACTTCGCGCGTTCATAGGAAGCGAGGCCAGCGACGGCTTCGATGCGGCGGACACCCGCGGCGATGGCGTTCTCGCCGACAATGCGGAAGAGGCCGATTTCACCCGTGTGGTGGACGTGCGTGCCCGCGCAGAGTTCCATCGACCAGCCGTTGAGCGAGGCAGCCTTGCCGCCAACCTGCACGACGCGCACGGAGTCTCCGTACTTGTCGCCGAAGAACTGCATGATGTCCGGTCGGCCCTTGACGGAGGCGTAGGCGACTTCGCTCCAGGTCACGGCTTCGTTGGCGAGGATGCGCTCGTTGACGAGCTTCTCGATGTCGGCCAGCTGGCCTGGCGTGAGCGCCGCGCCGTTGAAGTCGAAGGTCAGCTTCGTGGGGTCGACCGCGGAGCCCTTCTGGGAGGCTTCCTTGGAGACGACCTCATGGAGCGCCCAGTGCAGGATGTGCGTGACCGTGTGGTGGCGCTGGATGGCGTCGCGGCGGGCCTGGTCGACGGCGATTTCAATCGTCGCGCCAGTCTCCGGCGCGTCTTCACCGTCGAGGAAATGGAGCCAAGTCTGGCCGGACTTCTGGGTGTCGGTGACGTGCCACTGACGGCCGCCGAGGGTGATGATGGCGGCGTCGCCGACCTGGCCACCCATCTCGGCGTAGCAAGGGGACTTATCCAGGATGACGGCGGAGCGGTCCTTGATCTTGGCGACCTGGGCGACCTTGGCCTGCGTGGCGAGGGCGTCGTAACCGACGAAAGCCGTCGGGTGATCGGAACCGATATCGGAAAGCGTGATGATCTCCTTTTTCTGCGCGGCGCGGGCGCGGTTGCGCTGTTCTTCCATCAGCTTCTCGAAGCCGGCACCATCGACGGTCAGGCCGCGTTCGCGGGCCATGAGCTGCGTGAGGTCGAGCGGGAAGCCCTGCTCGTCGTAGAGACGGAAGGCGATGGCGCCCGAGATGGCACCGCCCGCCTTGAGCTTGCTGGCTTCGTCTTCGAAGAGCGCGATGCCCTTGTCGAGGGTGCGGTTGAAGGATTCTTCTTCGATGCGGATGACGTCGGCGACCACCGTACGGCGGGTGCGGATTTCCGGGAAGACGTCGCCCATGGTTTCGGCGAGCACGCCGACAAGCTGGTGGAAGAAGCCGTTCTTAAGGCCGAGCGTGCGGCCGTAGCGGACCGCGCGGCGCAGGATGCGGCGGAGGACGTAGTTACGGTCGGAGTTGCCTGGCTGGATGCCGTCGGCAATCGCGAAGGAGAGCGTGCGGATGTGGTCGGCGATGACGCGGAACGCCACGTCGTCCTTCTCCTGCTGCGTGTCGCCGATTGAGCCGGCGGCGGGCAGGGTGGAGCCGTATTTCTTACCCGAGAGTTCCTCCAGGCGGCGGAAGAGCGGGGTGAAGACGTCGCTCTCGTAGTTCGAGATGACGCCGGAAAAGTCTTTGAAGTTCTTCGTGCACTGCATGATGCCGGCGACGCGTTCGAAGCCCATGCCCGTGTCGACGTGGCGGGCTGGGAGCGGGCTGAAGGTGCCGTCGGGGTTAGCGTTGAACTGGATGAAGACCAGGTTCCAAATCTCCATGCAGCGGGCGTCGCTGCCGTTGACGAGCGTGCCCTTCGTGTCGCCTTCGGGCGTGAGGTCGACGTGGAGCTCGGTGCAAGGACCGCAGGGGCCGGTCTCGCCCATCATCCAGAAATTATCTTTCTTATTCCCGTTCACGATGTGCACCTCGGGGTCGAGGCCGGCGGCGCGGAACTTCTCGGCCCAGACGTCCCAGGCTTCCTGGTCAAAGTCGGAGGGGTCGCCCTTGGACTTGTCGGGCTTATAGACGGTGGCGTAAAGGCGGTGCTTCGGGAACTTCCAGACCTCGGTGATGAGCTCCCAAGCGTAGTCGATGGCCTCGCGCTTGAAGTAGTCGCCGAAGGACCAGTTACCCAGCATCTCGAAGAAGGTATGGTGGTAGGTATCTAGGCCGACGTCTTCTAGGTCGTTATGCTTACCGCCGGCGCGGATGCACTTCTGGGTGTCGGCGGCACGGCCGGGGGTGTATGGGCACTTCGTCTGACCGAGGAAGATCGGGACGAACTGGTTCATCCCGGCGTTGGTGAAGAGCAGGTTGGGGGAGTCCGGCATCAGGCTCGACGACTGGACGATCGAGTGCTGCTTCGATTTGAAGAAATCGAGGAAAGATTGGCGGACTTGGGCGGAGGTCATGGACGGAAAAGGGAAGGGGTATTTTTAACCCCCGGTCGGGTCAAAAGGGAAGGGAAATGAAGAGTTGAAGTGGTTGGCGGCGGGTAGGGACGGCTCTCCGAGCCGTCCGTTTGCGGACGGAGGTACGGATCTCGATTCGGTCAACGGCGGGCTCGGAGAGCCCGCCCTACCCGAGGCAAAAGGGTGCGTATATCATGCAACGTGTTGCGCATCTTGGTGGGGATGGCTCTCCGAGCCGTCCGTTTGCGGACGGAGGTACGGATCTCGATTCGGTCAACGGCGGGCTCGGAGAGCCCGCCCTACCCGAGGCATGGCATCGCTTACTTCCGGACGCGCGCCAAAATCCAGGCTTCAAGCTCGGGCTCCGCGTAGGCCTTGACCCAGGAGTTATGGCCGACGCCGGGGTACACGGTGAACTTCACGTCGGCGCCATTCTGCTGGGCGGCCTCGACGGCGGCGCGGTGACCTTCGATCTTCACGGCGCCGTCTTTGTCGCCGTGGAAAGCCCAGATCGGCATGCCTTTTAATGATACGGTCTTCGCGGGGTTGGTGCCGCCGCACACGGGGATGACGCCGGCGAAGCGTTCGGGATGGGCGCAGGCCCATTCCCAGCTGCCCATGCCGCCGAGGCTGAGTCCGGTGATGATGACGCGTTTCTCGTCGACGCGCAGATTTTTCAAGAGGTCGCCCAGCATGGCGTCGAGTAGTTCGACGTTCCACCGGCTATTCGCCGGGCATTGCGGCGCAACGGCGATGTACGGCGTGTCGCCGCGCCGATCGAGTTCATAGGGCAGCCCATTCTTGCGGACGAGATTGAGCGTCGTACCGCGTTCGCCGGAGCCATGGAGGAAGATGACTAGCGGCCATTTCTGGTCGGTCGCCTTCTCGTAGCTAGCCGGGAGGTACAAAAGGTAGTCGAAGCCTTGGTACTGGCCGGGTTGCTCGTAGTGCTTCACGAGCGGCTTGAACTTAGGCGTGGGCGCATCGGCGGCGGAGAGACCGAGGCAGAATAGGCAGGCGAGGAGGGCGAGGCGCATGAACGAGGAATGGAGGGCCCGAGGGCAGGAGGCAAGAGAGGGACGGAGTGGAGGACTGAACAGAGGGCTGAATTGAGGACTGCGTTGAGGTCTGAGTAGAGATAGGTCCGAAAAATGAGGGCCTTCGACTGTCATCATCCATCCAGCCCTCCATCCAGTCCTCAATTCAGTCATCTGCAATCTGTCATCGATTCAGTCCTCCTCGGTCGCTCCGCGACCGCTTACTCCCCCGCGGCGATGAGTTCCGCGTGCAATTGGAAGAGGGCGTGCGCGCTGTCGGCGTAGAAGAGGGAGAGGCGCTCGATGAGCTTCTTATCGTGCCAGGAGACTACGTTGGCCTTAAAGGTCAGGCGCGCTTCGCCGAGGCCGTCGCGTCGTCGATGGGACAGTTCCTGGGAGAAGTGCAGCGTGGAGGGTAGCTTCTTGGCGTAGCGCTTCTGGTCTGACAGGAAGGCGGCAATGGCGCCGAGTTCCGACTGGGCGTCGAGCGTGAGCGTCACCGTCGCCTCGCCGGGGACATCGCCTTCGCGCGGCTGGTAGAAGCCGCGGACGACCGCCGTCGAGCCTTTCAGCGAGGCGCGCGCGTTGAAGTCGTCCCGCGCCGTCAAGCGATAGGCCGAGTCATGGATCTTGAGGTGGTCGGCGACGGCCTTCCAGAGGGCGGGTCTCATGCCTGTACTCTTGCCGAAGTCATGCCGGAGGCAAGCGGACCGCTCGTCATAAACGGACGAGTTATTGACAGGCACGAAAAAGGGCGTGCCGGATCGGCACGCCCTTTGAGGGAACAGCGGAGCAGGAAGTTTACTTCTTCTTCGCCGGCTCGGCCTTGGCCGGGACGCCGAGCGGGTGCTGCTTGAGCACTTCCTCGACTGTGTAAGGGGCGTTTTTCTTATCCTTGATCTCGGCGCGGACCTTCTTGACCTCGGCGGCCTTGATGGGCGGCAGGTTATTGCCGAAGGACTGGCGGACGTAGGTGATCACGGCGGCGACTTCCTCGTCGTTCATCAGCTGGCCAAGGCCGGTCATGACGGGCTGGCCGGTGGTGATGTCGCCGTAGGTCTTGCCGTCGACCATCTGAGCACCGTAGAGGCCGTTGAGGACGATCTTGATGGAGCGGTCAGCATCGCCTTCGAGCCAGCCGTTAGACGGGTAGCCCGGAGTGCGACCGAGGGGCGGGTAGGCACCGCGGACGGGCTTGCCCGCTTCCTTGGGCATCTCGGCGCCCCGGCCGTCGGCCTGGTGGCACGTCACGCAATGGGCTTCGCGGAAGTAGACTTCCTTGCCCTTGTCGTAGAGCTTCTTGTCGGCCGCCGAGAGCTTCTTATCGGTCGGACCGTAGGAGGCTTCCTTCTGGTCAGCGTAATCGCGGAGGACCACCTTGCCCTTACCTTCGGGGAGGGACTCGAGCTGCTTCATCGTCTGGCGGAGGCAATAGGCGATGTAGTAATCCTTGGCGCCCTTGAGTGAAGCGGCGGCGGCGATGGCCCGCTCGGTGTCCTGGCCGCGGAAGAAGCTCAGGCCACGGACGCCTTCGAGCTGCACGCGGAGGTTGGCGTCCTTGACGGCGTTCTCCATGATTGCGAGGGCCTCTGGGATCCGGTCGCGCTGATAGATGGCGACGCGGACGGCCTGGGCGCGGGCGCGGGGCTCGGGCGACTTGAGCAGCTGGCCGAGGAGTTCGAGGTTCACGAAGTCATGCCACTGGTGGACCCAGAGGGCTTCGAGGAGGTGGTGGGCGTCCTCGACTTTGTTCGGGTCGAACTGCTTGGCCCACTTCTGGGTGGCGGCGATGACCTTCGTGGAGTCGTGCTTGTGTAGCTCAATCTTGGCGCGTTGACGGACGTTGTCCTCATGCTCGGTGAGGAGCGCGAGGAGGTTCTCGACGGACTCGCCGTCGACCTGCTTGGGCGTGAGCAGCGGGCGGGACGGATAGGTCAGGCGATAGAGGCGACCGTGCTGGTGGTCGCGGTTCGGGTCGCGCAGGTGGTGCTGAAGGTGGCCGATGAGCATCTGCGACCAGTCCATGACGTAAAGCGAGCCATCGGGGGCGACGGCGACGCCGGAGGGGCGGAAGTTGCCGGCCTTCTCCTTGTCGGTCTCAACCAGGTTCGGCAGGATGGTCTCACCTTTGAGACCGGCGCCGTCTTCGGTGAGCTTCGCACGGAAGATACCTTGGACGGTGATCACGTTCGTGTTGAGGAACGTGCCTTGCCAGTCGTCGGGGAAGTGACGGCTACTGAGAATCGCGGTGCCCGGGCAGGGGCGCGAGGGACGGTTCCAGAGCTGCTTGAAGCTGGGGTGGGCGCCGCTGTCGAGGTGTCCGGAGAAGCCGGGACCGAAGTAGTTGGAGTTACCGGTGGCGTCGGTGATGATGTCGTTACCCCAGTAGTCGAAGACGCGGCCGTGCGGGTTGGCGTAGCCGTAGGGCGTGTGGCGATAGAGCTTGTTGGTGTGGGGCTCGAAGCGGTAGATGGCGCCGTTGGTGTTGCGCATCACGCCGTTGAAGGTCTCGACCTGGGTGCGGTGGAACACGCCGTCGGAGAGGTACATGGCGCCTCCTGGTTCATAGCAGATGGAGTTCGTCTCGTGGTGCGAGTCAGCGGCGTCCATGCCGGTGAGCAGGCGTTCCTTCCAGTCGGCCTTACCGTCGCCATCAGTATCGCGGACGTACCAGATGTCAGGCGACTGGATGAGGATGACGCCATCCTTGTAGAACTGGAAGCCGGTCGGGCAGTTGAGGCCATCGAGGAAGGTGGTCGACTTGAGAACCTTGCCGGTCTTCGGGTCGAGATCCAGGACGATGAGCTTGTCGAAGACTTTGGTCGTCGGGCTGGTCTCGGGGTAGGTCGGCCAGCAAGCAATCCAGAGGCGGCCCTTGGTGTCGAAGTTCATCTGTACCGGGTTGACGAGTTCGGGGATGGTGGTCTCGTCGGCGACGAACTCCACCTTCACGCCTTCGGGTGTGGTGAGGTGTTTGAGCTGATCGACGCCGCTTAGGTAGGGGACGGGCTCCTTGCGGTTCGGCGGGACGGGGATTTCGGCCTTAAGGTTGTCGTGCTTCACTTCGATCGGCTTGCCCTGGGCGGCGGCCCAGATGCCCTTATCGTGGTTAGCGGTCTTGAGGTCGCGGTTGGCGAGCTCGGCGCCCAGCACGGTAGCGTTGTCGATGCCCTCATACTTGATGCGCGAGCGCTGGCCGAAGATGTTGAACTGGTCGACCGTGCGGTAGCGGTGGTGCCACTGGGTGCTCTTCTCGTTGACCTCGGCGCGGACCTTTTCGTTCACGGCGCTGGCGGTCTTGCCGAAGACGGCCTGGAATTGGGCGGGGCCGAAGGCGGCGTCACCAGCTGCGTTGACGTGGATACCGTTGAGGGTGAGCTGGGACTTGGCGGCGGCGAAGAGCTGCTGGGAAGCGGCGAAGAGGTCGACGAACTGGACGCGGTTGGCCTTGGCGACTTCGGCCATGGCACTGGTGTAGAGCGCAAGGTTCTTGTTGTTCTGGGCGGCGAGCTTGGCGTCGAAGTGCGGGGACTTCAGATCTTCGTGCGCGATCGGGGAGAAGAGGACGACGCGGACCTTGCCCTTGCCGTAATCGGCGGCGAGGGTCTGCTTGAGCCAGGCGTCTAGGTTCGTCTTGAAGGTGTCGAGACCGGCCGCGCCGGCGAAGGACTCGTTGAAGCCCCAATACGCGAAGATGACGTTGGCGTGGAAGTGCGCGCCGGCGTGGTAGGTGACCTCGGTCTTGCCGACCATGGTGGTCAGGGCGCCGGGCTTCATGTTAAGGAAGTAGTCGAGGCCGGCCACTTCGTCCGAGCGGTGGGGTTTCACGCCGACTTCATCACCGGAGAAGCCGAGGTTGCGGATCACGAGGTTATGCTCCGGGAAGGCCTGATGAATCAGGGTCTCGAAATTCCCGTGGTGCTGTTGCCGGTCGGCGAAGCCGCTGCCGACGAAGGCGATGTTGTCACCCTTCTCCAGGGTGAGGTTCTGGGCCGAGACGGAGGCGAATCCGAGTAGGGCCAGGAGGAGGGTAGACAGCTTACGCATGTGTATGTGGTTTTGGTAGAAAGAGGGAGGCCATGCGGGGAGGCATGGTCAGGAGGGGAAGGGAAAACCTGTCGCTCTTACAACAACCTGCCAAGGGGAATGTTCCTCTGGCGGCCACCATTTGACCTCCAAAATCGGTCAAATGCGGCCGCCAGGGGTAGGGGTGGGGCTAAAAAGGGAGGACTGAGTTGATGACTGCATTGAGGACTGAGTGGAGGGCTGAATGGATGATGCTCCGCCACCTGCCACCTGGGGCTGCCACCCGCCACCTGAATCATGCATCGGGTAGGGGCGCCACTGCGTGGCGTCCGTGGGCGGACGGAGTTTGGAGCGTCGAGCAGTCAGCCCGGTGATCCGCACGTGCGGTTTCGAACGGCGGCCATGGCAATGGCCGCCCTACCCAATACAGGTGATAGCGGGTAGCGGTTGGCGGTTAGAGAAAGAAAAACGGAAACCGGAGACCGGATGATTGGCTGGGTTCCTTGATAATGGCCGCAGCAAACTTCCCGATTTCTGGTCTCCCTTTACTCGTTGGCGTTTCCTATCCGCCAACCGCTATCCGCTAACCGCCAATACCATTGTGTCCTTACTTACTTTGCGATCGCGGCGTTGAGCGACTTTACGACAGCCTTGCCGAGCACTTCGTAGCCCTCGTTTTTATAGAAGGGGAGCTGGTTGAACCTGCGCTTCAGCTTGGCCACTTCCGGACCGACGTCGGCGGCAAGGTCGTCGATGGCGATACCGTTTTCTTTCATGATCTTGACGGCGATCGCATTATAAGCTTCGACGTCACCATCCGAGACGGTGGTCGTCATGGTGGCGAAGATCAGTTTCCCGCTGAAATTCCTCTTGAGGAAGGCCACGCACGTCTGCACGTCCTTCTCGTATGCGTCCAGTTCAATATGCGGCTGACGTTTCTTGCCCACTTCATCAAAGTCTGGGAGAAGCAGGCCGCAGTTGAAGTGAATCACATCGAAATAGTCTAATGCCCCGTGTTCGTCCTGCTGGAAATTGTGATGACTAAACACATAAGGGGTCCCGGTTGCGCGGCCCCTGAGGCCAAATTTCCACACGTTGGCCTTGCCTATAAGTTTGTGAGCGGCGGCTTGGCTATAACAGTCCGACTCATTGTCGCCAATCATCAGGATGCACGGCCGGCCATTGGACTTAGTTTCCAAGGACATGTAAGGCATTGGCATCGAGAAACCCCGCCAGCGCGGATCCCATTCTGCTGGCCATTGCCGGCCCTGGCCACCCGTCCATAACCTGTCGCCCGGGGCTACGTACTTGGACGCGTCCTTATCGACGGGCGCGGCCGAAAGCGAAAGGCAAACCAAGGCCAGTAACAGGGTGAGCGATTTCATGGGGGTAAGTCTATATTGACGTCCATTATACGGTTAGCGACCCCCATCGCAGTGAGGTATCCCCTCCATGCAGGCATCTCTTCAAGGGTGCTTTTGTTGTCTTAAGGTAGGGACGGCTCTCCGAGCCGTCCGTTCGCCGCTCGAGATTCGAATCTCGCTCCGCTCAACGGCGGGCTCGGAGAGCCCGCCCTACCCAAGGCAGGATCAAGCTACATACGTGCGGACTCGAACGGCGGCCATGGCAATGGCCGCCCTACCCAATACAGCGGATAGCGGTTAGCGGTTGGCGGATAGGATAAGCCAAAAACAGAAACCGGAGACCGGATGATTGGCTGGGTTTATTAATGACCGCAGCAAACTTTCCGGTTTCCGGTCTCCCTCTGCTTGTTGGTGTGCCCAACCGCCAGCCGCTAACCGCCAACCGCTAACACCTTTCTCATCACTCCCCCAACGGCTTGGACAGGTCGAACTCGGCCTTGGTCGTCCAGCGTTGTTTGAAGCCAGCGGGTGCTTCGACCTTGGTCCGGAAGAGGACGGTGTTATCGAGGTCGAGGTTGTCGGACCAGATGAACTTCGCGCCAGTGAAACTCTCCTTGGCCCTGATGAAGGACTCCTTCGGGTTCACGCGCTCCTCGGTGTACTCGGTGGCGTGGGCCCACTGGCGGTCGTCGAAATCGACCGCAAACCAGTTGGCGGGGACGGGCGTGTGTTCGACCTTCGGATTCTTCACGTCGCCGTTGAGTGGGCCCTTGAAATAGCTCTTCGCTTTCCACTTCGCGTTGGTGACGGTGCCGTCGGCGAATTTCAGGATCAGGCCGGCGTCGCCGATGTGGTCGCCGTATTCCAGTCCGGTCTTTGGGTCGGCGTTGTCACGGCCCATGATGGCGATGGTCATCGGGTATTCCGGGAGGATGTCGACCGAGACGACGTTGTGCGGCATATAGTCGATGGGGTCGACGACACGGAGCTTCCCGTTGATGTAGAGGATGAACCAGTTGTCGGCGTAGACGTTGAGCTTGATGGTGTCGTCCATCGAGGGCTTCACCATGCCGGGCTTGTCCCCCTTCTTGCCTTTGCCCTTCTTACCCTTGCCCTCGCCACCAGGGGGCGGGCCAGTCTCATTCGCGGCTTCGCTGGTGACCTCGAGATCCGTCGGCACGATGGCGCCGCCATCGCCGGGCGGAGGGCGTTTACCTTTCTCGCCTTTACCTTTGCCCTTTTCGCCCCCCTTGCCTTTGCCTCCGCCCGGGCCGCGCTCGTTGGGCGTATAGGTCGCGGTCTCCGTCGAGCCGTCGGGGTTCGAGTAGACGAAGGTCCAGGTCTTATCCGCGTTGAGGGTGTACTTCACGCTGAGGGCCTTGCCGTTGAGGCTGTAGTTAAGGGCGTATTGGTTGCCATCGACCGTGAAGCCCTTGATCACCGCGCCGCGGAGCGGGCTCTGGGAATAGGCTGAGCCTTCGCGGCGGACGTGGCTCGCCGAAGGCTGTGGGTCGACCTGGCCATCGACTTCCGTCACTTCGCCGTGGAAACCGCCGTTGATGTAGGGGTACTTCTTCTGGGCGTGGTAATGGTAGCCGAGCGTCTTGGTCTCATGGCCGCCGAAGGCGTCAAGCTTGCCGACCACCGCGCCGTCCGGTTCGTTGTACCCATAGATCGCGTAGCCATCGAGGGCGACCGCGATGGGCTTGCCCTTGCCGAGCTCTTTCTCGAGGAAGACCGGGGCGTCATGGTAGTGGTAGTCGTCGGCTTTGCCGCAGTGTCCGCCCCAGTTGTCGAGTTCGCCGAAGGCCTTGGCGTCGTCGCCTCGGTTATTGAGCGCATTGAAGATGGGCACGCCGTTGGCGGCGAGCGCGATGGCGCCGCGCATAAAGTGCGTCTTGGCGGACATGGGCTCCTTGGCTGGCACGGGCTTGAGCGGGATGCGCCAGGCGGTAGCACCGACATAGGTCTGCGGGATCGGCACCTGCTGCTGCCAAGACTTGATGCCGGCCATCAGCGGGTGGTCGGGCAGCCCCTTGGCCTCGACATAGAGATACGAGTCATCCCAGCGGACGTTGACGTTCTTGGTGAACGTCTGGAACGACGCGGCGATCAGCGGCGCGCTGCCGGGGGCGGCGGCGAGGTAAGTGCTGCTCATCACGTATTTGACCGAAGCCTGAACAATCGCGGGCGCCACGGAAGGCGTGCGATACTGGTTGTCGACCGGCGGAATGTGCGCGTGCGCAGCGGCGGCGAAGCCGAGCAGGGCGATCAGGTGGACGGTAGGCTGGAGTCGCATGGCTTTGGGTTAGGTGACTATGATAACCGAAGGCACCTTAAGGGAACGTTAAGTCCCAGCTTGGGAAGCGAATCAGCCGCGGGCGACCAGGGCTTCCTCGATCTTGGCGAGGTCGTCCGGCTTGATGACGAATTTACCGCCAGCGACGGTCTCCTTGATCTGGCCGGGCTTGCGGGCACCGACGATGGCAGAGGTCACGCGCGGCTGGCGTAGCACCCAGGCGATGGCGAGCTCGGCTGAATTACGTCCGTAGCGGTGCGCAATCTCGGCGAGGCTTTTCGCGAGCGCGATATTCTTGGCGAGCAGCGGTTCTTTGAACTGTGGGTCGGCGCGGCGATGGTCGTCCGCTGGGAGGGCGTCGGCCCATTCCTTGGTGACCTTGCCGCTGAGCAGACCTTTCTGCATGGGGCTGTAGGAGATGATGCCGATATCGTTGGCTTCGCAGTAGGGCAGGAGCTCGGACTCAATGCTGCGGTTCAGCATGCTGTAAGGCGGCTGCAGGAAAGTGACGCGGTGGATGGGCTGGATGCGTTCGAGTTGGGCGACGCTGAAATTACTGACTCCGGCGAAGCGGACTTTGCCCTCCTTCACGAGCTCGGCGACGGCAGACCAGCCTTCTTCGATATCTTCGTCCGGCTGCGGCCAGTGGATCTGGTACATGTCGATGACGTCGATCTGCAGGCGGCGAAGGCTGTCCTCGCATTCCTGTTTCACGCTCGCGCACTTGAGTCGTGGCACGATTGTACCGTCGGGGTCCCAGCAACGTTCGCACTTCGTGGAGATGATCGGCTTGGTCTTCATCTCCTTGAGGGCACGGCCGACGACTTCTTCGGAGCGACCGAGGCCGTAGACCGCCGCGGTGTCGATCCAGTTGATGCCGACGGCCATCGCTTCGTGGATGGTACGGATTGAGAGAGCGTCGTCCTGCGCGCCCCAACCGAACTTCCAATCGCCGCCGCCAATGGCCCAAGTACCTAGGCCAACGGGCGTCAGATGGAGCGGGGAATTGCCGAGCTTACGTGTCTTCATGGCGATGAGGGGGATTGAAGGGAGAATTGAGGGCTGAATCGAGGACTGAGTTGAGGGCTGAATGGAGGGCTGAATAGAAAAGTCCCGCCACCTGCCACCCGGGGCTGTATCGGGTAGGGTCGGGACCGCGTCACGACATAGTTGTAGCTCCGGGCTGTTCTTAGTTATTGGTCAGTCGTTTTTGGTTATTTTAGGCCGCTGACTTGAGGGTAGGGACGGCTCTCCGAGCCGTCCGTTAGCGGACGGAGGTGCGAATCTCGTTCGGATCAACGGCGGGCTCGGAGAGCCCGCCCTACCCAAATAAAAAGGGGCCTATCGGCCCCTTTTTGTAAGCGCGCCTTACGCGCTTACTTAACATCCTTCAGAAACTGCTGATACTGGGCCTCGGTCTGCTCCGCGCTGAGCTTGCCGGAATGAATCAGGATGCGGAAACGGAAGGTCTCGGACTGGCCGGCCTTGAGCGTGAAGTTGAGCGTGGTCTTGCCCTTGGTGAATTCCTTGGCGCCGAACGGATTGGCGGCGAAGAGGCCGTAGCCGCGGTTATGCCAATAGGTCGGGTAGGTGACGTTCTTCGGGTGGTCAAAGATGCCGATGCTGACATCCTCGCCCTTCACGTTGCCGGAGAGGGTCATCCACTTAGCGCGCGTGCTCCAGGATTCCTTTTCGCCGACCTTACCTTCGCTGCTGAGGTAGACGCCGTTGACGCCGGTGTTGTCGAGCTTGGCGACGGCGGTGGGCTTGCCAGAGGCGTCGGTGAAGATTTCCTTCTTAGTGGAAGGTTCTTCGAGGGAGCGGGTCACGCGGATGGCGATGACGCCTTCCTTAGAGTCACGGAAAACGGCATCCTTATCCTGCGCGGTGAGGGTGACGATACGGTCGATGATGCGCAGGTCCTTGGAAGCGCGGAAGACGAGCTGTTCGTCCTGCTGTAGCACCTTGGAGCCATCATGCATGATCCAATCGGAGGAAACTTCGAGCGTGGCCGAGCCGTTGCCGCTGTTGATTGACTTAATGCTCTTATGACGCACGGCGCCGTAAGGGGTCTTGCTGTCGCGGGTGAAGCCTTCGGGCGGAGAGTTCCAGAAATCGGTACCGTTGACGTCACCGTAGTTAAACCACGAGGAGATGTGGTGCGGGTGGTCGGTGCGCTCGCCGGCGACCTTCTCGAGCGGGAAGCCACGAGTGAAGATATTGCCCTGCGAAGTGCGCAATGGGGAGAGCAGGGGCTTCTTCTGGTTGGACCAGTAGACGTAGGAGGTGAAGGGCTGGCCGTCGACGAGGACGTCGACCTGCTGTTTGTCCTTCTGTTCGACGAGCTTCACTTCTTCGGCGACGACGGCTTGGCCGAACGCAGCGAGAAGGGCGAGGAGGGCGAGGGGGTGCTTCATGGGTATCTCCTTGGACATACGCCCGCCCCCAAGGTTGCCAATCTGAAAGGGGCCAACTTACCCAAGGAACGGCGTTTGCGTATCAGGATTTCGGCTTCCTTAACTGGGCTTTCGCCCCAATCGTGTAGGCCCCCCGCCATGCGATTCCTCGCGCTCTTTATCGTTTCCGCCTGCGTCGCCGCCCCGGCCCTCCCGCCTGGTCCGGCCGAACGCGTCCCGCCTTCCTCCTATAAGACAGGCCAGACGGCGGCCGAGGCGATGAAGACGATGTCCCTTCCCGCGGGCTTCCAGGTCTCGCTGGTCGCCGGCGAGCCAAAGGTCGTCCAGCCGATCGCGATGTGCTTCGACGAACGCGGTCGCCTCTGGGTCGTGGAAGGGATGTCCTATCCGAAGAAGCGCCCGGACGGCACCGGTCCCGATCGCATCCTGATTTTGGAAGACGTGAAGAAGGATGGCTCTTATGCGAAGGTCACGGTCTTCAAGGAAGGACTCAATCTCGTCTCGGGCATCGAAGTCGGCCACGGCGGCGTCTGGGTCGGCGCGGCTCCGGAATTCCTCTTCATCCCGAAGGATGCCAATGATAAGGCTGGCCCCCCGGTCGTGTTGCTCGACGGCTGGGGCTTTCAGGACACGCACGAGACACTCAACAGCTTTGTCTGGGGCCCCGACGGCTGGCTCTATGGTAACCACGGCGTGTTCACCCACTCGGTTGTCGGCAAGCCCGGCACGCCCGACGAAAAGCGCGTGAAGATCAACGCGGGCGTCTGGCGCTTTCACCCGACTCGCCAGGTCTTCGAGGTCTTCGCCGAAGGCACGAGTAACCCGTGGGGCCTCGATTTCGACGCGCGCGGCGAGTTCTTCAACACGGCCTGCGTCATCCCGCACCTTTATCATATCCTCCCCGCCGCCCGCTACCAGCGCCAGGCCGGCCAGCATTTCAACCCGTTCACTTACGACGATATCAAGACGATCGCCGACCACGCCCACTACGCGGGCGGCCGCGTCCATCAGCCGACGGTTTCGAAGATTCCCGAAAGTACCGACAGCGTCGGCGGCGGCCACGCGCACTCAGGCCTCGCCATCTACAATGGCGATAATTTCCCCGCCGCCTATCAGGGGATGCTCATCTTCGGCAATCTGCACGGACATCGTCTCGTCTCCGACCAGATCGTGCCCGAGGGCAGTGGCTACGTCGGTCACCACGGTAATGATTTCCTGCGCAGCAACGACGCCCACTTTATCCCGGTATCCCAACGCGTCGGTCCGGACGGCGCCCTCTACGTCAGCGACTGGACGGACAAGCAGGTCTGCCATAATAATACCCAGGAAATCTGGGATCGCACCAATGGTCGCATCTATCGCGTCAGCTACGGTAACCCGATCTCCCGGGCCCGCGATCTGGGGACGCTTGCCGACACCGAACTCGTCGAGGTCGCCCTGACCGATGCCAACGAATACTTCGTCCGTCAGGCCCGCAAGGTCCTCGCCGAGCGCGGCTTGGCTGGCGTCAGAATTTCCGATGAGTCCCGCGAGAAATTGCGCAGCGTGCTGACCTCGGATGCGAATCCTCTCCGTCGTCTCCGCGCGCTCTGGGTCTTGCAGTCGGCCAACCTCCTCGATGACGCGCTCCTCGAGGCTTCGCTCAAGGATGCCGATCCTGCCGTCCGCGGTTGGACTGTGCGTCTGATTGCTCAGCAGTGGACCGCCAGCGTGCCAGCCCTCGCCGCGTTGGCGAAGTCCGAGCCCTCCGCGCAGGTCCGTCGTGAACTGGCGTCGGCGCTTTCCTATCTGCCGCTGGCCCAGCGCGCGGCCATCGCCGAGCCGCTGCTCGCGCGCGCCGAAGACGCGAAGGATCATAATATCCCTCTGCTGCTCTGGTATGGCATCGAGCCCCTCGTTGGTGCGGAGGCCGCCCGTGGCCTCGCGCTCGCCGCTCTCAGCCAGCATCCCCGGACGACCGACTTCATCTACCGCCGCCTTGCGAGTGACGCTGGGGCCCGCACCCAGGTGCTGTCCCTTGCCGCGCGTGAGCCTGATGCCGGCCGCCGCTCGTCGCTGGTGAGCCGCGTCGTCGAAGGTGTCCGTCAGTCCGGTTCGTTCGCCGCCCCCGAAGGTTGGGCCGCACTGGTCGCTGGCCTGCGCCAAGGCGCTTCGCCCGAACTACTGGCCAACGTCAACGAACTTGACGCCCTCACGGGCGACGACGCCAGCCGCGCCTTCTATCGCGCCCACCTCGCCGACGCCAAGGCTCCGCTCCCGGCCCGCCAGCGCGCTCTCTCCGTACTCGTGGCTTCGCGCGACCGCGCTGCCGCTCCGGTGATTCACCAGATCTTCGCCGAGCAGGCCCCGCCGTCCTTCCGCCGCGCGCTCATCCAGGCACTCGCGACCGTCGGTGACGACGCTTCGCCCGCCGTGCTACTCGGACGCTTCGCCGTCTTCACACCCGAACAGGTGGCCGACGCTGTCGCCGCCCTCGCGGGTAACGCCGTCGGCGGCAAGACACTCCTCGCCGCGGTCGCGGCCGGTCAGGCCGACAAGGCGGTGCTTACGCCGCTCGTCGTGCGTCAGTTAAAATCTCTCGGCGACCAGTCCGTGGATGCCCAGCTCACCGCCGTCGTCGGCGTCGTCAATGCGACCAAGGCCGACTTCGCCAAGAACAAGGCGAAATACGAGGCCATGCTTAATCCGGTGGCCGTGCGCAAGGGCGATATCGCGGCGGGTCGCCAACTCTTCGCTTCGGCCTGCGGTATCTGCCATACCTTCGGCTACTCGGGTAATCAGGTCGGGCCCGGCCTCGCTGGCTCCAATATCGGCAAGCTCGACTACTTCCTCGAGAACGTGCTCAACCCTAATGGCGTCATCGGCAAGGATTATCAGCTCAACGTCTTTAAACTCAAGAGCGGTGCGACTATGAGTGGCATTGTTCAGTTCGAGGATGCGCAATCCTTCCGTCTGGCGCTGCCGGGCGGTGCCAAGTTCACGGTTGCCAAGGGCGAGGTGGCGAAGCGTGACACGCTGGCGATGTCGCTCATGCCGGAGGGGCTCCTGGAAGCTTTGACCAAGGAGCAAGTCATCAACCTCGTGGCCTATCTGCAGTTCCCCGATGGTTTTCCGGCCACCGCCCCCGGCGGCTGGCGTCTCGAAGGGGCCATTGAAGGGGAGACCATGAAGGTGCTCTCGAAGTCGGGCGGCCAGGTGAGTGGGCAAGGTATGGGCGGCTTCAAGGCGAGTCGCTGGAGTGGTGACAATCATCTCTGGTTCACCCGGGGTAATGTGGGCGATACCCTCGTGCTGGCCTTGCCGGTCAAGGAGAAGGGCACCTACGAGCTAAAGTTCGTCTGCACCAAGGCCCGCGACTACGGCCAATTCGAACTCCTGCTGGATGGTAAGCCTCTCCCCGGTGGCCCGTTCGACTTTTATCATCCGGACCAAGTTGTCACCTCGGGCGAATTGAATGCCGGGCGCTTTGAACTCGAAGCCGGTGAACATCGCTTTGAGATCAAGGTCTTGGCCCCTAATGCCGCGGCCGCATCGGGTAATATGTTCGGCCTAGATTATATTAAATTAGAGAAGAAGTAGGAGATGCAGAGTAGGGCTAGGGCCAGTGAGATAGGGCAGAGGGCTGAATGGAAACGCTGGCACCTGCCGCCTGTAATCTGGCCTTGGGTAGGGACGGCTCTCCGAGCCGTCCGTTCGCGGACGGAGGTCCGTACGTCGATCGGCTCAACGGTCTCTGGTAGGGACGGCTCTCCGAGCCGTCCGTTCGCGGACAGAGGTGCGAATCTCGTTCGGCTCAACGGCGGGCTCGGAGAGCCCGCCCTACCCAAGGCAGCCCAACCTTAAAAACCCGCGCCTTTGATCTTCGTCTTCACGCGCAGGAGTCGGTCCTTGGACGTGATGTAAAGGGTGTGGCCGTCGTCGCCCCAGGCGAGGTTCGCCGTGGGCTGGCCGCAGAGGATCGAGCCGAGGTGCTTACCCTCAGGGGACAGGATCAGGACGCCGCCGGGTCCGGTGGTCCAGATATTGCCCTTGGCGTCGAGTTTCAGGCCATCGCAGGAACCCGGGCGTTCCTTGCTCTTCAGCGGGGCGGCGAGGAAGACGTCGCGCAGGCCGGAGCCATCGAGGTTGCAGACCGCGACGCGCGGGTTCTTGCCGTCCGAGATCGCGAGGTAGATCGACTTCTGGTCGAGGCTGAGGGCGATGCCGTTCGGCCACTGCACTTCCTTCGTCACGAGGGAGACCTTACCGTCGGTAGCGAGTTTATAGACGCCGTGATAAGGTGTTTCGGTCTTCTCGCCCTTGGGTACGCCGTAGGGCGGATCGGTGAAGTACACGGAGCCATCCTTTGCCACGGAGAGGTCGTTGGGGCTGTTGAAGCGGACGCCTTCGTGGTTCTTGGTCGCGAGCGGCTCGAACTTACCATCGCCGCCGAGGCGGGCGACACGGCGGGAGCCATGCTGGCAGAGGAGCATACGACCCTGGGCGTCGACGGAGAGTCCGTTGGAACCTTGGTTCGTGGAGGGAGCGTCGGTGCCACTGGGCTTCAGGAAGACGGACGCCATCGCATCGCCTTCGACCCACTGGTAGGCGACATTGTTGGGCACGTCAGAGAAGACGATGCGACCTTTATACCAGACGGGACCTTCGGACCACGAATAGCCTCCATTCGAGATGGTCTCGATCTTAGCGTCGCCCGCGATCAATGCGTCGAGCGACGGGTCGAGCTTCTCGATGGACTGCTTGGGGCCATCGGCGGCGAGCACGGTGAGTAAGGAGAGGAAGAAGGCGGGGAGGAACTTCATAGTTCAAGCGGTAGGGTCTGTTTAGCCGGAGGCAAACGTTTCTCAAGATGGGTGGTTGCGGTTAGCGGTTGGGGATGCCAGCAAGCAAGGGGAGACCGGCGACAGCGTCTAACTTACGTCCCTGGAGGGACGGCTCTCCGAGCCGTCCGTTCGCGGACGGAGGTCCGAATCTCGTTAGGCTCAACGGCGGGCTCGGAGAGCCCGCCCTACCCAAGGCAGGAGAGCATTAACTCAAAGGGAAACCGGAGACTGGATAGTTAGCTGGGGCTCTGGTAGGGACGGCTCTCCGAGCCGTCCGTTTGCGGACGGACGTTGGAAGCACCGATGGCTGAATCGATGACAGAGTGCTGAATCGATGGGAAAAACGGAGAGATGTTTCAGGTGGCGGGTGGCAGCCCCAGGTGGCAGGTGCCGGGACGTTTCCATTCAGTCCTCCATTCAGCCCTCCTTCAGTCCTCCGTCATCAGCCATCTGCCATCGATCCAACCCTCCCTAGTCTTGCCCTCTCTCCAAAACCCTCCTTCCTCCTCCTCTGTGAAAGCCCTGCTCCTTACCGAATATAAGAAGATGTCCTATGTTGACGTGGCCGATCCGGTCTGCGGTCCGGACGATGTCCTGATCCAGGTTCGCGCCTGCGGGATCTGCGGTTCCGACATCCACGGCTACGACGGCTCCACGGGCCGCCGCATCCCTCCGCTGGTCATGGGCCATGAGGCCGCGGGCGTCATCACCGGCGTCGGTGCCCAGGTGAAGGGCTTCGCCCCGGGCGATCGCGTGACCTTCGACTCCACGGTCTTCTGCGGCGAGTGCGTCCAGTGTCAGCGCGGCGACGTCAATCTCTGCGACAACCGCCAAGTCCTCGGCGTCTCCTGCGGCGACTACCGCCGCCACGGTGCCTTCGCCGAATTTGTCACCGTCCCCGCCCGCATTCTGCACAAGCTACCCGCCGAACTTGGCTTCGCCGAAGCCGCGATGATCGAGGCCGTCTCCGTCGGCGTGCACGCCGTCCGCCTCACGCCCGTCACCCCGGGCGACACCGCCGTCGTCGTGGGCACCGGTATGATTGGCCTCCTGACGCTCCAGGCCGCGAAAATCGCGGGTTTCGCGCAGGTCATTGCCGTCGACACGGAGGACTCGCGCCTCGCCGTCGCGATGGAACTTGGCGCCACGCATAGCTTCAATCCCAAGACCGGTGGCGACCTCACCGAATACGTTAAATCGCTCACCAAAGGGCAGGGCGCCGACGCCGCTTTCGAATGCGTCGGGCTGAATGCCACGGTGCTCTCCGCCATCCACGCCGTGCGCAAGGGCGGCACGGTGACGCTCGTCGGTAATCTTACACCGAAGACCGAACTCCCGCTTCAGATTGTCGTCACCCGTCAGCTTCGTCTCCAGGGCTCGTGTGCTTCCGCCGGCGAGATCCCGCGCTGCATCGAACTGCTCGCCACCAAGCAAATCAAAGTCGACAAGATCATCTCCGCGGTGGCCCCGCTGGCGCAGGGTGCCGACTGGTTTGCGAAGCTCTACGCCGGCGCTCCGGGCGTGATGAAGGTCATCCTCTCACCTCAGGTCTGACCAATAGAATCAATGGCTTTCTTCGATCTCACCGGTAAGGTCGCCTTCATCACCGGCACCAGCCGCGGCCTCGGCCAATACTTCGCCCGCGCCCTCGCGCAGGCCGGCGCCGACATCGCGATGTCGAGTCGCGACGCCTCCAAACTCGCCCCGTTCCGCAAAGAGATTGAGGCCCTCGGTCGCCGCACGTGCGGGGTCGATCTCGACGTCCGCGACCACGCCAGCATCCAAGCCGCCGTCGCTTCCGTCGAGAAGCAGATGGGGCGCATCGATATCCTCGTGAACAACGCCGGCTGCAATGCACGCAAGCCCGCCCTCGAGGTCACCTGGGAGGATTGGAACATGGTCCTCGATACCAATCTCCGCGGTACGTTCTTCACGTCGCAGGCCGTCGCGCCGGGTATGATTTCCCGTGGCTACGGACGCATCGTGAACATCGGCTCCGTCACCTGCGTCGCTGGTTACGCGGGCCTCGCGCCTTATGGTGCCAGCCGCGGGGGAGTGAAGCAGCTCACCATGAGCCTCGCCGACGACTGGGGTCGCCACGGCGTCACCGTCAATTGCCTCGCCCCGGGTTGGTTCAAGACCGCCCAGAACGCCGTCCTCTACGAGAACCGCGAGTGGGTTGAGTACCTCTGCGACCGCATCCCGCTCAAGCGCCCCGGCGCGCCCGACGACCTCGCCGGACCGGTCGTTTTCCTCGCTTCGGAAGAGAGTCGCTATGTGACCGGACAAACCTTGTTGGTTGACGGGGGCATCAGCACGGGTGCTACTCGTGCCACGGTCGCCCCGCCGAAATCCTGATTCTCCTCTGCCATGCTTTACGCCCTCCTCGCCATCGCCGTCCTGGTCCTGTTGGTGACTTGGCTGAAGCTTAATCCGTTCATCGCTTTATTGATGAGTTCCCTCGCGCTCGGCGCGATGGTCATCATTAACGGCGGGGCGGTGCTAACCCTCCCCGCGTCATTGGATTCGCTGTGGGAGCCGATGACGATTTTCGATGTGCTGAAATTTTTCCAGACGGGTTTCGGCAATACCTTGGCGAGCACGGGCACGATTATTGTGCTTGGGGTCGTCTTCGGGAAACTCCTTGCGGAATCAGGCGGGGCCGGCGTGCTCGCCAAGCAGTTCATCCGGACGCTCGGACCAGAGCGAATCGGCCTTTGTATCATCTTGCTCGCGCTCTGTGTGGGCATGACGACATGGTTCGCCGTCGGCCTCCTGCTCATCCTGCCGATCGTCATAACCTTGGCCAAGGAGACGGGTAAACCTTTCCTGCTGCTAGTCCTCCCGCTGCTGTCCTTCCTCTCCGTGATGCACGGCCTGATGCCGCCGCACCCGGGGCCTGTCATCGCGATTGATACGCTTCATGCCAATATGGGCAAAGTGATTCTCTGGGCCCTCGTGCTGGGCATTCCCGTCGCGGCGATCGCGGGTCCGTTCTTCGCTAAGTTGGCGGTGAAGCGCGTCGATGTGGCCACGCCCGAATTCACGCCGTCGGTGTCCGCCGGCCAGACCTTGCCGACGTTTGGACTCACGATTTTCACCGTGCTTTTGCCCGTGATCCTCTTGCTGACGGGCACCTTGGTCGAGCTCTTGGACGCCAAGAAACTTCTCTGGGGCCAGATCGGCCTGTTCGTTGGCAATCCCGTGATCGCTCTGCTTTTATCGGTGCTTTTCGCGATGTGGGCCTTCGGCAAACGCTGCGGACGTTCCGCTGCCGAGCTCCTGAAATTCTCCGAACAGAGCGTCTCGGGTATTGGCATGACGCTGATCCTCGTCGGTGCCGGCGGCGGCTTCGCCTTGGTCATGAAGGAGGCGGGTGTAGCCAAGCAGCTCGCAGCCTTAGCTGCGAACGCGGGCTTGCCGCTGCTCCTTTACGGTTGGCTCGTGTCGGCCTTCATCCGCGTCGCCACGGGTTCTGCCACGGTCGCCATCACCGTGGCTTCAGGCTTCATCGCTCCCGTGCTCGCCGCCCATCCGGGCACCAGTCCGGAGCTCATGGTGATTTCGATCGGTTGCGGGTCGCTCTTCCTTTCGCACCTCAACGATAGCGGTTTCTGGATGGTGAAGGAGTGTCTCGGCCTCACCGTGGGACAGACTTTGCGCACGTGGACGATCACCGAGACCCTTATCGGTTTCTCGGGGTTAGGGATGGCATTATTGGCCGAGCAGGTGTTGAAGTTTATTGGGTAAGGTCGGGCTCACTATCCGGTCCCCGGTCTCCCTTTGAGTTAATGGTCTCCTGCCTCGGGCAGGGGGGGTAATCGGTCATTAGTAATCATTAAACGATACTATAACGCTCAATAAAGTGGACTATTTCAAAGTTCTTTTACAAATTCACTCCTTTGGCATTCTTTAAGGTTTATTGGCGGTTTTCGGGGGTTCTGCATTGCGGAACTAAGGTTAAACACCCATTTTTTGGCTTCCCCACCCCCTCCACGAAGACCCCCTGTGTCTTTTTGGTTAAACCTTTTCTGCTTTTACGACCCGCAAGATGCCTTCCGCTGGAAGAAATCGCCCCCTTTCCCGAGCCTCGCTGATGGTCGCGGCGGCGCTGTTGAGCGTGTCGTCTGCGGCCCCTGCGCGGGCCGCGAATGTTTTCTGGGATGCGAATGGTTCGGTGGCCGGTCTCGGTGGCGTGGGCACTTGGAATGCCGCCAGTGGGACGACCTGGTTGGATGTTGGCTTAGCGACCACGGCCATCGGCACGGAGACGCCTGCCAATTTCACCTTCTCGAACAACTCCATCGCTTACTTTGCGGGAACGGCCGGCCAAGTGGATTTAGGCAGCAACGTCACGGTCGGGGGGCTCGTTTTTCAGGCCACGGGCTATGACATCGTCGGTGCCGGCAACACCCTGACGCTGGCCGCTCCGACGGGAGCGATTGCTCCAGCCATCTCGGTCTCGCTCGCGCAGTCGGCTCGGCTTTCGGCGCTGCTCGCGGGCACCGCGGGCTTCGCGAAGATCGGCGATGGCATGCTGGTGCTCGGTAATGCCGCCAACACTTTCACGGGAGACATCGGCATTCGTGCGGGTACTTTAGTGGTCACGAATGCGGGACAACTCGGTCTCGGGACCACGGCGATTTCGGTGACGGGCTGGGCCCAGATTGGTAATCCAGGGTTCTCCGGCGGGGCGTTATTGCTTCAGGGTGCCGTGAATACGGACCTTTCGCTGTCGGCCTCGCAGGCGGGATTCACGATTGACCGACAGGTCACGGTTTCGGGCAGCGGAGCCACACCCGTCAATACACCTGGGGGCAGCTTGATCAGCGTAGGCTACAACACCCTCGCCGGCGGCCTGGTCTTTGGGGCCAACTTCACGGAAAGTCGCATCTGGTCCGCCTATGGGGCGACCACCATTTCCGGACAGCTGCAAATCGGCGCCACGCAGGCTAATAATTTCAGCGGGAACGGCAATTGGATCATCTCCGGCCTCGTCACGGGCACGGAAAATACGAACAATCGCTTCATCAAGTTGGGGGCGCTGATCACGACCACACTGTGGCTGCAGAATGCGTCGAACAATCTGTACCAGTCGATCAGCGTGAGCGGCGGCACGGTCCGCGTCACGAATAACGGGGCACTCGGCCAGAATACGGGAACGGCGATGCTCTCCCTGGGGAATGGCGGGGTTGAATTCCGCACCGATGCTCCCGCCACTTTCGCGGGCCGCAATATTCTTCAGAATAATAACTCCAGCAGCACGATATTTCTGGACCATGATATCACGGGTGCCCTTGGCCTCGGTGGCTCTAACCTGCAAAATCAGACCGTCTCGCTTGGGATGGTGAACGTGCAGACCCAATATGGGAACGGTACGAACGTCACTTTAACCGGCCGCAATGGTTATGGCCTGAATATCTTGTCCAACGGTCTCACCGGCGATGGGGTTAACGCGATTAACAATAGTTCCTCCGGTTTGCTCACGATTACGGGAGACTACTCCGGGCCGATTTCCCTGACGAGTCGCGGTTCGACCCTCGGTGGTAACGGTGACACACTCGTGACCGGTAGTCTGTTGGGCACCGGCGGGGGCTTCCATGTCTTTACTAAAAACGGTACGGGTAGCCTGACGGTGCAGGGGACGGCGTCGACTTTCACCGGCGATACCGTCTTCGGTAACGGCGGGACGCTGAATATCGCCGATATGGCCTCGTTGAACGCGGCCAGCACCGGGCGCATCGTTTTCACCGGTAATACCGCGACGCTGAATTATACGGGCACCGGCCAAACCTGGAACAAGGTATTGGTGCTCAATAGCACCAACGGTGCGGTGTATTCCAATGGCACCGGCCCGATCATCATCGCCAGTACGGTTGGCAATAACGGCACCGGCCAGAAGAACCTCGTGCTCGGTGGCGCTAATACGGGTGCCAATGAGCTGCGTGGTCTCGTGGTCAACACCTCGGCCGGGGCCTTCCTCCGCAAGAACGGCGACGGTACTTGGCAGATCACCAGCCCGGGTACGACCACCGCGACCATCGGCACGGTGGTGGCGGCCATACCCATCAGCGCGACGGGCACCACGGCAACTCAAACCCTGATGCTTTCTTCCGGCACTACGGCGGGCATCGTCGTCGGTCAGCCCGTCTCTGGCGGCGGCATCCCGGTTAATAGCGTGGTGACGCAGATCGTCAGCAGCACGCAGTTGACCATCAGTCAGAATATCGCGGCCAGCACCCCAGCTGAGAACATCGTCCTCGGCACCGTCACGGGTGCGGTCGCTCCTCTGAATGTCACCGCGAGCGCAGCGAACGTATTGACGGTCGCGAACACGACCAACTTAGTGATCGGACAGCCCGTGACGGGCCCAGGGATGACCGCTGGAGCGGGCTGGTATATCAGCGCCATCGCGGCCGGGACGATTACCGTCGCCAACACCACCGGTGCGGCGCCGCTCGGGACGAATGCAGCTGTCGGCACCGTCACCCCTGGCCTGAGCCCGAATTACGCCGGTGCGACGGAAATTTCCGGCGGCACGCTCATCCTGAGCCCAGCGACCGCCACGGCCGAAATCGTTAATAACAGCTCGGGGCTCACCTTCGCGACCGATCCCTTGCGCGGGTCGCAATTCGCGGGTGGCACGCTCAACTACCAGGCTTTTAGCAGCGGCAGTGCCGAGACGATGGGCATCCTCACCGCCACGGCCGGGGCCGGAAAAATCATCATCACCCCCGGCTCTAGCGGGGCCTCCTCGCTCATCTTCGGGATGGTCGGAACGCGCAGTGCCGGCGCGACCCTGAATTTCGGTACCGGTACGGGAGCCGGCACTGCGGCGATTCAGTTCATGGCCGGTGCGACTGGGCTGAACAATATCCTAGGCGGATACGCCACGATTACCGACCCCACCACCGGGGCCGTCGACTTCCTGGCCACGCCGGTCGCCAACACGAATATCGCCGCCTTTGGTTCCGCCCTCGCGTTGCCGGCCACGGGCAGCGTGGCCACCGGTAATTACCTGGTCAATGCGGCCACGCCGCTCACGGGGACGGCCTTGGCCAATACCATCCGCATTTCTGGCGGAAGCATCACACTCGGGGGTAATCTGACAATCACCGCGACGAGTGCGACCGCGCTCGGGGGCATTCTGCACGATAACTCCGCGGGAGCCGCGTCAATTGGCGGTGCCTTCGGACTCACGACTTCCGGTTCCAATCAGGAATTAGTGATTACCACGGCGGGCACGACGCCTGCCAACGCTCTGACAATTAGCGCCAATCTCATCAACGGTACCGGTGCGGTCACGAAGTCAGGCTCGGGCTTATTAATCTTGAGTGGCGCCAATACCTTCACGGGTGCCTTGACCGTCACCGAAGGCACGCTGCGGGCCTCCGGCGGTAACGCCAACATCCTCGGCACGCCTGCCGCCGGTACGGTGGCGGTGATGCGTCAGGGGACGACGCTCGATTTGAATGCCGCCGGTCCCTCCGTGGCGCCTTATGCTGCGGGGACGCCGCTCCCGACGCTGAACGCCTCCTTGATCCTCGGGGCCGGGAATATCACCACCACGGCGACGGGTGCACAGGCCATCCAGCTCGGTGCCGCCACCAGTTCGGGCACCACCGGCGTCATCTCCGGCCTTATCTCCGATGGCAGCGGCACCATCACCGTCATCAAGAACGGCACGGCCACCAGCATTCAGGCTCTCTCCGGCCTGAACACTTACAGCGGCCCCACGGTGCTGACCGGGGGTATTCTGCAGGTGAATACGTTGCTCAACGGTGGCGTCGCGAGCTCGATCGGCACTTCTTCCAGTGCGGCGGCCAACCTCATCTTCAACGGCGGCATTCTTCAATACACGGGTTCGAATGCGCTGATTTTCCAGACCACCCAGACGCCTTCGGTCAGCACCGATCGGCAGTTCACCCTCGCCGGCAGCGGCACCCTCCAGTCTTCGGGCCAGTATGGATCCTCCTTTATCACGGCCGGTGCCCAGAACAACGCGACGCTCATTTTTACCAGCACCGCGGATATCACCTATTCCGGCGCGGGCACCCGGAGCCTGACGCTGGGTGGTAATTCGCTCGGCGATAATGAATTCCGTGGACACCTGATTGATAATCCGAATGCGGGTGAAGCCCTCAGTTTCACCAAGGCCGATACGGGCCTCTGGATTCTCACTCCCTCGATAGCCAATAGCTACAGCGGCCCGACCACCGTCAGCGGCGGGATGTTGCGCGCGGTCGACGGGGTCGGGTTGCCGACCTACAGCTTGTTGAACCTCAACGGGGGCGTGTTCGAGTCCTCGGGGGCTTTCGCTCGCACGCTCGGTTCGTCGGCGGGTAACGTGCAGTTCACCGGCGGTGCTTCCGGTTTCTCCGCCGCCAACGCGAATCGTTTCGTCGTCACGATTGGCGGTGGGGCCATGACCTGGGGTGGGGCTAATTTCAATCCGACCGCCTTGGTGCTCGGTTCCGCGACCGCCCTCGGCGAGACGGAGTTCGCCACGGGTATCAATCTCGGGGGCGCCATCCGCACCATCACCGTCAATAACAACGCCAGTACGGGTGCGATGATGACCGCGGGGATTCTTTCGGGGGTCATCAGCGGGGCGACGGGCAGTGGTTTGATCAAGACGGGTGGCGGGGTGCTCATCCTCGGGAATGCGAATACTTACGTCGGCGACACGCAGGTGACCGCCGGCAACCTCATCATCACTTCGTTCGGCAACGCTACGGGCACGACGGCGAGCTCGCTCGGCGCCAGCGGCGGTGCCCTCGTTTATAACCCAGGCGATGCGGACTTGAATGGCGTCTTTTACGTCGGGTCCGGCGAAACTTCCAGCCGTCCGTTGACGTTCACGTCTTCCGCCCAACACGGGGGCAATAAGTCTTACCGCATCGACGCCACGGGCAGCGGCCCGCTCATCCTGAATGGGACTTTCGTTAATACGGTTACGGAGAACGCTGCCGCGCGAACACTGTTCCTGGATCTGCGTGGGGTGAATACCGACGCCAATCAGATGAATATGGTGCTGTCGAATAGCACTGGCGCGACTAACCCCCCGTTGTTGGGGGTCAGTAAGAGCGACGGGGGCGTGTGGATTCTTAACCCCGCCGTGGCGAGCACCGCTACCGGTGGGATTAATGTGAACGGCGGTTTGCTCGGCCTCACCGTCAATGGCATCGGGGCGCATACGGTCATCACCCTGAATAACGGTGGCATCTTCGCCTACGGGGGCCCGCTGATCACCTCTCAGTCGCTGACGCTGGCCAATAATGCGGCCGGGGTCTTCGCGGGCCCGAACTCCATGGTGTTCAATGCCAATGTCACCAAGCAGTCCGGCAATAACGGTACGACCTTTAGTAACAACCTCGATAGCGGAGCGCTCCTCACCATCAACGGCAACTACATCAACTTAGATACGACTAGCAATCAGGGTATTTATGTGCGTGGGACGGGCTCGACGGTTTGGAACGGCGTCATCTCCAATGGCTCGAAGTCCACTTACTGGGACATCTCCATCGCCAACGACGCTTACTTCAAACTCTCGGGCTCCACGCCGAATACGTTCACCGGTGGTCTGACGCTCACTCAAGGCACCCTGATTCTCGATAAGACCGGCGCCGTGGGGGCGAGCACCAACCCGGTGAACTTTAACGGCGGCATCCTCCAGGCGACCTCCGCAGTCGCTGGTACTTTTGCCAATCCGGTTAATATTATCAACGGCCCGCTCGTCGGCCGCACGCTCAGTGGCACTGGCAGCATGGTCTGGTCGGGCGTCGTCACCGTCACCGGACAGAGTCGTTCCCTGGCCAATAACCTCAGCGGTGGCGCGGAGCTCACGATTTCCAACAGCTTGGTGCAGACCGAAGCGAGTACCGGGCGCATCATGGTTCTGCTCGGGTCGGGCACGACGAATATCACTGGGGTGGTTTCTACTACCGCGACGGGCGGCAGCCTTTATTACCTCGGTTCGGGTACCCTTAATCTCACCGGCACCAATACCATCACCGGGGACCTTCGCGTGGAAGGCGGGACGGTTAACGTGCGCGGTTCGGCCGGTAGCGTCAACCTGATCAGCACCACGGCGGGCAGCGGCTTGAATATCCGTTCGGGGGCGGTCGTTAACCTGGACAGCAGTACCGTGAATAATGCCTCTGGACGTATCACTGGCCGTGCGGTGACGCTGCAAGGCGGCACGCTGAACGTTACCAGTTACGCTGCGTCCACCACCGAAACAGCGGGCCCCTTGCAGCTCTATTACTCCAAGAGCGCGATTTATCTTAACGCCGCTGGATCGATGGGGAACACCCTCACGTTCGCATCGCTCTCCTACGCGACCGTTAATGGCACTAGCAATACAGCGGTTCTGGAGTTCTCGTCACTGGGCAGTAACGCCCGCTTGGTTTTCACTGCCGCGCCGACGACTGTTGGCGGTATTCTCCCGCGTGTGTTTGTTGGTAGTGGTGATTTTGCGACTTACGGCGCAGGGGGCGTTACGTCTTTTTCAGGGTATGCTAATATTACCAACGTAAATGCAGCGGTCGCGACGGACATCCTCAGAGTCTCGCCATCTTATTTCGTAGACGACTTCACTTCTTCAAAAACACTCGCTGGCCTTTCGATTTCGGATCAAAATGGCCGGACTATCAGTGGGCCGGCGGACAGCACCTTGACGCTCACCGCGGGTGCTCTGATTGCGTATGGCAACGGCGTGTCGGTGACGCAGGTCCTTTCGGTGCCGAAATTGAATCTAGGCACCGATGGGTACATCCAGGTAGACGCAGGGGTAACCCTCGATTTGCAGTCCCAGATTGTAGCTGGTACTTTCACTAAGGGCCTTGGCGGCACGTTAATCGTTTCATCCCGTCAGTATTCCTCGGGGGTTATCAATGTTACCAACGGTACCGTCCGCCTGAATACCCCGCTGAATGCGTTTCCGGCAACGTCAGGCTTTAATGTCGAAAAGGGCGCCACGTTCGATCTAAACGGCAATACCTTGCTGGTACAGGGGCTATTCACCCAGGGCAGTGTGGCGAATGCGGCCGGTACCATCACGAGCACTACGGGCGCGGGGACGTTCGTCTTCAATAACAGCGGTTTTAATACTTACTTCGGCGGCACGGTGAGCGGCGCTTCCGTGAATTTCGCCCGCGTCGGCGGTTACACGGTCACTTTGGGCGGGCCGTTGAATCAGGGCGGCGCGACCGCCTTCTTGGGCGGGACCACGATCCTACAGGAAGCTGCGACCCTCCTGAATACGTCGGCCATCACGCTCAACTACGCGGTGGTGAATATCACTAATAATGTGAATGTTCTGGCGCAGAATAATAACCTGATCAGCGACACCGCCCCCATCACGATGCGGGGTGCGAGCCTCGGGTACGCGGGCTATTACGGCTCGGCGGCGACCGAAACCTTCGGTGCCCTGACGCTCGCCCAAGGGGATAATAATCTCACGGCCACCCTCGGCACTGGTGGCGCAATCGGCTCGGTCGACCTCACGTTTGGAGGTCTCTCGCGCGGGGCCGGCGCGACCATTAATTTCGCGGGTACTAATCTGGGTCAGGTCGGTAACTCCGCCCGCATTGGTTTCGCCGGGACCCCCGCGTCGCTGAACCGCGGCATCCTGGGGGCTTGGGCCATCGCCAATACGACGGACTACGCCGCCTATAACACGGCGTTGGGTGTCGGCGTGGTGGGGCAGGGTGGGTTTACTCATTACGATTTCGATCTCGGTCCAGGGAAAATTACCCAGCTGTTCACCTTCGACACCGTGGAGGCCACCACGACGCTCCCGTCCGGCACCACGACCACCTCCTTAATCCGTTTCGCCGGCAGCACGGGCAATCACCTCGCCTTCGCCAGCCCGAGCGACGTCCTCAATCTCGAGCTCGGTGGCCTGTTGCGCAGTAATAGCCTCTATGGCGTCACCAACATCGGCACACTGACCGCCCGCGGCATCCTGACCGCCGGCGGCACCGAGTCCTCCGGGGTGCGCGAACTCGTCGTTTATAATAATTCCCAGACGTCCACGAATTTCACCGGGAATGCGACGGCCTCGACCACCGTTGGGAGCAACGTCCTGACGCTCACCAGCGTCACCAACCTCTTCAAAGGCGCTTTGGTCACCAACGCGAATCTCCCCGTCGGTACCTTTGTGACGGCGGTCGACACAGTCGGCCTCACCGCCACGTTGAGCAGTAATGCTCTAGCCACGGGCGCCGCCGGTACTTTTGTCGCCGCCGTTGGTTTCAATCTCAATGCCATCATCACCGATAACGGTGCTGGCAACTCGGTCCGTCTCGTCAAGGCCGGCACGGGGATCCTCAACCTCACCGCCGCGAATACCTACACCGGCGGCACCATCATCAATGCCGGTTCGGTTAACATCTTCCCGCCGAGCGCGAGTGCGGTCGTCATTCCTGCGGGTGGCCTGACGGTGAACGGTTCCGGTGGTACGGCTTTCACCATTGTCACCACTTATGGTTCCGGCGCCATCGCGGCGGCAAACGACCTGACGATGAATGGTTCGGCTCGTCTGACGTTCGATGCGTCCACGGCGAATACCCTGAACAGCATCACCTTCAATAATCACGGCGGTGAGCAGGGCGGCATTATGCTCTCCTATGTCGGCGTTGGTGCAGGCAGTACCCTCACTTTAACCAGTGCGACGCCCGTCACGGCGACCTCGACGAATCCGCGCATCGTTTCCTCCATTGCGACGGGCACGCTGGCGCTGGCTTCGACGGCGAACACGTTCAACATCGACGGCATTCGTTCTCCCGGTGGACCTGTGTTAACGGACTCGCTTGCGACGCTGAGCATTACTTCTAATATTACGGGTACGAATGCCGCCATCACCAAGACGGGGGTGGGCATCCTGCAACTGAGCGGGGTGAATACCTTCGGCGGCAACTTCACGGTTTCGGCCGGCGCCGTGGCCATTGGGGCCAGCACGGTCGCCACCGCACCCGTCATCACTTCGGGTCCGCTCGGACTCGGGAGCGTGGCGTTCGCCGCGGGCACCCGCCTGATGGTCGCGAACGCGAGTTATACTTTGGCGAATCCGCTGTCGTTCGCCGGCACGCCGATCTTCGCCAATACAGGCACGTCCGCGAGCACCCTGACGATTTCCAGCTCGATGGGTAATCTGCCCTCGCCGATTGCTTCCATCCAGGTCGACAGCCCGTCGCTCACGGTCGTCTTGGCCGCCCCGATCGCGAACATCGCTTCGATCACGAACTTCACCCGCACCGGTCTCGGTGCCGTGGTCTTCAATTCGACGGGCTATACCGGTGACTTCGACGCCAACGCCCTCGGCTCACCGAATTCCGTCTCCCTCTTGAATAATGGGGATGGCACCGGTTCGCCCGAGACCATCACTTTAGGTAACGTTCTTTTCGATAACGGTGCCCCGACGATTACCCTCGGACGCTCCTTTGGTTTCCTGGACATTTACCTTTACCAGACACCTTCGAACAAGATTTTTGCCCCGGCCTCGGTCACGGGATTGGGAAGTGGCGTGACGGTTACGAATAATAACGGCTACGGACTGGTCGTCCCCAATGCGGTGAGCTTAACGGCCACCTCGCCGTCTTTCAGCGTCGCGACGGCCAGTAGCTCAAGCCTCATCCAAGGGCTGACTTTCAATGGGGCCATTTCCGGCGGCGCCACCGGTGCGGCCACGGTGGTCTTCACCAAGGCCGGAGCGGGTACCATGGTGCTCACTAACGCGGCCAATAGCTTTGGCGGCACCTCCTCGATCATCGACATCACCGGTGGCATCCTCCAGGCGACTTCCGACGGTGCCTTGGGCAATAGCACCAACGTCATCCGCATCAGCACGAATTCCACGACCTACGGCCTGCGGGCCTCCGGCATTTTCTCGACGGCTCGCGTCATCAACCTGAATGCCGCCGCCAACACGATTGAGGTCGGGAACGACAGCATGCTCACGCTGACAAGTGCCTTCACGTTCGGTACGGGCGGGGTCACCAACGCGTTGGCCAAGAACGACAACGGCATCCTGGAGATCAGCGCTAACAATAGCACCTGGAACGGCGCCTTGACGATTAACGATGGGGCCGTGCGCGTCAGCAACGCCGGGGCGCTCGGCCTCGCCACCGCCGGCACCACGGTACCGAATAGCGTCGGGGCCGCCCTGCAGCTGAACAATGTTTCGATTGCTGAGCCCCTGACTCTTAATACCAACGGCATCAATAACGGAGGTTCCTTGCAGGCGGTCGCGGGCACCAACACCTCAAGCGGTGCCATCACGATGGGCAATAACGTGACCATCGGGGCCGACGCCGGGGCGACGTTGAATCTCACCGGAGCCATCAGTGGCGTCTTTTCGCTGACGCTGGCCGGCGGTGGCTCGATTAATTTCACCACGACCGCGCTCGCCACGGGGGCCATCACCACCCTTAGCAAAGTCGGCGCTGGCACGACCACCCTCGGGGTGGCCAGCCCGGCCTTTGTCAGCCCGATCACCCTCTCCGGCGGCACCTTGGTGGTCGGTAATGGGTCCGGCGTCGGCAGTGTCGGTGGCACCGGCTTGGTCCAGATCCTCGAGAGCTCGACCTTGCGTATCGATGACCGTGGCACCGCCGTCGCGAACCGCCTTGGTGGCGGGCGGCCGGTCAACATGTTCGGCGGACCGACCACTTTGGAGTATGTCACCAATACCACGGGCGCTTCCAGCGAGACTTTCGGTGCACTGGCGTTTGGCACTGTCGGGAATGCCACGATCAAGGTGACGAATAACGGCGCCCAGGCCAGCACGCTGACGTTCGCCTCGGTCAACGGTACGAATTACTATACGGCGAATTTTGTGAAGGGTGGTTCCGGTGCCGGCTTCGGTACCGCCACCAATAAGATCATCTTTACCGCGGCCCCGACGCTGGTGGGTGGGGCGGTCGCCGCGACCAACGGCCTGCTCTCCCGGATGGTCGTCAATGGGACGGACTTCGCGACTTACAATACGGACGGCACCACCGTTAATGCCTTTGGCGTGCAAGCCTACGCCGCCTACCAGAACAACGCGAATATCAACGCCGCGGCGGTCTTGGCGACGGACACCTTCCGGATCAGCAGCGCTTCGACGGCTGGCCTGATTAATCTTTCGGCTAAGACGCTCAATGCGGTCAAGATTGACGGTGCGTCGGCGCTCACCCTCGGCGGCACTGGTTCATCGCTAGCCTCATCGGTACTCACTGTCACCACGGGTGGAGTGCTGGCCACAGGCGGTGGAAATCACATCATCGGGAGTGGCCTGATGCTCGCGTTCGGTTCGAATGAGGAATATTTCTTCGTCAACACCGGGTCGAGCCTCACCGTCAATGGTACCCTTATCGGTACCATGGCCTTCCAGAAATCGCTAGGGGGTACGCTGACGCTCAACTCGCCGATTTTCGTGACCAGCAATACGATGGTCAACGATGGCACCCTGAAGCTTGCCGCTGGGGGCACGAACACGCTTTTCCCTGGCACTTCGCTCTTCGTGGCCACGGGGGCAACGGTCGACCTCAACGGCGGCGTCCAGTACTCGGGCGATTTATCGAGCCAATCGTCTGCTGGCATTAGTCTCACCACGGTGGGTGGGACCCTCACGACGACGGGGGGTGCATCCACCTTCGTGACGAATACCTCCTCTGGCCGCCGTTTCGCCGGCCAGATCACGGGCCCGATTTACTTTGCGCGCACCAATGGCAACGGCGGTGGGCAGACCCTCACCCTCTCCGCGGATAATACTTACACCGGCGATACGCTGCTGATGGGCGGGAACACCAAGCTCCAGGACTACGGTCGCCTTTCGGGCACTGCAGCCATCACGTTAAACTACGGCTGGCTGATCTTGGATAATGATAGTGGCTTGTTGGAGCTCAATAATCGCATCAACGATACGACGACACTCACGCTCAATGGTGGCGGCTTCTCCCTTTATAATCGGCGTGGCGCGATGACCACCGAGACCGTCGGGGCGGTGACCTTGGCTTCCGGGGCGAGCACCCTGAGCTCGGCCAACACGAGTAACTCGAGTGCCCAGACTCCTCAGGGCGCGGTGCTGACGCTGGCCTCGCTGACGAGGAACGCCGCCGCTGGGGCGACGGTGATGTTCGCCCAGAATTACACTAACACTAGCACGGGTCAGTTAGGCCTGCTCGGGAGTTCCGGGGAAAACATTGTTATCACGACCCCGCCGACGCTCACGAACGGCCTGATCGGTGGCTGGTCGGTGATTAATGCGGGTTATTTCAGATACAACTTGAAAGAGTTCGCGACTTACATTCCGGGACTCGGAGTCGCCGCCCTCAATGTGGTGGGCGGTCGCGGGTATGATGCGACGGCCTTCCCGACAACGGCTCAGCCCACGCAGAATATCCGTCTCCCTTCGGCGGACGCCACGCTTCCCGCCGGCGGTGCGATTATTAATTCTTTGAATCTGGCGGCGAATACGGCTGGTTCCGTCGCCCTTACGTTCACGGGCGCCAATGATGTGCTCAATGTCGCCAGCGGGGGTCTCTTGATTCAGAATATTTCAAACTCGTTGACGGGGGGCATGTCCATTGGGACCGCGGCTCTGCCGGGCGTGATCACCGCCGGGGGCGTGTCCCCGTCATCGCCGCAGGATCTCTTCTTCTATTACTATGGGATGGAGCAGCTGGCGCCGCTCACCGTCAATGCCGCCCTCGCCGATAATGCCGGCCAGCCCGTTCGCTTGATTACCTGGGGGGCTAATATCGGGCTCGAAGGGGTCACTGGTGCGATCATTCTCGCCAATGCGGCGAACACTTATTCCGGCGGCACAGTCGTCAATCAGAACACCCTGCAAATCGGCGTGGCGGGAGCGGCGGGGTATCTGCCCGCGGGCGGCCTGACGATCAACGGTGGCACGGTCACACAGGTGAATGGCACCATCGCCGCCCAGGCAGTGGCCTTGAATAGCAATGCGGTCCTGACCCTCGTCGGCACGAACACGCTCACCCGACTGACCTTTAACAGCAACGGCGGTAATAGTACGGCCACCCCTTCTGCCGCCGTGGGCACGCTCCTCAGCCTGACCGCCAACGGGACGACGGCAAGCACGGCACCGCTTTACGCGCAGTCGAGCAACCCAGCCTCGTTGCCAACGATCAGCGGGACGGCGATTGATTTCGGTAGCCAGCTCAATGCGGCGAGCGCCAATACCGTCAGCATCGTCGTCGACCCCGCGATCATCAATGGGCAGAGTATCTCGCCGACCGCGCCCACGCTCTCCATCTCCGCAGTGCTTCAAGGGATTGGCACCGGTAATGCTGGCACGCTGACGAAAGCGGGGAACGGCTTGCTCCAACTCAGTGGGGCCAGTGCTTTCTCTGGTGGCGTCAATATCACGGCCGGTGGTTTGGTCATTGGTGCCAGCAGCACGCCCACGGTCGGCGCCGCGGTGGTGACCGGCCCTGTCGGCACTGGCACCTTGACGATGGCGACTGGAACCTCGTTGCTCAGCTCGGCTGTCTATGCGCTCGCCAATCCCCTGGTGCTACAGGGTGACCTCATTTTCAACGGCGCCAATAATCTCACCTTCAACGGGGCGTCTACGTTGCCTGCGGCCGCCTTCACCATCAATGTCGTGAATCCCGCGTCGACCCTCACGTTGCTGGGTCCGATTCAAGCGGGCGGGGCAGGCGGACTGACGAAATCTGGCGCGGGCACCTTGGTCATGGGGCTGATCTCGGGCACGCTCACCATCAACGGTGGGGCGATCAAACTACTCACCGATGGCGATGGCTTGGGCGGCCTGCCCGTGTTGGCGGCTGGCCCAATTGTCAGTGACGGTCCCGCGGCCATCACCGTGGGTAAGTCCGGTGTCAGCTTAGGGCCGATTTTCCCGAACGCGGCGAACAAGGTCATCCAGTCCGCGCTCTCGATTCCGTATGCGTTGACCATCACGAACAACAACGGCTACGGGCTGGAAAATACCGCGGCGTTTGTCTTCAACGACACGCTCACCTTCAGTGTGGCGACGCTCACGCCGGCCGCCCTGCCTGCCGGCCTGGCGTTCTCCGGCGTCGTCTCCGGGGCGTATGGCTTCACCAAGATTGGGGCGGGCGTGCTCGTGCTCAGTAATAGTGGGAACACCTTCGGTGGTGCCGGTAATAAAATCGACATCCAGTCCGGCGTCATCGCCGCCGCTTCCGACGGCGCGCTCGGCGACCTGGCTAATGCCATCCTGCTTAACCCGACGACGGGCACCTCGACCTTCCGCGCCACGGGTAGTTTCACGACCGCGCGTTCGCTGCAATTTAGCGGAACGGCCAATACGCGCACGCTCGAAGTCACGCAGGGTAATATCCTGCAGCTGAATGCCGGGTTCGACCTTAACGCCGGAGCGGGGGCCACGGCCGCCCTGATCAAGAATGAGAACGGCGTATTGGCCATCAACGCCAGTAACTCCGGTTGGAGTGGCACGACGACGATTAGCGGCGGCGCGATTCGCCTGCTCAATGGCACAGGCCTCGGGACGAGCACCATCGCGATTCTTGCCAATACGACCGCTAATCAGGTCGGGTCCGGTGCCCTGCAGCTGGCGGGTGGTATCACGGTCACGAACAACATCACTGTCGGCTCGGGCGTCACGACCCAGGTGGGCTCAGGACTGAATAGCCTGGGTGTACTCCAGTCCGTTTCGGGGAACAACACTTACGGCGGAACGCTCACCAATATCGCCGGGACATTGTTCTATGTCGGCGCCGATAGCGGAGCCACCCTGAATCTCACCGGCAATATCGTGGCCACGAACTCCATGCTCTTGGTCGGAGGCGGCACGATCAATCTCGCGCTCACCGGGGCGATGCCCGCGTTTAGCAACTTCCAGGTTCTCAATGGCACGACGGTGAACCTGACGGCCGGCGGCGCCAACGCCGGTTTCACCCCGAACATCGCGATCCTCAACGGTACGTTGAGCGTCAGTGGCTCCGGCGTGAAGCTGGGCGCGTCAGGTCAGCTCACCGTCAGCCAGAATGGTACGCTCATCATCGATGACCGCGGCACGGCGACCACGACCCGCCTCGGTAACCGCTCCATCATCCTGCAGGGCGGAGCGACCCTCAATTATCTCGTCAACGCGTCGGCCGCCTCGGCGGAAGTCTCCACCAGCAGCTTCTCCGCTAGCTCCGGTTTCTCCACGCTGAACATCGATAACAGCGTGGGCGGCCAGAATAGCACGCTGACCTTCTCCTCGCTGACTCTCAATACAGGCAGTACCTTGAATCTGACTGGTGCCTTCGGCACCACGGCGAACAAGGTCACCTTCACGACCGCCCCGACCCTGGTGCCGGCCACCACGGGCTTGCTGGCCCGTGCCCTCATCAATGGTACGGAGTTCGCCACCTACACGGCGGCGACGGGGCTGAGTGCCTTTGCGGGTTATTCCGCCGCGACGAATATTCTCTCGGCGGCCGCCACGGCGAGTTACCAGGCTCAGGCGAGCACGGCGAACTCGATCATGGTCAATCAGACCGTGAACGCCGTGAAATTGGTCAGCAGTGCGTCTGGTGCGGTCAACCTCGGCGGCCTCGCCGGCGTGTCCCCGACGACTTTGACGGTTACCAGTGGCGGCATTCTCGCCGTCGGCACCGGTACGGGCTCCACCATTTCGGTCCCGATTCTCGCCTTCGGCGGCACGGAAGGCGTCTTCCACGTCGCCGCGGGGCAGACCCTGAATGTGAATTCTGGCATCAGCGGCACCGTCGGCATCAGCAAGAATCTCGGCGGCACGCTCAATCTCAACCGCCAGCAATATAATACTGGGACGACGACCGTGAACGGTGGCGTGCTCATGCTGGCGGCGGGTGGCACGAACACCCTCTACGCTGGTTCGATCCTGGGGGTTAACAGCGGGGGTACGCTCGACCTCAATGGGGGTAGCCAGCTCGTCAGCTCCTTCTATAGCCAAGGCGCGGCGGCTTCGACCTCGATGCTCGGCGGGACGGTGCGCAATACCGCCGCCGGTGAGGCGACCTTCATCGCCAGCGTGAACAACTGGGCGAGCGTGGCTTTCTCTGGGGATATTTTCCTCAATAAGACCAGCACCGGTTCCCTTTATTTCACCAACTCCGTGGCCACGACCGGCCCCGTTCAGATTACCGGGGGCAACCTCATCCTCCAGGACGCCGGTGCGCTCCCGCTGATCAGCGCGATTGAAATCGATTATGGTACGCTGACGTTGAACAATAACGTGCTCTCGGCAGTGACGAACCGCGTCAACGACGCGGCCCCGATCACGATGCGCGGCGGCTCCCTCAGTTATACGGGCCGCTCCCAGTTCGCCGATACGGAGACCCTGGGTTCGCTGGCTCTACTTGAAGGTCATAATTATATCAACGTGACGGCAGGGTCGGGGAGCACCTATCAGTCCATCGAACTCACCTTCGGGGCGCTGACGCGCCCAGCTGGCAGCACGGCGACGGTGCGTTTCAGTAACATGGGTAACATAGGCATGCAGAAGGATCTCGGTGCCCGGGTGTATTTCTCCTCCATCAATGGGGTCTCCACCGCCACCGCGGGCGGCGGCCTGACCAATAATATCCTCGGCCCCTGGGCGATCATTGATCGCGAGTATGCGACCTACTCCGCCTCGACCGGGGTTGGTCCCGTGGGCTATACGGGCATGCCCAACTCATCAGCCACGGCGTTCTCCACCGCTTTGACCGCCGCGGATAACCTGCGCTTCAATACCAACTCCGGGACGATCCCGCTGACGGGTGATACCACGGTCAACACCGTCGCGTTCTACATGCCGGGCGCAAATACGACGTTGAACCTGAACGGCTTCACGTTGCGCACCTCTGGCCTCCTCATCGCGCATAATGCCGATAACATCGATGTCACCATCACGGGCGGCTCCCTCACGGCCGGTGCTTCCGGCACCCCGAGCGACCTGATTCTTTTCCAGGCTAATTACGGCGGAACAAATCGTACGGTCACCCTCAATGCTCCGATCGTGGACAACGGTCCGGGCGGGGCGGTCCGTTTCATCCGCGATGCGGGTGACACCCAGACCAGTCTGTCGACCTTGAACGCCGTCAATACCAACACCGGCGGTACCGTCGTCAATATGGGCACGCTGCATATCGGGGCCACGGGTGTCCTGGGCACCGGCGGCGTCATCGTCAACCAAGGGTCGCTCACGCAGGCCGTCGGCGGCAGCATCGGCACGCAGGTCCTCACCATGACCGGTGGCTCGATCGTCACGCTCGCCAATCAGGCGAACACGGTCACCTCACTCGTCTTTAATAATCTCGGCGGCGCGGCGCCGACCCTGAGCCCCACGGGCACGTTGACCGTCACGACCGGCATCACGGCCACGACTTCGAATGTCGGCACGATTACCAATATCACGACTGGATCGGTGAATTTAGGCGGCAACAATAGCTTCCCCATCTCGGTCGGCGCCACCACCGTCAACGGCAAGGATGTGGCCCCTTGGCAGGCTGGCCTGAATATTATTTCGGTGATTCAGAACGGTGGAATCACCAAGAGTGGTAACGGTGTCCTCCAGCTCTCGGCGCAGAATGCGTTCACGGGCGGGGTGACGGTGCAGGCGGGTGGGTTGATTCTCGGCGATAACAGTACGCCCACCTCGGGTACGGTCACCAGCGGCCCCGTCGGCGTCGGTCGCCTGACCATGGGCACGGGCACGCGTTTGGCGGCGGCGGCGGCCGCCACCTTGGCGAACAATGTCACCTTCGGCGACGACGGTGCCGGCACGGGGACGCACACTTTCACGGGGATCAACAATCTCACCCTGAACGGCGTCACGACCTTGCCCTCCATCTGGAACGCCGAGATCACCGCGCCGCAGATGACGTTGACCATCGCCGACGCCACGCCGTCGCAGCCGACGGATATCATCAATAAGTCCGGCCTCGGGACCCTGATCATCAATAATTTCGCCGGCACCCTGCAGGCGGTCGGTGGCATCATGCTCACGGCGGACGGCAATAGCCGCAGCACCGTGCAGACAGTGGTGATCGGCGGCGATATCGTCCTGACGGGTGACACCGTCATCGCTCTGAACCGTTCCAGCGCCGCCCCGCTCGCGCGGAATAAGATCATCCAGAAGGCGAACCTGACGGCCCCAGGGAATATCGTCAGCGTCAACAACCAGAACGGCTATGGGCTGGAGTTCGTGGGCACGACCACGCTCACGGGTCCCGCGAATTTCGCGGTCGCCATCGCCACGGCTTCGAATCTTCCCTCCGGCCTCATCCTCACCGGCGCGATGGATGACGGCGCCGGCAGCTACGGTCTGATCAAGTCCGGACTGGGCACCCTGCTGCTGCAGGGCACGAATACCTTCGGTGGCGCCGGGCAGACCATCGATATCATCGGCGGCGTCCTGGCGGCGAACTCGGATGCGGCGCTCGGTGATGCGGCGAACACCGTGACCAATAACATCGCTGGTACGACGGGCGTCGGTTTCCGCGCCACGGGTTCCTTTACCACGGCCCGCACCTTCATTCTCAATCAGGCCAACACCGCGATCGAGGTCGACCAAGGACGCACCTTGACGTTGACGGCGCCGTTCACCCTTTCGGCGGTGGGGAATACCCTCAATAAGAATGATAACGGCGTGCTGGTCTTGAATGCGGCTAACGCGACTTGGACGGGCCCCCTCAATATTAACGCCGGAGCGATTCGTCTGGGGGTCAATGCCGCCGCGGGCACGGGCGCTGGGCAGATTACCGTGGCGCCGAGCGCGGCCGCCCTCGGGGCGGCGTTGCAATTGGCGGGCGACATCACGGTCACCAATCCTTTCCTCGCGGGCAATTCCGGTAATCAGCTGATCGGCGGGCTCGATTTTGGCGGCATCCTGCAGAACTATTCCGGAAACAATACCTACGCGGGGGCGATCACGCTCCTCTATGACACGGATATTGGGTCGACCTCTGGAGTCTTAACCATCACCGGCGGCATCACTAATACGACCACCACCCGCCAGCTCTGGTTCTCGGGGGCTGGCGATATCGTCCTGAGCGGCACGCCGCTCGCGGCGACGGGCATGACTGTGAACCAGTTCACCTCGGTTAATAAATACGGCACCGGCACGCTCACCATTCAGAATTTGAACACGGTCGCCGTCGCTTCCAACGGCTTGACGCTGGCGGCGGGGACGACGGTGTTCTCCGGTAATAGTTCTTGGCGCTCGGCAGTCTATGTCGACACGGGAGCGACCCTCACGCTGGATAACACGGCTTATAATGCGCCCCTCGGTCGCCTCGGCGGCGGCGTCCTCGCATCCTCCTTCAATCTCACGATGCGTGGGGGTAATCTTAATCTCGTCGGCCGCCCCGTCGGCGCGGGCAGCGACTCGACGGAGAGCTTCGCCAGTGTCGTCTTTAACCGCGGCCTCTCGACGGTCACGCTCACCACGCTGGATAGCACCTACCAGACGGTGATTAACTTCCTCGCCAGCAATGCGGTTCAGAATGTCGCACCCGCTCAGAACGGCTGGCCGCCGCCCGTGGGTTCATCCGTGCTCTTCCGTGGCACCCAGCTCGGGGGCGTCCCGGCCGCGGGGGTCTCTTCGGTGGTTTTCTCGGGTGGCTTGCTCTTTAACGGCCAGAGTGGGAGTGTCGGTAGCACGACCAAGGGACTCCTGCCGTGGGCGCTCGTGGATGCCACCGCGACGGGCAACGGCACCTCCTTTGCCACCGCCGATGCGATTGTTGGCGCCGGCGCTTACCTCCGTCCGCTGAGCGCGGCGGAGTATTCGACGAACCCAGCCGCCATCGGCGGAAATAACAATATTCAGCTGACCGCCGCCGCCGGGACGGGCTTGGCGGTCACGGCTTCGGTGAATCCGAACTCGCTCACCTTCGAAGGCGATGCGGGACTCCACATGGCCGACGGGGTCAAGCTTGGCCTCAGTTCGGGCGGCATCCTTGTCCGCGCGGGCAGCAACTCCGTCATCGCGGGCGGGGTCATGAATCAGACGAGCAGTTTTTCGCCCCTGAATATCTGGACGGTCGGCAATCTGACCATCACCGCGGACATGAATGGCGGCAACGGTCAGGCGAACTCGGTGGCCTCATGGATCAAGGCCGGCCCGGGCACGCTGACCATTGCGCCCCTCGCTTCCCCGGTTGTCGGCTTGGGTGCCACCGGCGGTAACAGCCTGAGCGGCCTGTTTGTGCTCAATGCGGGTACCCTTAAGTTGGGGACCGGTCTCACGAACGCGATCCAGGCGAATAATTACTTTGTCGCGGCCGGCGGCACGCTCGACCTGAACGGCAATTCCCTGCAAGTCTACGGCTTCTTCAGCGACAGCACCGTGGCGAATAGCGGATCGATTGTCACGAGTACCGGCGGCACCGGCCACCTGTATATCAACTCAGACGGGTCGCGGGCCTGGTCCGGGGCCGTGCAGGGGGATGTAAAACTCACCCGCTCGGGTGCGGGTACCTCGACGTTCTATAGCAACCAGACTTACACGGGCGCGACCCTCATCAATGGCGGTAATATCCTGCTTCGCGATGAGGCGTGCCTCGTCAACACCCCGTCCGTCGACATCCATGCCGGCGGTGGGCTCTACTTCGAAAACGCGGCCAGCTCGCAGAACTCAAACGACCGCCTCAATGATGGCGCCGTGGTCAACCTGCGCGGTGGCATTCTGGAACTCCGCGGCCGTCCGCAGTTCGCGACGACGGAGAACGTGGGCACGGTCAACCTCCTCGCGGGTAATTCGTTCATCAACTCCGTGGCGGGCGGCACGGGGGTTAATTCCGCGGACCTCGTCATCGCGAACCTGAATCGCCCGGTCGGCGGCGGCACGGTGAATTTCACCGCCGCGACCGGTGGCCTCGCGGGTAGCAGTTCCCGCCTCGTCTTCACGCAGATTAACGGTGTCTCCACCGCGACCGTCGGCGCCGGCTTGGTCGGCGGCACGATGGGTATCCTGGGGGGTTGGGCGGTCATCGGCACCAGCGAATTTGCGAGTTATATTCCGGGTTTAGGCGTCGGTGCGATGGGTCAAACCGGGTTCCCGGCTTATTCGAACGCCACGACCACGACCACCACGTTCAATACCGCCACCGCTACCGATAATATCAGCCTGCGCATCGGGGTAGGCACCCTAGCGATCGCGAACGACCTGACGATTAATAGCCTGCACTTCGCGAACGGAGGGGGAGCGAACACCTTGGCAATCGCCGCGGGTAAGACGCTCACCTTGGCCAGCGGTGGCCTGATGTACTTCAGTTCGGCCTCTCAGGTCATCGGCGCCACGGCCAACCAAGGGACCCTGACCACGACGGGACCGGAGCTTTTCATCTACACGCAGGGCACTGGCCCGCAGGTCATCAACAGCGTCATCGCGGGTACCGGGGTGACGCTCGTGAAGAGCGGCGCCAACGGCATAGTCTTCAACGGCGTGAACACCTACGGTGGCGGGACGACCGTGAATCAAGGGACGATTACCGTCGGCGTGGGGAGTTTGATTCCGCTGGCCACCGATCCGACCAAGGGACTCGTCATCAATGCCGGCACCGTCACCCTCCTCGCCGCGGGTCAAATCGCCACTGGCAATACGGTCACACTCAATGGGGGTGGGGTCGTTAATTACTTCGGCGACAATACCCAGAATGCGGTCGTCTTTAACAATAACGGCTCCCTGGCGACGCCGGTCCTGCGCACCTTCTCGACCGCCACCTCCACGGGGGCGGGGTCGGCCGGCGTGTTGACCATCGGTGCGGGCGGCCTGACCGCCACGGCGTCGAATATGTATATCACCAGCGTCATCGACGGACGCGTGGATTTTGGACCTACGGCGAATACCATCACCGTCGGCAGCCTCTCCGCCAACGGCGTCAGTAATGTTGACCCGCTTCGACAGACGCTCGACCTCCAAGGCATCGTGGGCAGTACCGGCGGCATCACGAAACTGGGTAACGGCGTGCTGTATCTCGGCGCGCAAGCCAGTTTCACCGGCGGATTAACGATTGCGGAAGGCGGGCTGATGAACGGTATCGCGAGCGCCGGCTCTCGCCTCGCTCGCCTGACCATCGCCGATGGGGCCCGCTATGATTTGGCTAATATTGCCACGACCTGGGGGTCACTCGCCGGTGCGGGCGACGTCTTCAGCTCGGCCGGCACTCCGGTCCTGAATGCCGGCTTCGACAATAGCTCTACCATCTTCTCCGGCCGCTTCATCCGTTTCAATGACGCTGCCTACTCGCTCTTCACCAAGGTGGGTACGGGCACGCTGACGTTGACTGGGGTGGCGGGGCCGGATGCTTCTTTTGGGGCCATGACCGTCAGCGGCGGAACGCTCGCTTTCGCCGGTGCCGGTATTGCGTATCAATCCCTCTCGGCGGCGGCGACGGGATCCTTCGTCGTGAATTCCACCGGCGTCCTGAAGTTGGATAATACGACCACCAACATCGCAAACCGCCTTGGCGCCAATATCGCTGGTGCCGTGAGCGTTCAGGGCGGCCGCTTCGTCTTGCAGGGTTCCGCCGCGGCGGCCTCAACTGAAACCATCATCACCCTTAATGTGCAGAATGGCGGCGGCCGCGTGGAGCTCACGCCGGGGGCGGGTAATGCCCTCACGCTCTCCGTCAATGCCCTCAGCGCGGGTAACAGCACCGGCTCACTCGTCATCGGCGGTATCGATGGCACTGCGGGCGCGGGCAGCGCCAATTTCCGCCTGCTTACCGCGAACTTCGTCGGGTCGCAAGGCGGTGGCATTTACGGCACGACCCACCGCTCGATCCGCCCGGACATCCTCGCCGATAGCAGTGCGACGGGGCAGGGCACGGGCTTCCTTACCGGCGCGTTCACCGTGGGTTCGGCGGTGACTACCCTGGGTAGTAATACGGTCACCGTCGGCAGCACCGCGGGGCTGCAAATCGGTTCAACTGTCACCGGCAACGGCCTGCCCGCAGGTCAGCTGATTACGGGCATCACGGATGCCACGCATTTCACCATCAGTACCGGCAGCGGCGTCACCGTCCAGTCGGCGACCACGCTCACCATTACGAACCATTGGCGCGCGCTGTCTTCGTCGGAACTAAATCTGGCGCCGTTGACGTGGACCAGCACCCAGAATGCCGGACTGAATTCGGTGCAGACGATGGCGTACAACACCGCCATTAATTCCCTCACCTCGAGCGGCACGGCGTCGATGGGTTCTTCGCTCGACGCCACCTTCGGCAACTTCGGGTCCGGTGGCGGTTTGCTCACGTTGACGCTGGCCAACGCTTCGGCGGTGCTCGTCAAGGACGGTACCACGACCCTCGCGGTCGGCTCGCTCACCGGCACGAACATCACCCCGTATTTCCACGTCCTCATCGGTGCCACATTGAATGTGAACGCCTGGCTGGGAGTTTCCGGTAGCGTCGGCCTCGTCAAGGCCGATGGCGGCGTGATGAATCTGAACCGCGCCACCTACTACACCGGCGGCAATACCACCGTCAACGGGGGCACGCTCAATCTTAACTCCGGTGCGGCCGACACCCTCGCGGTGGCCGCCACGGCTGGAGCGGCCGTCGGCCAACCCCTTTACCTGAATGGCCCGGATGCCGTGGTCGACCTTCTGGGTTATCATCAGGCAGTCGGGGTGCTCGCCAATAACAATGCTCTGCCTGGCGCGGGCGGCACGGTCACGAATTCTGGCGGCACTGCCGCGGTGCTGACCTCGATTGCCGGCGGCACGTTTGCGGGCGCCCTCACGGGTAACCTCACCTTCACGCGCTCCGGCAACAATGTCACCCTGTTCACCAATGCGAGCAGCTTCACTGGCGAGACGATCATCCGTGGCGGTACGCTCCAGCTCCGCGATGGCGGTACCATTGGGGCCACCTCCGCTGTCTCCGTCTACTACGGCACGCTTTCTTGGGATAATTACGGCCTGAATCCGGCGGCGACGCCACCAGTCCGTCTGCCTGCGGCTACCCCGGTCACCCTACAAGGCGGCACCTTCGCCGTCACCGGGGCCGGTTCGACGGATAACGTGGTCACGGTGAATACCGTCAACCTGGCGGCGGGCTATAGCGTTGTCTCGATGCTGCCCTACCTCAGCGAGGGTAGTACGATTCGCACGACCATCGGTAATCTCGCCCGCCCCGCGAATAACCGTAGCATGGTAAACTTCAGCGGCTGGACTACACTCAACCTTACGAATTATAACGACGCGGCCAATAATGGAACCTCCACGGGCGTTTCGACCTTGGGCGCGCAAGGCCTGACGGGCAGCTCGAACGTCTTCGTCTCGAAAATCAACGGCAGCGCTGGCCCGGCGAACCTTTATGTCACGGGCGGGACGACGGCTAATAGCCCGATCGTCACGCTGACGGCAGGGACCACGGCGCAGATGTTCGTAGGCATGGCTGTGAGTGGGGCCGGGATTCCGGCCGGGCAGTTCATCACCGAGATCACGGATGCGACGCACTTCACGATGACGACGGGCACGGGCGTCACGACTGCCGCGGGATCCAATATCCGCGGGACGAACCTCACGAACAATATCATCGGCGGCTGGGCAATCGCTGGCGGCGGGGCTTTCGCCACCTATGACAATAATTTCGGCGTAGTCCCGCTTGGCTTCACCTCCGGCGGCTTCACTTCGCTGGGTTACGATAGCACCGACCTTTCCGCCGCAACGGGGGCCACGACGGGGTTCAATTATAGCGACAATAACGCCCGCACGTTCACGACTGGCACCAAAGCCTTTAATACCTGGACGACCGCAACCAGCGGGGCGCAAGATCTCACCGTGGTCACCGGCACGGTCTTCACCATTGGAACGGGTATCGTGACCAATACGGGTCAGACCATGACCTTCAAGGCCGTCGATGCGTCCAATACCATCACCGGCACGGGTGCAGATCTCTATATTTATAACAACCAGGGCGGCAATCTGGTCTTCCAGTCGAAGCTTACCGGTGGGGCGGCCCTGGTGCTCAATGGGGTGGGCACCGTGCGGCTCGAGCCGCTCTTTGCGGCCAATGACTACACCGGAGGCACCTTCGTCAACTCCGGGACGCTCAATCTGAATGCCGCGAGCGGCCTCTACGCTCTCCCGGGTAATGTCACCCTTGCCCAAGGCGCGCTCACCATGAGCGCCACGGTCCCGAATCAAATCATCCCGACGGCCAACGTGACCATCAACGGCAACGGCTCGTTCACGCTGCCGAATTACGCGCTGACTTCCACTTTCGCCCCCACGCAGACGCTCGCCAGCTTCACCTTCCAGAACGACGGGGGCACGACGAACCCTTCGCTTGCTTTCGGTACGCCGACCATCACCGGGAGCGGTTACTTCAGCACGCTCATCCTGAGTTCTGCCACGCCGATTACCGCGACGAACAATAGTTTCTCGACCGTCCCGACGATCAGCACGGGGGCTGCGACGTTGACCGCGTTACAGTTCAGCAGTGCTAATCCGTCCATCGTCGTAAACGCCGGCCTCGCGCCCACGAGCTTGGTCATCAGCGCGCCGATCACCCAGCATGTGAACATGCTGTCACTCTCCAAGACCGGTAACGGCGCCTTGGTGCTCAGCGGCCAGAACACTTTCACCACGGACTTCAACCTGACCGCCGGTGCCCTGATCTTTGGTGCGAACTCCACCCCTTCTGCCGGCACCGTCACCGCTGGCCCAATCGGCACGGGCACGCTGAACATCTCCGCCGGCACTTCCCTCTTCAGCGACAACACCGCCCGCACGATTGCCAATGCCGTCGTCGTCAATGGTGACTTCACCTTCGGTGGCCGGACCGTCGGCGCCAACCTCACCTTGTCGGGTCCCATCAACCTCGGCGCAGTGGCCCCGGCGATGTCCGTCGCGAGCCCCGCGGTCACGGTGACCCTCAGTGGCGTGCTCACCTCGACCGCTGGGTCCGGGGTCAACGGCCTGACCAAGACCGGCAACGGCACGCTCGTCCTTACGGGAGCCAACACCGATATCTCCCTCGGCGGTGCTGGCATCACTGTAGCGGGCGGCATCCTGCGCCAGGGTGCGGCCAATGTGGTGCCTGTGAGCAGCCTGCTCACCGTCAATGCGGGCGCCGGCTTCGATCTCTTTGGGTTCGATTACCCCACCAACGGATTCACGGGTACGGGCTTTATCACGAACTCGGCTAATGCGCCCCAGACGATCACGGCCACCATCACTGGCACGCAATCCTTCGCCGGTAAACTCGCCGATAACTCCGGCCACGTCCTCACCCCCAATAGCAAACTCGCGCTAACCAAGGCGGGGGCTGGCACGCTGGTGCTGAATGGGGCGAGTATGAATGTCGGTGCCACCACCATCACCGCTGGCTTGCTCGAACTCGGCGCTGGCGGCGTGCTCGGCACCGGGGCGGTCGATATTCAGCCCACCGCCGTGGGCACGGGCTTCTCAATCAACCGCGCGGATGCCGTGACCCTCGTCAATGACTTCACCAGTCCGGGACGTTTCACGCAGAAGGGTGCTGGCACGACGAGCCTGACCGGCACGATCACCAATGCCTTGATCAACGTCGATGCCGGCGTGCTGCAGATTGGTAGCGGCGGCACCGCGGGTAATGCCGGCACGGGGGCGATCATGCTCGCGACGGGCGGTGCCCTCGCCGTTAATCGCAGCGATGTCTTCACCTTGCAGAACACCTTGAGCGGCACGGGTGGTCTGACCATGAACGGCACCGGTACGCTCTTGCTGGCCGGAGCGAATACCTATGCGGGACCCACCACGTTCCATGCGGGGACGATTCGCGTCAGCACCCTGGCCGCCGTCGGCTCGACGCCGCTGGGTACGCCAGCGGACGCCGCTGACCCGTCCAAGCTTATCTTTACCGGTGGCGCGCTCGAGTACACCGGTGCCGGCGAGACCACGGTCCGCAGCCTCACCATTGCGAACGGCGGCGCCAAGATCGTCGCCAACGGCTCGGGTGCGCTCATCTTTAGCGAGGCGGCGAAGCTTGATTTCGACAATGCGGCCGCCACTTCGCGGACCCTGACGCTTGATGGCACCAATACCGGCAATAATCGCTTCGCCCCGGTGGCCTTTGAGACGGAGGCTCTTGGTCGCGCCCTCAGCAATCTCACGAAAGCCGGTGCGGGTACCTGGATTGTCGCGACCAGCACGGCTTTCAATGGCACGGCCACGGTCGACGTCAGTGCCGGCACCCTGGGCTTCGAAGGCGGTGGCCTCGGCACTGCCACCGGCGACATCACCATCACGAACTCGGCGGCCTTGCGCTGGGAAGCCGGCAATGCGGACGACGTCTCCGCTCGCCTGCATGTGCCAGATCTTCATGTCGCCCGGCTGGTCTTCGCGGATGCTAATACGGAAGTGACCTTTAATTCCGGGCTGCGCTTGGATGGTTCCGCCGCCGTCTATAAGGAAGGCGCCGGCACGCTAATCCTCAACGCGGCGAACACTTTGTCGGCCGGCGCGCTCGCCGTCCATGGCGGTACTGTCAAGGTCACCGCGGTCAATGCGCTGGGGGCCGGCGCGATCACGACGGAGGTGAGCAACTTCGCGAATCCCACCAATCCAGCGAAGCTGATCGTGAACTCCGCGAACAGCACCGCCGGGGTCGACGTGGATCTCGGCGGTCGTCTGAGCGGCACTGGCTCGGTCGGCGCCACGGCGATTAATGTCGGTGGGACAATTGCTTCGGGTACGACCACCGGCGGTTCACTCACCGTGTCCTCGTTGCGGCTCGCCCCGGGCGCGAACATCGAATGGCAGATTTGGAATGGCGGCCAGGCGGCTGGCGTCGGCTACAGTCGCTTGAACGTGCTGGGGAATGTGGACCTCAGCACCGGGGATTATTCGACGAATAAGATCACCGTGAAAGTCGTCTCGCTGACTGATCCGGCGGGCACCCCTGGCTCGCTGCCGACCGGCTTTGATTTCAACGTGAACGCGGGCGGATTGCCGCGCTCGTTCAGCCTCGCCACCGTCGGCGGAGTTAATTTCGGCTCGAGCACGAATATCAACGACTACTTCGCCTTCGATGTCTCCCAGTTCCAATACGGCACCGGGGAGGCCTCGCTCGCGGGACTTTGGTCACTCTCGTTCGATGGGGGCAGCGCCGTGACGCTCACCGCGGTACCTGAGCCTTCCACCTATGGTTTCGGTATCGGTGCCCTCGCCTTGGCCCTCGCGGCGATCCGCCGCCGCCGGCCGTTGAAGTCGAAGCAGGCCTAAGACCCTCAGAGGGGAGGGTAGGGTGATTTATTTACAAATAATTTACAAACGCCCACCTCGTCCTTACGCTGTTATCTTTTCATATAACGGGGCTGAGCTCACCTGGCCCGGTTTCGTGATGGGTGGCTGAGCTCCGCGGGGTGGGTTCTGGTCCGGCCGGCGCCTCAAGCCCGCTCTGAAGCCGTGCAAGCAAGGGGCCGGCAGGGGGCCCGACTGCAAAACGGGACAAGGCAATCATGACCAATGCGCATAGGGCTTAAGCCCCTGGCTAGGAGGTCAGTTTCGCCCTGCCGCCGGTGCGAGCGGCGAGCGGGTCGGCGAGGGTGGCCGGGCACGGACATGTTCACGGTGGCAAGTCTCCGGTTGATCCCCGGGAAGGGGGTTTGAAGCCAGCCTGGCACCCTATTTTAAATGAGGTGATAACCCTACATATGACTTTATACGATTGGAATAAATCCTTTGAAGATTTCTTCCTGAACTCGACTCGATGGGGCAATAAGGTCGGTTAGAGGCCCTATTTTGGCAGTTTTCCCGCCGAAAGCGATTGGCAAGGGCCTCCGAGTCGGTAAACTTTTAGATACCCCTCCAAATGGCCTTGGCGATTTTCGCCAGGCCTCTCTTTTACCCACCCCTTTCATGGTTTCCCGTAAGTACGTTTCCCCCCTCCGTTGCGCCACGCTGATGGCTGCGGCGATGATGCTCACTGGCCCAGCGCCCGAGGCCCAGGCCGCCAACATTTTCTGGGATCAGAACAGCACGGGTGCGGGGGCGGGTGGTACGGGGAATTGGGATACTGGTTCGGCTTATTGGTATAACGCCGGTGTCTCGACGAGTATTTCGGGTACCAATACCGCGACTTCGTACCCGTTCACCGCGGCGGACACCGCTTATTTCACGGGCACTTCGGGGACGGTGACCTTGACGGTCAATCCGAGCTTGGCTGGATTATTTTTCGGGGTGGGCACTTCGTATACGTTGACCGCGGCTACGTCGAAGACCCTCACGCTCGGCTCCGCGGGCATCACGCTCACGAGCGGGGGCGGCGCGACGACGCTGGGTGCGAATGTGGGCTTGGTGCTTAATGCCGGACAAACCTGGACCAATAACAGCGCGAGTGCCTTGACGGTCGACGGAGTTATTTCCGGCACCGCAGATCTCACCTTGGGTGGCGCGGGCGCGGGCGGTATCCAACTGTCAAATCCGGCTAATACTTTCACGGGCCTGCTGACGTTATCCGCCGGTACCACGCAAGTCACGAAACTCGCGAATGGGGGCACCGCGAGTTCGCTCGGCGCCGCGACCGGTGGCGTCGCCAATTTGACCATCAACGCGGGGGCCGGCCTCAAGTGGGTGGGCGACGGTATCGCCGGCACGAACGACAGCACCGACCGATTGTTCACCTTCGCCGGCAACGGCGGTAACGTGACGATCGACGCATCGCCATTGGTATCGGCGCTCCCTGATCTTACCAAGGCCGTCCGGTTCACCGGCGCGGGGACGCTCGCTCTCCCCGTCGATCTGGATATCACCCCGCGTACGTTGACGTTGACGGGTGCGGGCGGCACGCTCGCGAACCCGAATGTTTTCGCCCCGGTTATCCCGGATAACGGCGTCACCGTCCTCACCGCGGGTTACTACGCGAACAACACCGGTATCATCAAGGACGGCACCGGGGTCTGGAAACTCACCGGAGCTAATACTTTCGCCGGGCCAGTGCTGATTAATAACGGGACGCTGATCGTCACCACGGTGCAGCCTGGTTTGATTGCGAGCGGGCTCGGTCTTTCCGATGCCGGCTTCGCGGGTAATCTCGTGCTCGGGGGTGCGACCACGCCGGGCACTTTACGCTTCGAGGGAGCCGCCCCGATCGGCAACGCTGGCCCGATCGGAAATATCACGGACCGTATTTTCACCATCAACGCCGGGGGGGCCATCCTTGATGCTTCTGGCGCGGTCGGCACGCCGCTGCTTTTCAAGGCATACGCCCCCCTCGTGATGTTGGGCACGATTCCGCGCACGCTCACCCTGACGGGCACGAATCCGGACGGGAACTATCTCATCCAGCCGATTCCGGATGCGGTCGTGAACACGGGCCAGACGTCGGTGGTCAAGAACGGCTCCGGCACCTGGTTGCTGAAAGGAATGAACACCTACGGTGGTGGGACGACCATCAATGCGGGCCGCTTGCGCGTGGAAGAAGGTTACACGCCGCTCGGTACTGGGCCGGTCCTGATCAGCGGCGGCATGCTCGATCTCGGCACGCAGACCATCCAGACTATTTTCCCGGTCCCGGGTAATTCTTATTACATGGGGCTCGTGACGGTCCAAGGCGGCGAGTTGGCTGGGTTCGACGGCGGCTCGATTGATGTGACCAAGGTCGTCCCGAACGCGGGCACGATTTCCGCCCGGCTCTACGGCGCCGGCGCCCTTCTCAAGAACTCCGGCGCGACGATTATCATCTCGGGTTTCAATAAATACCTCGGCGGTTCGACCGTCTCCGCCGGCACGGTGCAGGTCGGCCATAATTACGCTTTTGGTGAGACCGCAGCGCAGGCACTGACCATCGCGGGCACGGGTACGCTTTCCTCGGCTTCGACTTTAGAGTATGTCCTGCCGAATAATCTCACCCTCTCCGCGAGCACGACGTTGGGTGACGCGGTGAAGACCGGGGCCCTGACGTTCACCGGCACGGTCGATCTCGCTAGCGCGGTCCGCACGCTGACGATCAGCTCGCCGGTCACTTTCAGCGGCATCGTTTCCAGCGGCACTGGCGGCATCACCAAGAGCGGGACGAGCGTCCTCACTTTGAGCGGCGCGAACTCTTACGGTGGCGGGACGATCGTGTCGGCGGGGACGGTGCGGGTCGGCCATAACGCCGCGCTCGGCTCCGGTGGCCTGACGCTGAACGACACTGCGATCATTTCGAGTAATGGTTTCACCGGCACGGGCGTCGGCGATTTCGCGCTATCGAATCCTGTCACGATTGGCGGTAACATCACCTTGGGCAGCCTGGCGGATAACGGCATGCTCACCTTCAACGGCGCCACGCAGCTCGGTAGCTCGGTCACCCGCGTCCTGACCGTGAATTCCAACGTGGTGCTCGGCGGGGCCATCTCCGGCGTCACCGCGAATCTCACCAAGGCGGGCCCAGGCACCCTCACGCTTTCAAACAATAATACCTTCAGCGGCGTGCTCACTCTCTCGGCGGGCACGCTCCGCGCGACGACCATCGGCGGGGCGCTCGGCGCGGGCACCCTCGCGCTCACCGGCGGCACGTTGCAGCTCGCCAACGACAGCAACCTCAATTTCGCCCGTAATACCACCGTCAGCGGCAGCGTCGCGATCCTGGTCGATCGCCTCACTTCTGGCTCGGGTAATAATTTCCAGTTCGGTACGCTCGGGCTCAGCACCGGCGCCACCTTGTCCCTTTCCGCCGGTAACTTCGTGTCCATCACCGGCTCGACGGGCACGCAGTTCGGGGTGACCACGGTCACGGGCTCGGTGGTCATTAATACCGAGAATAGCATCGGCGTGGCGAACGTGTTGAACACGACCACGCTCGCCAGCGTGTCCCGAACCACGGGCAGCCTGACGGTCGGCGGCGCCGGTAACTTAACCATCACGGGCGGCGATAGCGGGGCCACGGGCGCACTCACCAAGAATGGAACGGGCACGCTCACGCTCGGCTCGACGGCCTCCACTTACTCCAGCAGCGGCACCATCACCATCACCGGCGGCTCGATTATCGTCGGTGCGGGCACCACGCTGAATGCCTCGGCCAAACTCACCTTCGGCGGCACTGGTCTGTTCCGTTTCAACGCCAACTCGGCGGGGGTAAACCAAGGCCTCGGGGCCCTGACTTTCTCTTCCGGTGAAGGCGTCGTGCAGTCCACGTACACCTCTGCCGGCAATGCCTCCCTGACCTTCAGCTCATTGGCGGCACGCGCGGCCGGGGCGGATGGATTATTTGTGGTGACCGGCGGGACGAACGGCACCACGAACAAAATCGCGCTCACCGGCCTCACGCCCGGAGCCAACGGCATCCTCATCGGTTCCGGCGCCGCGGGTGCGGGCGGCCAGGGCGCGTATTTCTTCAACACGATTAATCCGCCGAATTCCGGGACGGCTTCCGATTTCGCGGTTTACGACACCGGCAGTTTCATTCGGGCGCTTAACTGGTCCACGGATACCTCCTTGGCGACCATCGTGGCGGCGTCCGGCTCGCTGGTTACCGCGGCGAAGGCTTATCAAATTAACAGCTCGAGCGGTACCGGCGGCACGGTGACGCAGGGTGTTGTCGCCGCGATCTCTGGTTTGAAGTTTGTCGGCACGACCAACCTGATCGCAAACTTTCTGGTGACCACGCCGAGTGTGCTGGTCGCCACGGGGGGCACTTCGGTCATCTCGGGTACGGCCGGCCTCACGGCTCCGAGCGGGACGGATCTCATCATCCGCACCGATAGCTCCAACGATACCCTGACGATCTCCGCACCGATCACATCGCTGACGACGGGGGTGACCAAGGCGGGCCTCGGCACGCTCACGCTCTCGGGGGCGAACGCTTTCGCCGGCGATATCTATATCAACGCAGGTACGCTCGCACTTTCCGGGACCGCTTATAACAATGCCGATCCGGCGACCGGTCCGCTGGGAGCGGGCGGGGTGCTCCGTTCCCTCCGCCTCAACGGCGGCACGTTCTCCCTGACCTCCGGGACGCTGAACCCCGTCGCCAACACGAAGCAATTCTTCATCGGCACCGCCGGTGGTACGATCAATCTCGGTGCCGGTGCGGGAATTAAACTCGACGACGTCGGTCAGCTTTCTGGTGGCGGTAACCTTACGGTCACCGGCACGGGTTCCAGTGTCGTCACACTCAGCAACGCGAACGTGGGCTTCACGGGTAATGTCGCTATCAATGGCGGCACCCTCGTGGTCGGTAACGCGGCGGCGCTCGGCTCGGGTAGCCAGACGCTGGTGATGGCGAGTAATCTCACCGCCCTCGATCTCCAGGGGGTCATTCCGAATACCGTCTGGCTCTCCGGCTCCGGCCTCAGCGGTCAAGGTGCCGTGGTGAGTTCCGCTCCGGGTGGCGGGCTCAGTGGCTCGGTTTTCTTGAGCGGGGCCACCCTTATCAACCTCGCCAACCCGGTCACCATCTCGGGCACGATCACGCAGGTCGGTGGGGTCTTCGGGCTGACCAAGGAAGGTAATTCGATCCTCACGTTGACCGGCACGAATAATTTCACGGGCGGTCTCACCATCAATAACGGGACCATCAATCTGGGGAGCCGAGCGGGGGCTGGTCCGGCTAACGCGCCGATCACGATCAACTCCGCCAACTTGGGCAATGCGCTCCAGCTTAGCGGTGGCATCACCATCGCCAATCCCCTGAACACCGGGAGCACCAACCAGCTTTTCGGCGGCATCAATTTCGGCGGCGTGCTCGAGAATGTCTCGGGCGACAACACCTACGCCGGCGGCATCTCGATGGCCATCGACACCGTCATCGGTTCGTCGGCGAACACGTTGACGATCACGGGCGGCATTCAGGAGGTCACTAAAGAGAGTCAGTTATATTTCACCGGGGCGGGTAATATCGTCCTGAGTGGCACGAAGATCACCCCTTGGACCGCCGGGGGGAACTTCTATTCCATCCAGAAGTATGGCGCGGGCACGTTGACGATCACAAATCCGCAGGACGTCGCCTTGAACGGCGGGGTGAACGGCGGGGCCTTCATGATCCGCCAGGGTACGGTGAATTTCACCGACGAAGGCCGTTGGCGCTCCGGTTTCTTTGTCGACCAAGGCGCCACGCTCTCCGTCGATTTCACGACCGGGCTCAACTCGACCCTCGGTCGCCTGACTACGGCTTCGTTCGATATCAACGGTAACTTCGTCGGTGGGTCGAGCTACCCCCTCACGCTCCGCGGCGGCAACTTCAAGTTGGTCGGGGCCCCGAATCAGGGACTCACCCGTGAGTGGTTCAGCTCGGCTAGTTTTGGGCGCGGGTCCTCGACCATCACGATCATCTCGAATGACCTGAACAACACCGTACTGCAAATCTGGGGGATGGGTACGGGTTTCCCGTCGCAGCAGGGTGGACCAGCTGGCGTGAGCCTCCTCGTCCGCGGCACCTACCTCGGCGCCAGCCTCGGTGCCTCGGTCTTGCGGTGGAACGGCTTCGGCTGGACCGGGCAGGGTGGTGGCGGTGACCTTCGCAACAAGGGCCTGATGGCCTGGATGCTGATCGATAGCACCGAGACCGGCCTGGGGACTTCCTTTGCCACGGCAGACGGCGGCAACACCTATCTCCGGGCGCTCAATCAGAAGATTTATAGTACCGCCAGTATCGCCGCGGGCCTACCTTATCAGCACGAGTACGATGACGATAACCTCGTCACCCAGGACTTTAACGCCCACCTCACCACCTCGCTCCCGACGGTGTACGTGCCGGCCTCGGTCTCCCCGAACTCGCTCACGGTCGAGCCTGGCACCAACCTGCAGATCGCCGCGGGGGCCCGGCTTTCGCTGCAGAGCGGCGGCATCCTGATTCGGACCGGGGCGCCCACCACGACCTTCACCGGCGGCGTCATCAATCAGACCAGCAATCTCCTGCCGCTCTACTTCTGGACGTTGGGTAATCTTGATTTGGTCACGCCGTTGAACGGCGGCAATGGCATCACGAACGGTAACATCGGGCTCGTGAAGGCCGGGGCGGGTATCCTCGCCCTGAAGCCCCCGCTGGCCAATATCAACGGCCTCACCACGCAAGGCACGAACACGTATAGCGGCCAGATGGTGATCAACGACGGCACCGTCAAACTTTACGCGAACAACGCGATCCAGGCGAACAACTTCCTGGCCATGGTGAGCGGCACCCTCGACCTCAACGGCAAGGTGCAGCAGGTCTATTCGCTCTTCAGTGACAGCATCGTGCCCAACGCCAACGGCGTCATCATCAATAGCGCCGGCACGGCGGCCACTTTCGTCCTGAATCAGGATAACAACGCGCGCGCCTGGTCAGGTCAGGTCCAAGGCGTCACGAATTTCGTGCGCTCGGGTCAGAATACTTTCACGCTGAACAGCCTTCAGCCTTTCACCGGCGCCGCGGTGCTGACTGGCGGGACGACCAACCTGATTGCCGAGGCGGCTTTCACGGGCGTGAGCTCGCTCGAGATCAGTTACGCGACGTTGCAGCTCGATAACGGTGCGAACTCCAGCAACCAGACCATCAAGGCCCTGGCCAATCGCCTCAACGATGCCGCCGGCATTACGTTGCGGAACGGTACCCTCAATTTCTACGGTCGCCAGAATGTCGCTTCGGCCGAGACCATCGGGGCGGTGTCGCTCGCGGCGGGCTTCAATGTGATCAATGCCAATCACGGCGGCGGCGGCTCGCTTTACACCCAGGATGTGCTGATGGCCTCGCTGACGCGTCCCGCGGGTTCCGCGGCGACGTTCATCGTGCAGTCCAACGCGACGCTCGGTGGCACCGGCGTCGGTGATGCCCGCGTGAAAGCTACGAGCCTGGAAGGCGGCGGCGGTCTCACCAACAATATCGTCGGCCCTTGGGCGATTAACGGCGCCGACTTCCTCAGTTACGTCGCAGGTTCCGGCTTCAAGGCGTTGGGCCAGTCCGGCACCGCGGGTTACGACCTGACGTCAATGCCGAGCGGGAGTAACCCGACCAAGAATGTCCGCCTGAGTGGCGTGACCTCGATTCCGGCCGGCGGCGCGACGATCAACGCGCTGAGCCTCGGGGGGGGTGCCTTCGACCTCACTTTCAACACGGGCACCGATGTCCTCAACCTCGTCAGCGGTGGTTTGATCGGCACGAACAGCAACAACCTCATCGGTAGTTCCGTCGGGAACGGACGACTGACCGCGGGCGGCGCCTCCCCGGGGGCGAACAGCGACCTCTACCTTTACAATCGTTTGAATACGATGACGTTGAACTCGACCGTCATCGATAACGGGGCCTCGTCGGTCCGCCTCATCCTCACGGCAGCGGGCGGCGCCATCAATCTCAGCAACATTGCCGCCAGTTATACGGGTGGCACGGTGATCAACGGCGGCACGGTGAACCTGCTCGCCACGGCCTCCGCGGCGGTGATTCCGGCCGCCACGGTGCCGGCCAACGGTTTGGTGCTCAATGGCGCCACGGTGTGGATGGGTAGCCAGACCAATAACTTCACCAGCCAGATCGCCGCGGCGAACATCGTCACGCTCAACGGCAGCTCGAACCTCTACTTCTTCGGCAACAACACCATCGCGGGCCTGGTCTTCAATAACTCCGGTGGCTCGTCCAATCCCGGGGTGCGTACCTTCTATCCCAACAGCGCGACGGGTGCGGGGAGCACGGGTATCCTGACGTTAGGTTCCGCGGGTATCGTGGCCACGTCGGCGAATGTCGGTACCGTCGCGACCGTGGAAGGGCGCGTCGACTTCGGCGCCGGTGCCGGGGTCATCAATGTGGACTCCATCAATGTCGCGGGCGTCACGGACGTCTCGCCGCTGATGCCGGGCTTAGCCTTGCAGGCCATCGTCGGTTCCGCCGGCGGGATCACCAAGTCCGGCACGGGCTTGCTGCAACTCTCCGCTCAATCCAGTTTCACCTCCGGGTTCACCGTCGCGGCCGGCGGCCTGCGGAACGGCGTCCTGAACGCGGGTTCCCGTTATGCGACGCTCACGGTGTCGGCTGGGGCGCGTTATGACCTGAACAGCTACTCGACCACCTGGGGTGCCCTCGCTGGGTCCGGGGATGTGTTTAACTCGTATCTCGCGGGCGGCGCCCCGCAGGTCCTCCCGACGCTCAACGTCGGCTTCAATAACGCGAGCACCACGTTCTCTGGGCGGTTAGAGCGGTTCAACGATGCCGTGATCTTTAATTTCGCCAAGGTCGGTTCGGGTACGTTGACCATGACCTCGGCCCAAGACAGCGCTGGTTCGTTTGGGATGATGTCCGTCCTCGGCGGACGTCTGGCGTATGCCGGCGCTGGTCGCGCCTTTGTCGCGAATGAATTGGCTGCCCCCACTTTCACGGTCAGCACGAACGGCATCCTGCTCCTGGATAATACGGCAACGAATCTTAATGACCGTCTCGGGCTGACCACGGCGGGGATCTTGGCGATCCAAGGTGGCACGCTGCAGCTCAATGGGAATGCGACCGCCGACACCACGGAGACCGTCAAATTACTTAAGGTGATCTCCGGGGGCGGGCGGATTGAACTCAATGCGGTGAGCGGCCGCATCCTCAACTTAGTCCTAGGTAATCTTGCCACTCCGAATAATTCCGGCTCGTTGGTCATCGCCGGAATCAACGGCCTCGCCCCGACGCCAGGTGCGGCCAACCTGACCATCATCAGCAACTCCGTGCCCTATCAGGGCTCACAGGGTTGGGGGTCCAACGGGGACACCGCCATGAACGTGCGCGCGGATATCATCGCGGATGCTTCGGCCAGCGGTTTTGGCACGGGCTTCCTCGTCAAGGATACGGACACCGGTTCCTGGCGAGCCCTGGCGACGGCGGAGTTGAACCTGAATCTGACCCAGCTCGGCGCCCAGGAAAATGTCGGGTTGCTGACCAGTCAGACCTTTGCCAGCGACCTCCTGTTGAACACGCTCACCGTCGGAGCGGGGACGCTGTCCCTGACGCCGACCCTGAATGCGGGGGTCTTCGGGGCCTACGGTCCCGGCGGTCGACTGCTCAATCTCGGGCTCTCCAACGCCTCCTCGGTGCTCATTCGTTCCGGGGCGACGACGACCCTCGCGGCCGGCTCCATCACATCCGCTGGTACGGCTTATTTCCATATCGTCAACGGCAGTACCCTCAACCTGAACGCCTCCTTCGGCGTGGGCACGTCCGCTGGCTTCGTCAAAGCGGGCGATGGTACCCTGAATGTGAATCGTAAGGCTTACCTCGCGCCCTTGGGTTTGAAGGGTGGTTTCACGGCGCTCAACAGCGGTATCGTGACTCACGATACGGCGACCAATGTCACCGTCGGATCCTTGGTGAGCGGGGCCGGTATTCCGGCCAACACCTTCGTGGCGGCCATCCTGAGCAACGTATCTTTCCAGCTCAGCACCTCGGTGGACGTCGTGACCGCTGGTCCGTCCGTGATCACGATCACGCCGGTCGTCTCCGTCAACGGGGGTACCTTGAATCTTAACTCCGGCGGGAACAACACCCTCGCCGTGGCTGGTCTGGCGGGTGCGGCCGGTTTATCCTCTCTCTATGTGAATACGTCCACCACCCTGGTGGACTTACTGGGCTATAGCCAGGCGGTCGGCGTGCTCGGCTCCACCAACATCCTGCCCGGCACGGGCGGCACGGTCACGAATTCGAACGGCACTTCCGCGGCGGTCCTGACCTCGGCCGGCGGCGGTAGCTTCGGCGGCGTCCTCGCGGGCAATTTAGCGTTCACGCGTTCGGGTAATAGCACCACGTTGCTCACCAACGCGAACACCTACACGGGCGAAACCATCGTGCGCGGTGGTACGCTCCAGTTGCGCGATGTGGGTTCGATCAGCAGCACGGCCGGGCTCAAGGTCTATTACGGGTCCGTGAATTGGGACAACTACGGGATGAACCCGATGGCCAACCCGACGCCGACGCGCCTTCAGCCCGCCAACGCGGTCACGCTCCAGGGCGGCACCTTCATGCTCACCGGTGGCGGCTCCACCGATACCGTGGTCGCGCTCAACTCGGTCACGGCTGCCGGCGGCGGCAACGTGATCAACATGCAGCCGTACGCGAACGAAGGCAGCACCATCAAGCTGACCATCGGCAATCTCGTCCGGAATGCGTCGACTCACGCCACCTTCAATCTGAACGGCTGGACGACGAACAATAGCACCGGCGTCAACACCCTCGGCTCCCAGGGCCTCACTAATACTTCCAATCTCTTCTTCACCCAGATCGGCGGGGTGGCTTTCAGTGCGGCGACGGTGGCCGCCAATAACGGGCTGATCGGTGGCTGGGCCGTCGCGGATGGCAATGCCTTCGCCACATACACGGACACCTTCGGCGTGGTCTCCCTGGGCAGTGGCTGGGGGTACACCACTTCCTATACCGGCAGCGATATCACCAGCGCCATCCTGACTGGCAACTACAGCGACAGCAGCAACCGGACCATGGGTAATGGGGTGAAGCAGATGAACTCCCTGCGGATGACGCCAGGTGGAGCGCAGACCATCACCCCCGTCAACGGGACGACTTACGAGTTCGGCGTCGGCATCGTGACGAATGCCAATCAGCAGATCATTTTCGATGCCGTCGACAGTTCCAATACCCTCCGCGGCATCGGCCCGAATGCGGAGCTGTTCATCTTCATCAATCAGGGTACCACGACGCTTCGTCCGATCATCACGAACACCACCACCCTCGTCAGTTTCGGTGGCGCTACGCTCCAGCTCGCCCCGCAGTTCGGTGACAATAACTACACCGGCGGCACCTTCGTCAACGGCGGTACCCTTAACCTCAACTCGCGCGCCAAGGTCAGCCTCGGCTCGGCGACGATCAACGCAGCCGCGAACTCCATCGCCATGGCTAACACCACCGGGTTCACGGTGGGCATGACGATCGTGAACGGCAATTTCCCGGCCGGCACGCGCATCACGGGCATCTCGCCCAACTCCTCGCTGACGGTCGACACCCCGAGCACGAACACTTCGACGCAGACGGGCCAGACCATCAATTCGTTCGACGGCTGGTATGCGATTCCGGCCGCGGGCGGCCTGACCATCAGTAACGCGACGGTCAATATGAGCGCCAGCGTCTACAAGTTGATCGAACCGACGACCAACGTGACGATTAATGGTGGCGGCAATCTGACGTTCGCGAATTACGTGCTGGGTAATATCACCCTCACGAACCCGATCAGCCAGACGCTCGCGAGCGTCACGTTCGTCAACGAAGGCGGCGCGTTCAACCCCACCTTCAACTTGGGCAATCCTTCCGCGATCGACGGGACGACGGCGCCGCTGAGCGTCACGGTGCTCTCGAGCACGACGCCCATCACGGCTACCAATCACAGCCTCTCCACGACCCCGACCATCAACGCGGGGAGCGTAGATAAGACCGAGTTACGCTTCAGCGCCAGCAGCCCCGTGATCACCGTCAACGGCGGCCTCGCCGAGACCGGCCTTGTGATCAGTGCCGTCATCGGGCAGGACCCCGGCATGACGGGCACGCTCATCAAGGCGGGCACGGGTTTGCTCGCGCTTACCGGCCAGAATAACTTCACTCGTAATTTCACGCTGAACGCGGGCGGCATCATGATCGGCTCCGACTGGCAGGCCGCCACGGGCACCTTGCCAGCGATGGGCCCGGTGGGCTCCGGCACCCTCATCATCAATGGCGGTTACCTGCTGGGCGATGGCGTGCCGCGTAACCTCGTCAACCCCGTCACGGTCAATACCGATTTCGCGTTCGGAGGGAATGTCGCCACGAACAACCTCACGCTCTCTGGGCCGATGGCGCTCGGTTTCACCGCGAAGACGCTCACCGTCACCAGCCCGGCCGTCACCGCGAGGATCACGGGTAATATGACGTCCACGATGACCTCGGGTACCGGCATCGCCCTGACTAAGGCCGGAAACGGTATCCTGGAGCTCTCGGGTATCAATAATTTCAATAACAACAAGATCGCGATCACCGGCGGGATTCTCCGGGTGGCTGATAGTACGGCGATCCCCGCGACGACTTCGCTCGTGGTGAGCGCGGGCGCGGGGTTCGATCTCAACAATCGCGATATCATCATCCCGCAGCTGACCGGCGGCGGCTTCGTGACCAATTCGGGCTACGCTCAGGCCAACTTGACGATTGGTGATGCGGGCAATTTCACTTTCGCGGGCATCTTCATTGATAACGTCAATAGCACCGGTTTCGGAAGTAGTCAGCTCAAGGTCAATAAGGTCGGTGCCGGCAAGATGACGTTGACGGGTGCCAGTGAGAATACCGGCGGCCTCTACATCGTCGAAGGCATCGTCGAAGTCGGTCCGGGCGGCCTGCCGAGCCCGACGGGCGTGGTGGACATCGCGGCCGGCACCATTTTCCAGGTCAACCGCACGGACAACCCGACCATCGCGAGCGTCTTTGGCGGCACGGGCACCTTGCTCCACCTCGGCACCGGCACGACCACCCTCACGGGTGATGCCACGTTCCTCATTGGCGCCTGGGTGCACGTCGTGGCCGGCGGAATCCAGCTTGGTGATGCCTCCCCCGCGAACACGGGCTCGCTCGGCGACGCCACCGTGACGGTCGATGCCGGCACGTTCCTCTCGATCAATCACAGCGGTCCCTTCACTTTCCCTAACGTCGTCGACGGAGCCGGTGAACTTCGCCAGATCGGCGCCAATACCACCACCTTGACGGCGGCGAATCTCTACACGGGCAAGACGCGCATCAACTCCGGCATCCTCATTGCTGGCGCCGTTAGCGCCCTCGCCTCTACTAATGAGATCATCCTGCTGACGGGTACCCAGCTAAAGACCGAATTCAATGACGGTATCGGTAACCGTGACGGTAGCGTGACTTCGACGATCAACGTTCCGGCCTTGACGCTCTACGGCACGGCGCTCGTCGACGGTAATGCTAAAAATTCTACCATCGGCCTGCTGACCTTGAATGGCGGGACGGTTACGGGCGCCGATACGGGCGACACCATGCTCGGCTCCTTCAATCTCGCCGGTAACGTCGTCGTCACGGCCAATGCCACCCTCTCGGCCATCTACGTCAATACTGACGGCGCCAATCGCGACTTCACGGTTAATTCCGGCGTTACTTTGGCGATGTCGGGTAGCTTCGCCGACACGGATAAGGCTCCGACCGGTTACGCCAAGAAGGGTACGGGCACCATGGTCCTTTCGGGCACGAATATCAATTCAGGCACGATCACCATCACGGCCGGCACCCTGCAGGTCGGCACCGGCGGCTCTACGGGCACGCTGGGCTCCTATTATAATGATATCGCGCTGCTGACCGACTGGGCCCCCGTCGTCAACAATGCGGCCTTGGTCCTCCACCGGGCTGGTACCTACGACCTCGGTAACCTGATTTCCGGCACGGGTACGCTGACGAACACCGGTTCGGGCACGGTGATGCTCACGGCTAACAACGTCAACTTCTCCGGCACGACCACGATCACGGCCGGCACCCTGCAGATCGGCAATCAAGGCGCCACGGGCGTCCTCGGCGGTACCGCGGGCCTCTACGGCGCCATCGTCAACAATGCCGCGCTCGTCCTCAAGCGTACTGGCACCCTGCCGCTCGGTAACGCTATCTCCGGCTCGGGTACGCTCACCAATACGGGCAGCGGCACGGTGGTCGTGACGGGTAATAATACCTACACCGGTACCACCACCCTCGCGGCGGGCTTCACCCGCATCACCTCTCTGGCTTCGGCTGGCGGCGTCGGCAGCCTCGGCGCGGGTTCGGCTCCGTCCAAGCTCCTCTTCACGGGCGGCACCCTGGAGTATAACGGCGTCGGCGAAACGGCGCAGCGCGGCCTCTCGGTCGCCGACGGTGGTGCCTCGCTCAAGGCCATCCAGTCCGGTGCGGCCGTCGTCTTCGGCAGCGGTGTCGCCCTCGACTTCGACAACACCACGCCGGCTACTTCTGCTTCGCGTCCGCTGACCCTCGCGGGAACCAGCACCGCCGCCAATACCTTCGCCGCCGCCGCATTCGAAACCGAGACCGCCGGGTTGGCCTTCAGCTCGCTGACCAAGAATATGGTTGGCGTTTGGATCGTCGGCGGCAGCGGCTTGCTCAACGCGAACGCCCCGGTGAACGTCACGGCAGGCCTCCTCGGCTTCGCCTCCAACGCCCTCGGCGGCGTCTCCGGCACCGGCGATGTCACGATCGCCCACGGCGCCACCTTGCGCTGGGAGTCCGGTAATATCAACGACCTCTCCGGACGCATCAATGTGCCCGCTGCGGCCACCGCCACGCTCGACTTCGCCGACACGGGCGCCACGCCCACCACCTTCGCTAGCTCGATGGTGCTCGGTACCGGGGCTTCCATCGTCAAGGCCGGCGCGGGCACGCTTGTCTTCTCGGCGGCGAATAGCTTCACCAACCCCGTCACGGTCTCCGGTGGCAAACTCGTCGTCACCCACGCGTCCGGCCTAGGTACGGCCGCGGTCACGGTGCAAGACACGGGGAAGCTCCAGGTCAACGCCACCACGACGAATAACATCACGGTCGAAGCTGGCGGGAGCGCCGCTGGTTCGGGCTCCGTGGGGTTGATCACCGTCAACAATACCGGCGCGGTCTCCCCAGGCAGCGGCGTGGGTGCGCTCAGCCTCTCGACCTTGGCGCTCGCGAGCGGCTCCGTCATCAACTGGCAGGTGTATAACGTCGCGGGTCCTGCCGGCGTTGGCTACGACACCTTCAATCTCTCCGGTGCCTTCAATGTGCAGGGGTCCAACCCGAACGCCCGCATCCGCCTCAATGTCATCTCGGTGAGCGGTCTGGGGACCGATACCCAGGGGAATGCCGGTGCGTATAACAATAATCAGCGAGGGGTCTTCACTTTCGCGCTGGCGCAAGGCGGCGTCACGTTGAACTCCGGTTGGGGTGGCACGAACATCAGCGACTACTTCGAGATCAACGTCGATCAGTTCCGTTACTCCAATGGCTCATCCAGCAGCGCGGGCCTCTGGTCGCTTTCCTTCGATGGTGCCAATACCGTGACCCTGACCGGCGTGCCTGAGCCTTCGACGTATGGCTTGGCCATCGGTGCCCTCGGCCTGGCCCTCGCGGCCATCCGCCGCCGGCGTAAGCTCAAGCCCAAGGCGGAGTAGGGTGGGTAGGTTCTTTGTTCTTGGGGCTTTGTTCTTGGGTAGTGCGGGCTTGGGTAGGGCGGCCATTGCCATGGCCGCCGTTCGCCGGGCCACGTGCGGACCACCGGGCACACTTTTTGACCCTACCCAAGCCGGACCCTACCCAACCCCCAAGAACTAAGAACCAAGAACAACTAACAATGAATTAAGAACTAGCCCCAAGCCCTAAGAACAAAGAACAATGAACTAGTAACCAAGAACCCCCGTATAAACGACCACAAACTCCGATTATACGACATCTATACGACTGAATTAGTCATTTAAAGTCACTTAAAGCTTGTTTAAAAACAAACAAAACGCCCCGTAGTTTTTATAATTTTTTAACAAAAAATCCCCCGATCGGGGGCCGACTTTCCGGGCACCAAAGGGGACCCTGCGCGTTCGCCCTGAAAGTGAACAACTCTCTTGGCCTAACAATAACGCGCAGTCTAAATATCTGAAAGGGAAGGGGTTGCGGGGTGCGATTTCGACATCGATTTTCGGCCACCCGGCGAGCTTAGCTGTGAATAACTTTACCCCAGTCAAAACTAGGTAAAACCCCTTATTAGTGTTGAAATGACGGCACGGGAAACGACGATGGTATGAGGTCGTTCCCCCGCGATCTTCCCCACTATTCCTTTTATGCCAAACCGGCGTCATTCTCGTAGAATTCTCTCCCGCGCGTCCCTGATGGTCGCCGCGGCTCTCCTCAGCATTTCCGCGCCACCGAAAGCGCGCGCTGCCAACGTCTTCTGGGACGTGAATGGGACCTCCGTCGGCACCGGCGGCACCGGAGCCTGGGACGCGACGACGGCCAATTGGTTTAACGCCGGTAGTGATAAATCCATTACGGGTACGGGCACGACGGCAGCGTATACTTTCACCAACGCAGACACGGCCTACATCACGATGGCCAACGGTCAGCTCACGCTCGGCACCGGCTTCGGCGTCACGCTGGGCGGCCTCGTGTTCGGTCGCGAAGGCAGTAACATTTCCGGCGGCACGCTCACGCTCGACGCCGGCGTCGACGGCAGCAGCAACCCGATTTCTCCGGTCATCGCGACGCATGCTGGCGGCTATCTTGGCCCGTGGACGGGCGGCACCACGATCATCAATTCGGTGCTGGTCGCGGCCAACGGTTTCACCAAGGAAGGCCAGGGGAGTCTCGTCCTCACCGCGGATAATCCGGGCATCGCGGGCACGATTATCGTCAACGCCGGCTTGCTCGAAGTCGGTACCGTGGCGACCTCGCTCGGTTCGGCGACGGTCAAGCTCAACGCCGGTACCTCGTTGAGCCTGATTTCCACGGGGGCGCTCACGATCGCGAACAATATCATCATCGCCGGTCCGGCGACCATCAACGGCGGCACGCTCTCGGGTAATACCAATAACTACGGTCGCGGCACCAGCGGCACCGTCACACTGGCGAACACCACGCTCAACCTGAACAACGCGATTCGCACCGGTGCCACCGCGGTTACTAATTCCGGTGACGATGTGATTTTAAGCGGCACGCTTATCCTGCAGGGTCTTGAGTCCTCGACTTACAATTCGCAGGTCGTCGGTAACATCGACGCGCAGTTCAACGGTAAAATCACCGGCCCAGGAGCGCTCACGATGTACGGCAACGGCGGCTTAGGCATCGGTAACTCCACCAACGATTACACCGGCGGCACGAACTTCTTCGCGAGCTGGCGCGGACCGAGCAACGCCACCGCCACCTTGGGCACTGGTCCAGTGTACAATGGACCAGGTCAGGTGAACTATATTCACTCGGCCGCGAATATCGCCGGCAACAGCAGCGTGACCTGGGCGAGCACCCTGGGGATCAACAACATCAATTACTACCAGATGCCCACGGGGGTGGCTAACTTGGGTATGTCGGGTATCTCGACGCTGTTCCTGCCCAATAATTTCCTGATTGGTTCGAGCTTTAATGCCATCAAGACCGGCGCGTATGGCTCCACGTTGGCCATCATGAACGGGGTCACTTGGACGAACCCCATCGATATGGCCTTGGTGGGTAGCCATGCCGCGGGTAACGCCCCCTGGTTCCTCGGTGCCCAGTGGGATGCTCGGTATACGCCGACCTCCTTGGGGGCGGATGGTGGTTTCTACCGTCTCGGAGCCGGCGGCGAGCGCCTGACCTTCACCACGGCCGCTTTGGCCGGAGCGAATGCGGTCATTATCGGCCAGCCCTATAACCGCATGGGCCAAGGCGGCGGTAACCAAAACGGGATCATCATTTACGACGCCCAGGAAACTTACACCGGCAGCACCACGGTTAATCGGGGTAGCGAGCTGCGCCTTACTAATACCGCGCTCACCAACCTCATCCCGGCCGATAGTGCTCTCTATATAGCAGGCACCCTCAACATCTACGGCGCCTTCGGGGTCGCTGGCCCGATGCTCGGACAGTCCCTGATCACCGTCTTTAATACAGGTAACGGCATCGGTGCCGGCCAGACCGTGGGGGTGCAGTTCAATAATAACGCCGTTACGACGGCCAGTACCGACCTCCGTATCGCGAATACCGCGGCCCTTAACCTGACCTCGGCCAATTTCCGCTTCCTCGGAGCCACCGCTGCCGTCGCGACTAATCAGACGCTGAGTGCCATCAACTTCGAAGGCCAGTCCTTGATTGAAGTCGCCCGCGGTAACGCCACGGCGAACAACGCCAACTTAACCGTCACCAATCTCAACCGTCTCAATAACGGCGTCCTCTCGCTCATCACGACGGGTGGGGCCTTCAATGCGGCGACGGGTTCGGACACAAAGTTTACCGTCACGAATATCCAGACCGCCGGCACCGGCACGGGCTTGGCGGTGACCAACGGTATGGTGGCTCCATGGATCATGGATGCCACGACCGTCAGCTTCCTGACCTCTGGGGTCACCGGCCTCGGTCCGGTCACTTACGTCGCCGCTGCCAACCCGGCCGCCTTGCAGGGCGCTCTCGCGACCCAGATTGTGGATGTCACCGCCAACATTGCGCTGACCGCCAACGCCACCGTGCAGGCCCTGCGTCTTCCCTCTCTCATTGCAACGACGGGCAACTATAACCTCACCGTTGGTTCAGGTGCCGCCGCCACGGATGGCGCGGGCTTGATCCTCGGCGGTAATGCCACCCAGGCCAATAATTGGATCTTTGGTAATCCGCTCTACTCGCTGGGTAACCTCACGACTATCTCGGGCAGCAGCACGGTCTCCGTCACCAGCACTTCTGGCTTAGCCGCCGGCATGGCCTTCACGGGCCCCAATATCCCGGCCGGCACGACGATTTCGTCGGTGACGAATAGCACGACCCTCGTGCTCAGCGCGCCCGCGAGCGCCACTTACACCTCGGGTCTCTCGACGACGGCGGGCAGCACCACCGTCACCGTCACGAGCACCACTGGACTGATTTCTGGCATGGCCTTCTCGGGCCTGAATATTCCGGCCGGAACCACGATTTCTTCGGTGACGAATGGGACCACCCTCGTCCTCAGCCAAGCAGCCGTCGCCACGGGTGTGCAGCCGGGTCACCTGGCCAGCGCGACCGTCGGTCAGCGCGAAGCGGTGATTTACGTCAATGGTACTACGGCGACCCTTTCGGGTATGATCAGTGCCGCCGGTCTCACCAAGAGCGGCGACGGAACGTTGTCCCTGACCGGTAATAACACTGGTTACATGACCACAGCGGCCAGCACCACGGTGCTCGTCTCGAACAGCGCATTGTACACGGTGGGTCAGCCGTTCACGGGCCCGGGTATCCCGGCCGGTGCCACGGTGGCCACCATCGTGGATGGTAAGACGATTACGATTTCTTTGGCGGCCACCAACTCGGTCACCACGCAGATCGGGGCACTCGCGCAGCTTTCTGGTACCGTCACGATCAATAGGGGCCCGTTGTTGGCGACCGCGCCGACTTACCTCGGCGTCCGCACCAACCCGAATAATCCTTACACCATCGACACGCCGGCGATTCGCTTGGCGGGCGGTTCCCTGAATACCTCCGGCGTTAATTCCAATAACGCGAATTACCTCAGCAACATCACGGTCACGAATGACTCGATTATCGAAAACGGCCCGACCGCCGGTGCCGCTCGCTGGGGTAGCCTGACCTTCGCCCAACGGATCGGGGCTAACCCCGAGCCGACGAAGCTCACCTTTAATAACGCCGGCGAAATCTTCACCGGCAATATGGTCCTGAATCAGAACGCCGCGTTCGACACCAGCACCGCTTCGACGGGCATTAATGCCATCATGGTGTTGGGCCCAGTCTCGGGAACGGGCACGCTGGATAAATATAACGTCGGGGTCTTGGCCCTGTTCTCCGGCGCCAGCTCCATGAGCGGTGCCATCACGGTGCACCAAGGCATGCTCGCTTCGCTCGCTCCGAAGAGCACGGATACGCCGTTCGGCACCAGCACGATCACGGTCCAGACCGGTGCGACCCTCCTCCTCTCCACCCCCAACGTCGGCGGTGGCCTGACCCTGAATAGCGACCAAGCGGGTCTCGCCACGCTGGGCCTTAATTACATCGGGGCCGTCCCGGCCTTCACCGCCAATAACGGCAATACGGGCGGACCGTTCTCGGCCGTCATTGGCATCAGCGTCGTCGGTTTCGACCAAGCCATCGATCAGAGCACGCTCGGCGGCGGCACGACTTTCCTCGGGGCCACCTGGAATCCGAATCAGGGCACGGGTATCGCGCAGAATAATTCGGCGAATTTCATCGGTACGCTGACTCCGGGTACGACCACGGTTGCGGCCTCTGGCTTCGCCACGGCGCCTGCGGGTAGCACCTACCGCTTCGGCGGTGGCGGTGTGCAGGGACAATGGAACGCGGGCGGTGTTCTGAATCTGAATCGCACCAACCTCATGACGGGGGCGAACAACGTCGTCTTCGGTGCCATCAACAATGCGGTCCAGGCTAACTCGACCAACTTACTCGGCGGTACCTACAGCACCACCGTCCTCAACACCGCAAATAATTACAGCGGCTACACGACCTTCAATCAGGACCAGACGGTCCAGATCGGCAACAACGCGGCCTTCGGCACGAGCACGCTCATCTTTAACGGCGGCAAGATGCAGGGCGATGCGTATAACCGCAATCAGGGCTTCACCGCCGGGCGCCAGATCGCGAACAACATCCTGTTCTCGGGTGACATCAACTTTAACTCGGTCTTCAACGGCCAGCCGACCGACCTCACGTTCACGGGCACCGTCGGTCTCTCCAACGACGCCGTCGGCGGCTCGTTGCGCACCATCACCGTCAACTCGCAGACGTACGCGCAGGCAAACGGTTCCATCGTCACGTTCAGCGGCGTGATTTCGGACGGTGCGAGTGCTTATAACAGCCTGAACAAGGCCGGTGCCGGCACCCTGCGTCTGACGGGTACGAACACCTACACCGGTGTCACCATGATTCAGGGCGGCAATGTCGTCATCAACAGCACGGCGAATCTCGGTACGAACCCGCAAGTCCAGCTCAACGGTGGTTATCTGAGCGTCTGGGAGCAGGATATGACGCTGAACAAGAATATCAATTTCGTTTCAGGGAACGGCAGTTCCATCGACGTCTCGGAAGGCCGCACCCTCACCCAGGGTGTTGGCTTCGGTTGGACCGGCAACGCGAACTTCTCGAAGATCGGTAGCGGCACCCTGGTGCTCACCAGTCCGAACAGTAACCCGAACATGTTTATCGATGCCGGTACGGTTGCCGTCTCGGATCGCAGTCAGCTCGGGGTGGGGGCGGTACTCTTTAATAATGCGACCCTCGGCTACGGTACGGGGGGCATCCCGATGCTGCGTTTCACGGCGAACACGCCGAATATCGACACCAACTTGACGGCCCAGACCGCGGGTGCGGTGAGCGTCGATGCGGGCATGACGGCCACCTTTGTCTCCACGGGGAGCACGGGCACCCTCTATAAAGTAGGAACGGGCACCATCAATCTGGCGGCCAATGTCACCTCCACTCCGGGCTGGGATATTCGCCAGGGCATCATCCAAATCGGGAGCTTTACCGGTGCGGCCACGCCGTTGGGAACGAATGCTTCGGTGGCTCTCGCCGGCGGTACGTTGCAGCTCAATGCCACGACCCAGGACCTCGCGGCCACCCTCGGTAGCGGCTCTATCAATTTCAGTGCTGGCGGCACCCTCGCCCTCAATTCCTCCGGGACTTTCAATTCGCAACTTACCGTCCAGAATATTAACCGTAGCGCCTCGGGTACGCTCATCATCGCTCCGACCAATAACCTCGGCGCCACGACCGGTCAGCGTTCGCGCATCGTCGTCAATGGTGGGGGTTGGGTCATGGGTACGCCGGTCGCTACGGCTCAGTTCAATGGAATCCTCCCACCGGTCATCGTCCGCACCGCGGATGGCGCCACTGGTGGCGATGCGGATTTCGTCAGCTGGAATGCGACCAATGGCATTATCACGGGTATCCCGACGTTATCCTTGACGTCCATCACGTCTGCGCAGCCCAACGCGGTCTACGCACTCACCTCAGCCCAGGCCCTCACCGGCGTTAATCCCGCCTACGCGGTCAAGACCACGGCGAACATTTCGGGCGGCCAGCTCCAGATTGCCTCTAACGGGAGCGTGGTCGCCGGTTTCGGTGGCATCCTGCTCAACGGCGCCGGTGCAGCCGCGCCCGTCATCAGCTCCGACGTCTTCTTTGGTTCGGTCACCAATCCGTTCACTCAGCTCAGCGGCATGCTGTCGAATGAAGGCGTGGTCTATGCAGGTGGCGGTTACAGTAGCGGCGTCGCGACCCTCTCGGGTGCCGTCATTGCCAATAACTTCACCAAGTTCGGTGCCGGTACGTTACTCTTCAGCGGTGCGAATCGCATGCTCGGCACCATCACGGTGCAATCCGGTACTGTCCAGTTCGGCGCGGGTGTTTCCCAGCCTTCCTCGGTCAACATCGCGTTGAATGATCAGGCCACGATCGACCTTAATGGCGGTGCGGTGAAGATCGGCGCACTCTCTGGTTCGGCCGGTATCATCACCAACTCCTCCACCACGGCGGGCACCTTCGTCTTCGAAAGTGGTAATCCCAGCGTCTTCACCGGCAATTTCACCAACGGTGCCGGCGCGGTCAAGGTCATCAAGGGCGGTACGGCCTTGCTCACGATGAATCAGAACAGCGGTTCCAACCCGTTCGCGAACATCAACACCCAGTCTGGCTTCGTGATGCGTTCGGGTAGCCTCACGGTCAACACCCCTTACGCCTTCGGTAACAACAGCTCGACCCTCGAACTCCAGGGCGGCTCCATCATCTTCCAGCCGACGGGTGTCGGCCCTGGCCTCCCCACGATCTTTGGCACCTACGGCGCCACAACGGGCGGCATCTCCGTCGTCATCAATGGTACGTCTACGGGTATGGCCACCGACAACAATGGGGTCTACGGTACCGGCTTCACGGATAGCTATTTCCAGTTCGGTAACCTCACCCTGGGTAATTCGACGTTCACCACCACGCCGGGTACGGACTCCCAGAACTTCCGTTTCGCGGGCACGATCACTGGTGGCAATGCGTCGCTGATCAATATCACCACGGGCACCGGCGGCGCCGGTCGTTCCGTCGTCGACTTCGCCGGCGTGATCCAAGACATGGCGGGTGCCAACGCTTTCGCCATCAATAAGACCAGCTCGGGCATGCTCCGCGTTAGCGGCAATGCGAATACCTTCACCGGCGGTACGAATGTCATCGGCGGTGGCTTCCTGCAGGTCACGGCCACCACCGGCACGCCGCTCGGTACGGGCCCCGTCATTGTCAATCCGAACGGCTTCCTGCGTCTCGCGGGTGTGGGCAGTGTCGGGGGCGTCTCCAGCGTCACCGTGCTGAGCACGATGTATAACTTCGGCGTGTTGGTGTTGGAGGATAATTTCTCCCCGAACACCGGCAAGCTCACCGCCGCGACGATGTCCTCGGCCTTCGGCAGCGCCTTGCAGATCGGTATCCCGAACTTCGTGGGCTCGCTCGACATGAGCGCCATCGGCGACGGTAATCAGTTCCTCGGCAGCTATGCCTTCCAGTTGGGCAACGGCTCGCAGTTCCTCGGTACCCTCGCACCGGGCGCGGGTAATCGCTACCGCCTCGGCGCGGGTGGCACGCTCACTTTCGCGGGCGTCAACAATACGCTCACCGGCACCGGCACCACGGTCGAAATCGGTTCGCCGATCCGTACCTACACGCGCGGCAACACCACGCCGGCGAATTCTAACGGTACGGTCATCCTCCAGGACTCGAATAATTACACCGGCGGCACGCTCATCAACGGGGGCAGTACTCTGGTGCTCGAAATCGGTGGGGCCACGGCCGCTGCCGGTGGCTCGACGCCTTTGGGCACGGGACCGGTCGAAATCCGCTACGGGGCGACGCTTAATCTCCGCGGCTATCAAGGTTCGTTGGTCAATGCCGCCACGGGTACCGCGGCCAATGCCATCCGCCTCCGTAATCAGGGCACGATTCTGCTCGATGATAACAATAACGGCGCTAACTCCGGCCTCTTCGCCGGGGCAGGGGACCAGGGGCGCTGGGCTGATGCGGTCGGCCTCACGCTGGATGGCGGCACCTTCCGCTACTACGGGGGGAACAACCTAGATTCGTACGAAAAAATCGGCACCGTCACCGTGGGTCTCGGGGGTACGAGCACCATTCAGATCCAACGTGTCAATTCTGGTAACAACGTCCTCGAAGTTACGAACATCCTCCGCGGCACGGATCGCGGGATGCTCCTCCTGAATACGGACGCCGGTGCGTTGAACGCCGCCGCGGCCTATAGTCGCCTGCGCGTCACCACGCCGACCTTCGCGAATGGCGGCTCCACGCTCACGGGCTCCGGCGCCACCGCCGGGATGGCCCCGCCGTGGATGATCGACCAAACGAACAACACCTTCTTGACCTACCAGGGCGCCTCGCTCGGCTTGCAGCCGCTGCTTGCCAATCCGATGCCACTCGGCGGTCAGGTTGCTTACCAGGTGCAGATGGCGGGTATCCCCACCGGTTTGACCGGCGGCACCGCCACGGTTTGGGCGAGTGCGGGCGGCGCCTTGGGTTCCAATCTGAACATTTACGCCCTCCGCGTCGATGGCGCTTTGACGACGGCGACGGCGGCGACCCTTACGGGTACGCTCACCGTTGGTTCTAATACCGTCACCGCTGCTTCCACGACGGCCAATCTTGTGGTCGGCCAGCCGATCACGGGCACGGGTATCCCGGCCGGCGCGATTGTCACCTCGATCATCGACGGCACGAGTTTCACGATCAGCTTTAAGCCGAGCGTCGCTGGCGCGGGCGTGACTTTGACTCCTTCCTACGCGCTGACGCTTGCGAGCGGCGGTATGATCCAAGCTTTCAACGATGCGGACAAGACTTCGACTGCCAACGTCGTGGTACCTGGTGGCGGCGAGCTCTTCATCTACGGCGCCAATAACGGCTCGAATCGTCGACTTTATTACAACGGCCAGATTATTGCCGGAGGCATCACGAAGGCAGGCAGCATCGATATGCTCATTGGCGGCGATAATCGTGGCACGCTCACCGGTGATGTGGTCGTCAGCGGCTACAACTGGTTCCGCCTGAACAATCAGTGGGCCCTCGGTGGCAACCCCGATAATCCGTATGCCAAGGGCAATAAAATCATCCTGAACGGCGCGCAGGTCTACTCGGAAAGTCAGATTTACTACCAGTCCGAGGTGGTGATGAACAGCGATTCCGTCTTGGGTGGTAACTACTCAATCTACGATAAGCTGACCATCAACCCGTATTCGAACAACGATTTCAATACGCCGGTCGTCTACAACCCTACGAATAACGGTACGGTTAATTTCTACGGCCTGAATTTGCTGGGCCCGATTTCCTTCCGTAATGAAGTCGTTGCCGCTGGTTCGGCCGTCAACATCCACGGCGCCATCACCGGTACGGGTGCGCTGCTGAAGTGGGGCCAGGGCAAAGTTTCCTTGGGTGCCGCTAGCCCAACTTACGCGGCGGCCATCACGGTCGGTGAAGGTTTGCTGGAATCCATGGTCGGCATGACGGGTGGAGCCGGCAAGGCTTTCGGCTCGGGTGCCATCACCGTCTTGCCGGGTGCCTATATCGGTCTCGCTTCGCCGGACAATGTCCCTGCGGGCGGCATCACCATCAAATCGGATGGCGCCGGTGTCGGCGTGCTCAGCTTGGAATATGTCGGTGCGCTCCCGACCGTCACTTGGGCCAGCACGGCTCCGAATTTCGATGGCGTCATCGGTATCGACGTCATGGGTTTCAGCACCCCCATCAATCTCGCGACGGCTTCCCCGAACGGTAAGCTCTTCCTCGGGGCCGGTGGGGAAGCTTGGCAGTATAGCCAGTGGGCGGCGTATACCGCCACCAGCCTGGGCGTCGGCGCCGGTAACACGTACCGCATTGGCGGTGGCGCGGGTTTTCTCTCCTTGAACTCGGCGGTCCTCACCGGGACGGCCTCCGTCCAGATTGGTATCTTGAGCAACGGTGTTCAGGCACAGTCGATCGGCGTCCAGAGTGGCAACGGCTGGGTGGCCCTCAATACCCCGAACAATTTCACGGGTGATCTGTTCGTGAATCAGAACACCGGTTTGGAAATCTCCAACAACGCGGCGCTCGGGCAGGGTAGGCTGATCTTCAATGGTGGCACCTTCCGCCAGAACCAGAACTTGAGCCTGTGGCGTACGACCCAGAATATCGTCGTCCCGAACAACGTCCTGATGATGGGCGATGTCACCTTTGATGCTAACGGCGGCACGTACGCCGACCTTGCGTTCTCCGGTACGATCAGCCTCTCGGATAATAGCTACAGCGGTGCCACCGGTTCGGCCCGCACGTTCACGGCGAATAATCCGTATGCCCGCGTCATCTTCAATGGCGCTGTCCAGGACGGCACCGGCGGCGGCTTTAATCACTTCATCAAGACCGGACCGGGCATCATCGATTTCCAGGGCACGAACACCTACACCGGCTTCACCCAGATCAATCAGGGTATCCTGAACCTCGGTAGCACGGCGGCCTTGCCGGCAGCCTCGCACGTGCTCCTCAACGGTGGCACGCTCGCCGCCTACAACAGCGATATCGCCCTCGGTAATGATATCACGATCCTCGCTGCCGGCACGCTGAACAACACGAACTCGGCGCTCGCGGTTGGCTTCAATCGCACCATGACGCAGGCGACCACGAGCAATATCTCGGGCGGTGCGCTGACGAAGTTCGGTGACGGCACATTGGTCCTCCAGGGCAACAATAGCTACACCCAGCTCTACGTGCTCGCGGGTACCGTCAACGTCTCGGCCAACCCTCAGTTGGGTGACGTGGTCACCAACGGGGCGATCACCATCGGGACCGGTTATGCCGGCGGCGTCTACAGCACCTTCCCGGGTATGCTGCGTGTCACGGACACTTTCGCGACGAACCGCGTTATCATCAACAGCGGGCTCAACTCTCCGGGTAATATCGACATCGTCTCCGGTAAGACGCTGATCGTGAACGCCGCGGGCGGCCTCACCAGTTTCGCCGCCGCGACCATCGGCCTGAGCAAGACCGGGGCGGGTACGCTCGCGCTCAATGCGCTCGCCACTTACGGTTACTTCAATCTCGATCAAGGTACGCTCCTCCTCCTCGGGGGTGCCAACTCGTTGCCGACCGCGGCGGCGAGCACCACGAATCTCAACGGCGGCATCCTGCAGCTGATCACCGGCTCGGCGACCGCGGTGGCCTTCGGCTCCGCCACGAATAGCACCTTCAATTATCAGGGCGGCGGTCACATCCTGCTCGGCGCTTACGCGAGCGGCCAATCCACGTTGAACGCCCTGCGGTTCAATCGCATGGCCAGCATGAACGGCACGCTCGTCCTCGACGTCGCCTCTGGCTTCACCCTGGGCTTGAATGCGGGTAACGGCGTCCGGGTGCTCTCGACCAATATCACGGTCGGCGGCGTCGACACCGCCATCGCCTCGGCCAACACCAACGGGATCCTCGTCCCCACTATCATTGGCAACAGCTCCACGAATATTCCGTTCTTCGTCACGGGCCACGCGACCAACGGCATCGTTCCTTACGCGGGTACGCTGATGACCGACATCGGTACCGTCACGCCGATCTCGATTAATGACTTCACGTCTGGCCAGGCCCTGACTTCCGGGGTCACCACCTACGCGATTCGCACCAACGCGAACCTCTCCACCGCCAACGGCTCCGCGCTCCGTATCACGAGCAACGGCACGCTCGCGGCAACGGGTGGCATGGGTGGCTTGCTCACCTACGGTACGCCGACGATTAGCGCCCCGGTCATCTTCGATCCCTCGGGTAGTTTCAGTCTGACCTCCCTCTCGACGACCGCCGGAAGTACCACGGTTAACGTCGCCAGCACGACGGGCTTACTCGCCGGTATGACCCTCATCGGTGGCCCGGGCCTCCCCGCGGGCGCCACGGTCGCCGCGATCACCAATAGCACCTCCTTCACGATCTCCTCGGCCGCACTCCAGACCCGCTCAGGTGAGACGGCCAAGGCAGCCAACTTGAGCGCGACCACCACGGTCGATTCCAGCGAAGGGATTATCTATACCGGTGGCACGACCACCCTCAGCGGCGGTCTCTATGCGTTGAACCTCACCAAGTTCGGTGCGGGCACGCTGCTTCTCCAGGGTAATGTCGAAGTCTTCGGTAACACCCCGTTGAAGGGTATTAATGTGCAAGAAGGCACGCTCCAGGTCGATAGCTCGACGCGCCTGGTCAACCTGATCACTTCTATCAATCTTGGTGGTAGCAGTGTGCTCGACCTCAATGGCTCCAGCTTGACGGTTGGCTCGTTCAACGGCGCGAAGAACGCGACCTCGGGCGTCATCGGTAATAGCAGCACCTCGGCCCCGGCCGAACTCCTCGTCAAGGGCATCGCCAGTTCCTACTTCTCCGGCCGCATCGTCGACACCCTCGGCTCTGGCACGAGCACGACCGCGATCACCAAGATGGGCGTCGGTACGCTGACGCTCTCCGCCCCGCTGCCCGAGGCGACGGATGCCAGCACGAACACTTACACCGGTGGCACGAATCTCTGGCAGGGTACGATCATTGCCCAGACCCCGTTTGCCTTGGGTGGCTTCGGCTCCGCAGCTCAGCCGACGGTGAGCCTCTATGGTGGCCAGTTGAACTTCCAGGCCGACGGCGGCTTGATGGGCAGCACCATCATCTTCGGTAATCAGTCCGGCCCGGGTTTGACGATGAACGTGCGCGGCCCGGCCACGGTCAATGTCGACCGCCTCGGTAATCCCTTCCTGCTCACTTCGGGTAACATGATTCAGGTCGGTAACCTGAATCTGTCGAACCAGACCCTGACCGTCACCGGCGTCGGTGCACCCGTGCCCTTCGCCCCGGTCGCGTTAGGTTCTTACAGCGCGCCGAATGCCAGCAACGTCGTCACGCTCACGAGCGCGATGACGACGGCGAACGTCTATGTCGGCATGCAGGTCTTCGGTAGCGGAACCGGCTTCCCGGTCGGCGCCTACGTCACCTCCATCCTCTCGCCGACGACCTTCACCATCAGTGCCCCGACCACGGCGGCCGTTACGGGCAACCTCCAGCCGACGTTCTCCTTCAATCAGAACTCAAATTCCATCACGGCCGTCAATACCAGCACCGCCGGGATGTATGTCGGCATGCAGATTAGCGGTGGCAGCGTGCCCGCCGGTTCCTTTATCACGGGAATCACGAGCCTTAGTAGTTTCACCTGGAACAGCCAGAACGGTAACGGTGGGGCGACAGGCCAGACCTTCACGTTCTCGGCGGATACGAATAACGTGCTGAAGTATGGCCTCAAGGTCGGCGGCACCACCGCGATCTTGGGTTCCTATGCCGCGATTAACACCTCGGGTGTGACGGGTCCGCAGGGACGCGTCGAACTCGCCGGCGCCATCACGGGCAGCGGCAACCTGATCAAGCTCGGTTCCGGCACGTTGGATACCTGGCGTAATTTAATCATCTCGGGTACCGCCAACACCGGTTTCACGGGTGGCATCGATGTCCAGCAGGGCCTCCTCCAAGTCACCGCTACCACTGGCACGCCGCTCGGCTCCGCCCAAGTGCGCGTCTTCCCGGGTGCGGGCATCCGCCTGGCGGCCGATGGTAGCCTGAACTCCACCGCTTCGCTCGTCACGCTCAGTAAATACAACTCGCTGAGCACCGTCGTGCTCGATGGCGATTTCACGCCGACCGTCCTCGCCTCGGCTAACCCCAGCTCGGCCAATTTAGGAAGCGCTTACGGCTTCGGCCTGGCGCTGGCTCGCCCCTACTTCAGCTCGCCGCTGGATCTCGGCGCCATCGGTGATGGCAATGCGGTCCTGCAGGGCCTGCTGAATACCGACGTCAATTACATCGCCCCGACGCTCGGCGTCGGCGCGGGTAATACCTACCGCCTCGCGGGTGGTCCGGCATCCACGCTGATTTTCAGCGGTTCGGATAATGTCCTCACCGGCACGGCCAAGGTCAGCATCGGCCTCGAGCGCAATAACTGGCTCGGCGGTTCCCAGACCGGTGCGCAGAATACCGTCCTCTTCCGTAATTCGAATAACTACTCCGGTGGTACTTCGATTTATAAGAGCATGACCGTGACGCTCGACGTGGGCGCCGCCCCCGGTGGCTCGACGCCGCTTGGCACGGGCACCGTCGAAGTCTTCGGCACGCTGCAGCTCGGCACGGATCCGTGGGGTTACAACGGCACGACTTCCTACTTCAATAACGCCACGGGCGCGAATGCCGCCAACTACATCCTCCGTCCCGGAGGCCTCATCGTCATCAATGAAGTCTGGGGTCAGGTTGCGGGCGGGCAGGGGCGCTGGGCCGATGCCACGGGCATCGACCTGAACGGCGGTACCTTCCGCTACAACGGGGCTCAGTCCATGCTCTCCGCCGAGACCATCGGCGATCTCACGGTCTCCAAGGGCGGTCGCATCACGGTCGTGCGCGCCAATGCGGGTAGTGCCACCTTGAATGTCGGTAGCCTGACGCGTAACTGGAACGGAAGCTTGATACTCAATAGCACGGGTGCTGGTTCGTGGGGTGTGCCTACGGGCGGGCAGCCGACGGCGTATGACCGCCTGACCACGACGAGTACCATCGCGCTGGGCGGCACGACCGCGAACGGCACGGGCGTCATCAACACCGGGATCGCCCCGGTGTGGATCGTGGATGCGACCACCAATTCGTACGTCACTTATAACCCGACCGGCCTCGGCGTCGGCAACTTCTACAATGTCGGCTTCCAGGCCCTGAGCAGCGTCGGTGGCACCATTGGCGTCGGCCAGGTGGAATACGGCGTCCGCATGACGGCGGGCGGTGCTTGGAGCACCGGCACGACCATCGCCACGTCGGTCGTCGACATGACGGCCGCCTACAGCATCACGGCTGGCTATAACCCGAGCGTCTATGCGCTCCGGACGAATAATAACATCACCTCGGACGTCGCTGGTAATGACATCACGATCGCCTCGGGCGGCTTGCTGACCACGACCAGCAACATCATCAACCCGGTGCTCGCTGTTAACGCGACGTTCAGCTCGCCGACCGGTTTGCCCGGCATGCGCATGTATTTCGGCGACGCTGGCGCCAGCCAGGCCACCGTCTTCGTCGCCAATGGTCAGACGACCTACCTGAATGCCCGCGTCTATGCGAACGGCCTGCTGAAGTTCGGGGACGGTGTGCTGACCCTGACGGGGAGCAACACCATCACCGGACCGATTGTCGTCAATAACGGCGGGATTCGCCTGATCAATCCGCTCTCCAGCAGCGGAACGGCGATTAACTCGGTCTCCAATGGCCAGGACATCTACCTGCAGGGGAATGTGTGGGTGACGGCGGGTAGCTACGTCTCCGCTCGGACCGGCTTCGACGCAAACCAGGTCTCCGATGTACAGGTCACCTCCGTCATCGCGGGGAATATCTACCTCACCGGCGACTCCGGCGTCTACTCGCGTGCTCGCGCTGACGGCGTCACGAATCAGTCTTCCATCTTCGGCGGGGTAATCTTCAGTAATCTCGGCGCGGGCACGGCCCTCACCTTGACCACCGGCGGTAACCTTTACTTCACCGGTGCGACCAGCTTCGGTGCGAGCAATAACGTTATCCGTGCTGGCTTCGATAACTCTGGCCGCACGATTTTCACAGGCGCCGTCACCGGCGGCAAGTTCACCAAGCTCGGTAACGGCAGCGTCGAATTCTCGAACCCGAATAACTCCTTCGGCACCGCCGGCCAGGTCGGCATCGAAGTGTTCGCGGATGACGTCAACACCGCCACGAGTGTCGTGCAGAGCTTGGCTCGCACCGGTACGCCGTTCGGCGTGGGCGACATCGTCCTCCAGCCCGGCACGGCCCTCAGCATCCTTTCGGCCAGCAATATCGCCAACCAGAAGGTCACCGCCAAGACGGACGGCTTCGGTCTCTCCGGCTTGCTGCTTTCTTACAGCGTGACCCAGGCGGAACTCGTGGGCCTCATCGCCCCGACGCCCACGGTGGGCAAGATCAACTTCGCGACGACCGGTCGCTACCTCGGCGGCCTCGGCCTCGGGGCTGGTTTCCAATACACCGCGCTGGATATCGGCGCTCTCGAAACCGCTGCGGGCGGCGGTAAGCTCTGGCTCGGTGCCGGCGGCGGTAGCGGTTCGGCTAATCTTAATCCTTCAGGCGTCTATTTCGCTCCCACCCTCGGCTCCAGCACTGATGGGGTGTATCGCATCGGCTTCGGCGGTAATCAGAACTCCCTCTTCCTCGGTGGTAACGCCTTCGAAAATGTCCTGACGGGCGCTAAGAGCGTCGTCTACGGTGCCAACGTGGCCGAAGACGGCACGTCGACCGTCATGATGGTCAACGGCAACATGAGCGCGGGTAATTGGAATAACGGCGTCGTGCTCAATCTCCGCAACGATTACACTGGCGGCACCATGATCAACCCGGGGACGAACATCCGGGTGGCCAATAATTTGGCGTTCGGTACCGGTAAGATCTCCATCAACCAGGTCGCCGGGGCGACGATCTTCGGCGCGTTCCGTATCGATGGGACGTTCAATCAGGTGGTGTTGAAGAATGAAATCGACCTCATCGGCGACTTGGCGATGCGCGGCGATGCGAACAATCGCGACCTCCTCTTCCTCGGTAATGTGAACCTCTCGCCGGGCGGCGTTTCGGCCTCGCACAATATCTACGTCGATACGGATAATAACGGCTGGGGCATGGTCGGCTTCCTCGGCGGCGTCTCCGGTGAACTCGGTAGTAATTTAAACAAGACCGGTGGCCGCGCGTTGCTCCTCCGTGGGAATAATACCTACCAAGGCACCACCACGGTAACCACGGGTTGGCTCGTGCTCGGTTCGAGCGCCTTGCCCAATGTCCCCGGTTCCCTCGGCAACAGTGCGACCCCGCTCGTCCTGGCGGACGGCAATAACGCCATCCTGCAGCTCGGTAGTAGCATGACCCTGGGTCGCGATATCCAGCTCAACGCCACCGGTACGAACAACAATTGGATCGTCAGTGCTTCGCTCTACCGTTCGATCATCAGCGGCACGATCCAGACCTCGTCGGCGGCCACGGCTTGGGCCCACCTGCGGACCATCAACCGTACCAGCGTCGGCACGCTCGATGTCACCGGCAACATCATCGGCGCTTCCAATCTGCGCATCGGTGATACGACGAATAACGGTAATACCGACGCGGGCGTCGTCCGCCTCCTTAATAACGTCAACGGCTACTCCACGAACACCTTCACCGGGGGCGTCAATCTGCAGAACGCCCGCTTGGTCCTCGGTGGAGACACCTTGTGGTCCGGCACGCTCGCGGCTCCGTTCATCATCTCCGGCCCCGTGGGCACGGGCACGCTCATGTTCGACGCCGGTGCGACGGATACCAGCACCGACCGCGTTGGCTCGATCGGCTCCAACGGACTCAACCTCACGATTCCGAATCAGCTGAACTTCGCGATGTCTGCCGGCTTGGCTGCCGGCGAAGCGATCAAGTTCGAAGGGCGCGGCAGCATCAACTTCATCCGCACCGGTGCTATTACCTTGGCAGACGGTGATGCCAATAACGGCCAGCGTGCCCGCTTCATGCGCGTCAACACCGAGCAAGGGGTCATTTCCCTTGGTGGCGACCTGACGCTCGCGACGACCGCCAACGGAAGCCTACCGACCAAGGATGGCTTCGGGATTCTCTTCTATAACGGTAACAACATGGCGGGTGCCTACACGTCCGCCACCGCGGCCTTGGTGGGTACTTCGTGGCAGATCAATGCCGGTACTTTGGTGGTGAACCGCGACACGTCCCTCGGGATGACTTACACGGGCTCTGCGCTTACGGGCTTCTTGCGCTCCGCTTCCGCTCCGACCAATTGGACGCTCGGTCGTTCCACGCTGGTCAATCTGAACGGTGGCACGCTGGCCATCAACGGCACCTTCCAGTCCGATCACGAATACGTCCTGGCCGCGAACAGCATCCTGAACGTCGTCCAAGGCAACACCTTCACCCTCCGCGGGCAGGACCAGGCCACGATCGGTGGCGGCGGTGCCACCGCTGGCTTCGCAGCTCTCTCGGGCGCCTTTACGCTCACCAAGAGTGGCCTCGGTGCCATGGTGATGAACCCTGTCAGCTCGACTTCCACGTGGGCGGCTCCGGTGTATACCGGCGTCAACACCAACACCGGCTTGGCCATCGGGGGTTACAATCCCTGGGTTTCTGCCAGTGCTTCCGTCGACAACCGACTGAACTCGGTCACCTCGACGAATGTCTCCGGCAATCCCTTTGCCGCTGCGGCGGGCAATATCTACGTCACGGGCGGTCTCCTCGGCCTGAATGGCTCGGCGGCCCAGACCATCACCCAGACGGGCGGGCTTTACTACCTCGGCGGTAGCTATGTCTCCCTCACCGCGCCCGGCACCACCACGCTGACCTTCGGCACGGTCTCGAACGCCTACAACTTTGCGGCCTCGACCACGGCGACGCTGAACTCGACCAACCTGATCACCGGTCTGACGAGTACGGCTGGCTACTATGTCGGCATGGGCATCCAGGGCACCGCGATTTACCCGGGGACCTTCGTGACCTCGATTGTCTCGAACACCTCGGTGACGGTGAGTTACGTGACCGCTGCTTCGGCTGGTGCGGCCACCATTACGCCGACGAACCCGCTGCAGTATCGCGGCATGTTGACGATCCAGGGCACGGATCTCACGAACTTCGGTCAGGGTACGCTCGCCCAGAAGTTGATTTCGACCGTGGCTCCGGCCACCACTGGTACCCGCGGCATCCTCGATACCGCGAGCGTGGTCATGCGCAACGCCGCCGCCAACAGCGACGCCACCTTCGCCAATTACAGCGCGACCAACGGCTTCCTCCCGGCGGCGCTGAGCACGCTGCCGCTGCCGCTGCCCCTCACCGGTCTTTCCACCAATGGGGTGGACGGTACCATCACGGTCGCCAGCACCACGGGTCTCGTCATCGGCATGTCCGTCGTCGGCCCGAACATCCCCGCCGGGGCCACGGTGGCCTCGATCACGGATGGCACGACCTTCACGATCAGCGCCGCCACCACGGTGGCCGGCTCCGCCGGTGCGGGTTCCGCGTATACGCCTCAGGTCTCGCTCACCAACCTCGCTACCACCTTGGGCGGTAATAGCGTGACCGTCACGAGCACCACCGGGCTCTTGCCGGGCATGGTGGTCTCGGGTCCGAATATCCCAGCGGGTTCGACGGTGGTCTCAGTCAACGCGAACGGCACGACTTTCGTCATCAACTCGGCGGCCACTGCCCTGGGTTCCGCAGGAACGGGTCTTGGTTTCGCGATGCCCGTGGCCTTGAACGGCTTGGCGACCACGAATGCGAACGGCTCGATCACCGTCCTCAGCACGGTCGGCTTATCCGTCGGCATGCTCGTCTCGGGCCCTGGCATTCCCTCGGGTTCCACCGTCGGAGCGATCACCGATGCGACGCACTTCACCCTCGGTGCCAGCGCCCTCGCCTCGGCGACCACCACGGGTGGTACCGGTGTCGCCGGTGAGAGCTACTTCTCCAAGATCACGGCCGCGACGGCCATCTCGGGTCTGATTGAGCAGTATGCCGTTCAGCTCGGGGCGAACCTGACCCTGACCAATTCGACGGACATGCTCCGGATCACCGGCGGCGGTCTGATCATGAATGGCTCGGGCACCACTGGACCGATTATCTCGGGTGCGGGCACGCTCAGCTTCGGCACCTTGGCGGGACCTGGCGATGCTTACGTCTACGTGCGGGAAGGGCAGACCGGCACGACCTCGACCATCAGCGCTAATTTCCGCGCCGCCGACTTCATCAAAGCCGGGGCGGGTACGCTTATCTTGAGCGGCACGGCCAACGTCATGCCGGTGCCGAATCAGACCAACACCTCGCTCCGCACGATCTTCGTCCACGAGGGTGTCCTCCGCTTCGGCAGCGCGGCCTCCGTCCCCACGGGCGGTGCGGGCACCAGCGCGAGCGTCAATCTCCAGGTCAATGATACGGGTACGCTCGACCTCAATGGTTTGGGTCTCACCTTCGGTGGCTTGTCGGGCACCGGCTTCGTCACGAACGCCAGCGCCACGCCGGCCACGCTCACGATTGCGACGGGCTTCCTCCCGGGCTACTTCTCCGCTGCGACAGGCTACTTCGGTGCCGGCCAGGCCTTCACCGGCGTGATTCGCGACGGCGCGGGCGTCGTTTCCCTCGTGAAGTCGGGCTACGGTGTCAGCATCCTCTCCACCCCGATCTCCATCGGCAGCGACGTCGGTGTGAACGCCTTCTCCGGTGGTACGACGGTCAACGCCGGACCGATCTTCTCCGCGAATATCGGTGGCCTCACCCCGCAGGGGTCCAACACGGGTAACTTGCCGGCTGCTTCCGGCAGGTTGATCATCAATAACCCGCTGGCCCTCGGCTCGGGTGGCATCACCCTGGCGGGTGGTTCCCTGACCTTCGGTAATGTCGTCAATGTCGAAACCGTCGCCTCGCAGCCTGCCCAGCAGTTCGGTGCGGGTGCTGGTTACAATGTGACCATCGCGGCGCTGAATAACTTCGGCTCGCCGAACATCACCTCGACCCTTGATGGCCCGCTCACCACCGCCGCAGCCGTCATCAATAACCTGACGGTCAATTCGGCTGGCTTCATCTTCACCGGTGGTGCTGTGGCCCAGCTCAGTTACGGCATGCTGGTGGCCGGCACGGCCACCTTCACCCAGGCCAACACCACGATCAGCACCGGCTACCAGGTGGCCGGTACCACGGGTGGTTCCGCGACTTTCGCGGGTCCGATCATCGCTCAGGGCGGTACGGGTACCATCACCAAGACCGGTCCGGGCACTCTCTTCCTCTACCCTTGGAATCAGACGGCGGATAATCAGGTCGCGGCCTGGAATATCGCTGGCGGTAACTTCGAAGTGCGCGGGGCCACGGGGATGTTTAATCTGCTCGGGGCGAATGCCACGGTCACGCTTAACGATACGTCCTTTAATACCCGTTATGACGGCGACGGCACGGAGGCCTTCGAGCTCATTACGACGAACGCGACGAACAACGTCGTCGTCGGCTCGCTCACGCCCATCACCTCGGCCGCCTTCATCGGTAGCCGTAATGCCACGATTGATCATCGCCCGCTCAACTCGGGAACCAACGGCTTCAACCAAGGTGTCTCCTATAAGACCGTCCTCTTCCAGGACATCGCCTTCGGTGGTGACCTTGGCTCACCGTTCCTCACGGTGACGGGTGCCGGTGCGGGTAACAGTGCGGACGCCATGCGTGCGGAATTCCGCAACGTCAGCATGATCAATGACGCTTACTTTAATTTAGGTATCGTCACCAATATCACCGGCACGGTCAGCGGCACGGGTACGCTCTACAAGCAGAACAGTGATATCTGGTTTAACGGGAACAGCTCGTCGTTCAAGGGCGGTTACGTCCAGTGGGGCGGTAACACCTTCTTCGGTACCCGTGAAGGCAACCTGATGACGTTGAATGACACGGCCGTGGTCACCAGCGGGAATATCCTCATCCAGAACTATTCCACCATTCAGTTTAACTCGGCTAATAACGTGGCGGCGGGCTGGACGGGTGAACTCGATCTGCGTTCGCGCTTAAACGCGTTCGCGATGGTCAAGCTCGCCGGCGACTTCCCGCTCACCGCCCTCAATCTCCGCGTCGGTGGCATGGGTGGCCCGCAGGATTTTAACGCCTCGATTTATTCGACCACCGCCAGCACCGCCGGTTTCGGACGTAATGCGGGCTCGATCATCGTGGGCATCAACACCGTCTACACCCAGAACCTCGACCTCGGGAAGATCGGGGACGGCACCTCTTGGCTGGGCAGCACGAGCAACTCCCTGAACGCGGTGGGTATTTATAACGGCACCAGCCTCGGCGTAGGCGCGGGCAATACCTACCGCCTCGGCAGCGGTGGGAGCCAGCTCTACTTCGGCAGCGTCAGCGGCACCGCGAACATCCTCACGGATTTGAATCTGCGTAACCTCGCTAACGTCCAGGTGGGCGCGATCTTCACCGGCACGCAGCTGGATAACATCACCGGCGGCTACGGCCGAGGCACGGTCACGCTCCTGCAGAACCAGAATTACACGGGTACCACCCTCATCAACTTGGGGTCGAATTATGATGTCCGCGGCACGCTCGCGACCTCCTCCATCGAAGCCTTCGGTACCCTCACGCTCGGGGGTCTGGGCGGTACGCTCGTCAAGGCCGACAACTCCGGCAACATCGTCGCCGACGCCAACTTCAAGCTGCGTCCGGCCTCGACGCTCCGGTTCGATTACGCGACGGGCATCCTGCCGGCCGGCCAGACGGAAGGTACGGGCGGTCAAGGCCGCTGGGCGGACGCCACGCCGATCCGGCTCGATTCCGCCACGTTGAGCATTTACGGCAACCGCGCGTTTGACGTCACGGAAACCGTGGGCGCTGTCACCGGTATCGGGGGCAACTCGCTCGAAGTCCGCCGCGATTCCTCGGGCCACTTCACGATGCTCCAGCTGAGCTCGCTCATCCAGGCGACGGACGTCAGCGGCATCGCCGGCAACAACGCCACCTTCCGTATCTTCAATACGAATAACCCGGGCGGTATCTTCGGTTCGGATGAACGCATCAAGGTCGCCGGCGGCATGGCGAACATCTCTTCGCTCGCCTTCTCTGGCGCCAACGTTGGCGTCTCGACGCCGGCCGTCATCACCAACGGCATGGTGCCGCCTTGGATGTTCAATCGGGAGGAACTCCAGTTCATGACCCATACCGATTTCGGGTTCGTGAACGCGGGTTTCGATCGCACGTGGGGTGCCACCACCATCACGGCCAACTCCGGTGGCGTGACGGATCGCACCTACACCTCCGGGGCTACGACGGTTAATGACACGTTTACGCTCACGGCTTACGCCCTGCGCCTCGACGGCAATCTCACCACCTCGAATGTCGCGACCGGCACGGCGACCCTGAAGCTCATCAGTGGTGGTCTCGCGGTGAACGGTGGCCAAACCATCAACATCAATAAGATCGTCATTGGTGACGGCGCGGCTCCGGCCGATTTCTACCTTTGGAATCAGTCTGGGACTTCGATGATCTTCGGCGATGCGGGTAATCGCGCGACCACTGCGCAGCTCAGCGCCAATACCCGCGCGTTAATTTGGTCAGGGGCCGCGAATCTAGAGTTTTACGCCGACCAGCAGTTGTTCGCGGGTAACACGATCGTCAATTCTGGTAGCATTGTCCTGCGCAACTGGGCGACCGCGGCCGCCACCTGGAAGCCGGTCGGTTCCGTCGGAAATATCGTGATGAACTCGCCCAACGGCATCCTCTATATCCGCGTAGATGCGGGAGGCGATATCCTCACGGGCAACGTCATCGTCGGGCAGAATAACGCCCGTATTCAGATCAATAACGATCGTCACTCTGCCTCCTTCACGAATAGCTCGACCCCGGTCGCCTTCTCGGGCGGCCTACAGTTCCTCGGCGCGACGGGGGAGCAGGGGCAGACCGTGCAGTTCCGCAATGCGAACGGCATCCGCACGCAGTTCAACGGGGCGTTGAACCTCGGACCCGACGGCAACTTCGCCCACCTCTCAATTTATAACGATAACGCCAACTACGCGGTGTTCCCGGGTAAGGTCACCGGTGAAGGCTCCAAGACGGCCGTGCTCATCAAGGAGCAGGACGGCGTCTTGGACCTCAGTAACCTCACCAACGGACTGAATGATTGGACCGGCGGTCTGATCATGGCGGGCGGCGGTAGCACGTGGATCCGGGGTAAAACCCTCGCCACAGGGGCCGGTCTGAACGCATTGAATCCCTTGGAGCACGGCGGTTTGGGCACGGGGGCCCTCACCCTGGCGCGCGATGGCACGACGGTCCTCTACTTCGACGGCGTGGGCACGACGTACGAGCGTCTCTCCCTCGGCAATACGGCGAATTCCGTCAGCCTCATCGTCAACGCCTCATCCACGCTTCAGTATAATAACAACGGCGGGGCCGCGATAACGAACAAGCTGGTCAGCTTTAAGGACATGACGATCGGGAATGCGATCCTCACCACCCAGAGTCTCGGTAATAACTATGCGCTGGATATCTTCGGCACGACGTATCTGCGCGGTAATGCGACCATCAATAACAACGACGGTGTCGTTCTCCGCGGGAACATCGACGATAATGGTTCGGGCATCACGCTCTTCAAGAACTGGCAAGGTAATCTCTGGATCACCGGGACCAACACGGCCTTCTCCGGTGGAATCATCGTCAATAGTTACCAGTCGCAGCAGGGGGCCCTCCGCTTCGGTGATTTCGCGGGCGGCGGTGCGAACCAAGGCAGCGCCACGGCGACCATCGGTAGCGGTCGCATTCGGATCAACCCGAACGCGCAGGTCCACCTCGAAGACGTCACCAACATCACCGGCAATCGCCAGCTGATGATGGTCAGCGCCGCGAGCCATTACTCGCTCGTCGCCCTCCGTGACAGCACGAAGGTCAACAACTTCACCCAGGCTTACCTCAACACCCTGTTCACCACGGATTCGGTGGGTATCTTGGCCCTCGAAAGCAACGAAACCTACACCGGCAACCTCGACATGAGCACGATCGGCAGCGGTCGCATGTATCTTGGTGCGGGTAATGTCGGTGGCGTTACGAACACTGGTAACTTCACGGGCGCCAGTATCACGGCTGGGGCGGACTCGCTGTATCGCCTCGGCGGCGGTACGCTCGATGTCGGCGGTGCCTTCAATATCGATTCGACGAGTGCCCTTGGTGCGCTCAGCGGCGCGAACAAGGTCATCATCGGAGCTCAGGCGCAGTACGGCGTGGGCAGGGTGCGCTTCCGCGATCTGAACACCTACACCGGTGGCACGATCATCAACCGCGGATCCGTCTTGGAAGCCAATCAGACGTCAACGGCCAGCGCCGGTCCCTTGGGCGTCGGTGGCAACGTGGACATCTTCGGTGAGTTGGCCCTGAACCAATCCACCACGGAAGGCACGGTCCTCGCCTACGGTAGCACGATTAACAACGCCTACACGGTGAATCTCCACCCCGGTAGCCGCCTTTCCCTCGATAGCAACTCTTCCGGCGTCGGTATGATTAACCGCTGGGGTGATGCCGCGCCCATGTTCCTGAATAGCGCCGTCCTCTGGGTGCGCGGCCCGAACGTGGGTATCAGCACTAACTCGCTGCCTGAGGCCATCGGTGCGCTCACGATTGCGGGTGGTGTCACCATCGACCTACAGAAGCAGAACCAATTCGGCGTGTATGTCACGGCGACCACGTTCACCCGCCAGGGTGATGCGACGTTGTTGTTCAATACCCAAACTGGCACCTTGCTCGGCAAAGCTCAGAACACGGCGGATAGCTCGCGCTTGATCATTGGTACGCCGGGTGCGGCAGGGGCGGGTGCGCCTATCAATTCAAACGGAATGATGCCCGGTTGGGCGGTCAGTTATCAGGATGCATCCTTCGTCAAGTACGACGCTACCACGGGCTTCACAAACGTCGGCTTCGATGTTACGAGTTCGAATGGTATCATCGCTCCGGGGCAGAACGCCGGGACTACCAAGTTGTATGTCAACAGCGCCATCGGCTCCTTCTTGCAGGACGATCCGGTGCTTTATGCCTTACGCACGGACGCCTATATTTTCTCGGCCTCAGGTCAGTTCAATACCATCACCTTGAAGGAAGCGACCACCGGGAATCCGGGTGACATGGGTGGCCTTATTCTGGGGGGTAACGCCAACGTCTGGGCGAACTTTAAGTTCGGCTCCACCGGCACGGGCGATGCGTATGTTTACACGACGAACAACCAGACGAACAAGCTCTACGGCGATATTTCCGCCGGAAAGATCATCAAGTTCGGCACGGGTATTCTGGAAATTCTCAAGGACCAGTCCGACGCGGCCCGCGGGCCGGGGGCGGGCTTGACCGCTAATTGGTCCCTCAACCAGGGCCGCTTGAACTTCTATCAGTTTGGGGCGGCTGGTTCCGGTAGCGTCACCATCTGGGGCGGCACGGATAATAATGCTTTGAGTGGGGTGGCCCGCATGGATGGCGCCACGCAGAATGTCGCCATGTTGGGGCTCTATGCCTACCCGACCTCGATGCTGGCGGCCAAGTATTCCTTCGGCACGCTCTTCGTGAAGGATAACGCCCGCCTCTATGTCGATCCGGGTACGGATGACCGCACGGTCGTCATCAGCGACCTGAGCTTGGATTCCTCGGATGCCACGGGCCTCGTCCCCGGCCACTTCCGCTACGAAACGAATCGACAACGCCAAATGGTGATCGCGGGCACGACTTACCTCACCGGTGCCGGTAGCATGATTATCGACACCTTCCAGTCCGGCGGCGGTTGGGCGGTCGAAGGCTTCAATAAGGGTTCGGGTCTGAGCGAAGGCCTTTCCATCGCCAGTGTGGATAACGGCGGCTCGGGTGTGCGTGGCCTCCTCAAGTGGGGCAATGCGGAGCTCTTTATCCGCGGTGCCAGCGCTAATTTCGCTGGTCCGGTGACCATCGACCAAGGTGCCATCCAGGTGAATGATAACGCCTCCCTCGGGACCGGCGCCATCACCGTCAACCGCTACGGGGTGCTCGAAGTCAATAAGGCGGACTGGGTGCCGACCAACAGTTCCCTGACTTATAACTTGGAATCCGCCGAACGCTGGAGCGTCGACGGCGCTCGTAATAACCAGACCGTCAATCTCGGTGCGGGCTCCCTGATGATCGCCGCGGACCAGTTCACGGCCACGGGCGTGGTCATGCAGATGAACGGCGGCGGGATCGAAGGCTGGCAGCGCGGGACTGACTTACAAGACGGCACCACCGGCGTCCTTTACCGCACCATCGGCAGCGGGGTCAGCTTCCAGCTCCTCGGTGATTCCTTTGTCGGCCAGAATATCACGGCCAGCTTCGGCGGTATCGACACGGGTCGTTTCCCGAATCCGAACGGCCAGCTCACGGGCAACGCCCGTGGGGTGATCCTCGAAATCCTCGGCGGCTTCAGCGGCGCGGGTAAGCTCACCAAGCAGGGCTTCGACACGGTCATCATTTCCGGGGCAAGCACGCACACCGGCGGCACCTCGGTGACCCAAGGCACGCTGCGCATCGGCGCGGCGAACGTCCTCCCGACGACGGGTACGCTCTCGACGTCCATCACGGGCGTCTTCGATCTCAACGGCTTCGCGCAGACGGTGGGTACGCTCACCTCGAACAACGCGAACACTCCGGGTGCCACCAGCGGCTTCATCATCAATAGCGCGACGAACACGGTCAACCTCACGGTCGGCAACGGTTCCACCGCGAACATGGTCTATAACGGCCAGCTCCAGGATAACGTCGCCCTCGTCAAGAATGGCACGGGCGTCCTCACGCTGACGAACGCCAACACCTACATCGGCGGCACCACGGTCAACGCGGGCGTCCTCGATGTCTCCAATACCTTGGCCGGTGGTTCGGCCACGGGCATCGCGCCCGTCACCATCGCGGGCGGTACGCTCGCGGGTGCGGGGGCCATCTCGAGCCAAGTTGTGCTCAACTCCGGCAACATCAAGACCGGCAGCTATGTCGCTGGCGTCAACCAGCCCGGTATCCTCTCGGTGGGCGGCCTGACGATTAACGGTGGTGCGCTCAACTTCAAGTTGGACGCCCCGACGAGCCTCACGGATGACATGATCCGCATCACGGCGAAGGACCTGTCTGCCTCCGTCAAGTCGCTGCAGCTCAACGCGGCCCTCACCTCGATTAACATCACCGCGCTGGCGGGCTTCAAGGTGGGTACGTACACCCTCATTGATTACAGCGGCGTGGGTGCCACCCTGGGCGGCAGCTTCGACACGACCTTCACTGGTCTGGGCGTACTCTACCCGACGGCCCCGAGTGCCAAATACTTCCTCACGGTCCAGAATAACACCGTGGGCAGCTCGATTGACCTCTTGGTCCAGGCCAACACCTCCGCGGTGTGGTCCGGCCTCGGCGATGGTAAGTGGAACACGGCCATCGGTGCCGTCACCCCGAACTGGGCCAATCTGGCTGGTTCGCCGACCGATTACGTGGATGGTTTCGACACCGTCTTCAATGACTCGGCCACCAACACGACCGTGAGCCTGAGCAGCGTCGTCAAGCCGCTCTCCATGACCTTCAGCGGCACCAAGAACTTCACGCTCGGCGTGGATGCGCTGACCGTCGGATCTGGAAACAGGGTCACGGACAATACGACCGCTGCCTACACGGGCACCACCACCTCGGGCAGCAAGGTTCTCACCTTGACGATCGGTACCACGGCTGGCCTGACGCCAGGGATGGCGCTGACGGGCGCGGGTCTCGGACCGAACTCGGTCATCGACACTGTCGACAGCGATACGCAGGTCACGTTGACGGTGAACGCCATTGCCAACGGCACCGCGAACGACCTCGTCGGGACGACGAAGCCTTCGCTGACCAAGCTCGGTACGGGCACGCTGACGATCAACACGTATGAGAACGATTACACCGGCGGCACCTACTTGACCGCGGGCTCGCTCGTGCTCGGTTCCAGTGCGTTGTCGAAGGCGACGGGCCCCCTTGGTGGCGGCACGGTCTACCTCAACGGCGGCACCGTCAAGGATAACGGTGCGAGCTTCGTGACGATCTATAACGACATCGTCATCGGCGGTAACGTCGGCTTCGGCACGACGGGTGCCTATGACCCTGCGACCCCGGCAGCCAGCGGCCTGATCTTCAGCGACCTCGGGGCCTCGGCGATCACGCTCACGGCCGCCAACGCCGTGCTCACGGTTAATAATAACACGGAATTCTACGCCCCGATCGCCGGAGCAGGGAAGGGCCTCACCAAGGCGGGTAACGGCGAGCTGGTACTATCGGCCAGCGCTAATACCTACACCGGCCTGACTACGGTCAATGCCGGCAAGCTCAAGGTCATCAGCAGCCTCTTCGCGGGCAACAGCCTGACGGTCGGACCGAGCGGTCGCGCCGATTTCAGCAACGCCAGTAACGGTCAGGTGCTCGGCACCGTGATCAATGACGGCCAGCTGAACTTCACCGCCCCGGGTCAATCCACCATTGCCGCTCTGAGTGGTGCCTCCACGGGCGTACTCACGATGAGCGCTGCCGGTGTCACCGTGAACAGCGGTAATTATAGCGGTACCGTGATGGGTAATTTCAAGCTGACGAAGTCCGGCACGGTCTCGGATAACCTCGTCCTCGCGAACGGTAGCAGCAGCTTCGGTGGCGGCGTCGACCTCCTGGCCGGCACGCTTTCCATCAGCACGAGCACCGTGCTCGCCTCGCAATCGATCGCGAACGGACCTTTGGGTTCGGGCGCACTCAGCGTCGGTAACCTCGGGGGTAATTTCTCCACCAGCTCCGGCGTGCAGACGCTGCATAACAGCCTCATCCTTGGAGCTGATCTCGCGATCAGCGGCAGCGGCGCCGTCTTCACCGACGCCGGCCTGAGCGCGGCTTCGACCACCCAGCTTGTCGCCGCCACCGCCGTCACCTTGAACGTCAGCTCCACGCTGACGCTCGATCAAGCCATCAGCGGCTCGGCGAACCTCATCAAGTCGGGCAGCGGGGTGCTGATCCTGAATAAGGCGCAGAACACCTTCACGGGTACCGTCACCGTCAACACCGGGACGCTCTCACTCGTCTCGATGGGTAATGGTTACAGCAACGATAGCCTCGGCGGCTCGTCGTCGTTCGCCACCAATCTCGTCATCAATAATAACGCGACGCTCCGTTACATCGGCTCGGGCAACTCGTCCTCGGACCGTCTCTTCACGGTGGGTACGGGCGGTATGACCTTGGAGAATTCCGGTAGCGGCACGCTCGCCCTGACCAACAACGGCGTCATGCAGATGGCCGGCACGGTCGCCGCCCGTACGCTGACCCTGACGGGCGCGAACGCCGGGGCTAACTCCCTCGCGGCGAACATCCCGGATTATTCCTCCGTCGTTGTCTCCCTCACCAAATCGGGATCAGGAACTTGGGCTCTCACGAATTCCGCGAGTACCTTCTCGGGTAACGTCGCGGTCACTTCCGGTGTCCTGCAAGCCACGACGCTCAATACGGGTGGTAACGCCAGCAGCATCGGTAAGTCGACCAATGTCGCCGCGAGCTTGACGTTCTCCGGCGGCGGCGTCCTGGAGTGGATCGGTGCCACGGATCAGATGACGGACCGACTCTTCCAGATCACCTCGGCAAGTACGGGTGGCCTCTCGGCTTCCGGTACCGCGGGGTCGATCCTGAATGTCGCCGCTACGGGTGCCATCAAGTCCACTTCGACGGGTGTCGCCACCCTGCTCCTGGGTGGTTCGGGCGGCACGCTCACCAAGCCCAACTTGTTTGCTCCGGCGCTGACGGATAACGGCGCGGGCCTCATGAGCCTCACCAAGACCGATAATGGTGTCTGGCAGATTGTGAACGCGGCGAACCCGATGACGGGTGTCGTGACGCTCGCCGGCGGTAAGCTCCTCGTGAACACCTTGGCGAGCGGTGGCTTCGCGAGTAACATCGGCGCCGGCACGACGGCCGCTGGTAATATCGTCTTTGGTGGTGGCACCTTGACCTACTCGGGTGCGGCCCTCGATTGGAACCGCCTCTTCAGCCTTTCGCAGGGCAATTCAGGCATCGAATCTTCGGGTACGGGTGCGTTCAACTTCATCACCCCCGGGGCCATCCTCAACGCGGGCCTCGCGACTTCGCCGCGCGTCTTGACGCTCGGTGGCACTTATGTCGGCGGCGCTAATACCATGGCCGGCATCTTCTCGGACATGGGCACGGGCCTGACCTCCCTCGTTAAGGCTGGTCCGGGCACCTGGATTCTCTCTGGGGCGAGCACCTTCACCGGTGGCGTCACGGTCGAGAACGGCACGCTCGTGGCCACCAACGGGGCCACCACGACCGGCTCCTTGGGTAACGGTTCCGTCGCGACGAACATCCTGCGCCTCGGTAATGCGAACACCACGGGCAACGTCCTCGTCGACTTCGGTTCGACGCCTGGCCTGAGCATTGCGAACCCGATGGTGGTTTCGAATCAGATCCCAGGCACCGCCACGCTTGTGGTCGGCAACGCCTCGGGTTCGGATTCCCTCACGGGGGATGTCACCCTTGGCGCCACCACTAATCTCGGTAAGTCGCTGACGTATAACTTGGTCGACGGCGGCTCCCTGTATGTCACCGGTCGGATTCTGGCCAACGGCAACGACACCACCGCGGGCGTCAGCTTCATCAATACTTCCGGAACGGGTAACGCCACGGTCACCTTGAGCGGCACCAACACGCAGGCGGGCGGCACCACGGTCGGTGCGAAGACCACCCTCGTGGTTTCCAATATCAACGCCCTCGGCGCCAATGTCTCGACGAACAACGTCAACCTTCAAGGCGGTACGATTAAGTTCAACACCCGCTTCGTCGCGGGCTTGAAGGAGTCGTACATTAACTCGGCATGGGACACGACCACGGCCTTCTCTGCGCTCACGCCATTCGCCATCACGAATAGCCCCAAGATGGGCTATGTGGGTACTGCCGGTACTGCCGCGCGTTCGACTAAGACCGACACCCTGTGGGGAACCAACGAAACCTGGGCTTACAGCGGCCAAGTCTACATCGCTCCGGGTACCACCCAGATCTCTTTCGCGAAGAGCATCGATGACAGTACCTTCATCAGCCTCGACGGGGTGCAGCTCATGAATGACGGAACGTATAATAACCTTGCGGGTACGGGTGCCAAGACGGTCGGTGCCGGAGTGGGTGGCGGTTGGCATACCTTTGAAGTGCGTTTCGGTAACGGTGCCGGCGGCGCTGGTGCTGTGGCCCAAGGAACGGGATGGACCACCAGTTACGGCTTCGGTGTCTCGGGCATCCTCGGCAAGGCCTTGGACACGGCTTTGACGGCTGCCAACGGCAACAACTACGCCGCGATGGTGGACTCGGGTATGTCGCTCTTCCGCGTCGATAACGGCGTGACCTCTGGTCTCGTCTTGAATCAGGGCCTAAACGTCTCCGCCAGCAGCACCTTCGATATGGGTGATTCCTTGGGCGGCGTCACCTTCGGGTCGCTGACGATCAACGCGAGCACGCTCACCATGACGGCGACCGGTGCGAGCGCGGCGACTTCGCTCTCGTTCGTGACCACGAACCTGAACGGTAACGCCAGCTTCCTCACGGATAGCACGTCCACCCTCAACCTCGGCGCCCTCAACGACGCCGGCACGGCTCGCTCGCTCACCTTCACGGGTGCGGGTACGCTCGTTATGAACACCGCCTCGACCAGCTTGGTCGCAGGCTCGGTGGTCAGCGTCACCGGTGGCAAGATTATCTCCAGTGATGCTACGGCGCTCACCAACGCCACGGTCAATGTCGGCAGCTCGGGCCTCTTCCAGGTCGCGGGTAGCCAGACGATCGCCGGCCTGACAGGTAACGGTAGCCTCACGCTCAACGGTAACACGTTGACCGTCGGCGCGGCCGATAACCTGAGCACGACCTTCACGGGCGTGATCAGCGACGGCACCACCACGGGCGGACTCGCCAAGACGGGTAACGGCACGCTGACCCTCTCGGGCGACAACACCTTCACCGGTGCGCTGACCGTCAACGCTGGCACGCTCAAGTTTGGTAGCCTCACCGCCGCGGGTACGACCGCGGCCGGCACCACCGTCGGTGCCGCGGGCACCATCGACCTCAACGGCCTGGCGATCGGCAACGAAGCCGTCACGCTCGCGGGCACGATTGCTAACAGCGCGGCCTCGGCGGCCAGCTTGGCGGCAGGTGTCACCCTGAACGGCGCAGCCACGGTTTCCGCGGCGGCCGCCGGTCCGATTGCCCTCAACGGGGTGGTCACGGGCACGGGTTCACTCACCAAGACCGGCAACGGTGTCCTGACGCTCAACGGCGCCAACAACTACTCCGGCGGCACCACGGTTTCCACGGGCACCGTCAAGCTCGGCCATGCGACCGCTCTCGGTGGTAATGCGGTCGGCACCACGGTCGCGGCCAACGGTACGCTGGATGTTAACGGCTTCAGTGTCGCCAACCAGCCGCTCGCGCTCTCGGGCACCTTCACCAACACCTCGGCGACGGCGGCCACTTACAGTGGTGCCATCACGGGTGGAATGAGCCCTAACCTCGGCGGCAACGTCGGTGCCTTCACCCTCACGGGCGGTATCGATCTGAACACGAACGGTAGCATCCTGAACTTCATCGGTACCGCAGACATCACGCTCTCCGGCTCCAACGGTCTCGTCACGGGCGCCAGCTCTGGCTTGGCCAAGATGAATGGCACGGGCACCCTGACGCTCAATGCGGCCTCGGCCAACGCGCTCTTCCTCGAGGTCAACAGCGGCACGGTCATCATGAACTCGGCCATCGAGGTCATGAGCTTCAACGGTGGCCACATCAACGTGGGGGCTCACGCCCTCGCCGTGGGCGATGCCCCGACGATTGCCTCCGACATCGCGTCGCTCACCTTCACCGGTGGCGAACTCAACTACACGGGCGCCGCGCCCTTCACCCGCTCGTTCACCGTCGGCAACGGCGGCGCGACATTCACCGCGGGCAGCAGCTCGGTCATCACGATCGGCAGCAGCTCTCAGGTCGACTTCGCCAACGCGACCGGCACGGGCCGCACGCTCACCCTCAAGGGAGATAACGTTAGCAACGGTAGCACCTTCGCTCCGACTCTCTTCGACAACGCCGAAGACACCGACCGCCTCTTCAGCGCCGTCGTCAAGAACGGCGTCGGCACCTGGGTCATCGAAGGTGGGGCCAGCACGTTCAAGTCCTCGGCCACGTTCGACGTCACCTCGGGCCTGCTCGGCTTCTCCTCCGGGGCCTTGGCTGGCACGGGCCTAATCACGGTGTCCGGCACCTCGGCCCTGCGCTGGGAAGGTAGCAACACGAACGACGTCTCCAGCCGCCTAGTGGTCGCCGATGCCGCCACCGCCACGCTGGACGTCGGCTCGAACAACGTGAGCTTCGGCAATGCGCTTGGTTTCGGCGCGGCCAAGACGGGTGCGATCGTGAAGCAGGGTAGCGGTGCGCTCACCCTGACGCAGTCCAACGTCTTCACAGGCGGCTTCACCGTCGCCGCCGGTACGGTCACCGTCAACCATGTGACCGCCCTCGGTTCGGGTCTCACGGTGGTCAACGCCGGCCAGTTGAACCTCGGCGTGGCTATCGCCAATGACGTCACCGTGAACAGCGGTGTCGTGAAGGGCGCGGCCACCTCGGGCACGATGACCCTCAACTCGGGCGGCACGCTGTCCTCGGGCAACGCCATCACCACCTATAACGGCGCCTCGGTCATCCTCAACGGCGGCTCCGTCCTCGAGTGGAAGGCCTACGACACCGCCGGCGGTGCCGGCGTGGGTTACGATCGCTTCAACTTCGGCAACCTTGACCTCAGCGCCCTCAGCGCCAGCGGACAGAAGGCGACGATCAAGCTGATCTCCCACAGCGACCTCATCGGAACGGAAGGCGACGCGAACCTCGCGGGTAGTCACTCCACGGCGCAGGGTATCGTCCGGACGTTCAACTTCGGTACGGTCAGCGGTAACCTGAACCTGGCGGCTGGCCAGAGCGTCACCGATGTCTTCACGTTCGACGTCTCTAGCTTCAGCTTCGCGAGCAATACGCCCACCTCGAGTGACGTTTGGTCGATGAGCTTCGAAAGCGGTGCGCTTACGCTCACCGCGGTGCCCGAGCCGTCCACCTACGGCTTCGGTATCGGCGCCCTGGCGCTGGCCCTTGCGGCCATCCGCCGTCGTCGCAAGCAGGCTGCCGCTAAGAAGGACGAAGCCTAAGCAATCAGGTGATCGAATAGGGAAGGGCGGCCAGACGGCCGCCCTTTTTTGTGCCGTGGGTGGAATGATGTCGTGGGGTCCGAATCTCGCTGCCTTGGGTAGGGCGGGCTCTCCGAGCCCGCCGTTGAGCGGAACGAGATGCGAACCTCACGTGGCGAACGGACGGCTCGGAGAGCCGTCCCTACCAGCGAAGGCGGAGCCTTCGGGGGGACACGTGGGCACGGTGACATGGGGGCAAGGGGCGTAAACGAGGACCTGAGGACACGAGGGTCGGAGGGGGCAATTAAGGTAGGGCGGGACTCTCCGAGCCCGCCGTTGAGCGGATCGAGTATAGGAACTCGCCTGAGGTGCGTACCTCGTAAGACGAACGGACGGCTCGGAGAGCCGTCCCTACCAAAGAGCTCCGTCATCGACTCTGTCATCCGTCATCTGCCATAAGCCCTCCACGCAGTCAATTGACTCCCCCTTTTCCCTCCTCCAGAAACTTCCCATGCGAAACACCCCGGCGCTCATTCTGTCGTTCTTGCTGCTCGCTTTCGCCCCATGGGCCGAGGCTGCCCGCGACCTGACCTTCTACCTGATCTCGGACGTCCACGTCGGGATGGATTACCGCAAGACCGCCCCGCCGTTTGGTGCCGACGCCTTTAACGCCCACGTCGCGCAGACGCTCGAGGTGCTCGCCAAAGTGCCCGGCACGCCATGGCCCACCGAGGGCCCCGTTGCCGAAGCGATGAAGGGGAAGGGCCCCGTCCCGCGTCCGGCCGGTATGATTGTCGCGGGCGACCTCACCGAGGTCGGCAATGCGAAGCAGTGGCAGGATTTTGACCGGCTGCTCCCGTGGCAGGGTTCCACGCCCGCGAAGTATCCGACCTTCGCCCTGGCCGGCAATCATGACGGCGGCACCGCCAGCCCCGTCCGCCAAGGTCTACGCGAACGCAATCGCGGCATGCTTGCCGCTGGTCTCGTCACGAAGCTTTCCGCCGACGCCTTGCACTCCGCCTGGAACTGGCAGGGTGTGCACTTCATTAACGTCAATCTGTATCCCGGCGACGGCGTCAAGGAAGGCGCCAAGGCGGGCTCGATGTGGGATCCGGAAAGCAGTCTATCCTTTCTGCGCGCGCGGCTAGCCGAAATCGGCGCGTCCGAGCCGGTCGTGATCGCGATGCATCTCGACTTCAGCGCCCGGAGCACCTGGTGGGACCAGACCAAGCGTAAGGCGTTCTATGAGGCCATCCGCGGGCACAACATCATCGCGCTCCTGCACGGCCACACGCATGACATCACTCGCCTGCGTTTCCCCGAAGATAAGGACTATGCCGACTTCGGCGGCGAAGGCCCCCGCTTCGACTGCTTCTCCGCCGGCGCCTTCAAGCCCGAGGCCAAGGAAGGTAAGCCGTTCCCCGGTCCGCGCTATCCCTGTGAGTGCTACGTGTTTCGCATCGTCGACGACGTGTTGATTGCTGCGCATTACACCGCCGAGCCCGGTGGTTGGAATACCAGTAAACACGCCCCGCAGCTGACGTTCGTGAAGGATATCAAGGTGAAGTAGCGGTTGGCGGTTGGCGGTTGGCGGTTGGGAACACAGTCGAGTAAAGGGAGACCGGAGACCGGTTGATTGGAGGGGGCTTGGGTAGGGCGTGGCTCTCCGAGCCCGCCGTTGAGCCGAACGACATCCGCAACTCTGTCCGCGAACGGCGGCCATGGCAATGGCCGCCCTACCCAAGACATCGCACCCAAAGGGAAACCGGAGACCGGATGATTGGCTGGAGGCCTACATTTTCAGGTCTCGGGTCTCAGCCCTCGGGAGCCGGGTACGGGTGAGCAGGTGCAGGTTCGGGACCCGGGACCTGCACCTGCACCTGAAGACCTGAACCAGAAACCTGAGGGCCGAGACCTGGGGCCCGAAAATACCATCCGGTTTCCGGTCCCCCCTTTGGCGCGCTGTCTTTCTCCAACCGCTAACCGCTTACCGCCAACCGCCGACACCAAATTAATTCAGTCCTCACTTCCCGCTTCGCCACACCTTCTTGTCGGGGGTGACGAGAATGACGTCGAGCTGCTCGCGCTGAGCGATCCGCTTGGCTTCTTCAAAGCCGGCGGCCATCAACGCGGTCGACCAACCGTCGGCCCGGAAGCAGCTGGGATGGAAGACCGCCGCCATCTCGAGCGTGGGTTCGACGGGGCGTCCGGTCTTGGGGGAGAGGATGTGTGAGACGGGTTTGCCGGCGGCGAGTCGCTTGGCTCGGTAAAGCCCAGAGGTGCTGAGCGCGCGGTCGGTGAGCAGGAGCGTCTGCAGCATCAGGCGCGGGTTGAAGGGGTCTTCGATGCCCACACGCCAAGAGCCGGAGGCGAGGATCTCGCCGCCGACCTCGATGAGGTATTCATTTTGCCCTTGGGCGCGGAGAATCGCCGCGGCGCGGTCGGCGGCGTAGCCCTGCAATACGGAGCCGAGGTCGAGGTTTACGCCTTCATGGCTCTTGGCCAGCGTGAGGTTCTCCTTATCGAGCTTGAGCTTCAACCAGCCCACCTTTGCGAGCGCGGCCTGGAGCTGCTCCGGGGTGGGGTCGGGTCGTTTGCCGGCTGGTCCGTAGCCCCAGAGGTTCGTCAGCGGAGCGACGGTGATGTCGTACATGCCGTCGGACGCCATGCTGAGCTTCAGTGCGAATTCCGCGAGGTCGGCGAGTTCCTGGGTGATACCGAAGGGCTGGGTCGATTCGAGGTGATTGAAGTCGGCGGTCGCGGAGGACTCACGCCAATGCGAGAGCGAGAACTCGACGCGGTTGATCTCAGCTTCGAGTTCTCGCTTGAGGATCTCGACGTCGACGTCGCTACCGCGCACCTTCACCGTCCAAGTCGTGCCAAAGGCGGCGCCGTGGAGTTCGGTGACTTTACGCCGCGCCGAGGTCTCCGGTGATTCTTCCGCGGTGAATTCCGGTCGAGGCAGAAAGGCTACCACGGCGCCGAGCGCCAAGACGATGGCCGCCCACTGGTCACGGCGTCCCCAGGTCTCGGCTTGGTTGGCGGAGCGCACGAACTTGAAGAGGGCGCCGGTCGGGCAGCCATATTTGCAATAAGCCTGGGGCACGACGACCGAGGCGAGCAGGCCGACCACGGCCAAGGTCAGAGGAATCGCGACCCCGACCCCAAGGACCCAGGCGTCGAACGGCTCGACTTGTCCGATGTTCCAGCGGGGCCAGACCAGGGCCGCTAAAAAGGCCCCGGCCAGGGCGATGGCAGGCAGTTTACTCAGCCAGGCATGCCAACGGGCGGGCACGGCGACATGCAGTCGCTTAAGGCCTCCCAGGAGCTCTTGGGCGGCCCCATGGGGGCAGGCGTGGTGGCAGTAGAGTTGTCGGCGGGCCCCCCAAGGGACGAGTAAGGCGATACCGCCGAGGATGAGTAGGGCGGGGGCCTGGGACCACGGGATGCCATGGCGGGCCCAGCCCGCGAAGAGGGAAAGTGAAAGCAGCTGGCCGAGCCAGAGACCGAGGCCACCCACAAGGAGCACTTGCCAGATCGTCCGCACCACCGGTCGGCCGTGCAGGGGCGTGAAGGTCATGAGCAGCGCGCCGACAAGGAAGCACCACAGTGCCCCCGTGCGCAGGCGTTGTTGTGCGTCCTGTTTGGCGCGCTGGCCGCCGTGCGCGTCGTCGGCGAAGCGCGTCTGCAGCCCCTTGGCGATGGCGTAGCTCGTGAGCGTCGCGCCCGAGACCGTGTCGAGCTCGCCTTTCCGGAAATCGAACTCGGCCCACTCGCGCGTAGTCCACTTCGTCAGGTCCTTGAAGAAGGTGCGCCCCTGCGGGTCGGGTTCCTGTTCCTGGATACGACTGACGTAATCGGCGGTGTCGTAGGTCGTGCGCAGCTTGACTTGGCGAAGGCGGAGGCCGTCCGTCTCGATGGCGATGAGCGTCTCGCTCGGGCCGGCGTAGCCGATGACCTCATCGGTGGAAGGCGAGGAACGCACGACGTACCCGAGGTGGGCGCGGTTGGGCCCGCGCACGAGGTTCCAGCCCAGACGCGGGATGTTGGGCTCGAAGCTGGTCGCATCGGGGAATCCGGCGCCTTGGATTTCCTTGAGCGAGAGCGCGGTGGGGAAGCGCAGTGAGACGTAGTTGCCGGAAAGCCGTTTCTGAATGGATTCGGTGATCGCGTAGGCCGTGAGCGTCGAGCCTGCGTAGGCCTCGAGCTTCGGTGAGGGTTGGGTCGTCGGCCGCCAGTCTTTGAAGGATTTCTCGAACGCGGGGTCCTTACGCAGGGCATCGACGTGCTCGGCCGTGTCCTCGCTCGCGAGGATGCGGGTGCCGACGATCTTCTCCTGGTTGTCGAGCGCCACGAGGACGTTGCTCGGGCCGGCGTAGCCGAGGATGCTGTCGGCGTCGGGCGACGTCGTGACCAGTCGACCGAGGCGATTGCCGGACTCGTCTTGGACGAGGAGCGTCTGATTGGGGCCGGACTTAAGCCGCTTCGCGCCGGGGAAGAAGGCCTTGGCGTCGTCGAGCCCGAGTCGCGTGAGTGCTGACTCCGTGAGCGGAGTCGTGCGCTGCAAGAGCAGGGCGGCCAGCATCAGCGCCGTGAGGCGCCAGCTTTTGACCAGCCAGGCGCTGAGGCGAGGCGACGGCATCCGCTTAGTCGGCGAGGATCAACTGGAAGGCGTCGGCGTGCACGTTGCCCTTGGCCCCTTCGGAAGTGAGCACGAGGGTGTGGGTGCCGGCCGCGAAGGTGAACTTACCGAGTTTGTTCGCCTGCTCGATCTCGCCGACCTTCTGGTTGAGGCGGAGGGTGAGGGGCTTCTCGCCGGTGCGGTTGATCGTGAGCGCGGCGTTAGGGGAGCGGTTCTCGTGGCCTTGCCAATAGCCGCGGAGCTCATACTTGCCGGCATCCTTGACCTCGAAGGTGTAGGTCGCCCGATTGCCGTTGCCGGAGGCGTAATGGTAGCCGGCACCGAGGTGCGCGAGGCCCTGACCTTCGGTCCACTTGCCCTCGTACTTGGCCTGGGCGTCGTCGACGATGATGCCGCCGAGTTTCGCGAGCTCCTTGAGTTCGTCGGCGGAGAGTTTGCTGGGCGTGCCTTTCTGCAGGTCAGCATTCATCTTGCCGACGGGGAGTTCTTTAAAGTCGGCAATCGATGCGTCGAGGAAGAGGTCCGTGCGCAGGTCGCTACGGCGCATGCGGCCTGGCTGTTCCATGAGCTTGATGAGGTCGGGCAGGTGCTTCTGGTAGACGCCGCGTGGGTCGGTGTTCTCGCGGACGGCGAGGTAGGCGGCCTTGCCGACGACTTCGCCCATCATGCCGATGGTGCGCATGACGCGGACGGTGCCGAGGGCTTCGTGCGTGACGGAAATGTGGCGGCCGGCGAAGAAGAGGTTGTTGATGTTCTTGGAGTAGAACAGGCGGTAGGGGAGTGGGTAACCGTTGCGACGGTCGACGGCGTGGATCTGCTTGCCGCTGGCGTCGGTGTAGCCGAACGCCGCGCGGGAGATGAAGGCATTATCCGGAAACTTCTTGGCGTATTGCTCCTTGGCGTAGTGGAGGTCGATGTCCCAGGTGGTGGGCACGCAGCCGTCATCGAAATCCTTACGCGTAATGATGTCCTCCTTGTTCAGGATGATGTCGCCGTCGAAGAGGCGGGATTCGCGGGGGCCGCCGACGTGCGAGGCCCACTTGAGGTCCGCGAGGGCGTACTTATCCTTGTCCGGGCCATTCTTGAGGGCCGAGAAGGCGCCGTACATCGCGCGGAAATTCCAGTCGCGGATAAACTCGAGGTCCTTGATGGGGTCCTTGTCGAAGCCGGATTCCCAGAACCATTCGGCTTTCATGAAGGGCTTGTCGTCGATCTTGGCCTTGGATTTCTGGAGGAGCGGGAAGTCGCCCATTTCGAGCGGGAGCGCCCAAGGGGTCGCGGGCCAGCTCGAGGCTTGGTCGGCATCTTGGTAGAACCACATGTTGGACATCCCCATGCGTTTATCGGGCTCAGTTCGGAAGGTCGCGCCGGCGTAGGCGCCGACCCAGCCGTGGCCGGTGGTGTCCGCCACGAACTTCGCGCGGAATACCTTCTCGCGGCCGGTCTTGACGTCGATGGCCTTCACGGCGGCGATGCGGTTGCCGTCCATGATCACACCCGTGGCGAAGTGACCTAGGAAGAGGGCGATGTTCTTTTCGTTGCGGACGACCTTTTCCTTGAGGTCATCACCGAAGCTGTCGATGCGGCCAGGGCTGTCAGGCGAGCGGTCGCCGATTTCCTCGATGATCTCGCCGAGGTGAGGGAACTTGCCGCGGGTGGTGCCGCCCATCGCCCAGACGCCGATCTCGGAGCTGCCGTTGCCGCCGAGGACGAAGCGGTCCTGGATGAAGGCGACCTTGAGCGACTGACGGGACGCGGAGAGCGCGGCGCCGAGGCCGCCGTAGCCACCGCCGACGACCACGAGGTCGAACTCGCCCTGATCTTCCGGGCCCTTGGGGCTATTCCACTGCGAGCGGGCGGCGACGAGCGCTTCGCCTTCGGGCGGGGTGAAAGAAGCGTCCTTGCTGAAGAGGATGGCGTCGGCACGACCGGCGAAACCCGTGAGGTCATGGAGGGCAATCTTCACGTCGCCCGCGGGCAGGGTGACCTTGCCGCCTGCTTGCCAATGCCACTCGGCGCCCTTCGTGCCGAATTCGGCGGCGACGGGCTGTCCGTTGACGATCAGCTGAAAGCGGCCGGGGGTGCCGGGGGCGTTCCAGTGGGCGACCCAATCCTTGGTGCGCACCCAGACGCGGTATTCGCCCGCGGAGGCGATGCGGACCGTGCCCGTGGCATCGGCGACCGGCTTGCCGAGGCCGTGGGCCAAGAGGTAAGGCGAGCCGACGATATTCGTGAAGGAGGTGTCGAGCTTCCAGCCGCCCGCAGAGGTCAGGGATTCGGCTTCGATGAAGACCGTCTCGGCGGATTGGGCGTGGCCGGAAAGGGAGGCCAGTAGGGACAATCCGAGGAAGGAAAGGTCGCGGGGGGACATGGGGTATTAGATGGCTGGGGGGCAGGGGAGTTCCAGACAGAAAGAGGGCTGTAAGAGGGCTAGGGCTAGTAATTATAAATCGGAAATCAGGTCCAGGTCCCGGGCCTGCCCCCGAATCTAATGATGTCTCGGGTAGGGCGGGTTCTCCGAACCCGCCGTTGAGCCGAAGGACATACGTATCTCACTCGGCGAACGGACGGCTCGGAGAGCCGTCCCTACCCACGCCGTGCCTACTCACGCCGTCCCTCCCCATCATCTGGCTTCCCGTGAGCTGTTGCCTCCCTGGCCAACCGGCCAACTGATCAACTGGTCAACTTGTCTAGTCCCAGCCCTAGCCCTAAAGATGTATCCACTCGATTCAGCCCTCAACTCAGTCCTCAATACAGTCCTCTCCATGATCTTCCGTCTAATCGCTTCGCTCTGTGCCTCCGCCTGCCTGGCCGCCGAAATTCCGTCCGCCGGCCTGATGGTTGATCTGGATGCCGCGAAGGGCGTGAAGGTCGACGCGCAAGGACTCGTTACCGCGTGGCAGAGCCAGGCCGGTCCAGCAGCGGCCCGTGATTTCGTCGGTCAGCCGAAGGGGCGCGTCGACGCGGCTTCGGGTCTCCCTGCGCTCGTCGCCGGCTCCACTCCTGCGCTATCCTTCCGTCAGCAGGAACTGGTGTGTCATGACGAAGCGGCGTTCGATGGACTCATCCGCGGTGACGGTTGCACCTGGGTCACGGTGCTCAAGGTTTACCCGCAGCGCGTTGGCCTGAAGGACGTGAATTCGTTCTTCGGTAATCTCCGCAATGGTCAGAAATACGAAGGCCTCTGGGGCTGTCTGGATGACGATAATACTGTCTGGTGGGGTGCACGCAATGGGCTGACCTTCGGGCGTTTCGACGTGAACAATCCCAAGCTCGTCGGACCGAAGCTTGCCGAAGGCCGCTTTCATGTCGTCGCCGGTCGCCTGGGCGCCGGGCAGGGCGAAGTGCTCGCCGAGTTCTTCGTCAACGATCTGAAGGCCTGCGCGACGGCACGTTTCCCGATCAATCCCAAGGCGGATGCGTCCAAACTCGCCATCGGCCAGGAGCGCGACGCCATCCAGCATCCGGGCAAAGAATCCTTCGACGGTGAGATCGCGCGCTTCCTGCTATGGAACCGCCCGCTGACGGACGCGGAGTTGAAAGCGGTGTTTGATGGCGTGAGGTAGGTGGTGGCGGTTAGCGGTTGGCGGTTGGCGGATAGGATGAAAAGAGCAAAGGGAAACCGGAGACCGGATGATTGGCTTTGGATTAGGATTAAACATAGCCGCAGCTAACGTTCCGGTCTCCCTTTGCTTTTTAGGTCTTATGTCTTGAGGTAGGGCGTGGCTCTCCGAGCCCGCCGTTGACCCGATGGAGAGTCGAACCTCACCTGGCGAACGGCGGCCATGGCAATGGTCGCCCTACCCATGACAGGTATTAGCGGTTAGCGGTTGGCGGATGGGAACATCAGCGAGCAAAGGGGAACTGGAGACCGGATGATTGGCGGGGGCCTTTAGGTAGGGACGTGATTGCCATCACGTCCGTGGGCGGACGGAGGTGGGATAATCGAAAGATTGTGCCCGGTGATACGAATCTCACCTGGCGAACGGCGGCCATGGCAATGGCCGCCCTACCTAGATGCAGGCTATGTCGTGACGCGGTCCCGACCCTACCCAAGGCATCATCCATTCAGCCCTCGATGCAGTCCTCTGTCATCGACTCAGTAATCTCATCTGCGGCGTCACTTCTTTTCCCCGAACGGGAAGGGCTTGAGCGGCGTCTTGCCCGCTTTGGTCGGGGCTTTTTTCGCGGCGGCCTTGGCACGTTCTTCGATCGCGTCCATGATCTTCTCGATGGTTTCCTTGGAGAGGGTCGGGGCGGCCTTGGTGACTGCGGCGATCTGGGCCTTGCGCATGTCCGCCATGAGCGCCTCGAACTCGCCACGCATGCCTTTCTTCTCGTCGTTGGAAGCGAATTCGGCCTGCTTACGCATCTCTTGCTGTTTCGCCTTGAGTTCCTTGACGGCGGCATCCCTTTGCGCGACCGCGGCGGCGAGGCGGAATTTCTTCATGTCCTCGGCGGAGACGCCTTCGACGTCCGCTAAGAGCTGAGCGGGTGTCACCGGCTTGGCTGGCTCCGCTTGGGCTACCGGGACGGTGGGCTTGTCTGCGGGTGCGTCCTTCTTGGCCAGTTTCTCTTCGGCTATGGTTTTCTCGCGGGCCTTTTGCTGCGCTTCCTGTCCGCGCTTCTTCATCGTTTCTTCGATCGCGTTGAGGGTTAGCACCACGGCGTCTTTGCTGAGCGAAGGGTCATGTTTCAGTGCCGCATCTAACGTCAGCTTGACCAACGTGTCGCGGGCCTTTTCGGCGTCGAGGCGCAGGTCTTCCGCTTCGTTGCGGCCTTTGGTGAAGCGGCCACGTTCCCGGACGTCGTTCAGGCGCTTACGTGCGGCGACGATGGCTTCCTCTTGGAAGGTGGCCGTGAGGGCTTGGCGGATCTTGGCGAGTTCGGCGTCGTCGACACCGGCGACGGTCTCCGGAAAGACGTTCGGCCCCTTGGCCTGGCGGCCTGGCTTCTTGGCCGGAGTGTCGGCAGGGGAGTCCGCCGCGAAGCCGGCGAGCGCGAGCAAGGAGGCTAGGAGAAAGAGGGCAGGGCGCATGGTTAAGAAACCCCGGAAGACGGAAAAGGTTCAAGCGGATATCGCTAGGAAGTAAATGGGTTGGGATGTTAGAGGTACGAACGTCAACCGGCTCTACGCCTCTGGTAGGGACGGCTCTCCGAGCCGTCCGCTCGCAGAGCGAGGTGCGGATATCGATCGGGTCAACGGCGGGCTCGGAGAGCCACGCCCTACCCGTAATGGGTATTAGCGGTTAGCGGTTGGCGGTTGGGAAGGCATTCTCATCCAAGGGAAACCGGAGACCGGATGATTGGCTTGGGTAAGCACATTCTTGGGTGACGGGTGGCAGCCACGGGAGCCAGCGCTTCAGGCATCGGCTGTTCAGGTTTCGGCCGCAGGCCTCTGGCCCCCGGCTGCTGATGGCTGAACAGCCGAACCCAGCATGGCCGATTCCCCGATGGCCGTCACCTGTCACCTGTTCGTTCCAACCGCTATCCGCTAACCGCCATCACCTCGTCTTCGTCCCCAAACAAAAGACCCCGGCGAACCGGGGTCTTGTTCAGGCCTGTAATCCGAAGATTACTTGGCTTCCGGCTTCTTGCCTTCGCCTTCGGGCTTCTTGCCGCCCTTGTCGCCCTTGTCGCCCTTACCCTTGCCCTTACCCTTGGCGCGGGATTCTTCGATCGCCTTGAGGACGGATTCGAGGGAGGCGTCAGCCTTGAGGATAGCGGCCTTGCGGGCTTCCATGAGGGCTTTGCCTGCAGCTTGACGGTCTTCCGGGGAGGATTCCTTGGTGAGGGCCTTCATCTTTTCTTCGGCAGACTTCACGGCAGCGTCCTCGGAAGCCACCTTGTTGGCGGCGAGGAACTTCTTCCAGTCGTCTTCGGAGACGGCTTCAGGCTTCTGGGGGCCTTTCTTGCCGCCCTTCTTACCTTCGGCCTTTTTGCCCGGCTCGTCGCCCTTGGGGGCGTCAGGCTTCGGGGCGTCGACCGCGATGAGTCCAGCCGAGGTGATCAGGGCGAGGAGGAGTGCGAGTTTGAGTTTCATGGTTTGTTGGATTGGGGGTGCACGGATAAAACCCCACGGCGGAGCGAGAGTTGCAATGTTCGGAAATAAGTTATGACACGATTCACCCATGTTTATGGTCTTAATCTCGTCTTAAGGTGGGCATCCTATGTGCATGACGCCCCTGCTGCTGCATCTCCCGCATGATTCGACGGCGATCCCGGCCGAAGCCGCCGTAGACTTCTTGCTCACCGGCGAGGAACTGCGCCACGAACTACTTCGGCTGACGGATTGGCATACGGCCGATCTTTACGCGGCGGATGCGAACCTGGCGGATGTCTTACGGGCCGAGGTCTCGCGGTTCGTTGTCGACGTGGAGCGCTTTCCTGACGATCGCGATGAGCCTTGCGCCAAGTTTGGCATGGGCGCGACGTATGTGCGGACTTGCGCCGGCCAGCCGCTGCGCGTGTTGACGATGGGACGTCGCGCCGAGCTCATGGAACAATATTACTGGCCGCATCATCGTCGGCTCGACGAGGCCGCGGCGGAACGGCTCGCCCGCTTCGGCCGTTGCGTGATTCTGGATGCGCATTCTTTCCCGACGGGCCCCTTGCTCACGCAGGTCGACTTCGCCCCACCACCCGAGATCGGGATTGGCACGCAAGCGGTGCACACTTCACCAGAGCTCCTAGCCCTAGCCGAAGGTTTCTTCCGACGCCATGGCTTCGTCGTCGGCGTGAACGTGCCGTTCAGTGGCACGATGGTGCCAAACCGCTTTTTTGGTAAAGACCCCCGCGTGCAGTCGCTGATGATCGAAGTGCGGCGGGATCTTTACATGGATGAGGCCACGGCTGAACGCCATGCTGGCTTCGCACGCATTCAATCCGTCCTGAAGGAGTTTCGCGACGAGCTCGTACGCTTCGCGATTACTTGACGCCGGCGGCGGCTTCACTGGCCGACTTCTCCACCTCTTCGCGCAGCAGGCCAAGCGCTTCTTTCCACATCGCTGCCATTTGCGGCACGACGGCCGCCTTGGCTGCATCATCCTGCGTCTTCCACTCGCGCTCGGTTGCCTGCCATTGGGCGATGATTTCCTTCACGCGCGGCTGTGCGTTCCAGCGTTTGGAGGCGTCGTCAAAGACCGAAGGGTTCATCCGCTTCATATCCTGGAGTTCGCCCACGCCCATGCGGACGATGCTTTCGCGGCGGGCATCGGGTGGCCGTGCGTCCGCGGAGATATCGTTCTTGGCGTCCAGGGTCAGGCCTTGGGCGCTCCGCGGCGCTCCGACGGAGCGCGGGACAGGGGACTTCGCCGAGTTGACTGGTTTAGGCGAACGGGCGGAGGTTGCCTTGGGCTCGGAAGCTTCGAACGAGAGCCAGACACCGGAGGCCGCGATGAGTCCGAGTACCATCAGCCCGACGAGCAAAGGACGACGGGCGAGAAAATCTTTCATGCGTGGGATGGCGTGGCGGTTAGGCCGTCGCCGACCTTACTCAAAGACGACCGGAGCAGCCGGGGCGGGAGCAGGCGCGGCGGCTGGGGCGGCACCGTTGCCGGGATTCACGACGCCGGGACCGGTGATGGTTACGGCCGGGGCGGCGGGGGCGCTGGCGGCGGCCTGCTTGAGCATGCCGAGGCCGCGGCTACGGATGTTCGAGAGCTCATCCATGATCGACTGTTTCTGGTCGTCCGCGGCGCTACGGTATTGCGCTTCGAGTTCACGCATCCGACCCCAGTTGGCACGGAATTCATCGTTCGCCATCGCCGCCCGGAAGGCGTCGCCAATCTTCTGGCGGTCGCCGCCGAACATGTCATCGACGGCTTTGCGTCCGTCATCCCGCCAAGTGGAGAATTTCGCGTCGAGTTCCGCGACCGGCTTCGACTGCTTTACGAGATCCTTCTCTTCGACTTCCGTGCCGACGTCGTCCTTGCGGCTGAGGTGAAGATTCTTGGCGCTCCGTCCGGCGCCTTTTTCCGAGCTCAGCTTGGCGTAGGGCGAGCCGGTCTTCTTCGCCGAACTCTTTACCTTCGGGGCGTCTTCGGGTTGGGCCCATTGGTAGACCGCATAGCCGACGCCGGCGACGAGGATGAGGCTGAAGATCGCGAAGAAGCGGTTCGAGTTCATAGGGGCTTTGTAAGAGATATAACTCCGCGACCAAGGCGAAGTTTCCGCCCTGGGCCTGTGGGCGGCTATTTCAGGCCTTCGGCGCGGGTTTTGACGTGTTCGAGCACTCTAAGTTGGACCATCTGGACGATTTCCTTGGTCCACAGGTTCCAATAGACGGCCGGGGCGATGTTCAGGAGGTAATGGCTTTCGCCGGTCAGCCGGGTGCGGCCATCAGGCAGTGCCTCTAGTTTGAAGCCACCCTCGAGGCTCGCGTAGGCGCTGTGCAGATGATGGGCGTCGATGGTCTGACCAAAGAAGCCCAGTTCACGCATCGAAGGCGGCGTCGAAAGTACCTTGAAGCGCAATTCCTGGCCGGGCTTCCAGACGGTGACGATTTCCGGCATGTCGCCGGTGCTGAGCTTACAGAGGCGCGCGGCGCCGACGCCTTGGCCGTCCGTCACGGTGCCCATCGGGTGGGCGACGCCGAACTGGAAGAGCAGGTTCTCGGTTTTAGGTAGATCGCGGATGTCGTGCAGCTCCGCCCAGACGCGTGAAGCGGGCGCGTTGATTACGACTTCGCTCGAGGTGATATTCTCTAGCGGGGCGGGAGGATTCCAACCTTCGAGCGCGACGAGCGCGACGATGCTCAGCCATGCGGCGGATTGCAGGGTGCCGTCAGCGGCCTTCGTGCGGGCGAGGAAGTAGCCAGCGACCGTGCCGACGAACGCTAGGCCGGCGCCGAAGGGTGCGGCCATGAAGACGCAGATGATGCCTTCCATAGCCATCGAGCACAGAATGAGGATGACCGCGCCGATGAGCGTCATGGACGCGCCAATCGCTTGGCCGAAAGTGCCGCCGGCCCGCCGGATAATCACGCCGCTGCTCACTCCAGTCGCGAAGGGGAGGCCAGCGAAGATCGCCAAGCCGAAGTAGCCGCCGGCCTGCTCCAATCCCAACGGAAGCTTCCCGAGTTCAATCAGATACTGGCATCCCCAGGTCAGCGCCCAGCAGGCGAAGGTACCGAGTATGAAGGGAACGACAAGGCGGCCGGCGACGGCCATCGGCGAAGAGGAATCCTTTTCCTGCTCATCGCCGGTCGCGGCGAGCCAGAGCGCCAAGCCCGCGCCAAGGAAGGGGACGTGGATGAGCAGGGCGATGACGGGCGGCAGGCTCCATCCGAGGGCGGTAGCGCGGCGGGCGGCGACGTAAGAGGCTAGGCAGGCGAAGCCGCCGGCGAGACCCAAAAGTAAAACGAAGGGCAAAACCTTATTCGTCACCAGCGCGGTGCCATTCGGGTTCAGCGGCAACACCCGGAAGATGAGCACCGAGTGGGCGAAGGCCCAGGTCGGGAGCATCAGAAGGAGGGTCTGTAGGCGGCTAGGTTTCGAGAGCATGGGTTCGAAGAGACCGTCGTTGGCCCAGTCTTATTAGGATGCGAATACTGTCAGGTCCCCCATGGGTCGGAAGGCATAACTTGTCCAGGCGGGGAGGCATTAGCCACGCCCGAGAGCTCTTGTAGCCGTCCTGCTCAGGAAAACAGCAGCCGAAGCCACGTTTTCGAATAAGGCAGGGCCATATGGTCCAGCCGCGCGGCCAGGAAGGCGGCGTCGACCTCTTCGTCGGGATGTCCGTCGAGCAGTTTCGCCCCGTCGAGTTCACGGCGTCCGCGCCGGGCGGCGTCCTGAACTTGCGCGTGCTTGAGGAGATGTCCGATGGCGATGCCAATCGCGACGAGGGCGAAACCGATCAGCGCCCAGGGCCTGCCTTTGCCGGCGATGACGGTGAGGGGCAGCAAGATCGGCCAGGCGTTCCCCCAGAGGATCATGAACGAATCCCACGAGGCGAGTCCGCCGAGCTTGCGATCACGGTGCTGCAACGCGTGGCCGGCGAGGCGCCCCGCCCGCGCGACGTCGAAGAGCCGCTTGCCGGAGTAGACACCGCTGGAGAGTTTGATGGCGGGTTCGAAGGCGGAATAGAAATCCGTCACCGCGAGTGTGCTCTCATCGACGTCGACCTGCGGGACCTCGCCGCGCAGGAGCACGATGCGGGCGGCCTGCGCTCCGGTGACGCCGCGCACGAGGAGGATCCGGCCATACTTCTTTTCTAGGCTCCGCACCCTTCGCCACGCCGCCCAGGGTAACCCCAAGGCGAAGATTCCGGCCAAGCAGAAAAGGACGAGGAGCTTGAATTCCGGGTTCATGGCTTGGTCAGACCCTGCCCATTTGCGGGCCCCCATCAAGGTCTACCTAGTAGTTCCCGCATAAGGGGGATAAGCGGCGGTGGATTCGTGTCGGTTGGGTGAGGCTTCGTTGACCAGCCCCGTTGGCTCGGATTGAGTGTCGTCACCATGAACCCCGATCTCGTCAGAAACTACCTGACCAGCCTGCAGGATCGCCTCTGCGCGACCCTCGAGGAAGTGGACGGCAATGCCAAGTTCATCACCGATGAGTGGAAGCGTGCCGAAGGCGGCGGTGGTCGTACCCGCGTCATCGCCGGAGGGTCGGTGATTGAAAAGGGCGGGGTGGCCTTCTCGGACGTCCGCGGCCATACGCTGCCGCCGTCCGCCACGATCGCCCGCCCGGATCTCGCGGGCAAAGGTTTCCGTGCCATGGGTGTCTCGGTCGTTCAGCATCCGCTCAATCCCTATTGCCCGACCTCGCACATGAACGTGCGCTTCTTCTGCACCGACGGACCTGACCCGGTCTGGTGGTTCGGCGGTGGCTTCGATCTGACGCCTTACTACGGCTTCGATGAGGATGCGGTGTCCTGGCACCGTGCGGCCCAAAAGGCCACGGACGCCCATTTTCCTAAGTTTAAGACCTGGTGTGATGACTACTTCCTGCTGAAGCACCGTCAGGAACAACGCGGCATCGGTGGCGTATTCTTCGACGACTTCACCGAGGGCGGCTTCGAGTCGGCCTTTGCGATGATGCAGAAGGTGGGCGATGCCTTCGGTCCGGCCTACGCCGAGATTCTGCGCCGCCGTAAGGATACCCCCTATGGCGAGCGCGAGCGAAATTGGCAGGAAGTCCGCCGAGGTCGTTACGTCGAATTCAACCTCGTCTTCGACCGTGGGACCATCTTCGGCCTCCAGTCCGGCGGGCGGACGGAATCGATTCTCATGTCCCTCCCGCCCCGGGTGCAGTGGCACTATTGCCACCAGCCCGTCGCCGGTACCCCGGAAGAACGTCTGCTCTCGCATTATCTGAAACCGCAGGATTGGCTGAAGGGGTCCTGATGAACTCCCGCGACCGCTTCCTCGCCGCCCTCCGCCGACAGCCCCATGGCCGGGCTCCCGTCTGGATTATGCGTCAGGCCGGTCGCTACCTCCCCGAATACCGGGCCCTCAAGGCCAAGTCGGACTTCGTCACGATGGTCCGCACGCCTGAACTAGCGGTCGAGGTCACGCTGCAGCCGCTCCGTCGTTTCCCGCAGCTCGATGCGGCCATCCTTTTCTCAGACATCCTGGTGATCCCCGAGGCCCTCGGCGTCGGCTACCGCTTCCGCGACGAAGGCGGCATCGCGATGGAGCGTGCGCTGGCTTCGCCAGCTGACGTCGCCACGCTTAAACTCGAAGGTGCCGCTGACCGTCTGCAATACGTCTACGATGCGCTGGCCATCCTTCGTAAAGAGCTTGGGCTGAATAAGACTTTGCTTGGTTTCGCCGGCTCGCCTTGGACGCTAGCCTGCTACCTCGTCGAAGGCGGCGGCTCCGAGGATTTCCCGAAGACGAAGGCGCTCATCAAGGCCGACCCGAAGATGATGCATCGCATCCTCGAGATCCTGACCGACGCCGTCGCGCAGTATCTCACCCGCCAGTTCGCCGCCGGCGCCGATGCGATCCAGATCTTCGACAGCTGGGCCGGCGCGCTCACCGGGGCCGACTACGAAGAATTCTCGCTGCGTTATATCCGGGCGGTACTCGAACGCCTCCCCGCCGGCGCCCCGGTCATCCTTTACGCCAAGGGGAAGTCCCCGCAGGCCGCCGCGCTCGCCCAGACTGGCGTGCCTTGTCTCGGTGTCGATTGGACCATGCCGCTTTCCCAGGTGCGCCAGCTGGCCGGCCGCCCGATCTGCCTGCAGGGTAATCTTGATCCCGAGTTCATGACCGGCGAACCCGCCGCGGCCGCCGTCGCGACCCAGGCCGTGCTGGCTGATAACGCGGGCGACCCTGGGCACATCTTTAATCTTGGCCATGGCATCACGCCCCAGGCCCGGATTGAGACCTTCCAGGCCGTGGTCGACGCCGTGGTTGCCTCCGGCGTTTGACAACGCCCGCCGTCCCGCCTCTTTTGCCCCTATGTCCCGTAAAGGTATCCTGCTGCTGAATCTTGGTTCGCCGAAGAGCACTTCCGTGCCCGACGTGCGTAACTACCTGCGTGAATTCCTCAATGACGACCGCGTCATCGATTATCCGGCCCCGCTACGCTGGCTGCTGCTGGAAGGCATCATCCTCCGTACCCGCCCGAAGAAGAGCGCCGCGGCCTACGCTAGCGTCTGGACCCCTGAGGGTTCGCCGTTGGTGGTCACGACCGACAAGCTCCGCGCCAAGCTCGAGAAGGCCACGGGCCTGCCGGTGATCATGGGCATGCGTTATGGCACGCCGTCCTGCGCTGAAGCGGTCGAGAAGGTGCTTGCCGCCGGCATCGACGACCTGTTCGTGATGCCCCAGTATCCGCACTACGCGATGTCCTCTTACGAGACCGTCGTCGTCAAGGTGCAGGAAGAACTCAAGCGACTCGCGCCAGGCGTGAAGTACCATGTCCTGCAGCCTTTCTATAACGATCCGGCTTACATCAACGCCTTGGTCGAGTCCGCCCAGCCTTGGCTGAGCAAGCCGTTCGACAAGCTGCTCTTCTCTTACCACGGCCTGCCGGAGCGCCACCTGCGCAAGGGCGACCCTTCGAAGGCCCATTGCATGAAGATGAAGGATTGCTGTTCTCATTACAGCCCCTGTCAGGCGACCTGCTACCGCCACCAGTGCGTCGAGATGACCCGTCTCTTCGTGGCCGCCGCCGGCCTCAAGGAGTCTCAATACGAACTTTCCTTCCAGTCCCGTCTGGGCGTTGAGAAGTGGGTCTCGCCTTATACCGACAAGCGCCTGGAGGCCCTCCCCGAAGAAGGCACCAAAAACCTTCTGGTCATGTGCCCCGCCTTCACGTCCGATTGCCTCGAGACCCTCGAGGAAATCCGCGAGGAAGGTAAAGAGACGTTCATCCACGCCGGCGGCGAAAGCTTCGCCCAGATCCCGTGCCTGAATGATTCCGATATTTACGTGAAGTATCTCGTGAATCGCGTGAATCATTGGAAGCCGGATCATCGCTGAGGGTAGGGTCGGGACCGCGTCACGACATAGTTGGAGCTCTGGGCTGTTCTTAGTTATTGGTTCGTCGTTTTCTTTATTTCAGGACGCTTACTTGAGGTAGGGGCAGCACCGCGTGCTGCCCTAGTTGCCCCATTCTCAGGCCCCGGGTCTGAATCCCTGCCTCGGGTAGGGCGGCCATTGCCATGGCCGCCGTTGAGCCGATTTAGATACGGAACTCAATGGGCGAACGGACGGCTCGGAGAGCCGTCCCTACCCAGGGCCGAAGGTAACTCAAAGGGGAACCGGAGACCGGATGATTGGCTGGGGTGCTTTGGGGTTCGCACCTCGATGCCTCGGGTAGGGCGGGCTCTCCGAGCCCGCCGTTGAGCCGATTGTCGCCCCTACCTCAAAACAACTTTGCGATTGGCTTGCCGCCGTCGGTGATCGGAACGGGGCGACCGCCGGCCATGAGATCTTTGGAGGTGTCGACCTGCAGCGCTGCGAGGATCGTCGCATGGAAATCGGGCACGCTGACGGGATCCTTGACGACGGTCTTGGAAAGGTCGTCGGTCTCGCCGTAGGCGCCGCAATGCTTGAGACCGCCACCGGCCAGGATCATCGAGAAAGCGCTGCCTTGGTGGCCGCGTCCGCCCTTGGCGTCGAACTCCGGCGGACGGCCGAACTCGGTGGCGATGACGACGAGGGTCTTGTCGAGCATGCCGGTGCGCTTGAGGTCTTCGATCAGGCCAGCGAGGGCGTTGTCGAGCTCGCGGATGAGGATGTGCTGGTTGTCGATGCCGTCATTATGCACATCCCAACCGGCGCCGTTGATGAAGTTGAGGTTGTGCGAGACTTCGACGAAACGCACGCCGCCTTGGATGAGGCGACGGGCGAGCAGGCAGCGCTGGCCGAATTCGCCGCCGTAGGAAAGACGCGTATCCGCCGCCTCCTTCTTTAGATCGAAGTGGCGCATGAATGAAGGCCCGGCGAGGCGGAAGGCCTCCTGCTGGGCTTGGGCATACTCCGCGAGGGCCGAGCCGTCGGGGGCCGTGCCGCCGAGCGCACCAAGCAGTTCTTGGCGACGCACCTTCTGGGCCGGATCGACGTCGCTCGGGGTGGTGAACCCGTTCGGCCCCGTCTCGGTGTCGACGAGATAAATGTAGCCGTCCTTGATGCCGAGGAAGCCCGGGCCGCGGCTGACGTTCGGGTAGCCGATGAGCATGTAGGCCGGGACGCTCGGGTCGGCGGCGCCACGACGGTTCGCCACGATCGAACCGATGGAAGGATAGATGGCGTTGCCACTGATCATGCGGCCGGTGTGGACGAGGTTCGTGGCGAACGCGTGCTCGTCGATGACCTTATGGTTCACCGAACGGACGGCAGTGACGTGCTCCATGAGCTTGGCCGTGCGCGGCAGGTGTTCGCTCAGGCGTACGCCGGAGATGGAGGTCTCGATGGAAGGGTAGAGCGAGCCGCGCTTCTTGACCGTGGATTTGTTATCGCCGAGCGCCTTCGGGTCGAAGGTGTCGACCTGGCCCATGCCGCCGCCGAGCCAGATGAAGATGCAATGCTCGGCTTTGCCTTTAACGCCAGCGGCGCCCGATGCAGCGAGCAGCGGCGAGGCAGCGAAGGGCGCGAGTCCGAGGGCGGTGAGGAAGGAGCGGCGATCCATGGCTTTAGTTGTAAAGGAATTCGGGGGAGTTGACGAGGGCCCAGACGACGTCTTCGGCGCGGCGGCGCCACTCGGTCGTCAAGCGGTCAGTCGCCGGGTCCCCTTTGCGGGCGGCGGCTTCCTCCTGCATGCGCACGGTGGTGGCCATGTCGTTGAGGTGGTTGGACCAGGAGACGTAATAGGCCGGCTTGCGTGGGTAGGCCACGGACTTGGGCGAGGACTGCGTCATGCGACCGGCGAAGCCTTCGGCGAGATAGGCGGAGTATTTCGCCTTCTCGACGGCGGTCGGGCGGCGCGAGAGCAGGCGCAGGAACAGGTCGTCGGTGAGTGCGTCGGGGCTCTTGGCTTCGAGGGTCATCGCCGTCACGCCATGATCGTCGCTCAGGCGCGTGACCCAGGTGCCCATCGTGCCGTTGCTGAGGATGGCGGGCTGAAGCGAGTTCGCGGAGGACTCACGGTCGGTCACCGGATCCGGTCGGCTCGCGCGCCAGCCGAAGGCCGCTAGCACGTCGCAGACGGCCTGGATACGAGGCAGGGCGAGGGCGGGGCGGTCACGCTCATTGGAGGTCGAGGTGAGCATCCAAGCGCGGCGAGGCTGGCCGAGCGTGACGGAGTTCGCCTGTTCGCGGATACTGTCGATGTCCAGGCTGGCCTCTTCCGTGCGGAAGGGCTTGCCGGTCGTGGCGAACATCGAGTCGACGACTTGTTCGGCGGAAAGTCGACGCGGGGCCGGCGAGGCGAAGAGTGGGCTGGTCTGCTTCTGCGAGGCGTCCGTGGCGCGCTGGTAGGCGTGCGAGTTCAGGATCAGGCGCAGGACGTGGTCGGCGTCATAGCCGCTGCGCACGAGTTCGCGACCGAGCCAGCGGAGCAACTCCGGGTGCGAGTTCTTGGAGCGTTCCCAATCCCAGGCCTGGTCCACGAGGCCGCGGCCCATCAGGCGGGCCCAGAGGCGATTGGCCATTACTTGCGCGAAGCGTTCGTTCTGTGGGGCGGTGATGAGTGTCGCAAGCCGGTCGCGCGGATCTTTCGGGTCGCGGGCGAGTTCGTCGGCGACGCTTTCGGTGGAGAGTTCCGGGAAGGGCCAGTGCGGCTCGACGGACGCGCCCGGTTCGAGGGTGACCTCGATGAGCGGCTTGCGACCGCCTTCGCGGAGTTTGGCCATCGAGACGCTGCTCGTAATCGGAACCTTGACGGCTTTGGTCTCAAGTAGGGCGGCAAGCGCGAAGACCTGTTCCTGCTTGGCGGTATGCGCCGGGGCGTCGTGGCAACGGGCGCACTTGGTCTCCATGCCGAGGAAGGCGGTCGTGACGATCGTGGCCTTCGCGGCCATGGGGACGTCGTTCTGCGAGGCGATGCCGAAGCCGGCTGGGCCGCCAGCGGCGGAGCTGCCCTTAAGGCGCAGCAATTCAGTGACCATGAGGTCGAGCGGCTTGCGGTCGGCGAGCGATTCGTAAATCCACCAGCGGAACGGACCGGAATTATTCAGCGTGGGGTTCAGGATGTTCGGGTTCTCGGCGAGGACGTCCTGCCAGTAGCCCGTCCAATGGTCGGCGGCGCGCGGGTCATGGAGGAGGCGGTCGATGGCCTTCGCTCGCTTATCGGCCGAGGTGTCGGCGGCGAACGTTTCAATCTCGGCGAGGCTGGGCGGCACGCCGACGGTGTCGAGGGTGACGCGACGCAGGAAGACGAGGTCTTCGGTCAAAGGTTTTATCGTGGTGGGAAGCGTGCGGTAGTCCGGCCAAGCGGCGCCTTCCTTGATCCACTGCTCGATGGTCGCGACATCGGACGCGGTGAGCCGATGGCCAACGGGTGGCATGGCTTCGTCGGGGTCCTCGGACTTGATACGGGTGAGCAGCGGGCTCTTCGCGGGGTCACCCGGGATGATGGCAGCGCCGTCGGACTTGCCTCCCTTGAGCGCGCCGGCGCGTGTGTCGAGGTGGAGTTTGCCCTTCGGCTTGCCGCCTTGGTGGCATTCGAGGCAACTGGCTTCAAGGATCGGGAAGACCTTCGCGTAGAAATCCACGCCGCCGGTCTTCACGGCTTTCACCTGGCCTTGGTAGGCGACGATTTTCTCGGCGAGGAAATGGTCGATGGGGTTGTGGGCGGGGAAGTTGGCGGCGAGAGCTGGGACGGGCGTCTCGGGCGTCTTGGCGAGCCACTGCTGGGCGGCCTCGCGGCGTTTTTGCCAGTAGTCGCCCTGGCGGGCACGAGCGGCGGCGCGAGCGGCGGCGTCGACCTTGGTCAGGCGGGTTTCTTCCTGAGCGGCGTAGGCGGCCCAGCCGGCATCGTTATAACTCGGAGTGTCGGCGGAAGGCGTCAGCAGTTGCCAGTCGGTGCGTCCCGCGAGCGAGATGGCAGCGATGGTCTCGCCGAGTTCCGGTCGGCGGCGATTGGTGGTGGCGCCTTTGGCGCTGATGACGAAGCCGACGACGGACTCGTGGATGATACGGTGTTCGCCGCCCTTGGTTTCGAATTCGACCCAAGCGTCGCGGTTGCCGGGCGGGGCGAAGCGGAAGTCGCCACCCAGGTCGAGATACTTGTCCTGATCCTTGATCGGCTTATTGTCGGTGCCGGCGGGAGGGAAGGGCGTCTTGATCTGGAGTTTACCGTCGATAAAGAGGGCCGAGGCGCCGCGTCCGCGCAGGAGCAGGCGATGTTTTCCGGCCGGGAGTTTCACGGTCGCGAGCGCGCGGAGGAGGTAAGGGTGGCCGCGTTCGGCGCGCACACCCGTATCGACATACTTCTCGGGCACGCGGGCGAAACCGAAAGCCGGTGCGACGTAGCTGTCGGTAACGGAGGGGGCTTTTTCCGGCCAAATATTCGTCGTCGGGTTCCAGGTTTCGCAGAGTTCGACGCGGACCTGGCCGTGGGTGACCGTGGTCCAGTCGACCTTCGGCGCTTGGCGGACGACTTCGGGGGCCTTGGCGGCCTTCGTGCCGCTGGCGCTATCGTTGCCGGCGTTGGGGCTCGCGCCGACCTGGGCGATCTCGGCTTTCGTGACCGGCGGAAGGGTGGTGGCGAAGCGCTCGGCAATCTCCTTAGACGGCACCAGCGTGCGGTGGAGGCGGATGTCATCGATCGCGCCGCGGAAGCTGCTATTGGCAAGGCCGCCCATGGAGGAGCCGATCCAGACGGGGGCGTCGTCGACCACGGGTGCGTCGGTCGTCTCACCGTCCATATCCCACGAACCTTTGATCTCTTTGCCGTCAATCCAGCCGCGGATGCTCTCGGGTTTGCCGAATTCGTAACGCACCGCGACGTGGTGCCAGCGACGGTCGTTGGCGAAGCCGGTAGGTGTCGTCCAGCGGTGCCACTTGACCCCGGTGCCGGACGGAGAGGCGAAGAGGAAGTTAAGGCAGGCGCTGTCGTAGAGCACGCGCAGGCGCAGGGCCCAGTTCTGGTTGCTGGGGTTAGTCGCCTTTGGATCGGTGCGACCCTTGCCGATGACATAGGCGTTCTCGCCCTGACGCAGGCCGTCGGGCTTCACCCAAGCTTCGAGGGTGATTGCGTCTCCGTTCTTGAAGTCGAAGAGGCTGTTCGCACCCGTATCCTTGATCTCGAGGTGAGCGCCCTTGCCGTCGAAGGTGGCGGCTTCATTGGTCTGCTCGAAGCGAGGGAAGTCCGGGCGGCGGGGCCCCGGCTGCTTGAAGGCGACGGCGCCTGCGGGGATGAGTTCCGGGCGAGACGCGCCGTCGAAGCTCCATCCTGGCACGGACTGCGCGGAGGCGAGGCCCGCGAGGCCGAGGAAAAGGGGGACGAGACGGAGCATCTTCAAATGGGACAGGGACGGGGCGGAAGGGGTTCCGATTAATGAGGAAGAATGAAGCGGCCGTGGCTATTGGGTCAATCCTGCGGCTGGGGTGTCTCGGGTCCGCACCTCGATGCCTCTGGTAGGGCGGGCTCTCCGAGCCCGCCGTTAACCCGATTGACTTACGTATCTCAGTTGACGAACGGAAGGCTCGGAGAGCCGTCCCTACCAGGGGCCACAGGCGCTCAAAGGCGAACCGGAGACCGGATGATTAGCCGCCCTACCCGATAATCTTCTTATACGGTTCGCCTTCGTTCTGCGTCGGGCGTTCCGGGCGGCCTTTATAACGGTAGGTCAGGCCCATATTATCGATGCCGAGCAGCCACAGGATGGTCGCGTGCAGGTCGTGGACGTGAAGAGGGTTCTCGACGGCGCGCAGGCCAAGGTCGTCGGTGCTGCCAATCGTCTGGCCGCCTTTGACGCCGCCGCCGGCCATCCACATCGTGAAGCCGGTCGGGTTGTGGTCGCGACCATCGCCCTTTTCGGACATCGGGGTGCGGCCGAATTCGCCGCCCCAGACGACGAGCGTATCTTCGAGCAGGCCGCGGGACTTGAGGTCCTTAATGAGGCCAGCGACCGGCTTATCCATCGAGGCGCAGAGGCCGGAGTGATTCGATTCAATCTTCGCGTGCGCATCCCACTTCGAGCCGGCACCGTGGTAAATCTGCACGAAGCGCACGCCTTGTTCGACCATGCGACGGGCGAGCAGGCAGAGGCGGCCCATGCCTTCGGTGGTCTTGTCGTCGAGTCCGTAGAGTTTGCGCGTGGCTTCCGTCTCGCCGGTGAGGTCGACGACGCCAGGGGCTTCGGCCTGCATGTGCGCGGCCATCTCGTAGCTAGCCAGACGGGCGCCGAGCTCGGTGCGGTCGGGGTAGCGGGCCGCGAAGTCCTTGTTCACGCTATTGATCAGCTGGAGCTTCGATTTCTGGAGATCGGCGCTGACGGCCTCGGGAGTATTGAGATTCGGAATCGGTTCGGACCCGCCAGAGATGCGCACCCCTTGGTAGACCGCCGGCATGAAACCAGCGCCCCAGTTGCGCGGGCCGTTGATCACCGTATTCTGATTATCCTGCATCACGATGAACGAGGGCAGGTTGTTATTCTCGGAGCCGATGCCGTAGTTGATCCACGAGCCGAGCGACGGCTTGCCCGCGAGAATGGAGCCGGTGTTCATCTGGCAGACGCCAGCGGAGTGGTTGATGCCGTCGGCCTTGCAGGAACGGATGACCGCGAGGTCGTCGGAGCAGGACGCGATGTGCGGAATCCAGTCCGAGAACCATTGGCCGGACTGGCCGTGCTGCTTCCACTCGCGCTTCGGGGCGAGCAGGGGCGACTTCGATTCGCCCATCGCCGTGATGACGGAACCGAAGCTGTCGGGCAGGCGCTGTCCGGCCAGTTTGGTGAGCAGTGGCTTCGGATCGTAGAGGTCCATCTGCGAGGGACCGCCTTCCATGAAGAGGAAGATAACGCGCTTCGCACGGGGCTTGATGTGCCCGACGCCGGGCTGGAGCGGCGTGCCCGCAGCGGGGGCGGCGATATCCTTGGCGAGCAGGTCGCTGAAGGCCATGGCGCCGAGGCCGAGGCCGGCGCTGAAGAGGAAGTCGCGACGCGAAGTATTCGCTTCGACGCGATGGCAGCGGGAATCGTTCATTCGACGTAGAGGAATTCGGAGGAGTTGAGCAAGGCGTGGCAGAGCGCGGCCAGTGGCGTGGCGCTGCTCTTGGTATCAGGAGCCGCCTTCACGACGCCGAAGGCCAGGTCACGGCCTTTGCCGGAAGAGTCGCGCATCGTGCCAGTCTTGTTCTCGAAGCGCCAGAAGCCAAGGGCGCTCGGTTTAATGTCCTCGTTGGAGTACAGCAGCCCTTGGTCGTCCAGCGCGCCGGCGCTCAAGCGCAGGTCGTCGATGACGCCGTGGAAAGAGCTTTCGCGATCGGTGCCCTTACCCCCGAGCTGGATCGGTTGGGCGGCGGTGCGCACGCCGGTGAGGTTCGTGGCTACCTGGTCATGGAGCAGGGGCTCATCGTCGTTGGCGAGGTCCTTGAGGGTGAAGCTCACTTCGCCCGGCCCGTTCTTATCGGCGTAACGTACCGCCGCGGACGCGTAATAGGGTTTGTTCATCTCGATCCGCAGGTTCGAGAACTGCACGGCTTCGCCGAACGTGCCATCGCGGAGGGGGCCGTGGGCTTGGAGGACGAGCACGCGCGGGGCGCGACGAGACTTGAGCCCGGTTACGCCGAACTGCCAGTAGCCATCGTCCTTTTCCTTACCGACTTGGGCGGCGATGACGCGGACGGAGCCAGTGTCGCTCACGGAGCGCGGGACAATGACGCCTTCGATGGTGAAGCCTTTCGCGAGGTCGGCCGCGGCCACACCGGCTGCGAGGAACGGCTTGCGGTGGCCGGCTTCAAGGTGGGCGCCTTGGCCATCGCGGAAGGGGACTTTCTCCGGCTGGAAGTCATTGGCGAGGGCGGTGGTCACGGCCACCGTCGGCTTCTGCGCCCCTACTTCCTTGAGGAAGGTCATCGCCCGGCGGGCTTCGTCCGCGGAGGGCAGGCGGGCGAAAAGAATCTGATAAAGACGGCGGACTTGGGCGGCTTCGTCTCTAGGTATTTCCTTGGCGATACGGCCAGCGAGGATTTCGCCGCGCTTCAACATGAAAGGGCTATTGAGCAGGAGCAGCGATTGGATCGGTGTCGTGGTCACATCGCGCGACGAAGCGCTGCTGAACCACTGCGGCGCGTCGAACACGTCGGCGAGCGGGTCGCGGTTATTGCGCATGATGCGCGTGAAGATGCTGCGGACTGGTTCGCCGTAGACGACGCTCGGTCCAGCCTGCTTGTCGACCTTCAGGTCGCCGCAGGCGGCGAAGACGGCGTCGCGGATCTGCTCGGACTCCAGGCGCTGGGGTTGGAAGCGCCAGAGCAGGGCGTTCTGCGGATCCTTCAGCTGGCCGTCCTTGGGGGAGGGGTGCAGCGAGGATCGCCGATAGGCGGCGCTCGTGAGGATCAGCCGATGCATCGCTTTCTGGTCCCAGCCTTTCGCCATGAACTCTGCGGAAAGCCAATCGAGCAACTCGGGGTGGGAGGGCGGTTCGCCGAGGCGGCCGAAGTCGCTCGCGTAGGGCGCTAGGCCGCGGCGGAAGTTGAGCTGCCAGAGGCGGTTCATCGCTAAGCGAGCCGTGAAGGGATTCGATTTTTCCGTCAGCCAGCGCGCCAGCGCGGTGCGGCGGCCAGTGCTCGCGCCGGAGGCGACAGGCTCGATCTTTGCGGGTTCGGCGGGATAGCTGGCGCTGAGAACCGTGAGGAAGGCGGGCGGAACGACGGTGTTCCTCTTGGGGATGACGGCGTCCAAGCCCTGGGCACCAGTCTCACTGATGGTGAGGATGAAAGGCGGGTCCTCCGGCTTGGTCTTATCGTGTTCGGCCAGCTTACGTTTCAGATCGGCATGCTTAACGCTGTCGGGACCCTTGATGGAGCGGTCGAGGCGGTTGTATTCGTAGTCGACCTGACGCCAAGCGAGTGCGACGACCTGCTGCTCATAAGGCGTGCGCTGGGCTTCCGGCTTGGCAATCATCTCTTGAATGTCTTCCGGGAAGATTTTCACGGCGTTCTTGGTCGCGGTCTCGCGGTATTTCTTCTCGAGCTCGGCAATCTCGTCGCGGATCGATTTCGTCTCCTTCTCCCAGGCGGCCAGCTTGCGGGCGTAATCGCCGGCTTCCTTAGGCGTCCAAGCCGCGCGGTTCTCAACGGGCAGCGTGTTGTTGAAGAAACTGCGGAGGGCGTAGTAATCGCGCTGGAGGATCGGGTCGAACTTATGGTCGTGGCAGCGCGCGCACTGCATACCGGCGCCGAGGAAGACGTCGCCGGTGGTGTCGGTCAGGTCGTTCAGGATGTTGTCCCATTGGCTCCGAACGTCGCGGTTATTGTATTCGTAGATCCAATGGCGGAGATAGCCGAGGGCGGTGAGGGCCTGGGTGTCGCCCGGGAAGAGTTCGTCGCCAGCGATTTGTTCTTGGATGAAGCGGTCGTAGGGCTTGTTGTCGTTATAGGCCTTGATGACGTAGTCGCGGTAGCGCCAGGCGGTCGGCCGAAAGTCGTCGATGCGGAAGCCATCGCTGTCGGCGTAGCGCACGAGGTCGAGCCAGGTACGGGCCATACGCTGGCCGTAGGCGGGCGAAGCCAGCAGGCGGTCGACGAGCTTCTCGTACGCGAGTGGATCGGTGGACTGGACGAAGGCGGCGACTTCTTCCGGCGTCGGCGGCAGGCCGGTGGCGTCGAAGGTGACCCGGCGGATGAGGACGCTTCGGTCGGCTTCGCCTGAAGCCGTCAGACCATCCTTGGCAAGACGTGCGTCGATGAAGCGGTCAATCGGATGGGCGGCCTGCCCGGCGGGAAGTTCGGGACGTTGGACGGCTTGGTAGGCCCACCAGGTCTTTTCCTTGGCGCCGATGGTGCCAGGGAGGTAGCGGCCAGCGACGAGCGCCTTGGTGCGGCTCTTTGGCCAGGTCGCTCCGGACTTCACCCAGTCTTGGAGGAGGGAGACTTCGTCTTTCGTCAGACGATCGCCTTTGGGCGGCATCATCTTCTCCGGGTCGTTCGAGAGGATGTTTTGGAGGAAGAGGCTCTTGGCCGGGTCGCCGGGAGTCAGGGCCGCACCGCCGTCGCCGCCGGTCGTGAGGCCAGCGAGGTTGTCCATGACCAGTCCGCCCTTGTTTTTGCCCGAGGCATGGCTGTGGCACTTGAAGCAACGGGAATCCAGCAGGGCGACGGCCTTCTCGGCTTGGCCATCGTCGGCCCACATGGTCGAGGACCCGACGGCGAGGGCCGACAGGGCGAGGACAAAGGGTGCGGACAGTCGCGAAGACATCGGGGTACGCCTTACATAAAGGCAATATGACCTTTGACTGCAAGCCGAGGCCGAAGGTTCCCGCCCGGGCCAGGCTAAAGGTCATCCCGCGGGCTCTGCGATTGTCTTATCTGGGTTACTCCGCATCTATCGGGGAGTGTCACCACTCGTCCTTATCTTGGCCTCTGCTTCGCCCCGGCGGACGGAGCTGCTCCGTGAGGCGGGCATCCCGCACCGCGTCTTGGTGGCCGCGGTGACCGAGCATGAGGATCCGACGACCAATCCGGCGAAGATGGTCCTGCATAACGCCCGCCTGAAGGCCGCCGCGGTCTCGCGTCTGCACCCTGGGTCGCTCGTCCTCGGCGCCGATACCACGGTGGCCCTCGGCGAGCATGCCTTTAACAAGCCGGCCGATCTCGCCGAGTCGCGTGCGATGCTCCGCCGTCTTTCTGGCCGCGAACACACCGTCCACACCGGGGTGTGCCTGCTCTGTCCCGCGCTCGGTATCGACGAGGCCCATGACGTCACGGCCTGGGTGCGCTTCCGCGAGCTTTCCGAAGAAGACATCACTCGCTACCAAGCCTTGGTGAACACCTTGGACAAAGCCGGCGCCTATGGCATCCAGCAGGGCAAGGAGATCATCATCGCCGATTTCCAGCAGCCGATTTCCACCATCATGGGCTTACCGGTCGAATTCGTGAAGCAACGCCTCGCGACCCTTGGTATCTTGGAAAGGCTCACCGCATGAAGGCACTCCTCCTGCTTCTCCCCGCCTGCGTGCTCGCGCAAGCGCCTGTGGTGAGCGGCGATGCTGAACTCTGGGGCGCGATCGGTGGTAAGCCGCTCGTGATCCGCACGACGAGTCGCCTGGCTGGAGCAATTGATTCCGTGAAGTGGGCCGGCGTGGAGTTCATCGATTCACACGACCATGGCCGTCAGCTGCAGTCCGCAATCAACGCCGACGTCGACGGGGTATATCATGTCGAATGCTACAACCCGACCGAGGCAGGCTCGGTCGTCGACGCGCTCGGACCGAAGTCCACGAGTTGCTTGGAATTCCTTTCCGTGAAGGATGGCGCCCTGTCGACGCGAACGCGCATGGCCTACTGGCTTGCGCCGGGGATGAAGTCGGGTGGCAAGCTCGCGTTGAACGACCGCCTGCTCTCCGATCATGTCCTGACCAAGCAGGTGCGCATCGGTCGCCCGGGCATGGACCACGTCCTGGACTACCGGGTGAAGTTCACCGTGCCGGCCGACCGACCACACACTTATCTCCAGATTGAGGCGCTGACCGGTTACATGCCTTGGGGGTTCAGCGAGGAGCTGCGGTTCGATGCCAAGACCTCGACCCTAGTGCCCTTGCCGCGCCAGAACGGCGAGCAGCGCGACCCGGTCGTGCTCTCGACGCCTTCAGGCGACCATGCCATGGGTGTCTTCACGCCCGACCGTCCGCTGGCTGGTCAGCCGCCGATTGGTTACGGCCGTTTCAAGTTCGACCATGAAAGGGTTATGAAGTGGAACTGCGTCTTCCGTCTCCGGTCGCCTGCCGGCATCAAGCCCGGTGACTACGCTTTCCAGTGTTATGTCGTCATCGGCACGCGCGAAGACTGCCGGCGGACCTTGGCGGCGCTCACGCAGGAGTTCGCCGGCCGATAATCGCCCCTGCCTACGCTTGAAGTCGGACAGACCACGCCTAACTTCATCACGTGCGGACTGAAGAATCCATCGACCTCCGGTCCGCGGCCCTCGCGGTCGCGGTCTCGCTCGGCCTGCACCTGCTCCTCCTCTGGATCTTGCCTGACAGTTTTCAGAGAGTCGTGGCGTTCGTCCGCCCGGTCGAAGTCCTGACGGCCCCGGTCAAAATCGACGAAGCCCGCCTGCCGCCAAAGCTGCGTTTCATCGAAACGAACCCGCTCGCCAACCAGGCCGTCCCCAAGACCACTCCGTTTACTTCCTCCCGTA